>Ga0070675_100003239_pt1 | contig 12325 bp, 9 predicted proteins | sample KBSM43metaG_FD_65343 | JGI IMG/M metagenome (GOLD analysis project Ga0070675, IMG submission 65343) | Miscanthus rhizosphere microbial communities from Kellogg Biological Station, Michigan, USA - KBS M4-3 metaG | ecosystem: Host-associated > Plants > Roots > Rhizosphere > Soil ...
GTTCAGCGTCCTGTAGCCGCTCACAGACTGATTTTCATGGGCCATATCGAGTGAGAGGTTCAGCGAGTGCTTGCGGCCTTCCGGAACCATCATGGACGACATGCCTCGGAAGCGAATGCCTACGTCACGGTACGTCTTCCCATCGATCATCACATTTGCGGCGACATCGACGTCGGTGCCGTTGAAGTCCTCGAGTTCGCTTTCCCAGTCTTTCTCCTCAAACGTGATGAATACGGTGCGCAACACGCTGTCGTCGTAGAACGGCGTGTTCGGATAGGTTTTCACTTCAGCGGGTGTGATGGTCTTTCCCGGGCCGGCGGGCCCTGTCTCGCCGCCGCGCCCGAATCCACGGGGGCCGCCGCGCCCACCAAATCCTCCTCGTCCGACAGTCCGGGCATAGTCTCTGGCTGGCTGGCGCTCGGAGGCATTGAGCCATCCGTCATTGTTCTTGTCGAACTGTTTGACGATCTGGATGTCCTGTGCGTTTGGACCGCCTCGCCCACCGCGGAGGCCAAATGGAGCAAAGTCCTGACCGTCGGGAGGCGGAAAAGGGAATCCCTGCCGTTGCGCGGCGCTGTTGCTGCTCGCCAGAATCGAACTCAGGACTACGACAATGACTACTGCGATGAGTCTTTGATTCTTCATGATTCCCTCCTCAACCTTCAAAGAATTCGTGTCGTTCAACCCCGACACTCTGCACGCCCTCCAGGTGGTTTAAGGTACGCACAACATCGGCGACTGAAGAACCTGGACGCAGCCGAACGATGTATTCGGCTTCGAAAGCCGCTCCCTGACGCGCCGTGCGGAACGATTGCAAACGCCGGCTTTCAATGTGATTTCCTGCAGCGGATGAAAGCGTGTCCAAATTTGTGCCAAGCCCTACGATCACCTTCAGCGAAAACTCCGGCGTGATCTCCGCCTGTTCGGCGGACGATTTGGGCCTTTGCGTCGTGATGAACGCAGCGACGGCAACGATTCCGATTCCGATTACCGCGGCCAGGAAATTGTTCGTTCCGACTGCCATGCCGACGACAACGGCGAAAATGACGTACGCTGTGTCCTGCGTGTCACGCACAACGGTTCGAAAGCGGACAATCGAAAGCGCCCCCACCAAGCTGAACGCCCGGGCGACACTGTCGCCGATCACTCCGGTAGCCAAGGCGATGAGGACTGCCAGCAGAACCAGCGTCCCCGGAAATGATGGCGCAATGGCAAAATCCGGTCGCGTTGCCCGATAGATCCGCGACACGATGATTCCGCCCAGAAGAGCGGCCACCAGACGAATCGCGAGTTCCAGTGGCGACACCGCAGGGACGCCCGATACAAAGTCCTTCAGAAATTCAGGCATTGGCGACTATCTGCTTCTGCTGGTCGGAATCGCCCACCAATCCGAGGGCTTCCATGCCCATTCGGTACTTGGAGATCGCGCGGGGTTCGAGATTGAATTTCTCGATCAGTCGCTTGAACAGCGGCGGCACGTGAACGCGGTACTTCAATTCGAGTACTTCCTGGCCCGGCAGAATCTCGACTCCCGAATGAGACGTGAAGGCGACAGTGCTAATGGACGTCGCAACGATGTGCCGATCGATGGTCAACCGCAGAGGGCCAGTGTACGACATGCCCAGACGCGCCGTACGGCGATACTCGATCTGGCACACGGGTCTCAGTTGCCGGTGCGAGAGCCGGCGCGCGAACCAGCGTCCGGACCAGTCCGCGTCTGCATCCAGTACTCGACGGACTTCCCCCAGTGGAATTTCCGTGCGGCGCTTTGTGACCAGACTGGCGCGCTTCAACTTGCGCTCCACAAAAAGGACAGGACCGTTGTTGTATCGTCGGATACGAAATTTCGCGCGTCCGTTTGACTGGCGGCGAAAGAACACGTCGAGATCCTGGGTGTCGAAGTAGAGACTTGTGGTGCGATAGCCGTCTCCCTCCGCGTCAGCGGCGTGGGGATCGGGAACAAGTTCGGTCCTGGCCCATTCACGAACAGCGGCTGCCATCTCGGTGTTGAGCGCGAACTTGAGTTCCGTTGCGAAGTTTCCAGCAGTTTGCATAAGCTCGTCAGAGGATAATGACAGTGACGTGACGAAATTGTAAAAAGACTTTAACCGGACTACAGCCCGGTATCCGACTTGACCGAATCGATGGCTCAGTCACGGAGGGCAGCACGACCCGATAGGGTAAGCGCCCACGCCACCACTTGCACTTCACCCCTACAGGCGCTTCATGGATTAACCATCGTCGAACGTTGGCTTGCAGAATTGACCAACAAACAGATTCGCCGCGGCGTTCACAGAAACACACGCACACTGGAAGACGCCATTCGGTCCTACCTTGACGCACACAACGAAAATTCCAAACCTTTCATCTGGACCAAGACCGCCGACATAATCCTCGAAGGCGTTGCCCGATTTTGCGAACGAACTCCTCACTCAGGTTTCTAGCGTTTCAGCGTGAGAGGTGTCCCGGGAGCAGTACTTCCCATAGTTGTCCGAGTCATTCGCAGTTCCTTGGTTTCAGGATTGAGTTCTCCGGCGTACTGGCAGACGGGGTTGGGCGGCTTTCCCGTGGTAAAGGTAATCTTTACTCCGTCAATTCTCCCACCTCGAACGTCTTCTGTGGTTTCGCCGATGGTGATGTTCCCGCTAAGTCTGATCTCAGCGGCTTTTTTGTCTTCCTTTGCTTTGATGTTAAGCGTGACCTTTTGAGCTCCTGTGCGATCGGCGCCAGAGCCCCCAGGAAACCCACTGGAGTCTCCAGGAAATCCGCCACCGCGCTGCCCCGCTTCGGAAAGGAAATTGAAACTAGGGCCTCCTCGCCCTCCTCCTCCGCCCGGGGCACCACCACCAGGAAATCCGCCTCCACCTCCGCCTCCGGGAGCGCCAAAGCCACGGCAAGGACCAGCCGCGATCTCACCCTTCCACTTGCCGCTGAAAAAATCGTTTGCGGCCACGGCAATAAAGGCAAAGATCAAGATCGACAGAATACAAAAAACTGATTTCATGGTCAGTCCTCTCTCTCCCCAAAAAGTAATGACTAAACGCGCCCTTGGATCACGAAGCGACGATGAAGAAAGCCTTCTGAGTCGTACAGACTGTCGCCATCTCCACGACCGTTCAATGGACTCCTGCTTTTGCTCGTTGCGGCCCTGTCGATGATCCACCCCTATGGCGCAGCCATCGCATTGAGTTTGTAAGAGGCAACCTGCGGAGGCGTCAGCAGCTTCATCACCGTATCGATCGTAGCCTTGTCCAAAAGAGCGCGCTGGACCGACACCTTGGGCAACACCTGAGCCACGACCTGCTGCGCCTGGGGGTTGTTGTTCACGTTGTTGGGATTGAAGTTCACCTGCGGTTGTGAATTCTGCGTGCCTCGCGCCGTCGTGGCAGCCGGTGGTAATGCCGCGAACGCATCCTGAGCCAGTTGCGTTGCAAACTGCCGGAGCGATTGGTTCTGAGCGTTATAAAGAGAGGTCACCTGGGTGAGTTGTGCGGCTGTAAGAGGCGTGTCCTCCTCCTCCATGATTGCCCGAATTCGATCGGCACCGCCGCGAACCTTGATCTGATCGAACTTCAGCCGCTTGATCGAGGGCCTCTGCGCAGGGTTGAGCATCGCGATAATCTTGTCGAAAGACTCCTCGCTTCTTTTTAGGATCTCTGCCTGGGGGTTGACGTTATTCCCTCGATTCCCGCCCCCACGATTTGCAAAATCGCCGCCGCGATTCCCGAAGTCTCCCGGCCCGCCGGGGCCACGATTCCCAAAGTCGTTGCCGCCTCGGTTGCCAGGGCCGTTGCTGGTGATGATGCCGAGCTGGTTGAGAACGGTGTTTACGATATTGTTCACCAGTTGCTGGGGGTTTACCTGCGGTGCGTTGCCTCTGCCCTGGTTGAAGAGATTTGACGGCAAGCCAGAATCGCGTGCCTCCTGCTCCAATGTCTGCAACCGCTCCGCGATCATTGCTGTGAACTTCTTTTCCTGGTCCGGAGTCAGAGGCTTCTTTCCCTTGGAGAGAACGGAACCAAGCGGCGCCAGGCGCTGACCGAGCGAAGATTCCCCGCTAGTACACGTGGGTCGGTTCGGAAGATCCTCGCCGCCTGGGAACGCGCCCGGGCCTCCGGGGAATCCGCCACCTCCGCCAAACCCTCCACCATCAAAACCGCCGGGTCCCCCCAGACCCCCACCGCCGAATCCCCCGCCGGGCCCGCCCGGGAACCCGCCACCGTCGAAGCCTCCGCGGGGCCCCCCCCGATTCGCAAGTTGCTGGAAATCGACAACGTCCAGCAGAACGAGGCAAACCTTCTTGTCTTTCTCGGCTTTGTTCACCAGGGAGAGCTGTTCCTGCGTGAGGTCCGTCTTGATCGCTGCAAGCAGTTCGGTGTTGTGTTTCAACACCAGCGTATCAATTCGTGCGATCGGATTGTTCGAGTTGTTACCGCGGTTGTCTCCACTGTTGTTTCCGCGATTGGTAAATTGTGTTTCCATGAAGCTTCGCAGCGCCTTGCTTTCCGTCTCGAGTAGTTTCTGCAACGACTTTTCCTGGGTCTTGTCGAGAGGGATCTTTTTGTTGCGCAGCGTCTCCTTGATTTGAACCAGCGTGGCCTCTGGGTTTGTGATGAGGTTCTGAAGGCTGTTACCGCCGCGGCTGCCTCCCCTGCCGCCGCCGAAGAGAGCATCGAGATCCGAAGCAGTCAAGGTGTTGCCGGAGTCAAAATCATCCTGACCGGAGGCAGGTGTCACCGAAATCGCGAGCGCAATCGCGCACAAAAAGATTTTCATGGGTTCTCCGTTCGTCCTGATCGAGATACTGGAATTGGGATGGGGACTCAACTATTGATGTGTAGAGAAGTGTAAAGACGTGTTGCGAGTTCATTGACGTCTCCAGCTATGTGCGTTACCCACGGCGAGATTGTAGAGAAGTGTTGCAGCCGGAACTTCTTTTATACCGGCAGCGGTCAGGCCCGTGGCATTGACGTGCTTGCCGCCTTTCCCAGGGGTGGCTCGCGTCGCTCGCTCACCCCTGGCTACATTCCCTACACGCCTCCGGCGTGCAAACGCAGCCCGAAGGGCTTTGTCGCACCCCGGCAGGGGTGCGAGGACTACTGCAGGTTGAAGGATTTCGTATTGGAAACGCCTGAGCTGTTGCTCAGAGTGACGTCTACCGTTCCTCTGAGGCTTCCTCCCACAATACTCAACGGAACGTGGAGCACGCTGAGACTGCCGTAGACGGTATCTGATGTGAACCATTCCGTAAAAAATCTCTGGACGTCGAGAATCAGCGTCTGTCCGAACGCGGAACAACCGGACAGCGCGGCGCAACTGAGACTCACCCTAAGATTCGTCTTGAACGTCAGCGTGACTTGCGTGACTTCCCGAGGCGTTGAAGAGAGCGTAATCGACACCACTAAACCGTTCTGATTGCTCGTTTCGATGCTGTCGATCACCGGCGCCTGCAACGGAATCTTCAGGCCCTCAGCGACTGACGACGAGGGAGAGAAGTTCTTCTGAATCGATCCTGCAGTCAACGTTCCTGCAAACGTGAAGTCACCGGCAACGGTTCCTGTTTGAAACGCGAGGGGCCCGGCCTCAGATTGCGAATCGAAAACAGCCGTTTTGGTGCCTGCGGGAATCGTGTAGTTCGCGGACCTGCCACCTGTAGCAAATTGAATGGCGGGATCGTCGAGAGGAATAATGGCGGTCGAGTTGAATGTCATCGAAACGGCGCCCCTCACGTCATGCGGAAACGACGCCGCCAGAGTTACAGCAACGGTTGCCTGCTCTCCGGCGACGAGCGCACTGGAACTGAACGTCATCGTGGGCGACGGTGACCCGATGACATTCGTGACCTCATTCGCGGAATCATTTGCAGCATTGAGATCCCCGGCGGCCACCATCGAGACTCTGTGGTTAACGACTGAAGCGGCATCGCTGCCGACCCTGACCGTCAGAACGTAACTTGAAGAAGACGACGGTTCAAGCACCTCGCCATGGCTGCAGGTAACGGTCGGGCCTGTTAAAGAACACACCCAGCCCGGCCCGACACCCGACACAAAGGTGAATCCACCGGGCAACACATCGGTAACCATAATTGCTCCCGTTGTCGGAAGCGTCCCGCGGTTCGTGATCTCTACAATGTAGGCTTCATCAAACCCGACTCCAAAGTTTCCCGTATGAGACGAGGCGATCGCCACGTCAGGGAAAGGATCGGCAACGATGAACGTCGCGGGCGCTGATGTGCCCAATGGTGTCGTGAGGCGGCTGTCTCGCGCGCCGATTAGAGCAGAGGGGGATACTGTGAAGGTCGCCGTTACGGATGTCGTACTCAGGACGGCCAGATCGCTGACCTCGATTCCGGGAATCTGCTCCACCGTTGTGGCTCCGGGAACGAAGTATCGTCCCGTGAACGTCACGGTGACGCTCGCTCCTTGAGCCGCAATCGCAGGAACCATCTTCGTGATTTCGGGAATGGCCGGCACAACCGTGAAGGTCACCGGAGACGTTGTGCCTCCCAGTGTGGTGAGTGTAATCTCTCGCGCTCCCAGTTCCGCGTTCGCCACCACCGTGATCAGCGCCGTCGCGGACGTCGAACTTGTCGTCCTAGCGCCCGTCACTGTGACGCCGGATCCGGTGATCGCAAGTGAAGGGCTGTAGAGACTCGTTCCAGTCAGCGTCACCGGAATCGTCTGCGACACATTCTTTTGAACAAAGGTCGCAGGAGTGATCGAGGTTAACGTCGGAGGCAGCGGAAATACGGTAAACGTGGTGGACGCACTTCCGGTCCCCGTGGCCACTGCCACCGTTCGGTTACCGGGACTTGCGTTGAGGCCGATGGCAAACCTCGCCGTCAACAACGTCGAATTCACAATCACGACGTCAGAAACCGTAATGTTCGCCCCCGCATCGATAGAGAGCCCCGCCGTGAAATTGGTGCCGGAGAGTTCGACATCCAGACTCGTTCCGACTAACGCCTGCACAGGATTGATCCCCGTAAGCGTCGGCGCTGGTAGATCAACTCGGAACGAAACTGTTCCGCTGACACCACCAGGCGTCACGACATTGATGCCGTGGGTAGCCACTTCGGCCGCTGGATCGATCGTCAAGGTGGCCGTTGCGGTTGATCCATTTGTCACTGAAACGTTCGAAGCGGTGATGCCATCGGCTGCGATGACTGATAAGCCCGAACTGAAATTGCTCCCGGTGAACGTCACTTGCACACTGGCGCCCTGGGAACCAGACGCAGGAGCAACACTCGTGAGCGTTGGCGGCAATGCGGAAACAACGAGCGTTGTGAACGGCACAGGCGCGGTCGTCCCCCCCAGGGTTGTAATGGTCACATCGTGGGATCCCAATTCCGCATTCGCTGCGATCTTGAAAGTGGCAATCGTTGTTGTGGGGTCCACGACCTTCAAATCCTCGATTGTGATGTCTGGAGGACCGCTGATTGTAAGTCCCGCGGAAAAATTCGTTCCCCTCAGAGAAATCGGAACCGTGGAATCCTGGATCGCGCCGCCCGGATTTATGCTGATTAATGTGGGCGCGGGTGGAGCGACAACCACAAACGGTACGACCTCGCTGGTACCCCCGGAAGTTGTCGCCGTCAGATCATAAACCCCCAAAGCAGCTCCGGCCGCAATCACGAGGCTGGCAGTGGCTCTGGTCGGGGTGAGAATACTGATGTTGCGGGCGGTGATATCGGTTCCACCGTTGATCGTGAGTCCGCTAACAAAGTTGGTCCCGGTCAATGTCACTCCCGTGGTCGTTCCCTGAGTTCCGGACGTGGGGTCTAATCCGCTCAACGTGGGTGCCGGAGGCAAAATCGTGAAACGAGATCCTGCGACTGCTCCGCCCGGAGTCGTTACCACGATGTTGCGCAAGCCGAGAGGAGTCCCAGATTCGATATTGAAGTCTGCTGTTGCAGTGTTGGCATCCACGACTTGGATGTTGGTGACGGTAATCCCGATCGCCGTAATGGTCATCGGCTCGGAAAGGTTCGTTCCTGTAAGAGTCACCGAAACGGAAGTCCCTCGCACGCCCGTCGCAGGATCAATGGCGGTGAACGTTGGTGGAGACTGAGCCGCCGATGGCAACGCCGCAGCCAACAACAGCAGACAGGTGAGAATAGATTTGAAGATTCTATTTTTGATGCTCATCGGGGAAAAGCTGGAACGAATACGATGCGGTCGCTTGCTGCGCCAACCTTCAGCAGATTAATCGTCTGATCGACGCTCTCTGACAATCGGTACACGGAATCACCGAAGGGATACAGGCCCGCAGGTTCGCAGTTGCAGGGAAACGAGCGCAGTACCTGGCCGGAAGGTGTAAGTACTAAAACCGTTCGGGCCGACGCATTGGTTACATAGATTCGATCGCCGGTAACTACAGCGACGCCTGTTGGATTTGAAACGCCATTCCGGTAATCCGCCAGGAGAACCCTTGAGGCCGACTGGGTTGGATCTGCAATGTAATAGACTGCGTTCTCTTTTGAATCGAGAACTACAGTGTCGCTGTTTTCGAGCAACGCGATTCCCGAGACTCGCTTAAGAATCGTGACCAGTCTGTGGCTCGATGTAGATGTCCAGGAATAGAGGACATCCTGGTCCGGTTGCGACACGGCATACATCACGAGTCGCCCGTCGTCACTCACCGCCAACCGCGTGATCTCTCGCAGGCCGGGCAGAACGTCGATGCTCTCCGCAAGGACTGGTGTCGATGTCAACTGCGTCACGACTCTTATCCTCTGCTCCGCTGAGTAGTACAGTACTGCGGCCGAACCCTTCGCGCTTGGTGCCGCCAGAGAAGGATTTGCAGGAGCCCCTGCCACGACAGATTTAGTGAACGGCAGGGTCGCCGCGTTAATGAAAACGAGAGATGGCTCATCTGCCGTCGAGCCGAGGAAATGGCGCTCGTCCAGCGGCAGGGCCTCAGTCAATTCAAAACCGGCATCAACCGGTCCACCGATCGTGGCATTCCCAAGCAAACCTTGAATCGGATGCAGTGCGTGGTCGGTAAGGTTCCAAACGTAACCTACTATCGGACCGGAAAGCTTGTTGGGTAACTGCGTACCTGTAACGGCGGCATGTCCAAGCAATCCGCAAAGGAGTCCCGTCACGAGCGGGCGGGAAACCCGTCTCACTGCGGAGTTCCCACCGAAGGCGTGCCTACCGACACTTGCACCGGAGGCTCCGACTTGTTGATCAACAGAAAGGCCGTGATCACGGCTGCCACAGCCGCGCCAATCAGAAGCACCTTCTTTACGGACTTGCCGTTCTTTTTCTGGGGGTCACTTGGAGCGGTTTGAGGTGTGGTCTTCTGAGTCGAGGTGGAATCCTGTGAAACATTAGCGGCGGATGACGGGACTTCTCCGCTCCGGCCATTCGTAGAACTTACCTGGTCCCTGGATGATTGACTCTCGTTATCGATCGAAGCGATCAGCGGGTCGTTTGGGCTGTCTTGCGCCAGCAGGCCTGGATGGAGTTGAGTGAAGATCAGGCACACGGCGACAATTGCGCACGTGGTTAACTTTGAATTCATCTGCATTTCCGATTTCCTGGTTCTTAATTTCCTACGCTTTCTGAAGCGCGTGCAGCGACTGGCGGGGGACCAATCAAACACAGCGACAGGACTCTTTCGACGTAACTTCGGGCCGGACGTTTGCCAGCGAATTGTAGAGAAATGTAGAGCGGTGTGACTGACGGCGTCGAGGCAATCGAATGCCCTCAAACTGGCCAGCCAACTTCGCCGCCTTCCGCAAACTCACAATTGAAAAGAAGGTTTGGCCTGGGGTATTTGGCCATTAACAACTCTTAACAACGGCCCGAGCGCGAACGATGTTCAATGCCAACGGAGTGATGTCGAGAGCCGCGTCTTGGAGAACCATGTCAGTGACCGCAGGGATATCTGGTACTCATCGCTTGCACCGGTCGAGGCGGACTGCAGGCGAATCCGGTCAACGATCTCAGCAACACTCGCGGCAGCAGTGGGAGCCCCACACAAACAAACGTCCAAAGGGTGCGAGCGTCAGCATGAAAAATGAGTATTCCCCGGTAAACCATCCTGGCGTCCAGCGGATCTTGATTGCTGAGGACGATGCGAGATTGGCGGGCCTCTTGCGAGAATACTTCGTCAATCACGGTTTCGCGGTAGAGATTGAGAGCCGCGGCGCACGGGCCGTCGAACGGATCCTCCAGGAGCGCCCGACACTAGTCATTTTGGACCTGATGCTCCCCGACATGAGCGGATTCGATGTCTGCAGACGTGTGCGAGACCGATGCTCAAGTGGCATCCTCATGCTCACGGCGAGCAAGGCTGAGGTGGATCAAACCGTAGGCCTCGATCTTGGGGCCGACGACTATGTCGTCAAGCCGGTAGAGCCGCGGATCTTGCTTGCTCGGGTGCGAAGTCTGCTGCGGCGGCTTGGTAGTTTGCCTTCGAACGTAGCAGACCTCCAAGTACTCTCGGCCGGAGGCGTAACGCTCAACCATGACACACGCACTGCACAGATTTTCGGTTGTCCGATCGAATTGACGATGATCGAATTCGACATTTTGTGGTTGCTGATCCGGTATTCCGGAGAGGTGGTCACTCGCGAGCAGCTGTGCCTGCAGGCACGCGGCGTCTCGTACGATGGCATAGATCGAGGCATCGACGTGCATGTCTCGCGAGTGCGGCGAAAGCTGGGAGCTCTTGGGTTTGATGGATCCCTGCTGAAAAGTGTTCGCGGGCTGGGATACCTATTCACCAAACGATGATGCGCCAACTCTATACGAGGATTGCCGTCGGCATCATGTTTGCCGTGCTGGCAGGGTCGGTCACAGTCACGTTGGTCGTGCCACGTCTTGCCGCCTTTTTTCAGGAAGACCCCGCTCCGCGGAACAACCTTACTGCCATTGCCGCCCGTCTTGATGAAATCTCACCGTCGCAGTGGTCCGAGGAACTCAACCGGCTGCAGCCTCGTTCTCGGATGTCCTTGCGCATCGTGGATGGCGAGACGTTACTGGCGGAGGTCCGGAATGACCCGCGAGGCGGTGTCCCATCCGGGAGCAACACTAACAACCTGCCGGCTCTGTATCTGCCGATACATGAAGGATCACATTTCCTCGTCGCGGTACCTCTTGGCTCTCCCCCGCTTACGCCCGTGCTCGTTCTTGCGCTTGTCTTCGTTTTCGTACTCACGGCTACGGCATCTGCGATTGTGGGCATCCCGCTCGTACGACGTCTGCAGCGACTACAGCATGCGGTCGGAGAACTCGGTGGCGGCAACTGGGCAGTGCGCCTGGACGCCAACGCAGAAGGGGCACTGAGTGAATTTGCTGAAAGCATCAACCATATGGCTGCGCAACTGCAGGAACAATTTCAAGAACGTGAGGCATTGCTCCAAACCGTCTCGCACGAATTGGGCACGCCACTTGCACGAATGCGTTTTCAGCTTGCACTCATCGAAACCGAACTCCGGGATGACTGCGATCGGCAAAGATTGTCCGCACTACGGACCGATTTGGATGAGCTTGACGAATTGAGCAGCGAGCTGGTGTCATGGATGGAACCAAGTTCCCGAAGCGAATTAAGAGACCTCTTCAGGTTAGCGCCGGTTGTGAGTTCACTCGTCGAACTCGAATGCGAGGGCAAGCGCGACGACATTCGTGTTCACGTAGCGATACCGCCGGAGCTACATCTAACGGCCGACCGGCGCCAGTTTCAGCGCGTCATGGAGAATCTCCTGCGCAATGCGTTGCGCTACGCGCAAAGCAGCATCGTTATTGATGCTGCTTCGTCTGACAAGACCGTGAGTATCGAGGTCCGTGACGATGGTCCCGGGATTAGCCAGGAACATCGTGCAGAGGTCCTTGAGCCTTTTGTTCGTCTTGACCAGGCCGCCGTTCGCCAGCATCACCGCGGCCTTGGCTTAGGGCTTGCCATTGTGCGTCGCATCGTCGAAGCGCACGGCGGCGCAATCACTATCTCTGAAGCTCCAGAAGGCGGCACAAGCGTGCTCACACGATGGCCGCGCCCGGCACAAGCTAAGGCATGAGAATTCGCGTGCAAATAACTCTACGCCACCGGAATAGGCCTGGAATATCCTGCACACGCGCAATACATCATGGGCCGATGGAGTGCTCTGCATAGGAAGGATTCAATGCGACTGACGATTACCTGGATCGTATCGAGCGTTCTACTGCTGGCGTGCGTTGCACTCCAGCTAGACGCTCAACGCGGAAACGCTGCAGTGCCTGCTGTTCCAGGAGCACCGCCAGCGGCTCAAGGTGGGCGAGGAGCGCGAGGCGGAGGTCAGGGTGCGCCGACTCAGGGGTTTCCTGCGCAACAACGTCCT
>Ga0070675_100003240_pt1 | contig 12323 bp, 10 predicted proteins | sample KBSM43metaG_FD_65343 | JGI IMG/M metagenome (GOLD analysis project Ga0070675, IMG submission 65343) | Miscanthus rhizosphere microbial communities from Kellogg Biological Station, Michigan, USA - KBS M4-3 metaG | ecosystem: Host-associated > Plants > Roots > Rhizosphere > Soil ...
ACGCACAACGGAATTCAAATCGATTTTATAGTTTTGGCGCGCAACGCCTGCGACTGCAAAGACCTAGAGGCTAACCTTGAAAAACGTTGGGACACTAATGGTCGCTGAGCCCTCTAAGAAAAACGCAACGCTACCTCAGCCAGGGCGAAGCGGGGGACCCGTTGTTCTGACCTCCCCACGCCACGCCGATGGCTTGAGGTAGCGTTACAATTTTAGATCGGCGCGGCTGCCCCTCCTTTGAGGAGGGGATATTTGCCGCCTCCGTGGAGCGAACGACTTTCTAAAGTAGTTTCGCCAGACACGTCACGAAGTCGTCCAGGCGAAACTTCTTCTCGCATAGAGCGCGACTCGCTTTTCCCATCCGAAGTCGCAGCCCTGGATCATTGGCCAACTCCGCCAGGTGCTTTCCGAGGCTTTCCGAGTCTCCAGGTTCGATGAGGAATCCGTTCTCCCCATGGGCAACACATTCCGGCAGGGCTCCGACTCGCGCAGCAATTACGGGAAGCCCGGCGGCAACAGCTTCCATCAACGCATTGGAAAGACCCTCGCTGTAGGACGGCAGCACGAAAACATCGGCAGCGGCGAACTCCTCTATTTTTTTAGCCCCGTACACCGGGCCGGGAAACGCCACACAGTCTGCGAGGCCGTGTTTCTCGATCAACTCAGCAATCTGGGTCTCTGCATTGTTCGCGCCGCGAACGCCGGTAATGTTCTGCTCCCGATGAATGTAGCCGCCTGCGAGGCGAAGCTGAAGTTGCCCCGAATAGTGACGCCGCATTACGTCTATTGCGCGAACCAGGTCCACGGCTCCCTTGGCGACCGAGATGTTGGCCATGAAGAGAATCCGCAAACATCCGGTGGGCTCACGCGGGGGGAGGTTTCCCAGGGGGCCGGGATCGATCCCGGTTCGGCAAACTGTAACGCGTGCAGGATCGGTGAGCCCGTCAAACTGAGATCGGATCATTTCGCTTTCTACACGAAGGTGTGTGGTTAGACGAAGCGTGCGCCGGATGAGCCAACGGCCCAGCGTCCCGCATCCTGAATAGAACTCCTGAAAATACGAGCCCTCGCGGCTCGCCACAACCCGCCGCCCGAGCACCACGCCGACGGCAATGAAGACCGCGTCACGCGCAAAGGCGAGTTTGTTCTGCGAGAGGAAGACGAACACTGTGCGGGGGCGATGTCGAAGAATGGCACCGATCAGATTGGCAAGGTCGCGAACGTTATAGAGAACATTGATGAATTGAAAGCGGCTTCGTTGTTCGTTACTGAGCGGCTTTTGCGTGTTGACGTGGTGGATGTCAAAGAGGGAGTTAAAAAGCGGACTTCCCAGCAGGCTTTCCGTAATCTTTTCCGGCCCGCCGTACGGCGGAGAAACCGGCCCGACAATCACAATCGACTGTTTCTCGGAATCCGCCAGGGGGCCCGATTTGAAGGCGATGACCCGTTTGTTTTCTTCTGGGATCATCGGATCCCAGGGCGACGAGGTGTCAGCATTTTGACGCGCCCTCGTGGATATCCTTCATTGCGATACATTTCCCGAAATGGACCTTTGCATAGGGACATTAACACGACAACCGGACGTGCGGACGCACTCCGGCGCCAGGAGTCCGGAATCAACGGGATACAATCAATATCTACAACATATAGGCTTATTGTCTGGATAATACCCATTAGTAGTAATTGACCTGCGACTGTCCCCGCCCTACATTTGCGAGGCAATTGGGTGCGGGCAGTCGGAGGGACATGCCTAGGATGGGTAATGCCGACACCGCTCCCTGATTGAAAGCCAAGAAGACGCAAGATTAGTACGGAGGGAACCCATGGACGGGAACTTATCAGTATGCATGCGGCTGAAGTCATCGGTCTCGAGACTCGCTCTTAAAGGAATACCTACATTATTGGTCTTAGCCGGAGTAGCGGTCTCTGCTACTGACGCACAAGCGCACGCGGGAATTTCAGATCCGAGTTTTATTCACGCTTGTGTTCAGCGCAGCAGCGGCCAGGTGAAGATCGTCGGAGTCAACGGCACATGCAGTAACGCCGAAGACCCAATTCATTGGTCGCTTTTCGGACCGCAGGGCTCTGGCCCAGGAGCGCAGGGTGTAACTGGACCAATGGGACCAATGGGGCCGGCAGGTCCTGCAGGACCAATGGGACCTCAGGGCCCGGCGGGCCCGCAAGGACCCCAGGGTTCGGTCGGTCCACAGGGACCTCAGGGCGCAACGGGAGCCACAGGGCCTCAGGGCGCGACGGGTCCGCAAGGCCCTCAGGGTGAAACGGGAGCTACAGGACTTCAGGGGCCGGCGGGTCCACAAGGGTTGCAGGGCGCAACGGGAGCCACAGGGCCGCAGGGGCCCGCGGGTCCGCAAGGGCTTCAGGGTGACACGGGAGCCACAGGGCCACAGGGTCCGATCGGCCTCCAGGGACCTCAGGGTGAAACCGGTCAGACCGGTGCGACAGGTCCAGCGGGTCCAAAGGGCGATTCGGCGCTGCTTGGATTTGCGATGGCTACGCCGCTGCAACAGATTACTCTGACGTCCTCACAGGCGGCGAATGTCTGGTTCGCTTTGCCGACTCGTTCCGTGACGTTCACCAAGGTTTCGGACACCTCGAAACTGCGGATCACGTATCAGGACACACTGGGTGCAAGGTCCACCTCAATGAATGCCTGCTTCTGGCGGATCGTTGTGGACGGAGTCATTCAAACATCCTTTTCAGACTCGGATGTTGATGGATCCTTCGGATGGCGGCTCCATAACGGTTCCCACATCGCGTGGGTACTTAACCTGCCGGCAGGCTCGCATAGGGTAAGCGTGGACAACATGAGAAACTCCACAGCGATGGAATGTTCCTCTGGTACCAACACGACCGGGAACTTTCTAAGTGTGGAGGAAATGCAGTAGCTCTCCGGAGCGCCTGCCACATTCCCCCTGAAGGAAGAGCCAGGGTTGTTCGAGCGAGCCCGGCTCTTCCTGATTTTCAGGATTGAAACGGTTTCAGTGTAGGCACAGAAGTCGCCGTGGGCGCGCCGGCATCAATGAGTCAGAAGCGCGATGATCGGCACCAGCGTCAGCGGACTGAGGAGTGTTGACACAAATACCGCGCTCGTCACGAAGCTTGAATCAAGATCGAACTCCAGCGCGAGAACCGTGGTGATCACCGCCGCGGGCATTGAGGCCAGCGTGATCGCCGAGGCGCGCGCCGCTCCTGAGAAACCCAGCAGGAACGTCAGCGCTACGCCCACTATCGGCGAAACGATCAGCGAGAGCGCGACGGCGGTGCCGACGACCCTGGGTCGATTTGGAGCTACCGCGCGTTTGAGCTGCATTCCGAGGATGAGCAGCATCATCGGCAATGCCGCGTCACTGAGCATTCCGACCGGTCTCATCAATGCACTCGGCGGAGTGACGTGAAAAAGGGAGAGGAGTCCTGCAGCGGCCAGTGCATAGAGCGCCGGGACACGCAGGAGACGCATGGCGGCGCCCCGAAGATCCTGTCCACCTCTGGCGGCGATAAAGACCCCCACGGTGTAGACAAGGATCGCGCTGGTCACGAAGTAAACGCTGGCATGCGCGAGCGCTTCGGAACCAAAAGCAAACAGGATCAGGGGCAGGGCATAGTTGCCACTGTTCGAAAACAAGACTACAAGCAGAAAACTGCTGAGCTCCTTGCGCTCGAGTCCCAGCATTCTTGCCGATAGCCATCCGGCAATTCCCATACCGGCAGTCAACATCACACAATAGAGAGCCATCCGGCCGACTTCGGATCCCTTCAATCGGGATGTGACGAGCTGGGAAAAAACCAGACAGGGCGAAAGAGCGTTGAATGTAATCGCCGATAGAGTTCGGACACTGCCGGCGACGCGGCGCTCGAGGAGAAATCCAATAGTCGCGATCGCGAAGATCGGCAGAACGTCAGACACAAGAATGGAAAGCAGCGTCACGATGACAAGAGTAACCGCACTCTATCCGGGGTCTATAGGGAGTTCTCCGCCGGCTCGTTCAGATATTCCTCTTCGGGCACCGGAATCGCGAACGGCTCCTTTTTGAAATACCGGACGACCTCCTGCGCCGCCTCGAGTTCCATTTGCAGTCGGCAGTCGCGTGTGGCGGATCCCATATGCGCGGTAAGAATGCAATTGTCCAGCGTTGCAAGCTCTCCTGTGTAAGGCTCCTCCGCAAAAACGTCCAACGCTGCCGAAAACGCCGGTCGCGTTCGCAGGGCATCAGCGAGGGCTGCTTCGTCAACCAGTTCACCGCGTGCGGTATTGATCAGGATGGCGTCAGGCTTCATCATCGCCAGTTCGCGTTTTCCAATCATTCCGCGCGTCCGCGCCGTCAATGGAACATGCAACGAAATGATGTCGGCATTGCGATAGATCGTATCTACGTCAGCCCAAACACATCCGGTGTGCTCTGAAAAATCGGGATCTTGTTTGAGATCGTTGGCGAGAATACGTGGGCTCCAGTTTTTGATATGGCCGATCACAAGCCTGCCGATTCTGCCAACACCGATGATTCCCACCGTCATCAATCCCAGTCTTCTTCCGATGCGTCGCCGCCAGATTCCCTCCCGTATTTCATCGTCGACCGTTACGGTCTTCCTCAGCAAAGCCAGCATTTGAGCGACGGCGAGTTCGGCTACACCAGGAGATGGCGCTGACGGCGTGTAAGTGACAGCGATCCCGCGATTACGCGCGGCTCGCAGTGCAACACTGTCGAGCCCAATTCCCACGCGCGCAATCAGGCGGAGGTTCACAGCCTTACCCAGAACCGCTTCCGTAATGGGTTCAGTTCCGGCGATGAGTGCTTCGTAAGGCCCAATCATTTCGGCGAGCTCTTCCTCCTTCAGCCGTCGCTGGAATGGATTCATGGTGAAGGGAATATGTTCCATCTCCAGCAGTTGAATCGGATCACGGTCAATTTCGCCGAACGGATGAGTGGTTACGAGCACGCGGCCAGTCATGGATACCTTCATCAGAGAACTGAAAGTGAATCACAGACGGCACAGCGATGTCGACGGCCTGGAGGGTCGCGAGCCGGATAGTTCCAAAACAAGTCTTGGGGTATGCGGTTCGACACTGACATAATTTCGGGACTCATGTTTTCAAAGTTCTCTTGTTTGATAGTTGGACTGTTTGCGGTGTTTGTTCTTCTCCGTCCCTTTGAAGCCCAGCGTGGTGCGGGCAACGCAGGCGGACCTCCCGGAGCCCTCGCCCGCGGTGCCGATAGCGCCCCGACTGTCGCGGTTCAGCCTCCGCCGGTCACCGACCTCGAAACCGTCTTCCTTACGGTCAACGTCACGGGAGCACAGAACAACTCGGTTGCCGGCATTGCTCGAGATCGGTTCCAGATTCTCGAGGATGGCGTCGAGCAGCAGATTTCCTATTTCTGGGAAGACTCACGCCCCATGACCGTCGGGTTCATCTTCGACGACAGCGCTCGCATGAACGTCAACGACAAGGTTCTGGTGCTCAAGGATGCCGCGCAAAGCTTTCTGAAGGGAAAGGACTCTCGTGACGAGTTTTTCGTCGTTCGCATGTCGGATTTTGCGGACGTGGTCCAGCCCTTTACGACAGATGTGAAGAACCTGCCCCTTAATTATCCGTCGACTGGAGAAACTGCACTTTACGACGCGGTTTACGTTGGGCTCGCTGTAATAAAGGAAGCCGCAAACCCCCGCCGCCTTCTTGTCGTGATTACGTCGGGCGGTGATCGATGTTGCACCGACAACAATCGAAGAACGACGGAAGACATGCTGAAGTCGTTCGCCTTGAAACAGAACGTTCAGGTTTTCACCCTGTTCGTAGTCGATGACGTCACCGACGCGGAGGCGGAATTCGTGAATCGCGACGCGATCGTTATGGGCGATCTCGCATCGATGACCGGAGGCCGCATGTCGAACGCTCCAAACGCTGCTCGCGGAGTGGAAGCCCTCACTGCGGAGATTGCACGCGGGTTGAAAACCCAATATCTGATCGGGTTTAAATCCACACGCCCGGATCATGACGGAAAGCGTCGTGGTGTAAAAGTGAGAGTCAGTTCTCCTGAAGGTTCCCCGAAATTGAGCGCGTGGACCAAGGCTGCATACTACTCCCCCAAGGACTAGCGCCTGAGTCGGTGGTTCCTCTTGAAGGATGCCCTGCATATCCCCTCCATAAGGAGGGGCTATTTGCCTCTAGCGAACGAATCTCTAACTTCCGAAGCTATTTGGAAGGTTTTGCGAGCGGTTCGTCCGAGTCCCTGCGCAGACGGATTCGAAGTTGGGGCAGGTTCGATCTTACGCGCACGAAGCGACTCGCGAGTGGGCCGGTCTGATCGGTGTTGTAAGTCAGGGTGTACTGACCTCGAAGTTCCATCGCGATGATTGTGCTGAACGTTATCAGACCTTCGATGCTGAGAGTACTCTGCATCTCGGGAAGATCGACAACCATTGAAAGGCCGCCCGTATCGGCAGAGAGCACGCGCAGGACGAGCTGAAACAATGGCTCTGCGGTTGGGTTCGGTAGTTCTTCGGATACGGAACGAACCCCGCATGTGAAAACTTGAATCTCCTGCTCGGCGATTCTGGCGCGCAGATCCTGGAGTTCCTTTCCACTGGTGTCATAGGCGTCCGTGATCACGAGGAGCGCGCGGCGCTTGTATTTGGACTTTTTCATCTTCTCGAGCGCGTTGATCACGTTCTCGTAAAGGTGCGTTGCGTTGCCGACTTCGTTAAGCTTCTGGAGCTGCTCTTCGATCTTCTTTCGATCCTGCGTGAAGTTCTGGCGCACCTGCAGCTTTTCATCGAAAGTCATCAGGAGAAACTCGTCCTGCGGCTTCATCAGCTTGACTACAGCGCGTCCGATCCGATTTGCAGCAAGCACTGCTGCAGGAACGTACTGTTTCCCTTCCACATACAGGGGAAGCCGCATACTCGTACTCTTGTCGATGAGAATGCCAAGGCTGATCGGCGTATCCGAGCCCTCCATAAAGCCGGTAACCTTCTGCTCCACGCCATTTTCTTCAACGATGAAATCACTCTGCTTGAGGTTGAGGATGTATCGGCCTGAGTTATCCGAGACGTTCAGGACGAGCTTCTGAACGTGCTGTCCCCCGGGTTGAACGGGAGCCTGTTGGAGCAAAGCAGCAAGACCCAGAATTGCGGCCATGGATTTCATGGCTGAACATTCTAGCAGGTTGGTTCAGCTGGTGTGCCCTGAGTTGGGAATAACTCGGACACTAGTTGGCGATTCCTGGCTTCCTTTTCTCAAGCAGCCTCGCGACTGCCTGAACGTAAGTGCTGTCAGGATGGAGACGTTCGGCAATGCGAAGCTCGGCGCGGGCGTCTTCAATGCGGTTCGCAGACGACAGGCACAGGCTCAGACCGATATGAGGGCCGACCTTGTGCGGGCTCAACGCAATGGCGCGCTGAAAAGATCGGGTCGCCACATCCAGATACTTATAGTCATGCTTCTTGTGAAAGAGATTCAGATTGATGTCACCGGAGTCATGAAACAGGCTCGAGTTGTAAGGCATGATAGCCTTTGCCGTCTCGAGCGTATCCGCCGCCCCCTGGACCTTATTCTCTTCGAATTCTCGCTGTGACCGGACCTGCAATTCGCTGGAGACCATTGCAAGGCCGGAGAAGACCAACGTAACGATGCCAAGCGTCGCAAGGGCGAAGGTTCCCGCTTTTGACTGCGGCTGAGGAACAACGGAGGGTCTTCGCAGCAGGGTTCCGAGCAACGCGGCGCCGACTATTCCCAGGCTTGGGAAGTAAACGTTGATATCGATAAGATTGTGGGCAGTCCACACAACAAGCGCGAGCAGGAGATAGGGAGACAGCCGCCGCATCTCTCCGCGGTGCCATGCTCCCATGAGCAGCAACAACGCAGCGGCGCCGGCGGTTAGTGCCAGATAGCCCAGTTCGGAAAGCAGCTGAAGCGGCGTGTTGTGCGTGTATTGAGTCTCGTTTGCCCCGGGAAGCATGTATTGGGAATACATGACTCCGTAGGTGTTCAGGCCCGTGCCCATCGGGTGTGCTGCAAAGATTGTCCAGGCTGTGATCCAGTTCATCGCCCGCAGCGATGCCGGGTTTGAAGACTGAATTCCACCCTGCCGTATCGAGTAGAACGCTCCGCCTACGAGGGCAAGAACTATGACGACAGGAGCCAAACGCCACACGACACGCCGGTGGAAGAGCAACAACCAGGTCGCTGTGAGCAGGAATAGCCCCACCAGAAAGCCGAAGGAACGGGTTAGCAATCCGGCTGCAAATAACATCGCTGCCCCGGTCGCGAGCAGAACCTTGACCCGCCGGCCACTGTCGCGCCAGAGCATCACGTGGAAGGGAACGGCGATCGCGAGAAATCCCCAAAGCGTTCCCGGTAATGCCAGCGTTGAATATATTCGACGGGTGGCGATGCGCTCGAGGGCGGGAACTTTGAGGACGGTATCCGATCCGGAAGTGGAAATGTAGCTATAGAGCTGCTGGAACCCCCAAAAGTATTGGTACAGGCCGTAAACCGAGACAATCGCGCACAAGACCACAATGCAAACGGCAAGCGGTTTCTCGGGTTCGAATCCCGCATAGAAAAAGAAGCCGAACAGACAGTAGTAAGCCCAGAGAGTTGCCGTGAATTCCAGAGATCGATAAGCATCGACCGAAAGAAACAGGCTGTGCAGGATCAGAACAAGGAAAGCGCACAATCCGCCTTTGATATAGACGGGATGAATCCGCCGTTCCGCGAGGCTCGAAAAGAAGGCAAACGTTGCGCAAAGAATGACAGCCACCTTTCCATCCGGATAGGCTTCAGGCGGCAGAAGGACGGCAAAGAAAAGTGTCGCGAATGCCAGTCCGAGAACGGCACGTTTCTGTTTCATGGTTGTCTTGGAGTTTGCGGCCTGCCGAGCAGAAGATTGTCGAAAGGATCCTCCGCGGGTGTGTCCCTGTAGTGGTTGACCAGTTGAATCGCGTGATTCTTGTACCTGGCGCTCTGCTCCATCTCGCCCGCCTCTTCGTACCATTCCGCCAGACGGAGATAACCCGGAACATAGTTGGGTTCGATCTCGATCGCCTTCATCAACTCCTCACAGGCCCTGTTCCGGTCGCCAAGGTTGTAGAACGCCTCAGCGAGATTTTTCCGGATAAAGGGATTGAAAGGGTTGGCCCGAAGGAGGTGTTGATCCGCGTCAGCGATCCTGCGATGAATCGACCTGTCTGTCTGTGGATTGTCCGTCAGGCGTTGGACCAGCGCATTCTCCAGGTGTCCTGCCGGTACATCGAAATGGGGGTTTTCTTTCATCGATTCCTGAAAAAGAATCTCTGCGCGGTCCAGGTACTCGGGCTTTTTCGTTTTCATGAATTCGTCGAGGTAAACGATGCCGAGGTTGTCGAGCAAGACGGCATGGCGAGGAATGAGGGCGAGCGCGAGCCTGTGATTGAATTCTGCCCGTTTGAAATCGTTGGCGACATGTGCGTCATGACCGGCTTCATTGAGAGACAGACCAATCGAAGGCAGGAGTGCGGCATCCATCCAGACAGCAACCAGGAAGAGTGCCAGCGCGCGGCGCCACGTGGGAGCCATGCGCCCAGGTGTATGCCCGGTGCTGTAAGGCAGAAGATCCGCCTGGCTGATGACGACAAGTCCTGCAGCCATTACAGGCACAGTCCAGTTGTTGTCGACGAGGGCATGAACACACAATCCTGTTGCGGCGAGCAGCGCGGATTCCTGAACAAGAAGCGTCTCCGCAGGCAGGTCTCTGGATCTGCGCCCCGCGAGTATCAGGAGGTAGCCGCCAAGCCCGAAAAGGAGAAACGCTCCCGGCACCCCGATCTCCGCGGCGTAGTGAAGATATTCAGAGTGGGCGATGTTCGCGAATCGCCGATAGTGGGCGATGGTGCTGTCGACAGAGGGAGTGAACTGCTTTGAGACATATGCAAAGTGGCCGAGGCCAACCCCGGTGATCGGATACTCTCCAATCATCGATAAGGTTCCCCGCCAGATGCCGATTCGTCCGTAGTTGTGGGGATCGTGCTCGCCACGATCCATGAACTTCCGGACAAGCGCAGGGTTCAGTGCAACCGTCAGGGCGACCGTCATTGCGACGAGAAGAGTGGCGGCGAGAGCGATTCGAACAGACGAGATGCCGCGGCGTCTTGCGCTGCGGAAGCCAGCCATTCCGACCACCGCCAGTCCGGCGAGTATCGCTCCGCGTGATGATGTTTGCCCAATGCCGTAATACAGAAAGAGACCCGCAGCCGCAGCGGCGATCCGAAGTCGAATCGAAGATGCCAGGAAAACAGTTGCGGCACAGATGGCCACTCCGGGGAGGACGAACGACGCAAGGTAATTGGGATTCACAAAAGGCCCGAGCAATGGGCGCGACCCAATTACCAGAGTTCCCCCGATGTACGCGGCGTTGATCAAGACAACAGCGGCGAGAATAGCGTGCTTCCAGGCTGTCGATCTTCCCATCGTGCCGTGTGCAAGGACGATGAACGCGGTAACAAAAAGGACGTTTTCGTAGAACAGGTAAGCGCTCTCAAAAAGGGATCCCGGCCATCGCAGAATGGAGACCAACATGATCGCCGCAAGGACAATCACACCGCCAAGAAATAATGGAGAAAGACGGGGCAGCTTCGAACGGTCTTTCCACGCATAGCACCCGATAATCACGAAAAGAAGCGTGCGGTAGATACCGAGCACCAGCGGATGAGTGGCTTCCTTGCCCGCTGGAGTCAGCGCCACGAGCAGAATGAGAGACAGGAAAACGACGAGCTCGTGGCGATCCTTGATCCCGAGGCGTTCCAACATGGGGCCACTGTAGCACTGCGTCACCGGGAATGTTTTCGCCTTTTTTCGGTTGTGCTTCAGAACTCATTTATGATTGTTTTCTGTTAAATCCGGAGGTACTCATGAATCACTGTTTACGTTTCCTGGCTGTCGTTCTCCTTGCTGCTGCTATGGCCCCTTTTACGGTCGCGCATTTCAAGCTCATCGAACCGCCGTCGGCCCTGGTTGAGGCTGAAAATGGCGATCCTCAGAAAATGGCGCCTTGCGGAGGGACTTCAGCCAATGCCGGCACCCCGAGCAACATCATCACGAGTGTTCGTGGCGGGACCAAACTGCATCTGAAGGTCCAGGAGACGGTCTACCACTCTGGCCACTACAGGGTGGCGTTAGCGGTGAATTCGCGGACGGAACTCCCAAAGGATCCCGAAGTCACAACGCAGGAATCCGCGCGGGGGCCCCAGTCGGTATCGGCGGTCATTCAAAGCCCGGTCCGACCACCGGTTCTGGCCGACGGTCTTTGGGCGCATAGCACTCGGCCAACACCCCCTGCGCCTCCTTATGAAGCGGATATCGATATTCCCAACATCAACTGCGAGAAATGCACCCTCCAGATCATCCAGTTCATGGCTGAGCACGGGTTGAATCGCGACGGCGATTTTTCCTACCACCATTGCGCGGACCTTAGGATTACGGCGGATCCTGCAAAGCCTTTGGCTACAGGTTGGCCCACAGCCCCGGCTCGCGGAGGCGCCAGGTAACCTTTTGCGTCAGGGCGGATGACAATCTTTGTCAGTTTTTCCAGCGGATTATTCGGCTAACTCCTTCATTTTCTGCGCTGGACGCGTTGGCTTAGGGATTGCACTAACCGAGTCGCCTGGCACTTGGTGTACGGGCTGAAAAGGCCGGTTAGGTTCAATACTTAAAGCGAATTCACGGAGGGAATTGAGAATGAAGAATAGTAAAGGTTTCTCGCTGTTGGAACTCTTGATCGTCGTTGCGATCATTCTGATCATCGCCACTATCGCAATCCCCAGCTTGCTGCGGTCACGTCAGGCCGCCAACGAGTCTGCGGCCGTTGCGAACCTGAGAACGGTCAACACAGCGCAGGTCACCTACTTGTCGTCCTCAGGCGGCACCTACGGACTCATGACGGATTTGATCACCGCCAAGCTGTTGGATGACACGTTCACCAACACGAAGGCGGGTTACAACTACACGATGACCCTGGATGCGACGTTTAACGATTACACCGTTGTGGCCGAACCGGCCGCGGCCAATAGCGGTCGCTACGGATACTACAGCACACCGGACGCAGTGGTTCGTTACTCAACGACCGCTTCGCTTGCTCCGACTGCCGCGCAGGCGGGACGTTCCGTCCAGTAAACGGGGCGGTTCACGAGGGCTGAGAGGGGGGCGTGGGACGCGCACCCTCTCCATCCTCCGGGTACAACCTATCCCTGACGTCATTTCCAAGGAAGGATTCAGCCCGGTGTCATAGGGGGATAACTTGAAGAATAGAAAAGGATTTTCATTACTCGAGCTT
>Ga0070675_100003241_pt1 | contig 12322 bp, 10 predicted proteins | sample KBSM43metaG_FD_65343 | JGI IMG/M metagenome (GOLD analysis project Ga0070675, IMG submission 65343) | Miscanthus rhizosphere microbial communities from Kellogg Biological Station, Michigan, USA - KBS M4-3 metaG | ecosystem: Host-associated > Plants > Roots > Rhizosphere > Soil ...
AACACCACGGGCATCCCGGCGGTGTCGCAGGCGCTGCGCGGCCGGCCACCGTCGGAGGAGTTGTACGTGGAGGCGGGCGCGATCGCGGCCGAGCACTGCACTCCGGTCACCGACCAGCGGGGCACCGTGGCCTACAAGCGCCACCTCGCGGCGGAGCTGACAACGCGGGCACTGCGCCGTGCGGTGGAACGCATCGGCGGAGAACCCTGATGCAGGTCACCATGACAGTCAACGGCGAACCGGTGACCCGCGAGGTCGAGGCACGCCTGCTCCTCGTCCACTTCCTGCGCGACCACCTCGCGCTCACCGGAACGCACTGGGGCTGCGACACCAGCAACTGCGGCGCCTGCGTCGTCTGGCTCGACGGCGAACCGGTCAAGTCGTGCACGGTGCTCGCCGCGATGGCCGGCGGGCACGAGGTGCGCACCGTCGAAGGGCTGGAGCGGAACGGCTCATTCGACACCCTCCAGCGCGGCTTCATGGCCTGCCACGGACTGCAGTGCGGCTTCTGCACGCCGGGAATGCTGATGATGACGCGGGCCCTGCTCGACAGCAACCCCGACCCGTCGGAGCAGGAGATCCGCGACGCCATCTCCGGCCAGCTCTGCCGGTGCACCGGCTACGCGTCGATCGTCAGGTCGGTGCAGTGGGCCGCCGCCGACGAGGCCGGCACCCGGGCGTCCATTGTGGACGAAGAATGAGGTTCGTCGACAACGACCGCAAGCCGCTCGGGCACGGGCGGATGCTGCGCAAGGAGGACCCGCGGTTCGTGCGCGGCAAGGGCCGCTTCGTGGACGACATCCAGCTGCCCGGGATGCTGCACCTGGCCGTCCTCCGGGCGCCGGTTGCCCACGCGCGGGTGGTGAGCGTCGACGTCAGCGTCGCCGAGGCGCACCCGAAGGTGAAGCTCGTCGGCACCGGCGCGACGCTCGCCGAGCGCGGCCTCGCCTGGATGCCGACGCTGTCGCACGACGTGCAGGCCGTGCTCGCCACCGACAAGGTGCGCTTCCAGGGCCAGGAGGTGGCGTTCGTCGTCGCCGAGGACCGGTACGCGGCGCGCGACGCCCTCGAGCTGATCGACGTCGTCTACGAGCCGCTGCCGGCGGTCGTCGACGTGCGGGCCGCGCTCGACGCGGCCGCGCCGCTGATCCGCGACGACCTCGACGGGAAGACCGACAACCGTTGCTTCGACTGGGAGACCGGCGATCGGGCCGCCACCGACGCGGTGTTCGCCACCGCCGACGTGGTGGTGACGCAGGACATGGTGTACCCGCGCGTGCACCCGGCCCCGCTGGAGACGTGCGCGGCCGTGGCCGACTACGACGCCGTCGAGGGTGCGCTGACGATGTGGTGCACCACCCAGGCGCCGCACGCCCACCGGACGCTGTACTCGCTCATCGCCGGCCTGCCCGAGCACCAGATCCGGGTCATCTCGCCCGACATCGGCGGCGGCTTCGGCGGCAAGGTGCCCATCTACCCGGGGTACGTGTGCGCGATCGTCGCCTCGATGCTCACCGGCCGCCCCGTCAAGTGGGCCGAGGACCGCTCGGAGAACCTCACCAGCACCGCGTTCGCCCGCGACTACGTCATGCGCGGCGAGATCGCGGCGACCCGCGACGGCCGGATCCGCGCCATCCGCACCGATGTGCTCGCCGACCACGGCGCGTTCAACGGGGTCGCGGCGCCGTCGAAGTATCCGGCCGGCTTCTTCGGCGTGTTCACCGGCAGCTACGACATCGAGGCCGCGCACTGCACGATGACCGCCGTCTACACCAACAAGGCGCCGGGCGGCATCGCGTACTCGTGCTCGTTCCGGATCACCGAGGCGGTGTACCTGATCGAACGGCTCGTGGACTGCCTCGCCGACGAACTGGACATGGACCCGGTCGCCTTACGGCTTCGCAACCTCCTGCGCGCCGAGCAGTTCCCGTACACGACCTCGACCGGCTGGACCTACGACTCGGGCAACTACGAGGCGACGCTGCACGAGGCGCTGCGCATCGCCGGTTACGACGACCTGCGCCGGGAACAGGCGGAGCGGCGGACCCGGGGCGAACTGATGGGCATCGGCGTCTCGGTCTTCACCGAGGCCGTCGGCGCCGGGCCGCGCCGGGACATGGACATCATGGGCCTGGGCATGTCCGACGGCGCGGAACTGCGCGTCCACCCGACGGGCACGGCCGTGCTCCGGGTGTCGTGCCAGACCCAGGGCCAGGGCCACGAGACGACGTTCGCGCAGATCGTCGCCGAGCAGATCGGGATCCCACCGGCGGACATCAAGGTGGTGCACGGCGACACCGACCAGACCCCGTTCGGCCTCGGCACCTATGGGAGCCGCTCGACGTCGGTCTCCGGGGCGGCGGCCGTGGTGGTCGCCCGGAAGGTGCGCGACAAGGCGATGCTTCTCGCGTCGGCGATGCTGGAGATCGCGGTCACCGACCTGGTGTGGGAGAAGGGCCGCATCCAGGTGGTGGGCGACCCGAACTCGTTCGTCACCATCCGCGACGTCGCGCGCTGGGCCTACGGCACCGGCGACCTGCCCGACGGGGTCGACGGGGGGCTGGCGGCGGAGGTCCACTACGACCCGGCGAGCCTTACGTATCCGAACGGGGCGTACGTGTGCGTCGTCGACGTGGATCCGGGCACGGCCGTGGTCACCGTGCGCCGGTTCGTGGCCGTCGACGACTGCGGCACCCGGATCAACCCGATGATCATCGAGGGCCAGGTGCACCGCGGGCTCACCGACGGCGTCGGGATGGCCCTGATGGAGATGATCGCCTTCGACGACCTGGGCAACTGCCTCGGTGCGTCACTGATGGACTACCTGCTGCCCAGTTCGCTCGAGGTGCCCTCGTGGGAGACGGGGTTCACCGTGACGCCGTCGCCGCACCACCCGATCGGCGCGAAGGGCGTGGGGGAGTCCGCGACCGTCGGCTCGCCGCCGGCTGTTGTCAACGCCGTGCTCGACGCGCTGCGCCCGTACGGCCTGCGCCACGTCGACATGCCGCTGACCCCGTCGAGGTTGTGGCACGCGATGACCGGCGAGCCAGAGTCCTGACTGTGCGGGCCTAGCTCCAGAGGGTCACGTGGATCGACGGCTTGAACCGGCCCACCGTCACGCCCGAGCCGCGCAGCATCGCCTGGGTGGCGCGCGGTGTCGTGATGAACCGGGTCAACTCGGCCGCCTCCGGGGACGCGTGCTGCCCGGTCAGCGTGATGATGCTCCACGCCCCGTTCACCTGCAGCGCCGGTGACTGGATGCGGATCAGGTCGCCGCCCACGAGGTCCTGCGAGACGGCGAACGACACGGCGAGCGCCAGCCCCTTGCCCCGCTTGGCCTCCTCGACGGCGGCCGCGTGGCTCTGGAAGATGCGCTGCCGGTTCTCCGGCACCCCGACCTGGCGCAGGATCTGCGGTATCACGCCGTTGGTGAATGCCGCCGACGGGCCGAGCAGCCAGGTCTGGTCGCGAAGCGTGGTGATCCCGGGCTGGCGGCCGGCCAGCGGATGGTCCGGGGCGGCCACCGCGACCACCTGGTAGTTGAGGAAGTGGGTGGTCGCGACCGAGGCGCCCAGGCCGGCCGGGAGCGGGCCGATCGCCGCGTCGACCGAGCGGGTGAGCAGCAGCGACTCGAACCGGCCCGCATCGTGGCTGCTGAGCTCGACGTCGAGGTCGTTCGCCCGGTCGGCGAACAGCTCGATCAGCCCCGGGGCGGCGTGCTCGGCGAACAGCGCCGACGTGGCCATCCGCAGCAGCCGCCGGCCGCCGCCGGCCTGCCGCACCTCGAGGATCGTGCGGTCCTGCAGGCTGAGCATCTCGGCGGCCCGGCTCGCGAGCCGCAGCCCGCCCGGCGTGAACGCCAGCCCCGACGACGTGCGCAGGAACAGCTTGTCGCCGAGTTCCTTGCGCAACTGGCCGACGTGCAACGAGACGGCGGCCTCGGACACCTCGAGGTCGGCGGCCGCCTGTTTCACCGAACCGAGACGTACCACCGCGGCGAAGGCGCGCAACTGCGTCGGCGTCAACCTTCTCGATCTCCTTAGCCGCAGCGAGCATCGCGCGGATCCCGGCCATTCTAGATCCGTCCCGCCCGCCTGCGGATGCATGGTTCGCCCGGCCCCGGATGGGTGTCGCTGCCGCGTTCTTCGACAAAATCCCGTACGTGGCGACGATGGCGCCGATCGTCGAGGACGTCGCCGTCGAGGCACCGGACGCGGCGACCGGACGGGCGCTGTGGTGGGCGTTCGCGCTCGGTGCCGACTTCGGCGGCAACGGCACCGCCGTGGCGGCCAGGGCCAACGTCGTCGCGCTCGGCATCGCCGCCCGCACCGGCCACCGCATCACCTTCTGGCAGTTCACCAAGTACGGCATCGTCGTCACGCTGTTCAGCACCGTGCTCGCCTGGCTATACGTCTGGATCCGTTATTTCGTCCAGCGGCGGGGACCGGCTACGGCTCTATGAGACCGGCGCGGATGGCGTAACGGGTCAGCTCCAACCGGTCGCGCAGGCCGAGCTTCGCCAGCAGGTTCGCCCGGTGCCGCTCGACGGTCTTGACGCTGATGAACAGCATGTCGGCGATCTCCTTGGAGGAGTGACCCTCCGCGACGAGCTTGAGGATCTTCTCCTCGCGGTCGGTGATCGCCCGGGCGGGGATGAGGTCGCCGGCCGCCGCCCGGTCCAGGTAGTTGCGGATCAGCGCGGTCAACTGCTCGTTGTCGTGCATGGTCAGGATCAGGATGCGCAGGTCGGGCAGGAGGCGGGCGGCGTTGGCCGCGAGCATGGCGGCCAGGCCGGCGGCGAGCACGACCGCCTCGCGGATCACGGCCGGCGCGGAGACGGTGGCGGGCCCGAGCAGCAGCACGACAGTCGCGACGACGAGCACGGACGCGTTGAGCAGGAAGATCCGCCAGAACAGGGAACCGCGCATGGCCTCCTCATCGCGTGCCTCGGGACGTTTCCAGCCTGTCCGCTGATCCGGGCGGCGTCCATCCGTGCCGGCGCTCTCTCGCAACGATCTTGCAGTTATGGTGCCCCACACAGCGGGATAAACTAGGACTAATTCTGGCACCACAACTGCAAGATCAACTCTGGCCTGGGATGACCCCGGCCCCAGGTACGGTTGGGGTCCCCGGTGGAGGTGGAGCTGAGTGACGGCGTCGCAGGTGGCGTGGTCGCGGCGGCGGGTCAACGGCCTGCCGGCGCTGATCGTGCTCCTGCTCGTGCTTGTCGCCGGCGGTGGGGCCGGGCGGCTCGCGGAGGTGCCGGCGGCCGCGAGCGTCGAGGCCGCGCTCGGTGCCGCTCCGGCGGCGACGCAGCCGGCGGCCGTCCCGCGTGCCGATCTCCGGCTGCTGGTCAAGCGGGGCGGCGGGCTCTGGACGCCGGGCCCGCTGTTCGCCAGCGGGGCCGTTCCGGTCCTGCGGGTGGCCCCACCGGCGGGCTGGTCGACGGTCGGCCGTTCGGCGAACGCCGCCCGTCACGGGGATCGCGAGGAGGTCTACCAGGGTCGGGCGCCGCCGCACGCGGCGTGATTTCCGCATCCCGTCCCTGATGTCGCCAGGGTCCGGGCGCCGCCGTCCGCGGCGTGGCTCCGGGCCCTGATCCCCGGGCGCTGCCGGCATGTTGCCGGTCGGGCGTCCGATCCTTCCCGCGAGGAGTTTATTTCGTGTCGCGCGCCATGACCGTGCGCGCCGTCCTCGCCCTCGTCGTGCTCGGCGTGTCCGGGTGGCTCGTAGCCACCCGGCCGGCGCGGCTGGGGCTGGACCTGCGCGGCGGCACCCAGATCGTGTTGGAAACCCGTGACGGCGAGCTGGCCAGGGCCAACTCGCAGACCACCGACCAGGCGTTGGAGGTGCTGCGCCGCCGCGTCGACGAGCTGGGCGTGGCCGAGCCGACGCTGGCTCGCTCCGGCGAGCGCAGAATCATCGTCGAACTGCCCGGCGTCACCGATCCCGATGAGGCGGTCGAGGTCATCGGCCGCACCGCCCAGCTGACCTTCCGGCCGGTGCTGGGCATCGCACCGGACGATCCGTCGGCGTCGCCGGCGCCGAGTGGCAGCGCTGCGCCGTCGGCCGCGGCCGGAAGCGCCGCGCCGGCACCGGCCGGAAGCGCCGCGCCTTCGCCGGCGGCCTCCGCGCCGCCGGCGGGCGCGGGATCCGAGGTCGAACTCGTCGACGAGAGTGGCCAGCGACTCCGGTTGGGTCCGGCGGCCCTGTCCGGACAGCAGGTCAGCGGCGCAGACGCGCAGCTCGGCCAGCTCGGCGAGTGGCAGGTGTCGATCGACTTCGCCGGCACCGGCGAGCGGGCCTGGCAGCAGCTGACCGGCGCGGCGGCCTGCGCCCCGGCCGGTGATCCGACCCGTCGCGTCGCGATCGTCCTCGACGACAAGGTCATCTCTTCGCCGCAGGTGGAGCCGACCGTCGCGTGCGAGGTCGGGATCGCCGGTGGCAGCACCGTCATCACCGGGTCGTTCAGCCAGACCGAGGCGAAGGACCTCGCGCTACTGGTCCGTGCCGGTGCCCTCCCGGTGCCCGTCGAGATCATCGAGCAGCGGACCGTCGGCCCGACGCTGGGCAAGGCGGCCATCGAGGCGTCGGCGCAGGCGGCGCTCATCGGCGTGATCGCGACGATGCTGTTCATCGTCGCCGTCTACCGCATCGTCGGCGGGCTGGCCGCGATCGCGCTGATCGCGTACGGGCTGATCTCCTACGCCGCGCTGCTCGCGATCGGGGCGACGTTGACGCTGCCCGGCCTGGCCGGCTTCGTCCTCGCGATCGGGATGGCCGTCGACGCGAACGTGCTCGTCTTCGAACGGGCGCGGGAGGAGTATGCGACGGGTAAACGCAGCCTGCGAACGTCGATGCGGGTCGGGTTCGCCAACGCCTGGTCCGCGATCGTCGACTCGAACGTCACCACGGTCCTCGCCGCGGGCCTGCTGTTCTTCCTCGCGTCCGGGCCGGTGCGCGGCTTCGGGATCACGCTGACGATCGGCGTGCTCGCCTCGATGTTCACCGCGCTCGTGCTCACCCGGGTCCTGGCCGACGTGGTACTGAAGCGGCGCTGGCTGGCGAAGCGGCCGCGGTGGAGCGGGCTCGGCCACGCGGGCTGGGTGCGGCGCGCGCTGGACCGCCGCAACCCCGACCTGATGGGTCGCCGGCGGCTGTGGCTGGCCATCTCGGCCGGCCTCGTCGCGCTCTCCATCGCGGGGATCGCGATACGGGGGCTGAACTTCGGTGTCGAGTTCACCGGCGGCCGGCTGGTGGAGTACTCGACCACGCAGGCGGTCCCGGTCGACGCCGCCCGCGAGGCCGTCGCGAACGCGGGGCTTCCCCGCGCGGTTGTCAACGAGTCCGGCGACGGCGACATCACCGTCCGGTCCGGCGGCTTCGACGACGATGCTGAGCAACGCGTCCGCGACGCGCTCGTCACCGCCGGCGCCGGTTCGGTGGACCTGCTGCGGGACGAGACGATCGGCCCGAGCCTCGGCGACGAACTGCGGCGCAAGGCGCTCATCGCGCTCGCCGTCGCGCTCGCGGCGCAGCTGACCTACCTGGCCGTGCGGTTCCGCTGGCAGTGGAGTTCGGCGGCCGTGCTGGGCATGGCCCACGACGTGATCATCCTCATCGGGGTGTTCGCGTGGTTCGGCAAGCCGGTCGACGGCGTGTTCCTCGCGGCGCTGCTCACGGTGATCGGCTACTCGGTCAACGACTCCGTCGTGGTGTTCGACCGCATCCGCGAACTCGTGCGCGGCGCCAAGGTGCTGCGGCGGGAGAAGCGGCCAGCGTTCGCCACGGTGGCCAATACCGCCTGCCTGCAGACCGTCCCGCGCACGGTCAACACCGGTCTCGGCGCGGTGTTCGTGCTCGCCGCGCTCGTCGTCCTCGGCGGCGACTCGCTCGTCGACTTCGCGATCGCGCTGCTCATCGGCATCGGCGTGGGCACCTACTCGTCGGTGTTCCTGGCCACGCCGCTGGCGATCGGGTTCGAGTCGCGACCGGGCGGGCTGGTCACCACGCTCGGTCCCGGTCCGCGCCCGGCGCCGCGCCGCCGCAAGCCCGCGGCGGTGGAAGCGGAGCCGACGGAGGAGGAGCCGGCCGATCCGGAAAAGCCGGCCCAGTTGACGGCGTCGGCCGCCTCGGCGCGTGCGGCGAAGCCGGCGGGCCAGGTGGCCCGCAAGGGGCCGCCCCGCAAGCGAACCAGGCGCCGATAACGGGCAGATCTTGGAGGCTCGTTGCCCCTATGGGGGCCACGAGCCTCCAAGATCGCAGCACTACGCGGTTGGGTGGCGGTCAGGCACCCGGTCTTCGGCGGGGTCGGCTGGCTCGCCGGTGGGCTTGCGGAGCAGGCTCAGCACCACCGCACCGGTCAGCAGGGTGACGATGACCACGAGGCTGACCAGGGACGGGATCTCCGGCACCGCCGTGCTGATCGTGTGGTGGGCGGCCTGCAGGATCAGCTTCACGCCGATGAAGCCGAGGATGACGGCCAGCGCCTTCGACAGGTAGTGGAAGCGGTCCAGCATGCCGGAGAGCAGGAAGTACAGTGCCCGCAGGCCGAGGATCGCGAACGCGTTCGACGAGTAGACGATGAACGGGTCGTCGCTGACCGCGAGCACGGCCGGGACGCTGTCGACGGCGAACACGAGGTCGGCGGCCTCGATGGCGACGACGACCACGAACAGCGGCGTGGCGATCCACTTGCCGGCCTGCTTGACGAAGAACTTCGCGCCGACGTACTCGTCCTGCACCGGCATCAGCTTGCGGACCAGGCGCACGGCGATGTTCGTGCTCGGGTCGTACTCGCTGTCGTCGTCCTTCATGAGCTTGTACGCGCTCCACAGCAGGATCGCGGCGAACACGAACAGCACGGCGGTGAACTTGCTGACGATCGCGACGCCCGCGCCGATGAAGATGGCCCGGAACACCAGCGCGCCGATCACGCCGTAGAACAGCGCGCGGTGCTGGTACTGCTTCGGTACGGCGAAGTAGCCGAAGATCAGCGCGAACACGAACAGGTTGTCGACCGACAGGCTCTTCTCGAGCAGCCACGCCGTGGTGAACTCGACGGCCGCGGTGGAGCCCAGGCTGGCCCAGACCACGCCGGCGAAGACCAGCGACAGCGCCACCCAGACCACGCTCCACCGGGCCGCTTCCCGGAAGCCGATGACGTGTGCCTTCCGGTGCGCCAGCAGGTCGATGGTGAGCATTGCGATGACGCCGGCCGCGAACACAGTCCACAGCCAGACCGGCACGTCGAGCACTGGCACCTCCGGGGAATGTCGAATGGGTACGTCATCAATCATTCCCGCAGGTCAGGGCCGTAGGCGCGCGCCGGCCGGACAATCGAGGCCCGGTATCTTGCCGGTCGCCGGCAAGGAAATCAGGGGTCGAGCGGCGTCGCGGGCCAGTCGAGCAGCTTCGCCGCGGTCACCGCCGCCTGCACGGTGAACCGGTGCGCCGGCTCGGTTGGGTCCCGGCCGATGAGCTCCGCGACGCGCGCCAACCGGTACGTCACCGTGCGGACCGACAGGTACAACCGCGCCGCCGTCTCGGTGGCCACGCACCCCGTCGCGTAGTACGCGTCGAGCGTCTCCAGCAGCGGAACCGCGCCGCCGCGGGCCTGCGTCAGGGGTGCGAGGGTGCCGCTGATCAGGTCGTGCACCGCGGGCCGGTCGCGCAGCAGCACCCGGTACACGGCGAGGTCGGCGGCGTCGACCACCGGTCGCCGCAGGCCCAGCCGATCGGCGATCTCCAGTGCGTAGCGCGCCTCGTCGTGGCTGGCCCGCACCGACGTGGCGCCGGTCCGCCGGCTGCTGACCGCGCCGCGCCAGGCCGCGCCGGCCGCGTCGCCGCGTCCACCCGCGGCGGTTGGATTCGACGCGAAATGCGCGTCGATCTCGGCGGCAACCAACCCGCTGACGAGGTCGACGGCCGCCGAGTCGGGAGCCGCGAACACGCACACGAGTTCGTCGGGTCGCACGAGGACGAGCGGATGCGCGTCGCCGTGGCGCCCTTGCAGCGCGCGCTCGACGCGGCCCGGCAGCGCCGCGGCGGCCGGTTGCGCGAACCCGGCCGCCGCCCGCGCCACGAGCACAGACACCGGGCCGGAGAGCACGAGCCCGAAGTCCGCGGCCGGCCCGGCGGCCTCGATCGCCTGCTGGCCGCCCGCGAGAAGGCGGTCCAGCACCTCGCGCTTGGTGGACTCGTGCAGCCGGCCCAGGTCGGCGCGCGCCAACTGGTAGCCCTCGACGAGCGCAGCGACGCCGTCGTCGGTGGCGCGCAGGACGCTCAGCGCCGCGGCGCGGACCTCGGTCGCGGCGCCGGCGGCCACCTCGGGCACGTCGCGCCACAGCCGCCAGCCGGCCGACAGGTACAGGTCCACGAGCGCGCGCAGCGCGATTCCCTGCGCGGCCGCGCGGCGCCCGACCGCGGCGCACGCCCGCAACTCGGTGCGCCGCAACCGGCGCCGCCCGGCCGTGGCGGCCAGCACCGCCGGCAGGAACCCGCCGAGGAGTGCCGGGTCGATGCCGCCCGCGTCGCGCGCGGCCGCCTGACTGACCCGCTCCAATTCCTGCTCGCTCGGCGCCACCCAACCACTATGCCGGCTACTTGCCGACGTCCGGGCCGAACACGCGGGCGACGGCCGCTGTCCGGCTGGACACCTGCAGCCGCTCGAAGATGTTCTCGAGGTGCTTGCGCACAGTGGATTCGGCAACCACGAGCCGGCGCGCGATCTGCCGGTTGGTGTGGCCGGCCGCAACCAGTCGCATCAGTTCGATCTGGCGCGCGGTGAGGTCGGGCGCCGGCGGGCGGAGCGCGGCCAGATACCGCGCGTGCAGGTGCGGCCGCAGCAACGTCAGCAAAGCCCGGTCGCGATCGCTGAAGTCGGCGCCGGCGCCGCGGATGAACATCAGTCGCACCGTGTGGAACCGGTTGCTGGGCAAGCACAACATCAGTTCGCGCTCGGCCTCGAAGTGGCGGAAATAGTCGGCGTACATGCCCGTCGATCGCAACTGCCGTTGCGAGTAGAAGTCGGAGAACGTGGTGACGCTCGTGATGTCGCCGGACCGGTCGGGGTAGCTGCACGGCTCGCAGGTCCAGTAGTGCGCCCAGAACGCCTCGAACAGTTCGGGCTCACCGCTGTCGTCCTCCGGCAGCGCCTGTGCGGCGGCGATCCCGTTCGTCGCGGAGTTCAGCTGGAAGAAGGAGACGGATTCGCAGCGGATCAGCTGCCGCAGGCCGTGCAGCACCGACCACGGGATCGGCTCGTCGGGTCCACCGGCGACGTCGTCGGGGCTGTTCGTGATGCGCAGCATCGTGCGCACGTCGCGATCGCTGATCGACAGCCGGCCGGCCATGAACCTCACGGTAGCGGTGTAGCGCGTGCCGGGGCTGTCGGGAATTCGCAGAACGTCGAATGGTGCGACCCGCGCGGGGCCGAGCACGCTGCATCGATGAATAGACGACCATTCATTGCCGCGCTGATTCCGGCGACGGTGGCCGCGCTGCTCGGTGCCGGTGGTCCCGCCGGCGCGCGGCCGGCGTCGGGGGTCACGGGGCCGGCCGACTCGATCCTGGCGTGGAGCGGGTACGGCGCGCAGGCGATCACGGCGGGGCGGCCGCCGGCCAATGCGATGGTGCTGCTGGGGATCCAACACGTCGCGATGTACGACGTCGCCGTCGCGCTCGGGCTGCCGGCCCGCGCGTACGCGGTGCGGGCGCGCGCCGGGCGTGACACATCCGCGCCGGCGGCGATCGCGACCGCGGCACACGACGTGCTCGTCGGTCGGGTGCCGGCCCAGCGCACCTTCCTCGACACCGCGTACGAGACGGACCTCGCCGACATTCCCGACGGCGCGGCGAAGCGGGACGGGATCGACCTGGGCCGCCGGGTCGCCGCCGGAGTGTTGGCGTGGCGGGCGGGCGACGGTATGGACAACTCGGTGCCGTACGTCCAGCGGACGCCGGGGCCGGGTGTGTGGGAGCCGACCGCCCCGACGCCGCCTGTCGATCTGGTCCTGACGCAGGTGCGGCCGCTCGGTCTGCGCACGGCCGGCCAGTTCCGGCCCGCGGGGCCGCTGCCGCTGCGGAGCCCGCAGTACGCCAGGGAGGTCGCCGAGGTCCAGGCGCGCGGCCGGGTCGACAGCACGGTACGCACGGCGGAACAGACGGCTGTGGCGCAGTTCTGGGCCGAGAACACGGCGACGCAGTGGCACCGGACGGTGCTGCGGCTCGCATCGGCGAAGCGGCTCCACTTCGGTCAGGCCGCGCGGATGCTGGCGATGGTCTTCGTGGCGGCCGGCGACGCCGGCATCGCCTGCTTCGA
>Ga0070675_100003244_pt1 | contig 12317 bp, 7 predicted proteins | sample KBSM43metaG_FD_65343 | JGI IMG/M metagenome (GOLD analysis project Ga0070675, IMG submission 65343) | Miscanthus rhizosphere microbial communities from Kellogg Biological Station, Michigan, USA - KBS M4-3 metaG | ecosystem: Host-associated > Plants > Roots > Rhizosphere > Soil ...
CACGCCCGGATACGGTGCATCCGTGCCCGCCGCCACGAGGACTCCGGCCCGCCACATCCGCATGAGGTTTGCGCTCGTGCGGGGCAGCCAGGCGCGGTACGTCTCCATGGACGGGCCCGTCATGCGGAAGTCGCCGTGCGCCGCCGCCTCCCGAATTTCCGCCAGAAAGTTCGGCGGCGTGACGTCCTTGATCAACGGCTGATCGAGAAACGACAGGTCCTGCATTCGCGTGTTGGCGAACGACTCGCGAACCGTCAGCGTGGAGATCACGGCCATGCCGCGCGTCGCCATTTCGCGCGCCAACTCCGCGCTGATGTCGACGGCGTGCGGGGCGTGCGCGTAGCCGTAGATGCCGGTCCGCGACACACTGGGGCTGCCGTTCCGCTCCCAGACGTCGACGATGACGCGGAGGTTGACGCGTTTCGCCTCCTGCGCCAGCGCGGTCAAGTGAAGGTCCGACAAACCCGCGTACCCCTTCACCATGTCGACGTGGTTGTCCAAGAGCCGCTGCAGCAGGCGTGGCACTTGTCCGTACGACGAGAGCGGCTCCGCAAGCGAGGGCCAGATCGGATCGGCGCTGTCGATCATCGGGCCGACGCAGAAGACGCGCGGTCCGCGCAACCGGCCGGCGTTGATCTCCTGCTTGATCTGCGTGATGAACGCCATCGAGTTGCCGGTATCGAGGACGGTGGTCACGCCGTTGTACAGCAGGGAGTCGAGATACCGCCGGAAGTTGAGGTAGTCTGCCCGCTCACCGTCCCATCCGCCTTGCAGGTGGACGTGCAGATCCGCGAGACCTGGGTAAATCGTCCGGCCGCGCGCGTCGATCACCCGCGCATCCGGCGGCACCGTCACCGCGGCATCGGGTCCGACCGCCGCGATCCGATCACCGCCGACGAGGATGCTGGCTGACACAATCGGCGGACGGCCCGTCCCGTCGATAACCGTTGCCCCACGGAACACGATCGCGCCACGCGCGGTCTGAAATCCTCTCCCGGTCGCTCCGAAGGTTGCGAAGATCAGCGTGGCGAGACATGCGCCAGCGAGGATTCTGAACCCGCGCTCACCGATCCACGACATGCAGCGATACCTCCGACGGATGTTCGCGATCGTGATACACACGAATCGCCGCCTTCTGCCTTCGCGCCGACACCGATTCGAGGTCGCCGGTGTGAAGATTGCGCGAGAAATTCGGGAAGAAGGTGGCCGATATCTGGACCCGTACGCGGTGGCCAGTTCGAAAGACGTTGCTCGTCACCAGACGATCCAGCTGGATCTCGTAGACCTGCCCTGGAGTCAACAACTGGCGCCCCTTCTCGAGATTTCGATAACTGGCTCGGACGACGTCGAGCCCGGGACTCATGAGATTGTGGGCGGCGCCGTCCGGCTGGACGTCGAGAAGGCGGACCCACACGTCGGTGTCGCGGCAGTCGCACGAGATGTACACGCGCGCGCGAATCGGTCCGGTCGCTTCGATGTCGTCAGCGAGCGGCGGCGAATCGAACGTCAGCAGATCGCTGCGCTCCGCAAGCGACCGATAGTCGTGAACGCCGGCTGACTCGTACGGGTTCATCACCGGGTTGTCGGGATCCGAGACAAAGCTGCTGAATGCGCTTGAGGCCGTCGGCGCGGTCAGCGCAAGCGTGCCGCGCGCCGGCGGCGTTGCAGCGGAGGAAAAGAAATACACGCGGTCTCCGCCCGGAGGAGGCCAGGTTTCGGATGTCGCCCAGTGGTTGGCGCCCATGACGAAATAGCGGACGCCATCAAACGTTGCGCTGCGGCGATCGTCCCGCAGATAACGATCCATCCAGCTGAGCACGACGTCGTCGTAGTCGATGGCGGCGGCACGGCCAAAGTCCCGGTCGCCGAACTTGGTGCGGGCAGTCGCGCCAACGCCATGGACCCACGGGCCGAGCAAGAGCGCAGCACGTGAGGACGCCCCGGCGCGCGTCGTCATTAGCCCGAGGTAATTGGTGATTGCGCCCTCGGGTCCATAGTTGTCGTCATTCCATCCGGACAGATTGAGAACGGCGGCGTGCGTGCGGCCGTACTTGTTGCGCAGCTCGGCGAAGTTCCAGAATGGATCCTCCGGCGGATGATGGACCCAGTCGTTGTAGTACGGCGCGATCTCGCGCAACGCATCGATGCGATCGAGCGGCAGTGTGCCGAGCATCGCCGATTTGACGGTGCTCCATCTCGGCGCGCTGTCCTGATCTGCAGCGCCCGGCGGACGGCGCCTGGCGCGCGCATCGGCAGCAATGCTCTGCCAGATCCACTGGGTCCACGAAAGGTCCCAGACGCCGCCGGAATAAAAAAAATTCTGCGGCGTCGAGAAGGTCATCGCCGGAACCATCGCCTCCAGATGCGGCGGGCTCTCGACTGCGGCGAGCCATTGGACGGCACCGGGATACGACAGCCCGAAGGTGCCGACGCGACCATTCGACCACGGCTGCCGCGCGGCCCACTCGATCGTGTCGTATCCGTCACGACCTTCGTTCTCGTACGGCCGAAATTCGCCGTCGGATGCGTATCGCCCTCGGACATCCTGCACGACGACGGCGTAGCCGCGCTCGACCGCGCGCGCAAACGTCGTGTACTCCTCCAGCGCCGGGTGCTTACCGTACGGCGTCCGGTAGACCAGTGTCGGAAAGCGGCCAGCGGGAGGGCGGAGAATGTCTGCTCGAAGGCGCACGCCGTCCCGCATCGGGATCGCCACATCGCGTTCGTGGATCGCCGCGGACGGCGGCGCCTGCGCCGTGACGGCCGCGGTTTCCACCAAGGCGAATCCTGATAGGGCGAATGCGGTCGCGGCGACGGCCAGCCGCTGCATGGTCATTTGCCGGACTCGCCCGCTTCACGGAGGCATTGCTCGTAGAAGGTGCGCGCCTGCGCGACGTCTCGCAGCACCGCCGCGCGCTCTGCGCTTGTCCGATAGCTGGCATTGCCGGCCGTCGCGTCCTGAATACGATCCAGCCACTGAAGAAAGTACGTCGCCGCGCTGCCCGAACGACGCCGCTTGCCGGCGACGTGAACGTAGACCGGATTGGTCGTCGCGTACGGATAGATATCGAGAACGGCGGGGTCTGGGCCGTCGTTCCACGCCCGCAGCAGGATCCATCCGCTTTGCGTCACCGGAATCTCGCCGCTCACATCGGCGGCGCGTCCGTTCGCGCCGATCGCCAGGCTCGCCATCACCTGGCCGTTCCATACAATCTCGAGATGATCGACGGGAAAGTTGGCGCGCAGCGTCGCCCGATAGCGGAGACGACCCGGCGTCGACAGGTCGAGCGTGTCCCCGGGCGCGGCGCTGTTCACCGTGAGCTGGATCAGTGGCCCGTTCGTTGCGACCCCGCGCCCTTTCTTGATCGCTGTCAGAAACGCATCGCGAGTCAGCGCGCCGTCGGCCGGCACGTACACGCGATTCAGACCGACCGGCCCGCGAAGACTCGCGTAGTTCGCCATCGCGTCGGTCCCCGCCGCAATCGGTAGTTCCACACCACACTCGAGCAGGCGATGCCAGACGGCGCTGCTCGACTTGTGATCGGAGAAACCAACCGCCTCGTAGTAATCGATCTTTCCGAGCGCGGCGTCGATCGGCAGCGCGTTAGTGAGCGGGGCGGCCTGGCGCGGATCGACATCCTCGTCGAACGGGTGCGCATAGCCGACCAGTCCGTGCTGGGCGTGGGCCATGTCGGCGACCGCGGCATTGTGCGGGTAGGGACTGGCCGCCGCGGTCAACGAGTACGCCGCATAGCCGGGCAGCAACAGATGCTGCAGGTTCAGGATGCTGAGGTGTCCCCAGTAGCTGGTGTGGAATTCCTGTCCATGCAGAATCAGCAGGCGATCGCTCGACGCGGCATCCAACTCCGGACTGAAGCTCGCAATGTCGGGAAACCGCTGCTCCTTGTTCACGACCAGGTTCTCGATCACATTCAGGTCTTCGGCCCGCCCTTGCTCGGCAAGACGAGTCGGCGTGTTGCGATACAGACCGCCGTAGTTCATGTGCACGTGCAAATCGCCGCTCCACCACTCGCCCGAACCCGGCGCCGTCGGCAGACGTCTGAGCGTGACCGTCCGCGTCGCCGACCACCCGTCGATTCGCGGATCCTCTTCGACGCGCGCGACCTCGTACGCCGGGCCGTGACTGATTGTCAGTGCGAGGCGATCGAGCGGCACCGCGACCTGACTGCGGCCACTGCCGTGGAAATAGCGGGTCTCGATCGTTTGCCGTTCTGGCACGAGCATGTCGTCGGCGTGAATCCACGCATCGTCCGGCGCGTAGGCGCGCTGATGGCTGTCGGTCACGCTGATTCGCGCCGGCAGCGCCCTGCCCGCTTCGTCGACGACGTTGAGCGTCAACTCGCGATGCGGCTGCAGATAACGGCGCTCGCGCGCTTCGATCGGTCGTTCCTCCCCCGACATCGCGTCGACGAGCCAGAGAGAGGTATTGCCGGAGCGATTGGAAATAAACGCGATCGTCCGGCCGTCCGGCGACCACACCGGGTTGGTATTGTCGTAGTCGCCGTAGGTCAGCGGGAACGGATAGCCGCCGCCGACCGGCAGCAGCCACAGCTGCTGCCATTGCCGCCCGACATAGCTGCTGTAGACGATTCGCGTCCCATCAGGCGAGACGTCCGGCCGCGCGTGCCACGACGTCTCCTCGTGCTGAACGAGTTGCGGCGGATCACTGCCGCCGATCGCCAGTCGGACGATGTCTCCGGTGCCGTGGGCAATCTCACGATTGGACACGAATACCAGCGCTTGTCCGTCGACGGTCCAGCTCGGATTGATCGCGTGATCGAAGGGACTGTAGTAGTAGCGGGACACATTGCTGCGACGGTCGGGGATCAGCGGCGCAATCCGTTCGAGCCTGCCGTTGCGAACCGCGGCGACCTGCAGCAGGAAGTGGCCGGTTCCAAGCGTCGACACGAACGCGAGGCGGCTGCCGTCGGGCGACCAACGAGGCTCGACATTCACCGCGCCGTTGTTCGTGAGCGCACGGACCTCGCGCGTGATCAGATCGAGCAGCATCAGCTCCAGAGCGCGGCCATCGTAGCGGACAAAGACGACGCTTCGGCCGTCAGGCGAGCAGTGTGGCTGATAGTCGCCGCCTCCGTCGGTCATCTGCTCGGCGACCGTGCTGTCGACGCGCTGCCGCCACACACTCCCCTGCATCGAGTAGACGAGCGTTTGGCCGTCGGCCGACCAGGCGACCGAGGAGGGCCCGCTGGTCAACTGCGGCAGATAGAGCTCGCGGTAGTAATAGTTGTGCGGCAGCGCAATCTGACCGAGGACCGGAACACGAGCGGGCGCCGCGGCATTGAGCGCCACTCCGAACGCGATCACCGACGCCGCGAACGCTTTCGCCATGATCGCGGATAGCCTACTCCGGATGCCGGTTCGCGAGCCGATTGCCACCGTAACTTGTGCGGCGATCGCGCGCCATCGGCGCTTCTGTTATGGACGCCCGCCGCTCGTCGCTCGACGCTCGTCGCTCGACACTCGACACTCGATCAGTCACGGCCGGGCGATGGCGTCATGATCGGCATCGCTCGTCGCTCGAGGACTTCGCCGACGGCGCGGCAGGCCTCGGCGAACGCCGTGTCGGTGTGAGGACTCGCGCCGGCGTCGGAGTTGGCAATGGTGATGCGGCCATGCGGCTGCCGGGCGACAACGTTGGGCCGGCTGTTCGTTGAAGTGAACACCCACTCCATCGGGTCGTAGAGGCTGTTGTAGGTGTAGGCGTAGCCGTGCGGCCAGCGGTTGACCGTGATCGCGATGATGTCGCGAGCCGGGTCGAAGCCGCCGGGGCCGAGGATCCGCCCGAGCTGATCGCGGATCTGCCGCTCGAATATCGAGAACGGCGTGTTCAACAGTTCAGCGCGGCCCAACCGATGCTGCTCTTTCCGTGGATGGCCGGGCACGGACATCGCCTTCGTCAGGTGAAGCGCGACCGGTTCGTCCGGCGTCTGCGCGTGCTCCACGTCACCCAGGCTCACCGCCTCCGTGAGCGCGACGCTCGTGTGGTACATGGTCGGCGCGCTGACGCTGCTGATTCCCAGTTTCTGCCACGCGGTCCAGTTCTTCACGCCGACGCTCGTGTAGACAAGCGGGCCCTTGACGGCAAACGCCAACGCCTCTTTCTGAGATCCGGATAGCTCGGGTACCAGATACGGAATGAACATGTTCCAGCACGCCATGACGACGCCGCTGGCCCTCACGTCGTGGAGCTTGCCGCCGCGATTGTAGGTGACGATCACTTCACGCGCGGAACCGGCGTCGCCGTCGTGGCGGACGTTCACAACGGTGCTGTTCAATCGGATCCGTGCCGTCTGGCCGGCGCGATCGAGGAGGCCATACTGCACCTGCGCAGCCCCGACGTCTTCCATCGTCGTGCCGGCGACCGCGTCTGGAATGAGCCATCGAACGAGCAGTCGTGCGAGCGTCGCGTTCCCATCCGGAAAATGCACGGCGCTGCCACGGTCCGGCCGCTGACGGCCGTGCTGGGGACCAGGCAGGTTCTCGAGCACACCTTCTGGTGTCGCCTCGAGGGTCAACCCGTCGAATCCAGGTTGCCCCATTTCCCACGCGAACAAGGCGGGGGTCGCATCGGCGCCCACGCAGAAATTCCCTTCACCGAAACGCATGAAGAACCAGAGGACTTGCTTGTCTACCTTGGCCACGTTCAGCAGGTAGTCCTGATAGCTCATTCGGGCGAGCCGATTCTTCTTTTCCGACGGTGAGAGTCCCGCCATGTAGTCGGTCTTGTCGTACAGCCGACGCATATCTTTTTGCGCCTGTGCCGACAACGGCGTTCGCGCGAGGAATTCTGCTGGGTAGCCGCCCCCGCGCGCCGCGCCGCGGCCGCTGGTCTCGGCGCCGTTTTCGCGGACGACCAGCCGGTCGGCGCCCCACGTCTCTTTATCGAAAAAGTGCGCGTTGGCCAGACCGAGCGATCGGTAGAGCGCACGATTTCCGGCGTTGACCGCGTTGAAGCGATCCAGATCGACGCCGATGTCGCGCAGCAGTTGCTTCGAACTTTCGAAATACCTGGCCGGCGCCTCGATGTTCAGCGTGCCGCCATTAATGGCGAGCAGTTTTCCGTTGTGCCGGAATTCGTTGCGCTTGGCGTGACCGCCGAAGTCGTCATGGTTGTCGAGGACCAACACTTTCACGCCGCGACCGGCGTTCTTGACAAAGTAGTACGCGGCTGCCAAACCGCTCATACCGGCCCCGACAACGACCAGGTCGTAGGTTTCGCCGGTGTGCGACACCGTGGGCAGGTCAACCCCACGGCGATCGCGCAGCGTGTGCGCCACCTCGAACGACCCTTCGTGATCGCCGCGCATCCCGGTGAGCGCTGGTGGGTAATAGCCCTGCGCGCGCTCCGGCGCGTACTCCTGCGCGGCCTCCATCGCCAGCGACCAGTGCGGCAGCAAAAGGGCTCCGGCGGCAGTGGCGCTGACACCGTTGATGAAATCACGGCGGGTGATCGGACGGTCCATCCCGAGTGCGCGATCGTGTTCTGGCATGGCGACTCCTGTGATGCCGGCCGCTCGATGGGTGATTATCGATGAATCGTGCAAGACCACAACACAAAACCCGCAACCGCTGGCGATGATAGACTCCGCCGGTCGATGAAATTCGCGGATCTGGTTGCGATCAGCGGAATGGTCACGGCGCTCGCCGCCCCGGCCGGCCCTTCAGCCGGCACGGGAACGATCATTCTCGGCTCGTACTCGGGACACCTCACGGCCATCGATGAGGCGACCGGGAAGGTGGTCGCGCAAATTCCGTTCAAGAACGGCATTCCGTGGGCGGTGCGGCCTTCCGCGGATCGCTCGCGGTTCTACGTGCAGAGCGCCAACCAGGAGCGGTTCGAGGTGATCGATTTCCGGTCGCGGCAGACGATCGATACGTTCACCCTGAGCGAGGGCAACCGTCACGTCCGCGCGTTGGCGTTCGATGTCGACCCCCAGGAGCGACTCCTCGTCATGGTCGCCCGGACGGCAACCAAGCTGATCGATCGCTACGAAATCGGCACGCCGCAGTTCATTCAGTACGATCTGAAAGAGCACAAGGTGGTGCGGACGATGCCGTGGTCGAACGACCCCGAGCCGAGGTACTACTGGCTGCAACTGCGGTTCTCGCCGGATGGAAAGTACCTCTACGCGTTCGCGCACGACATCATCGTCTTCGACGCCGCCACGCTCCAGCAGGTCGATTCCTGGAACTTGTCGCTGCCGAACGAGTCCGGCCTGAACCGGTTCGATCTCGGGTCGTTCGATGAATCGGCTGACGAACCGGGGTACTTCACGGGCCTGTTCACCACGGTCGATCCCGTGGCGAAACGAAAGCTGCTGGTGATCGGGCGCGTCAATCTCGGCGCGAAGAGCATTGAATTCTTCCCGCTCGGACCATCACCCGAGTCCGGCGACCTCAGTTTCGCTCTCGGGCGCGACCGGAAACGGGCCTACATCCTGCGTGAAGAGATTGGAGAGGCTGAAGTCTGGACCATCGACGTGCCGGGCAAGCGACTGCAGAGCAAGACCAGCTTCAAAAGCCGCCCGCGGATGGCGATTCAATCGAGTTCGAGCGGACAGATCGTCTACATCTACGAAGCCGGCAACACGATCGATTTATACGACGCAGATGGTTTCAAGTATCTACGCACCATCACGCTCGATTCCGACATGATGTACGGCACCTTCTACGTAATCGCGCCGTCCGGGCCGAACTCTCCCAGAGTCCGCTAACACTCGTCGGCTGCTGCCGCGTTCAATAGATGTCGAGATCGTGGCCGACGACGACCTTCCCGCGATAGGTGCGGGCGATGTCCGCCAGATACTGGGCGTCAGAAATTTCCGCGCCGCGGGGTCCAGTACCGCGGTGATACATGATCAGCAGCCCGGGCTGCGTCTTGTTCGCGATCTCCGCAAGCTGTGACGTCGTCGTGTGATACTTCGCGCGGTACTCCAGCCAGTCAGGCACCGCCGCTGGCCGATAAGCATCGGCGTAGGCTTCATGAATCAACACGTCGCATCTCTGGCAATGCTGGATCAGCGCGTCGCTCGGATTGGTGTCGCCGGAAATCACGACCGTGCGGTCCGCCGTCTTGAATTGGTAGCCGTAAGTCTGCCGCCATTCGCCGTGTGCGTTTTGAAAGGCCGTCACCGTCACGTTCGCGTCCTGAAAGACAACGCCCGGTTTCACATCGTGCGCTTCGACGGTCAGTCCCTGCGTCGTTCGACGCTCCATCCCTTTGGTGCGAATGTCGATGTCGGCCTGCCACGCCGCCATGATATGGCGCGTCATATCTTCCAGCCCTTCGGGGCCAAACACCCTCAGCGCACCGCTCCGTCCCTGCACCCACGTCGTGAAAATCAGATCCGGATAGCCGACGGTGTGATCCGAATGCAGGTGCGTGACGAATGCCGTCCGCAACTTGTCGGGCGCGAGCGCAGCAACGCCCTTCTCGAACGCCGCCTGTGCACGGCGGACGATTCCCGGACCGACGTCGACGAGGTAGGCGGTGCCGTTCACGACGACAGCGGTTGCGGGACCCGAGTGCTCGGGTTCTGGTCGCGGCGTGCCGGTGCCGAGAAGCACAACTTGTGTGCGCGTCTGACCGGATGCCGGCATCACCGCAACGATGGCGAGGACCACAATCATCGTTCGCATCTGCACCTCTAACAGGCTGCTGAAGAACGCCAGCCTGAATGCAGAATGTCAAATGCCGAATGCCGAATGCAGAAACAGTCGGCATTTGAAAGTTCGCATTCTGCATTCTGCATTTTGCATTTTGCATTTTGCATTCTGCCTCACGGCTTCCGCTCGGCGGCGCGGTAGCCTTTGAGCAGGTTGACCAGCGAATAGTTGCCCTCGTGACAGGCGTATTCGAAGATGCGATCCTGCGTCCGCGCCATCGTCAGCTCGCCTTTCCAGGGCTGTGTAAAGGCAGTCGGATTGTCCACTTCGAACTGGTATAGCATCGTGTCCGAATCGAACAGGCTGAACCGCTCGATCAGGTGAAGGTTTCTATCCCATCCGAAGTTGCCGCCAGCGTCACCGTAGAATCCGCTTGCGTCATTGAAATTCGTTGTGTCGACGACCAGCGTGTGGCCTTCCCAGCGACCGATGGAGTCGCCCATCCAGCGCCGGACGCTCGACGGCAGATGCGGCCGCCCATCGAGATGAATGATCCGTGCGTCGTGGATCATCTCCGCGTAGATCAAGACGACGTCTTTGGTCTGCACGATCTGGTAGTTGCTGTTATATGAGTACGGCAGCATCGGCGGGCCAGCCGTGACGAACGCGAGGCACTGATCTTGAAGCCCGAGTTCCTCGGGTCCCGCCGGATTGCGCAATCCTTCGACGCGACGCCGCTTGATTTCGGCGGCCGCCGGCGTGAGCGAAGGAATTCGACCATCGGACGGGTCCGTAATGATCGAAGTCCGGCGGGTTTTCACGGTTCGGGTGCCAAACTCGCGAAAGAACGTGTTGTAAGTACCGGTGCCGGTGCCGCTGGTCGCCGGCTGCGACGGCGGTTCCTCGTTGCGTCGCGCGACCTCGCGTTCCCAGGCCGCCGCTTCTTCAGGCGTGAAAAAAGCCGTGTCCTTCAGCTGCGGTGGACGTTCGAGCGGTGTCGCAGTGGCGGAATTCCAGACACCTTCGAACAGCGACCGATCGTCGCGGCGAGGGCTTTGGCCTGAAACAAGCGTCCCGCCAATAGCGAGTACGACGAAAGCGCGAATCAACCACACCGCGACGCGATTATATGGGCGCTGCCAGCCGCATTTGGCAGCGTGACGATACAACGCAAAGTTCGCAAAGTTCGCGAAGTCAAACATTCTCAAGCCAAACTATTGTCACGCGCGTTTCACCAATCCACCTCACGGTTGCCACGGCCTCGCCGTCCCACTCATTAACAGGCTGCTGAAAAACGCAGCCTGAAGTGAGAACTTGGAACTTAGAACTTAGAACTGAGAACTGAGAACTGAGAACTGAGACCTCGGCGAATTCAGGCAGGAGTCCGAAGTTCTCAGTTCTCAGTTCTCAGTTCTCAGTTCTCAGTTCTCAGTTCTCAGTTCTCAGTTCTCAGTTCTCAGTTCAGCTTGCTAAGCAGCCAGCGCTGCATCAGAGAGTGAGGAAACCATGAGGACCACGCTCGTCGCCATCTCCATTCGGATTCTGGCCGGTGCTCTCTTATCGGCCCCAGCCCCAGTGTTCGCACAGGAGGAACCAACCATCGTCGCTACGGTTCCCTTCGATTTCACCGTCGGGCACCAGCATCTTCCCGCCGGCAAATACGTTGTCCGGCCCGAATTCGACAATCCGAGCGTCGTGTGGATTGAGCGTGCCGATGGCCGCGAGGCTGCGGTAGCGCTGACCATTACTGTCGCGGAGTCGAACGCGTCGGCGACGCCGACACTGATCTTCGAAACGCGCGACAACCAGCACGTACTGGCGCGGCTGGTCGACGCCGACGATACGGAGCGTGAAATCATCCGCAACAACTCTTCTAGCGCGCCTCGTACTCGCAAACACGCGACGGTGGCGCCGTCGGAGTGAGATTCGTTCGGAAACTGCAAGGTTCGAGCGCGCTCTTCTCGATCGCTGGAACAGCCGCAGGTGAAGCCATAAAGTCGATGAGACGCTTTGCCAGATCGGGGTTCCTCGCGTTGGCGCCAATCCCGGCGGAGAACACCGTCACCCGCTGGACCGCCTGCGGTAGCGGCCCGACGAAGTCGATGCCAGGCACCGGAAGCAGCTCGCTGATCTGCTGAAACCCGATTTCGGCATCGCCGCGAGCGACCACGGCGCCGACACGCTCGCCTTCGATCTTCCGGCTCTTGGGAAGGACACGGTCGGCGATACCCAACTGCTGGAACAGTTCCGTCGAGAGGTATACGCCGCTGACGCTGGCCGAGTACGCAATCGACGTGGCTTCGAGCAGCGTGCGCCGCAGTGCGTCGACCGTGCTGATGTCCGGCTTGGGCGCGCCGCGCCGCACCGCCATGCCAATCGACGACCGCGCCAGGTCGACGCGGCTGCCGGCGCGAATCTGGCCGCTCGCGATCAACCGCTCGAGGTCCTGCCGGGCAACGATGACGACGTCGATAGCTTCGCCGCGCGCGAGCCTCGCCACGATTCCCGAGGCACCCGTTCCAATCGACGTTGTGTCGGTTGCCGGACGATGGCCGGTCGCCTGCTCGAACGCAGGCGCAAGCGCGAGGTACGCCGCGGCGAACCCTCCGGACGTCATGACTTTGATGTCTTCGGCGGACGCCGCGGCTGCGGTCAGCAGCAGCAGCAGC
>Ga0070675_100003247_pt1 | contig 12315 bp, 11 predicted proteins | sample KBSM43metaG_FD_65343 | JGI IMG/M metagenome (GOLD analysis project Ga0070675, IMG submission 65343) | Miscanthus rhizosphere microbial communities from Kellogg Biological Station, Michigan, USA - KBS M4-3 metaG | ecosystem: Host-associated > Plants > Roots > Rhizosphere > Soil ...
TGATTCCGCTGCCGGTGGCGCACACCGACGGCGACACCGCGGTGAAGTTCGTGAAGAACGACGTGCTGATGACGGGCGACGTGTTCCGCTCGCTCGGCTTCCCCAACATCGATCGCGCCAGCGGCGGCTCGCTCAAGGGCATGCTGGCGGCGTTCGACACGCTCATCGCCGCGGCCGGCCCCAAGACCAAGGTGCTGCCCGGCCACGGCCCGATCACCAACCGCGCCGGCCTCATTGCGCACAAGCGGATGGCCCTGGCGCTGCGCGATCAGGTGACCAAGCTGATTGCCGAGGGGAAGACGCAGGAACAGATCGTGGCGGCCAAGATCACGAACCCGTACGAGAAGGAGACGGGCAATGCGGCCGGCACGGGCGACCGTTTCGTGGGCCAGCTCTTCGCCGAGCTGAAAGCGAGCTCCTAGAGGCGCACCTGCAGATGCGCTGCAGGCGGACCTCAAGGTCCGCCTCTACGTACGAGAGCGGCTACGTCCGAGAGCGGCTTTCAGACCACTGCGCCGCGCGGTCCGGCAAGACACGCCGGACTGCGCGCACCGCTTTCAGCACGCGCGGCAGCCGCCGCGCATCGGCCTCACTCCACGACAACCCATAGGCGCGCCGGATCTCCGCGGGCAGCCACGCCCGCGTGACGTAGCGCACGATCGCGGTGAGCGGCATGGCCAGCGGTCCGAGCGGCGGCGACAGCACCGCCTGCGCCACCGCGCGCCCGTCCTGCCCGACGGCCAGCGTGCCCGACGCGTACATGCGCTGGAGGTAGGCCTGCGCCGCCGCCCACGTCGTCGGCACCTCCTCGGGACGCGCGAGGAGCGCCACCGGCACCCATGCCGACTCGGCGCAGTAGGCATCGCGCTCCACGTCGGTGAGCGGCGCGAGCAGCGCGTCGTGCGCCAGCACCATCGATTCCAGCAGGGTCACGTGCACCCACAGCACGAGATCGGGATCCTCGGCGGAATACCGCGTCCCCGCCGGGAACGGTCCCACGCCTTCGCGGAGCTCGCCGTTGACACGACGGTGGATGGCGAGGATGCCCTCAATCGCCTCCTGCTGATCGACCTCGTCGCCGAAGGTCAACGCCAGCATCGCCTTCACCGTCTGCCAGAGGCGGTGGACGGCGGCAAAGCCGCCGTCGGCGAACGTGCTGTGCGCGGCCACGCCGGCCGCGACCAGTGGGTGCGCCACCTGCAGCAGGATGGCGCGGGGCCAGGCCAGCAGCATCACACGCTCGGCATTGACGCGCTGCGACACCATGGGCCCACTCTAGCAGGCGGCCGTGCCTGATTGCCCGCCCTTCGGGCGGGCGGCTAGCGAAGGGGTACGCGGAAGTCGCGACGGTCGGGCGGCACGACGGCCCGTTCCGACGGCTTCGGCAGCTGAGGCACCCAGTCGTACGGCAGGCGATAGGCGCGATAGACGCGGTTGCCGGCGTTGGCGCCGTCGCCGAAAAACGGGCTGACGTATTCCCAGACGATGGCGGTGGCCGGCGTCACTTCGAACAGCCGGCCGTCGGCACCCTCGGTGATGAGCGTGTTGCCGTTCGGGAGGCGCTGCGCCGAGCTGACGTAGTGGCTGAAGAAGCGAAAGCTTTCGGTGCCGGCCACCGAGTAGTCCCACACCTTCTTCATCGCCACGGGATCGATCTCGAGCACGCGCGAGCTGCCGCGGGCAACGCCGTCCACGCCGTTTGGCGCCGTCGGACCTTCGAACCCGTACCCGGAGGCGCCGCCGTTGTCGAAGACGAGCAGGTTGCCGGCGCCTGGCAGCCCTTTCGGAATGAGATGCGGGTGATGCTGGCCGATGATCTGTCCGATCCCCCGGGTGCCGTCGCTGTCGCGATAGTCCGGCCCCATGCGCCAGGCAATCTTGCCGTCGCGCCCCACGATGGCCATGAAGCTGGCATTGCGGCTGCTGATGATGACGTGGCGCGGATCGAAGCGGCGGTCCCCGCCGTCGAACCACTTGTTGGGCCCGAGGTAGGTGGCCGAGTTGATGTGGAGCCAGTCGACGTTGCCGCGGCCGCGGTTGAGCGGCGCCGACGAGCGGATGGCGGCGCGCGCGGCGGGCGAGAAGCCGAACTCGTCGGCGTGCTCGTGGGCCCGCCAGGTCCAGGTCACCGCGCCCTTGGCGTCCACCTCGAACAGCGTGTCGTCCTCGAGCGGACGCTCGCTGACCGCCGCGTCGGTCACCGCGCTGTGCGAGAGGACCAGGGTGCGCGGGCCCGCGGACCGCGGCGAGGCCTCCGGCGAGTAGTAGCCGGCGGGAAAATCGTCGCGCTGCCAGTCGTGGTGCTGGCGCGCCGACCACTCCATCTGGCCGTTCGGCCCCGCAATCTGCTCGCCGCGGTCGAAGCGCCACAGCTCCGTACCCGCCCAGTCGAAGAGCGCCACGGCGCGCGATTCCTGATACGGCGGGCGCTTGCCCAGCGCGCCCATCACGAACCCGCCGGGCAGGACGCGCGTGGGGCCGCCGCTCGATCCTTCGAAATTCGTCCACTGCTTCACGACCGCACCGTTCATGTCGATGAGGACGGCCCCGGTGTCGGGCAGGACGAACACGGTGTAGCCGCTCCACGCCTTGGCGGGGTCGTAAATGGTCGTGCCGGTCGGGTAGACGCTCGGCACGGCGAGCAGCCCCACAGCCGACGCCGCGGCCACCATTACACAGGCGCTGATTCGTTTCCGCATCATCGCTCCCGATCGAAGTGGCCGTGGTATATCACAGGCCTTGATGCGGCGGATCTCCACCGGCCGGCGGTCGTTCCTCGCGGCATGCGGCGCCACAGCGGGCGCGCTGCTCGCCCCGCGCTGGCTCGAAGCCGCGCCGAAACTGCGGGTGACCGGCTTCGAGCTGCTCCCCGTGCGCGCCAGCGAGCGCACCGTCTGGTTGATCGTCCGTCTACGCACCGACGCTGGATTGACCGGGCTGGGCGAAGCCTCCGACGCCTTCGGATTCGCCAACACGACGCGCGACGACGCCGCGCACATGGAGGCCGAACTGCGCGGGCTGTTCGATCTGGTGAAAGGGCGATCGCCGCTCGACGTGGAGAGCTATCGCCAGCGCGGGCTCGCGCTGGCGTCAAAGGGGCTCGTGCAGGCCACGGCTTTCAGCGCCATCGAGCAGGCCCTGTGGGACCTGGCGGGAAAGGCGCTCGACGTGCCCGCGGCGACGTTCTTTGGTGGCGTGGTGCGGGACCGGCTCTCCGTGTACGCCAACGTCAATCGTGCCACCAGCCCGCGCACGCCCGACGGCTTTGCCGCATCGGCACGCGCGGCGGTCCGCGACGGGTTTCGCTCGCTGAAGGCCGCGCCGTGGGACGGCTTTCCCCAGGCCGGGTCGCCGCCGGCTCGCATCGAGGCCGCCGTCCAGGGCGGCATCCTGGCCACCCGCGCGATGCGTGACGCCGTCGGCCCGGACGTCGAGCTCATGGTGGACTGCCACAGCTTCTTCGACGTAGCGCTCGCGGCGCGAGTCGCACAACAGCTCGAGCCGGTCAAGCTCGCGTGGTACGAAGAACCGGTGGCGCCCGAGCGACTGGAGGACACGCTGGCCATTCGCCAGCGCATCGTTCAGCCGATGGCGGGCGGCGAGGTGCTCTTCGGCGTGGCCGGCTTTGCCGGGCTGACCCGCACCAGGGCCGTGAACGTCATCATGCCGGACGTGAAGCACTGCGGTGGGCTGCTGGAGCTCACGCGCATCGCGGCAATGGCGGATGCCGACGGCGTGGCGGTGGCGCCGCACAACCCCAGCGGGCCCGTGTCCACGGCGGCCACCGTGCAGGTGTGCGCCGGACTACGGAACTTTCGCCTGCTGGAGTTCCAGTGGGGAGAGGCGGCCTGGCGGCGCGACGTGCTCGAACCGCCCGAACAGTTCGTCAACGGGTCGATCGCCGTACCCGCCCGTCCGGGGTTCGGCGTGGAATTGAACGACCGCGTCGTCCGGGCCCACCCCATCTAACGGCGGAACACTACTCGGCCCTCCCCCGTCTACAGGGGCATGCAAACCGGGAGGCTGCCCATGAGATCCAGCGCTCTTCGGCCCGCGCTCCTCGTCCTGCTCGGCCTCGCTCCGGTGGCGGCCGGCTGCGGCATTTCGGTGGACAAGGACGACAACGGCCGCAACAAGAACGTGAGCATCACGACGCCTGTCGGCAAGCTGCAGGTGAAGGCGGATGCCGACACTCCGCCCGACACGGGACTGGCCGTGCACGCCGGCGCGCGAGCCATCCGCGACGAGGAGCACGAGAACGCCAACGTGAACATCGAGGGCGGGTTCTTCGGCGTGAAGGTCGCCGTCGCCCGCTACGAGGACGAGGCGGGCACCCAGGCGCTGATCGACTACTACAAGAAGGAACTGGCGCAGTACGGCGCCGTCAGTGAATGCCGGGGCAATCTGGACTTCAAGGACAGCCTCGAGCGGCCGCGGTGCAAGGAGCGCTCACGCGACGAAGTGCAGCTCGGCGCCGGCGGCGAGCACGACAACCACGTCGTGTCGGTGAAGCCGCGTGGCAACGGCAGCGAGTTCACGCTGATCCACGTCCAGACGCGCAGCTAGCCGACGTCTCTGAACTGCGCGACGTCCTTGGCCCGGATGTACTTGTCCATCCAGCCGAGGATGGTGCGCAGCCGCTCGATCCGGTGCCACGGCTGTCCACTCCTGGACAGCTCGTGGGATTCATTCGGAAAGCGGACCATCGCCGTGGGACGCTTGAGAAACTTCAGCGCCCGGAACAGCTGCTCGCCTCCGCTTTCGGGCGGGGTGCGCCAATCGGCTTCACCGAGAATGAAGGCCATTGGCGTACGGATCTTCTCGACCTGCGTGATCGCCGACCGGCTCGCATATTCCTGCTGATCGCGGAACGGCGGCTGGCGGAACCACTCGGCTTGGAAGAGCGTGAAGTCCGCCGTATACCACCACGAAGCCCAGTTCGAGATATCGCGCTGCGACACCGCCGCCTTGAACCGGTCGGTCTGCGTCACTGTCCAGTTGGTGAGCACGCCGCCGCCGCTGCCGCCCGTAACTCCCAGCTGTTCCGGATCCGCCCAACCGCGCTTGATCAGTTCGTCGACGCCCGCCATCAAGTCTCGGTAGTCGTCACCCGGATAGCGGTACTGGATGATGTTGCCGAACTCCTGTCCGTAGCCCGTGCTGCCTCGCGGATTGGGATACAGCACCAGATAGCCGCTCGCCGCCAGCCACTGGAACTCATGATCGAACACCCAGCCGTAGGCCGAATGCGGGCCGCCGTGGATGTCGAGAATCAGCGGATACTTCCGGCCCGGTTGGAAGTCGGGGGGCCGCTGCACCCAGCCCTGAATCTTCCTGCCGTCGAACGACGTGTACCAGATCTCTTCCGGCATCGTCAGGTTCAGCTCGGAGAAGAGCGACGCGTTCACGTCGGTCAATCGGCGCGGCTCTCCGTCGCCAATCGCGAACAGATCGCCGATCTGCGTGGGCGTCGAGATGAGCGCGACGATGCGACGTCCACCATCGGCGCTGCGATAAGCCTGCACCGCCTGCTTCCCGTGCGTGATCGCGGTGGCGGCGCCGCCGTCCGCGTCGAATCGATAGAGGTTCGCGCTGCCTTCTCTCGCGGCGATCGTGATGATCGAGCGCCCGTCGGCGCTCCACAGAATCGGGCTGGCGCCGGCGGCGCGCGGCGGCGCGTTGTCGCCTCCAACCTCGTCGGCGACGTCATAGTCGAACGAGGCTGTCAGGTTGCGCGGGGCGGCGTTCGGAGTGAGCGCGAGCGTCCACAGATCGGGCTGCGAATACGAGCGCACCGGCTCGTTGACACTGGCCACGAACGCCAGCTGCTTCCCGTCGGGCGACAACGCCATCAGTCCCACGTCGAGGTTCGGGGCACTGAGCAGCTGCGGCTCGCCCCCGGACGCGTCCACCACGAACAGATCGCTCCTGGGAAGCTCGTAGTAGGCCTCCTGCGAATGCGGTTTGGTGAAGTAGATCCGGCGCCCGTCGAGCGACCACACGAAGTCGCCGTCTTCCCACGCGCCACGCGTCACCTGCGTGGCCATTGGTGTGTCGCGCGGCGCCGAGGTGTCGACGATCCAGATGTGCGCCGGGTGCGACGGGTCCAGGTACCCTTCGGCGTTCGACCGGTACACCGCGCGCGTAATCGTCCGCATGTCGGATTCGCGCGCCCCCTCGGCAGGCTTGTCGAAATCGCGCGGCGCCGTCTCGCTTTTGAACGCGATGTGCCGCCCGTCCGGCGACCATTTCGGGCCGCCCGCGCCCTTTGGCAGGTCGGTCAACTGCACCGGCTCACCGCCGCGCATCGACAGCACGTAGAGCTGGGGCGGCTGCCGTTTCCCATCCAGGTCGACCGAGCGTTGGAAGACGAGGCGGCTCCCATCGGGCGACCAGCGTGGGGCCGAATCGCGCGGCCCCGCCGTGAGCCGCCGCGGCGGCTCGGCGCCGCTCGTGCCGGTCAAGAAGAGTGCGGTGTCGTATCCATCTTTCTTCGCATTGACGGTCACCCGCACGAACGCGACGGCGGCCGCGTCGGGAGAGACCTGCGGATCGCCGATCCATGTGAATTGAAACAGGTCGGTTTCCGTGATCGAGCGCTTCGATTGCGCTGCCAGCGTGCATCCGAGAAGGATGGCGATAAAGGCGGCCGCGGTAGATCGGAGACGCATACACAGCTCCTGATTGGAAGACGGTCGAGCTAGTCTACCGAATCGGCCACGGTGCCAGACGAAGCGTAGCGGCTCACCGCGGCGGCAGATTGTCGATCGCGACGGGCTCGATGCGGTCGGCGGGGGCGAATCCGAACACCGCGCCGTAGAAGTACAACTCGGCCTCGAGGCTGCGGATGATGTTCTCGGCCTTGCGGAACCCGTGCTGCTCGCCGGCAAAGGTGATGTAGGCCACCGGACGGCCCTTTCGGCGCAGGGCGTCGGCCATCATCTCCGACTGGTTCGGCGGCACCACCTTGTCGTCGAGCCCCTGCAGCAGGATCAGCGGGCACTGCAGGCGATCGACGTGATGGATCGGCGAGCGCTCTTCGTACAGCGTCTTCTGCGCGGGATACGGGCCGACGAGGATGTCGAGGCACCGTGCTTCGAACTTGTGCGAATCGTGCATCAACGCTTCGAGATCGCTGACGCCGAAGTAGCTGGCGCCGGCCTTGAACACCTCGGGATAGCCGGTGAGCGCGGCCAGCGTCGTGAAGCCGCCCGCGCTGCCGCCGCGGATGATGAGCCGCGCCGGATCGGCCTTGCCCTCGGCCACCAGGAACTCGGTGGCGCGAATGCAATCCACGACGTCCACGATCCCCCACTGCCCGTTCAGGCGGCGCCGGTAGTCGCGGCCGAAGCCGGTACTGCCGCCGTAGTTCACGTCCGCGACGGCGAAACCGCGGCTGGTCCAGAACTGGACGCCGTAGTCGAGCGTCGAGTCGGCGGCGGCAATCGGGCCGCCGTGGCTGATGACCACGAGCGGCGGCCGCTCGCCCGGTGGCGGCGTGCAGTCACGGTTGTGCGGCGGGTAGTAGAACAGGTGGGCGCGTTGGCCGTTGGCCGTCGGAAACCACACCGTCTCGGGCACCGACAAGAAGCCCTCGTCCACGAGCGCCCCGGGAACCGTGCGCAGCGTCCGCACCGCGCCGGACGCGACCCCGAGGGCGATGACCGCGTCGAACCCCGTCGCGGAACCGGCCACGAACACGACCTCCTCGCCTCCAGGCGCGAGATAGGGACCCGGCTCGATGCCAGGAGCGAGCTCACGAAAGACGCCGGTGTCCAGCTCCGCGCAGCCGAGGAACCAGCGGCCCTCGCGAGTGTGAGAAACCACGAGGCGCGTCGGGCTGATGAACGCCCAGGTGACCGTGCCGAGGATCCACTGCGGGCGCCCCACTTCGGCGTCGGCCGGGGGGGCTGGGTGCACCGCCTCAATGACGGCCGGGTCCAAAGACCCGGCCCCACGTACAAACCCGGGGCCACGAACCGCATAGAGGCGCCAGCGGCCGTCGCGATCGCTGACGAAGAGCAGTTCGCCGCCGGGCGACCAGCCCGGTTGATAGATCGACTCGGTGTCTCCGCCAGCAACCCGGCGCGCGTTCGTGAGCGCGCCGCCGGCGGCGACATCCGCCAGCCACAGTTCGGTGCCGTCCCACGGCATGTTGGGATGCTGCCAGGAGATCCACGCGAGCTGCGCGCCGTCGGGACTGAGGCGCGGCGTGGAATAGAAGTCGTCGCCCTCGGCCAGCACACGGCCCGCGCCGCTGCTGCCGTCGATCGAGACGGCCACCAGCGCGTTGACGCACTCGCGCCCGTCGACGGTGTGATCCTCGCGCACACAGATCAAACGGCCGCGGGCGGCGTCCACCGCCGCGTCGGCGAAGTGCCAGCGCCCTTCCGGCGTGATCGGGACCGGCGTGAGGGGACTGCCGGGCGCCGGGCGATCTACCCGATACAGCCGCTGATCGGCAAAGTTCGAGAAGAAGACGGTGCCGCCGTGCACCACGTACGAGCCGCCGCCGTACTCGTGGACGCGCGACCGCACGTTGAAGCCCGCAGGCGTCATCTCCTGCAGGACGCCGTCGGCGGCGGACCGCACCACGACGTTGCGGCCGCCCTCCGCCGGGCGCGCTTCGAGCCAGTAGATCTCGTCGCCGTCCACCACGGGTGCCGCCAGGCGCAGCCCTTGCGAGGCGGCCACCTGCGCGGTAATTGGAGACGGCCACGTGCCGAACGGTCGCACCTGACTCATGCTTTCACGCGCACGTGATAGTAGCCGCCGCTCTTCCCCACTTCCAGCGCGGCGCCGTACACGCCCCCCAGCCGCTCGGCCGTCAGGGCCGCCTCGGGCGGGCCGTCGAACGCGATGCGGCCGTGCGCCAGCAGCACCACGCGCCGCGTCTCGGGAATCACTTCCTCGATGTGGTGGGTGACGATCAGGATCGTCGTGCCTTCACGTGCGAGACGGCCGACGCTGTCCATGAACTGCTGCCGCGCCACGAAGTCCAGGCCGGTGGTCGGCTCGTCGAGCAGCAGCACCTCGGGCCGGGTGACGAGCGCTCGGGCAATCAGCACGCGGCGCCGCTCCCCCGCCGACATGTGGTTGAGCGGCTTGGCGGCCAGATGCAGGGCCTCGACGCGCGCCAGCGCATCGAGCCCCTGCTGCCGCATCTCGGGCGTCACGTCGTGGTGGAAGAACACGCCGTGGCTGCCGAGCAGACCCGATGTGGCCACGTCGAGACCGGGGACCCGGCCGCCGGACATCTCGAGCCCGAAGCGTTGATCGAGATCGCCGGTGACCACCGCGAACCGCGCGCGCAGTTCGGTGAGGTCCCACGAGAAGCGGCCGAGCAGGCGCAGCGGCGGCGGACCGTCGCCGTCGGAGGCGCGCGGCCGATCGTCGAGCGTCAGCACGCGCATCAGCGACGTCTTGCCGGCGCCGTTGGGGCCCAGGATGGCGGTGTGCTCGCCCGGCTCGATGCACAGCGACAGGTCGTGCAGCACGGGAGTGCCGCCGCGCAGCACGGTGGCGTGGGTCAGTTCGAGGACTGGTGGCATCCGTTGGAATCGCGCCTAGAGGGCGAGCGCGTAGAGCGCCGCGTCGCGGGTCGCCGCCGGCGGCAGATTGGGAAAATGGCCGGGCCGGATGCCCTCGCGGAAGAATCCGGCCTTTTCGAGCACGCGGCACGACGCCGGATGATCCACGTGGACGCCCGCCTCGAGACGGCGCACGCCGGCGGCACGGGCGGCCTCGACGCTCGCGAGCAGCGCTTCGGTGGCGTAACCGCGGCCCCACGCGTCACGGGCCAGGACGTACCCGATCTGCGCCACGTCGGGGCTGTCGTTGACGATACCGGCGCCGCCGAAGAGGGTGACGCCGTCGCGCGCGAACACGAGCAGCGGCCCCGCCGTCGGCCACCGCGCCCACACGCCGTCGCAGAAACGAAGGAAGGTATAGGTGTCGTCGAGCGATCGATGCGTGGGCCACGCCATGTAGCGCGTCACTTCGGGATCGGACGCGTAGCGCGCGAAGATAGCGGGGGCATCGGCGGCGTTGGGGCGCCTGAGCAGGAGGCGCTCGGTCTCGACCATTTCCACCAGAGCGAAGCCTCGCTACGTTTCGATGAACGTCGTGACGCGGCGGCGCGTGCGCTCGCGCAGCGAGCTCTCGCGCATCTCGTCGGCCAGCACCTCCAGGTTCGGGATGCCGTAGAGCATCAGCGACGGCGCGTTGTCGTCGGCCGAGCGCAGGTGCAGCAGACAGTAGCCGGCGAGACGCATGCCGAGCGGCTTGTGCACGTCGAAGTGCTCGATGGTGAAGAGCTCGAGGTTGTCCTTGAGCGTCGACAGCAGCCCGCGTTCCACCTGCACGCGCTGCGTCGTGATCCGGAAGGTGATCGACCGGCTCTTGGCCCAGAGGACGAGGTAGCCGATCCCGATCGTCATGACGACGAGGATCCACTGCCAGGCCGAGTAGACGACGGCCGGGTGCCCCGACCATACCTCGTGCTCCACCTCGGCGTGCCGCGCCGACTCGAACGCGGCCAGATCGGTATTGCAGAAGCGGCATTTGAGCGCGGCGACCTTGATGGTCTCGCCGCACACCGGGCACGGCTTGCTGTCGTTGGCGATATCGCTCACGTCTCTCCTCGCTCGGGCTTCGACACCGGGTGCCAGCCCTTAGAATATCCTCAGCCGTTCGCCTCGCGTCGCTCGCTCACCGCAAACCTGCCGCTGGAGGATCTGATCATGGCTGTGGATCGCTACGTCAAAACGATACTTACGATCATCGCCCTCGAGCTGTTCTGGATCGGCATCAAGGACGCGGCGCCGCCGCTCATGGCGCAGGCGCAGCCGGCGGTCACGGCGGTCGTGATCCGCGGCATTCAGCTGCCGCCCGCGAGCAACGAATACCTGCCGGTCGGCGTCGTCGGTCAGCCGGTGCGCGTGGACGTGACCCGCCCGGTCAAGATCGAGACGGACCGGCCTATCAAGATCGAGGCCGACCGGGCGCTCAAGGTCGAGAACGTCGGTTACCTGCCGACCAAGAATCCCGGCGAGTGAGCGTCCGGCAGCTGCTCTCGTGGCTGGGCGTCGACGGCGCGCGCGACGCTCAGGAGTCCACGCCCTTGCGCGAGCTGATCGAGACGCTCGATCGCCTCGACCCGGCACGGGCGCGCTACCTCGCGCGTTTCGCCTACCTCCTCGGCCGCGTGGCGCACGCCGATCGCGAGGTGAGCCCGGAAGAGACGCGCGCGATGGAAGCGCTGGTCGTTCGTGAAGGCGGTCTGACCGCCGACCAGGCGACCGTCGTCATCGGCCTCGCGAAGACGAGCAACATGTTCTTCGGCGGCACTGCCGACTATCAGGTCGCGCTCGAGTTCGGCGACGCCGCCACGTACGACGAGAAGATGTCGCTGGGGCGCTGTCTGTTTGCGGTGGCCTCGAGCGACCGGCAGATCTCGATGGCCGAAGAAGCGGAGATCCACCGCATCCTCAACCAGCTGCGCATCCTGCCCGAGGACCTCACGAAGCTGCGCGTCGAGCACGGCCGCTATCTCCCGGGACGGTCGAGAGGCGTATAGTCTGGGGCCATGATCAAGCTCCTTCTCGCCGCCGTCGCCCTGCTCGGCCTGATGGCGCTCGTACCGGAGCACGCCGCGGCGCAGAACGCGGCCCGCTACGTCGTCCCTCGGACACCGTGGGGCGATCCGGATTTCCAGGGTCTCTGGCCCGCCAACGACATGCAGGGTACGCCGTACGAGCGGCCGGCGGAGCTCGGCACCCGCGCGAGCCTCACGGACGCCGAGCTGGCCGAACGCCAGCAGACGCGGCAGCGCCAGGTCGCCGCCGACTCCGAGCAGTTCGCGCAACCGGGGCGCACCGCCGGCATCGGGGGCCCCTCGCATTGGGCGGCCGGCGAACGCGGCACTCCGACGAAACAGGCGTCGCTGGTGGTGGACCCGTCCGACGGCCGCATCCCGCCGATGACCGAGGCCGGTAAGCAGCTCTTCGCCAAGGCCAAGAGCACCTACTACTACGACTTCCCGGACGCCGTCGTCTCGCATCCGTTCGAAACCTTCGAGGACCTCGGTCCCTACGACCGCTGCATCACGCGCGGCGTGCTGTCGTCGATGCTGCCGACCGCCTACAACATGGGGACGCAGATCTTGCAGTTCCCCGGGCACGTCGTCATCCAGAACGAGATGATCAACGAGGTGCGCGTCATCCCCACCGACGGACGGCCGCACGTCAGCGACCGCATCCGCCAGTACATGGGCGACTCGCGCGGGCGCTGGGATGGCGACACGCTCGTGATCGA
>Ga0070675_100003254_pt1 | contig 12306 bp, 9 predicted proteins | sample KBSM43metaG_FD_65343 | JGI IMG/M metagenome (GOLD analysis project Ga0070675, IMG submission 65343) | Miscanthus rhizosphere microbial communities from Kellogg Biological Station, Michigan, USA - KBS M4-3 metaG | ecosystem: Host-associated > Plants > Roots > Rhizosphere > Soil ...
CCCGAATTGGGCAGCACCGGGCGTCACAACGCGGCTGTCGACTTCCACCGACGCACATCAACGCGCACTTTAGAGCCAGCCCTTCGTTCTGGCGATGCGGGCGGCGAAGTCCCGCGTGTTTGTTGCGGACTCGGCTTGACGCCGGCCCGCCGGGTCAAACCAGGCGCTGACGGAGCGCGCCGACGAGCGCGAGCTCTTCGGTGCTCCGACTATCGTGGAAGCCCGACGCGCTCGACGAGCGTAGCAAAACGCTTATCCGATCGCAGTAGGTCGAAGGCCGGTTCGACTCTGAGCAGTGCCATCTGCCAGTCCCTTGCCTCGAGCGCCTTCTCGAGCCACTCGAACGCGCGATCTGTCTCTCCAAGCGCAATGTGTACCATCGCAATGCGAAAGGGCGCTGGAGTTCGCGGTTTCGCGATCTCCCACAGCCCGTCGAGCATCGCCCGCGCGTCGCGCGCGCGTCCCGCACGCGCCAGTGCGTAAGCGTAGGGCGTGAGGACATCGGGGCGACGACCCAGGAGACCCTCAGCGCGCTCCAGTTCGTCGACCGCACGATCGGGCATCCCCTTGGCCACATAAATCCGGCCCAACATGGTATGCGCGGGGCCGAAGTCCGGAGCGAGATCGAGCGTCTCGTTGATCGCGACAACGGCCTCATCGTAGCGGCGGCCAAGATAGAGGATGATTCCGAGATTCATCTGCGCGTCCGGCGAAACGGGATCGACGCGCCTGGCGCGCTCGGCGAAGTCCAGAGCCTCATCGAGCCGTCCCATGGAGGCGAGATAGAACGAATAAAAGCGCAGCACCGTCACGTCGTTCGCACTCAAGGCGACCGCGCGCTTGTAGTGCCGATCGGCTTCGGACCAATCCCAGTAGTAGTCCGCGGTGATCGCCGCCAGCGACATGTGCGCTTCGCCGAGGCTGTCGTCGAGCTCGAGTGCCTTCAGCGCCGCGGTTCTCGCGAGCGGGTACGCCTCGCTCATCGGCAGGAACCCATCCGCGCCGAGCAATACGTAGGTATCCGCCAGGCCGCTGTAAGCCGACGCGTATGAAGAATCCAGCTCGATGGCTTGGCGAAAATGCTCCATCGCTTTCTGCAGCCGGTCCGACGTGTCCTTGGACCAGTAATAACGTCCACGGAGGTAATGCTCGTACGCCTCCGCGATTGTCGAATGCCGTTGCGCTTCGGCGTTGATGTACGAAGGTGTGACGGCCAGCCTCTTCGTGATTTGCCGGACGATCGCTTCGGCGACTTCGCGCTGCAACGCCAACACGTCTCTCGCGTCCCGCTCGTACTGTTCTGCCCAGAGGTGACTCTCGTGTCGGGTTTCTATCAGCTGGACGGCGACTCGGATGCGGCTTCCGGTCGTCCGTACACTCCCCTCGAGAAGGTGGCTGACACCAAGATCTGAACCGATCTGGTCGGCCCGTTTGCTGGTCTTCTTGAACTGCATCGCGGAGGTTCGGGCGATGACGCCCACACGCGACGGATCCATTCGCCCCAGCTGGGCGATCAGCTCCTCAGTCATCCCGTCAGCGAGATACTCCTTGTCGGGATCGCCGGTGAGGTTCTGGAACGGGAGCACGGCCAGCATGAATCGGCCATTCTCAGCAGCGGATTCGCGAGGCGCTGGAGACCAAGGTCGGTAGCCGAACGCCCACAAGATAGCGGCTGCCACTAGCGCCATCGTCGCGACCACCGCAGGGACTCGAGCACGCGTTAGTGGCCGCGCCAGCGTTTCGGCCGGCGTCGGCAATGCTTCGCTCTTGGTCTGTTCCTCACGGTGGGACGGCGCCTCTTCGTCCGCGGGTGGCTGGATGACTGGGGCGATGAATCGGTAGCCACGACGCGGCATCGTCTCGACGAACCGCGAGGCATCCGCCGAGTCTCCGAGCGCATCGCGCAGCCGGCGAACGGCGGCATTCAGGCCGTGTTCAAAGTCGACGAATGTTTCCGCCGACCACAGTCGCTGCCTCAACTCCTCCCGTGTGACGAGCTCGCCGGGACGCTCGAGCAGCGTCTTGAGAACCTGAAAAGGCTGATCGGGCAGGTTGATCCCGATGCCGCCCTTCCGCAACTCACCCGTGCGCAGGTCCAGCTGGAACGGGCCGAAGCAGACCAGAGTATTCAGTCGAGCGCTCATTGCCGAAGTCTCGTCCGATAAACCGGGTGCGCCAGGAATGCTACCACGCCCGATGATAGCGAGCCGCATCAGCATGACTGCCTGAGACTTGCGCCGTTACCTTCTTCGGGCTGTTTTTTCACCTCGCGATCATTGAAACCGCCGGCTCTTCGCCTCATCGTCCATCGTCCATCGACACCGAGCAGGACGCGAAAAGAAGTCAGTCGCCACACTGGCAATGGAGAAGGCCAAATGACACGCGATGCGCGAGCGAAGTTCTTGTCGACACTCACAGTCCGGGCGGTGATACCGACGGCAATGTTGATGGCGGTGGCAATGCGACACGTTGTTGTCGGGGGCGCGCCAGGCGGTCGACAGGCCGACCGATTCTCTGTCCAGGAAAGCTCGGCGTCGAAGAGTGAAGGGAATGAAGGGCGACGACTCTTTCGGAAGGAGACGTTCGGGGGAAACGGCCGGACGTGCGAAACCTGTCACAGCCCGAGCACGGGCACACTCTCGCCGGAGGACGTGCGCGAGCGCCTCAGGGATCCAACCGATCCCCTCTTCCTTCACGATGGCCTCGACGACGGCGTCGCTGGCACTTCGCGGATAGCGCAACACGCGACGATCCGCATCGTACGTCCGCTGCCTCCCAACGTCAGAATCGCAGACGATCTGTCGGCGACGAGCGTTGTCTTGCTTCGCGGTATTCCCAGCACGCTCAACACGCCGGCGTTGGATCCAGCGCTGATGTACGACCTGCGCGCGAGAACCCTGGCCGATCAGGCTCTCGGCGCGATCCACGATCACGCGCAGAACAGTGTGGAGCCGACGCAGGAACAGCTGGCGCTGATCGCAGACTTCCAACGCACCGACAAGCGATTCTTCTCATCCGATGTGCTGCGAGACTTTGCGAGCGGCGGGCCTGCTCCAGTGTTGCCGCCGGGGAGGACGGCGTCCGAACAGCGCGGCCGTCTGATGTTCGTCGAGGCGGAGACCACTCCAGGCTCGACCCAGGGTATCTGCGCCCAATGCCATACCGGTCCGATGCTCAATCAAACCAGCCCGTTCAACACCGGCGCGCCCCCTGGAGCCCGGATCGCCAACATCGGGGTCAGTGAAAGGAACCTTCTGAACCTGCCCGTATACACATTCCTGGTCGACAATGGCGCCGGAGACGTCCGAGCGGTCACCACGCCCGATCTGGGGATCCCGTTGACCAATCCCCGTCCCCCTGGCGTGCCGCCACCGTCCGTTCGGCACCCGGCCTTCTTCGCCAACTTTTTCAAGATTCCATCGCTCTGGGGCGTGAGGAAGACGGCCCCTTACTTCCACGACAACAGCGCGAAGACGCTGGAAGAGGTCGCTGCGTTCTACACGAACATGTTCGCGAACAATCCGGACTTCCCGGTGCAGCTCAAGGCTCAGGATGAGATCGACATGGTCGCCTATCTGAAGTTACTTCGCTAAGGACAGCCGGAGGACGCGAGGATGAGACGTCTCGTGCCGCTCATCGTTACGCTGCTGTCGCTTGAGTGCGGCAATGAGCCGGCGTCGCCGAGCCCACTTAACGGCGATCGCGTCGATTCCGTCGATCGCCGTAAACCTCGATAAAACTCGCTTGATCGATCGAGCCACGTCACAGTTACGTCATAGTCGGCGCAGCGTTGCTCGAGTGCGGGCGCCTCATCGAGCAAGGTCGATCAGGACGATATCAGAGTTTTCCCGCACTCTGTCGAAGACGATCTGCCTGCCGTCGGCGGTCACATCGAAAGACCGCGTGGCAGCGGAGTTGTTGAAGCGAGTCAGTTGGCGCGACTTTTTCGTCGCCAGGTCGAGCAGCCAGAAGTCCTGCGCCGGAAACGGTCCTTGCGCGTACACGAGCGCCAGGCCATTTGGAGCGAATCGATAGCGCTTTCCTTCAACCCGAAGCCGGATTGCAGGCAGTTCGACATTCGTACTGTCTGAGCGGATGGCCAAGAGGGGCGCATCCACGCTGACGTTGGCTCCCCTGTACACAATCAGGTCTTCAGACGGCGACCACACCGGATCGCGGGCGGTGCCGGCAATCAGTCGGACGGCCGCGCCGTGGTCCAGGGGAATCTTGAACAGCCCAGGTCCACGATCGTCGATGCCGCCCGCGATGATCCACTTGCCATCGGGCGACCAGCTTAGCGATCCCCGAATGTCGATCGGCTCCGCGAGCGATCGGAGATCGCCGCCATCTGCGGACAAGACGTGGAGACGCAATTTTCCGTTGCGCCTCAGGATCACGGCCACCTGACGTCCATCGGCCGAGACCGCCGGCGGTTCGAACAAGGCATCGTCAGATCCCTTCAAGATCTCGACGGCCTTGCCGTCCTCGAAACGCCAGAGGCCGTCGCCAGTGCCCTGCGAGGACAAGTAAAACAGCGACTGCCCGACAAGCTGTGGCGCGAGCGCCCGCACTGTCGGCAGCGTCATCGGTTTCGCGTCTGCATCCTCCGCAGGACGATCCAGAATCGGCACCGTCCATAGGCTCGCACTTGGATTGGCCACCGACGCGACCAGGCGACGATGGTCGGCGCTAGCGGCAATCGACAGGTACTGCTCCGTTCCGTAAGCGACACGGCGCGTCGCCCGGCTGTTCGTATCGAGCGCCCACAACCATGGGCCCGAGCCGTCATGATCCTGCGCGATGTAAAGGACGTTGCGATCGTCGGTCGGTGTCGGGAAACCCACATACGCGTCGTGATAGGTGAGGCGTTCCGGTTGTCCGCCGTTGGCTGCAATCCTCCACAAGTCCATTTGCCGCGTGTCTTGAATGCCGCGTGCAAAGTAAATCCATCGACCATCGGGCGACCATGCCTGATGATGGTTGTGTCCTCCTACAATCGGATCGACAAAAACCTGTTTGGCGCCGACACCGGTACGATCCGCGACGAACATCGGGTCGCCCGGGGCGTCGGTGTGATACACCATCCGCGCGCCATCGGAGGACCAAACCACTTCAACCGCCCGGTCAAGCAGGAAAGGCCTCGATGGCCCGCCCATCATTGGCATGATCCGCATGCGGCCGACCGGCGCGCCGCCGAACCAGATTTCCGATCCGTCGCCGGAGAAACCGAGATTTCGCACCGGTCTCAATCCCGGCATGTGGCTCTCCCGAGTCAGGTTCACGAAGCGGCCCGAACCCACCTGTGTCAGCCACACATCGAGCGGGCCATCGCGATCGGAAAGAAATGTGGCGAATTTGCCGTCCGGCGATAGAGTCACCTCGGCCTCATCGCCTTCAAAATTCGTCAACCGAGTGAAAGTCGCGTTGGACAACGGGTTGTCTGAAGCGGGATTGAGGCGCCTCACACTCCACCCCGCCAGAGCCGACGCGAGCGTGAGAAGCACGATCGCGGCCCATCGGCGCCACACCGAATGCGGGGAGATACCGGGAGGGCGTCCTACCACCATCGCCGGCGCTTTCCCACCCTCCAACGCGTCGTCGAGCTCAGCGCGTGCATCGGCGATATCCCGCACACGCCGCTTCGGGTCTTTCTCCAGGCCGCGCTTGAGAAGGCGCGCGACCATTGGGGGCGTTGTCGCGGGAAGCACTGCCCAGTCCGGCTCGCGTTCCAGGATCGCCGCAATCGTGTCCGACACCGTCTCGCCTGGAAACGCAGCATGCCCGGTCAGCATTTCGTACAACACACAGCCAAATGCCCAGATGTCGGTGCGCTTGTCGACCGGCTGTCCTCGCGCCTGCTCCGGACTCATGTACGCCGCCGTACCGAGGATGGTTCCCTGCTGCGTGCTGTCCACGGTCACCATCGGCGATTGCCTCTCGCCGGTCGCCGCCTTCGCGAGGCCGAAATCCAACACCTTTACCACGCCGTCCGGGGTGACTTTGATATTCGCCGGTTTGAGATCTCGGTGAACGATCCCTTTTTCGTGCGCGGCGTCGAGCGCATCGGCGATCTGACGCGCAATCGTGAGCGCGTCTATGACTGGCACCGGTCCGCGCTGGATCCGATCGGCCACCGTCTCGCCTTCCACCAACTCGAGCACCAGCGCCCTGACGCCACCGGCTGCTGCTTCGAGGCCGTAGATGGCGCCGATGTTCGGATGATTGAGGGCGGCGAGCATGCGTGCTTCCCGCTCGAAGCGCGCCAGCCGTTCCGGGTCTGCCGTGAAGTGCCGCGGGAGGATCTTGATCGCCACGTCGCGGCCCAGCGTCGTGTCGCGTGCGCGATATACCTCGCCCATACCGCCGACGGCGAGCAATCGCTCGATGCGATACGGACCGATCGACGAGCCTGGCGCCAGCCGCGGCGCGGGAGGCGCGACGAGCTCCGCCACGAGCGCGACAACCGGCGCGTCGATCACGCCGGCTGGTGGCTGCGCCAGCAAGGACTCGACCTCGCGCCGCAGCGTCGGATCGTCCGCGCACGCGAGCGCGAGAAACGCGTCGCGCTCAGCGGGCGTCCGCTCGCGAGCCTCATGAAACAGTCGTTCGATCTCGCGCAGGCGCTCAGGCGTCACGGCCAGCCTCGCGGGTCAATTCACGCTGCAGCCACGCCCGGGCGAACTCCCAGTCGCGCAGCACGGTTTTCGACGAGACCTGGAGCGCAGCGGCGGTCTCGTCGACGGTCAACCCGCCGAAGAATCGCAGCTCGACGACGCGGCTCTTACGGTCGTCCAGGGCGGCGAGCGCCTTCAGCGCATCGTCCAGCCGAATCACGTCCGCATCTGGCGCAAGGCCGCCGATCGCCCCTTCGTCGAACGTCACGCGAACTGCGCCACCGCCCCGCTTGTCCGCACCACGCGATCGAGCGAAGTCGACGAGCACGCGGCGCATCAACCGCGCCGACATCGCCAGGAAATGCGTACGGTTCTGCCAGTCGACGTGTTGGACGTCGACCAGGCGCAGATAGGCTTCATTGACCAATTCGGTCGCCTGCACGCTGTAGTTCGCACGCTCGCCGTACAAGCACCGGCGGGCGATGCGCCGCAACTCGTCGTGGACGAGCGGCATCAACGCATCCAGAGCCGCCTCATCTCCCTCGCGCCAGGCTCTGAGGAGAGCCGTCACCTCGCGGGTCGGGCTCAAATGACTGCATTCTAACGGGTTTCGCGTCGTGTCCGTTTCGGCTGTCCCTTTCCGCCTCTTGGACAGGAGGAGCCATGCTGAAACGTCACCTCGTCAGCCTCGCGGTCGTCGTCTCGACCGGCGCCGTCGTCGGCATCCTCGCCTCGGACCTCTCGACAGCCGGCGAAACCGATTCCCGTCAACTCGTGTCCAACGACCCTGCCGGCCAGGTGCGCACGTTCAACACCAATGGTGCGCTGGATGTGGACAACCCGTTCTTCAAAGACCTCGGCACCAACGGCCGCTCGTGTTTCACCTGTCATCGTCCCGCGCAGGGATGGACCATCACGCCTGAATCGGTGCAAAGCCGCTTTGTCGAGTCGCGCGGGCTCGATCCGATCTTCCGCACCAACGACGGGTCCAACTGCGAAGGGGCCGACGTGTCGACGGTCGCCACACGCCGCGCGGCCTTCAGCCAGTTGCTCACTCGCGGACTCATTCGCGTCGGCATCGACGTGCCGGCGGGAGCCGAGTTCGTCATCGACAGCATCGACGACCCGTACAATTGCGGCGCGCCGTTGACTGCGGCATCGATGTACCGCCGGCCGTTGCCGTCCACGAACCTGCGCTTCCTGAGCGCCGTCATGTGGGACGGCCGCGAGTCGTCGCCGACGACAACGATCCTCCAGGACCTCGCCAAGCAGGCCGACGATGCGACGCAGGGCCATGCGCAGGCGTCGATGCACCTCACGCCGGAGGAGGCACAGGCCATCGTGGCGTTCGAGACCGGCCTGTTCACCGCCCAGGTGCGCGATGATCGTGCGGGCTCGCTGCACACCGACGGCGCGACAGGCGGACCGGTCGCGCTGTCGCAACAGCCGTTCTTCATCGGCATCAACGACCCGGTCGGTCTGAACCCGACCGGCGCGCCATTCGATTCAAACGCCTTCACGCTCTTCAGTGCGTGGGCGCATGCCGACGAGCAGGACGAAGTCAGCCGCACCCGGCGCGCCATCGCCCGCGGCCAGCAGATCTTCAACACGACGCCGATCGTGATCTCGGGAGTGGCCGGACTCAACAACCAGACCTTCTCGAACGGCGTCACGGTGCCCGAGCCGTTCACCGGCACGTGCACGACGTGTCACGACGCGCCGAACGCGGGCGACCACTCGGTGAAAGCGCCGCTGAACATCGGGCTCACCGATGCGTCGCGCCGGACGGCGGACATGCCGCTTTACACGCTGCGCCGCATCTCGACCGGCGAAACGGTGGAGACGACCGATCCCGGGCGGGCGATGATCACCGGCAAGTGGGCCGATGTCGGGAAGTTCAAGGGTCCGATCCTGCGGGCGCTGGCTGCGCGCGCGCCGTACTTCCACAACGGCTCCGCGGCTACGCTCGACGAGGTCGTCGCGTTCTACGAGACGCGGTTCAACCTGCACCTGAGCGAGCAGGACAAGGCGGATCTGGTGGCGTTCCTACGCGCACTCTGATGAGGGGGCCGAGCTCGCTCGGCCGCCATCACAACTGAAGGGGGAAACACTATGAGGCGAGTTCATACGTCGATCACTCTCGTTGCCCTGTTGGCGTGCAGCTCGGTCGCCGTAAGGGCTGACGTCGTCCTCGACTGGAACGCGATCGCGGTGTCCACAGTGGTCAGTCAAGGCCAGAGTCCGTTCGCTCAACCACGCTTCATGGCGATCGTGCAGCTCGCCGTGTTCGAAGCCGTCAACGCGATCACGGGCGACTACGAGCCTTACCTCGGAACCGTCGTCGCGCCGGCGGGCGCATCGGCTGATGCCGCGGCAGTTGCCGCTGCGTACACGGTGCTCAAGAACTACTTCCCGCTGGCGCCGATTCTCGATCCCGCTTATGCGGCGTCGCTGGCGGTGATCCCCGACGGCTCAGCCAAGAGCCGCGGCATTGCTACGGGCCAGGCCGCGGCTGCGCAAATGATCGCGCTGCGCCTCGACGACGGCTCGTCCCCACCGCAGTTCTACGTGCCCGCGTCGATCGACCCCGGCGTGTGGCAGCTCACGCCAAGTTGCCCTGCCGCCGGCGGGGTCGGTTTTCAGTGGCAAAACATGACACCGTTCGGTGTTCCGAGCCCTCCCGGCAGCCAAGCGTGGATCGCGCAGTTTGCCCCGGGTGCGCCCCCCGCACTCACCAGCGAGAGATACGCAAGGGACTACAACGAGGTGAAGAAGGTCGGCAACTTGAGAAGCGATCTCACCGAGCGGTCGCAGGATCGGACCGATGTCGCGCGGTTCTACGCCGTGTCCTCGCCGAGCCTTGTGTTCAACCTGGCCGCGAGGCAGGTCGCCGCCGCGAAGGGCAGCTCGCTTTCGGAGAATGCGCGGGCCCTCGCCCTGCTCAATATGGCCAGCAACGACAGCCTCGTCGCGTCGTTCTGGACAAAGTATCACTACAAGGTCTGGCGGCCCGAGACGGCGATTTTCGAGGGCAACCTGGATGGCAACGCGAAAACCGACGCCGACCCCACCTTTGTGCCGTACATTCTCACGCCGTGTTTCCCCAGCTATCCGTCGAATCACGGGAGCGCGAGCAATAGTGCCGCCGAGATTCTGAGGCGTGTCTACGGTGCCGGTGGCCATGCCATCACCATGGCGAACTCCGCCGTGCCGGGGCTCACCTTCCACTACACCAGCTTCAAGCAGATCACCGACGATATCAGCGACGCCCGCGTCTACGGAGGCATCCATTTTCGCTTCGATCAGGATGCCGGCGCCGATCTGGGACGCGACGTCGCGACGTACGTTTACAAGCACAACCTCCGCGCGAAGCATTCCGACAACGACGACGAAGGCAACGATGAGGAGCACGACAGCCGCACGCACCATCGCGATTGAGGATGCGGCAGACGAACGAGTGCAGGCCGCGTCCATTGGGACCCGGCGCATTTGAACCGCCTCGCGCATCTGCACCGCTGACGAGAGCAACCGAGTGACGGCGAAGCCAGCCGCGAGCGCGTGGCCGCGAACGGAGTCGCCGTCGGGCGCAGAGCCGTCACGCGTCACGTCACGATCACGTCACAGTTTGAGGTTGAGCGGCTCGCCGCCGCACAGTAAGCCATTGATTCCACTCGCGCGGCCTGTCGTGAGCGAGCGACGCGAGCCGAACGGAGAGGGCCGAGTGGTTGTCCGCCTCCGCGGCGACGCCGCTACGGCGAGACATCTCGCCGTAGCTCGCGCTGAACTCGGAACGCGAGCGGAGGCGGATGAAGGAGCACGCTTCGAAAGCAATTCGGGCCAAGCCCATCGAACAACACCGAGACACCTCGACGCGCAATCGACTCAACGACTTCCACCTACACTATGCTCTCTGATGTGACGCGGTAAACCGCGGTGTTCGTCGGTGGTGTTGGCGCTCACCTTACACAGTTCTCAGCTTCACTTATTCGCGTACGTCGCGATGTTCCTGGGTACGCTTAGATGACGCATTCTCCGTGCGCGCGATCGGTTGGTCGCGTTCAGCCAGTCCGCCGGTTCGTTTCTAGTGAGTTTGAAAAATCTCCTGATACAGATTGATCTTTGCTCTGAAATGACCAGAATGATGATGGTGACCGCGCTCGCGGTCGCAAGCGCTACTGCGTTAGCTCCGGGGCAGGTGGCTCGAAGCCAGCAACGCGAGCCGTCTATTCGTGGAGTCTGGCGCAAAATCGAGCGAGTGATTCCCGCTACGACAGATCCCGGAAACCGAGTCGATCCGTTTGGACACGTGCCTGTTGGAACACAGACGAACGTTCAGCCTGGCCTGTTGATCATTACCGCGAAGCACTACAGCCGGACGACGGACACGGCCGTGCAACCGCGCCCAACGACCGGCTACGCCGTCGCGGGAACACCAACGATTGAGGAGTTGCAGGCGCGTTGGGGGCCGTTCGCGGCGAATGCCGGCACCTACGAGCTCTCCGGCGATACGATAACGCTCCGCGCCCTTGTCTCGAAGGAGCCTCGTGATCAAACGGGAGGCCGCTTCGCCCGCCTGCGCGTACGGCTGGATGGCAATGTTCTGTCCCTGACGCCATTCGAGACGTCCGACGGTCGTATTGCTGCAGGCGTGACGTCGAGGTACGTGCGAGTCGAATAAGCGATTCGCTGACTTCGGAGCCAGGTTGCTACACCACGGCTGTCACGAACGTCGTCGTCCTGCCTCGGGAGGCCTTGTACGGCACCTCGACACATTTCCGGATCGCGCAGCGGCCGAGCGAAAACGCGGTCCTTACGGCACGGTTGTCGAGGATCACGGCAAGCATCGTGTTTCACGATCGCCGGACAAACGTGGAGACCGGCAATCGGCGGCGTCGGCACCGAAACACGTCGGGCGGTCTTCCTCATTCTCCACCGTTCTGAAGAAGCATTTTCTATGGCCATCGGCGCTTCACCCGACGCGCCGCATGCCCACTGGCAGCCAAAGAGCCTGTGTTTCGGCAGATGATGCGTTGAAGCTCGCTTCGCCTCAGGATTCGTCGCGGATCCCTCGACCGCGGGCGGGAGCGAGCCGCTCTGGGCCAGAAACGGCCGCGAGCTGTTCTACATGGCGCTTGACGGCACGGTGATGAACGCGCCTGTGTCGCCGGGCGTTACTTGGCAGTCGCAGTCGCCGATGCCGGTGGTCGACACCCGGATTCCGTTCGCGACCAGCAGATCGGTCGTGCGATTGCGTTCGTGCACCGCGACCCTGCGCCAACTGGACGGTGGCATCACTCGCGATGGCGGTCGGGATGTCGCGGTCGGCGTTCGCCGCTCGCTTCAGCCAGCTGGTTGGCGAGCCGGCGGTGCGCTACGTGACGCGCTGGAAGATGCATGCGGCACTGGTGTGGCTCAAGGAAGAGAACGCCGCGCTCAGTGAGATCGCCAGCCGGCTCGGCTACGAATCGGAAGCGGCGTTCAGCCGCGCGTTCAAGGGCTTCGTCGGCATCTCGCCCGGCGCGGCCCGGCGTCGCGAGCCGCGCGCACTGCACAACGCTGTCGTCTTGCCAAAGCGGTAGAACCTGCGTTTCGATCGATCACCACATGCGCAGCCCGCCGGATCTCGCGTCGTTGACGCCGGGGCGCGAGGTGATGCCCGCTCATGGATGGATCTTCTCGTGCCTCTCCAGCA
>Ga0070675_100003256_pt1 | contig 12303 bp, 13 predicted proteins | sample KBSM43metaG_FD_65343 | JGI IMG/M metagenome (GOLD analysis project Ga0070675, IMG submission 65343) | Miscanthus rhizosphere microbial communities from Kellogg Biological Station, Michigan, USA - KBS M4-3 metaG | ecosystem: Host-associated > Plants > Roots > Rhizosphere > Soil ...
CGCAGTGATCAGGACGAACGGCAAGTAGGGAGTGAACTCGCATCCGGTTACGACGCCATCAATCGCAGCGCGAACGATCGTCGGAATCGCGACCGCGGCAATTCCGCACAGAAGCGCTAGCCGGCCCGTTACCAGCGGGGCCTGAAGCCAGCGATGCAAGCCAGTTTGAAACATCGGCAGCCCTCCGAGCTTGGCGGCACCACGATTCGATCATGGGCGCGGACGAGGTCAGGATTCAACCGATTTTCGGTTCGACTGCGCCGCATCCGCATGTACGCGGGCGGTCCGGCTCGGCCACCAGTTCCAGCGGCCGGCTACTTGCATCAGCGCCGGGCCGAGTGCCGAACGGATCACTGTGGCGTCGACAAATACCGCAACCGCAAGTCCGAGCCCGATCATCTGCACGATAACGTCCCGGGCAAAGGCGAACGCTCCGAACACCGCGACCATGATGAGCGCCGCGCTGGTGATCACGGCTCCGGTGTCGGCCAGGCCTTCGCCGATGCTGCGCGCATTGTCGCCGGTTTCATCGAAGATGGTTCGCACCCGGCTGAGCAGGAAGATTTCGTAGTCCATGCTCAGCCCGAAAAGGAAGCAGAAGATGAGGAGCGGAACCGTAATCGGCACGACGTCCGTCGGCGCTTCGACTCCGAAGAATTCGGATCCATGGCCGAGCTGGAAGACGAGAACGACGATTCCATAGCCCGCGGCCACAGAACAAAGATTGAGGACAATGGCCTTGGCGGACGCCAGCGGCGCTCTGAACAAGAGGAGCAGGGCCAGCGCCGACATGCATAGGACCAGACCGACCGTCCTCGGATAGGACGCCATCACCGCTTCGTCGAAGTCGTTGTAATATTGGGCTTGGCCGCCGACCTCCACGGACAATCCGTCCGCATTGAGCCATGCGGGTAAACGCCCCGAAAGCTCACGCAACTCGGTCAGGGTCGAATCGCCTGACGGAACCACCAGAAAGAGGAGCTTGTCGCGGCCGCGGCTGATGAACGCGTCCCTCTGCAGAGCGCCGCCGACGGCCTCGCCGAGCGTTCCGCTGTCGCCTTGCGCCTTCGAAGGAGCGATCGGCCCCTGGACGAAGCGGACTGCTCGTTCCTTTTCGAGGCGTGCAGCGAAATCGGCGAGGATCGGCGCCCGGTCGGGGTCGAGGGCCGGCTTTCCTTCGGTATCGCTGACGATCACGATGATCGGGGACAGCAACCCTTTCAGCTGCATTCGATCGAGCATGCGCAGCCCTTTGGAAAATTCGAGCTCGGGGGGCAGGAACTCGCTCTCCGGGAAGCCGATGCGGGTATGCAGCGCGGGCGCCGCCATCGCGAGAAGCAGCGCCAGGCTGGTGGCAATCGCGAGAACGGGGTTCCTCTCCACGACCTTCGCCCAGCGCCGCCAGAGCCTGCGGGACTGCTCGCCTGTCGTGTGCCTGGAAATGAAGGGCGGCCATTCCAGCGTCGAGGGCCGCACCAGCCGCAGGATCGCCGGCACTAGCGTCAGCGATCCTGCCAAGGTCACCAGCACGGCCAGCAGGCCGCCGAGGCCGACCGACCTGGTCTGCATCAGCGGAGTGGCGAGAAGCGACCCGATTCCGATCGCAACGATGGCCGCGCTGTAAAAAACCGCCGAACCCGATTGGGTCATGGCGCTGCGCATCGCCAGTTCTTCGCGCCTCAGGCCCCGGATTCCCGGGTCTTCAGTCTCGATCCGCTGAAGCTCCCGCCGATAGCGGTGAAGGAGGAACAGGCAATAGTCGATACCGAGCGAGATCGAGAGCATCGTCACCACGCTCAGGACCAGATTCGCGATTTCGAACGTCCCCGCGAGGACGAAGATCACGCCGAGCACGACTGTCCGGCTTGCGAGTGCAAGGAGGAGCGGCAGCATCGAAGACATTACGGATCCGAAGGCGGCGATGAGGATCAGCAGTGACAGCGGCAGCGCTCGGATCTCGGCGCGGGCGGTGTCCTCGGCATCGAACCGGTTGAGGTCATCGGTCAGCGCGGCTCGCCCGGTGATTGCCCATTCGAGATCGCCATGCCGCGCTTTGGCCGCTTCAAATGCGGGCCGAACCGCGGCACGAATTTTGGAAACCTGCTGCTCGGTCGCCTGCAGGCCTTCGGTCTTCGGCTCGATCAGGATGAGATGGCCGGCCCCCGCCTTCGGGATTAGGCGGGCATCCTCGATGTCCCGTTCGCTCAGCGCCTGTCCAATGGGCAAGCCGGTCGTCAGACGGCGTTTCAGATCGTCAAAGAGTGCCGAGAGCTCGGCCGGTTTCTTGTCCACGCTTGCCGACCGGAAAACCAGGATCAGACTCTGGGCGTCTCCCCGGCCGAAATCCGAACGAAGCAGCTGGTCGACTTTCAGCGACGTACTTCCGGTTATGTCCCCGGCGCCGCTCAGCAGCCGCTCGGTCAGCTTGCCCGTAAAGACGCCGGCTGCGATCGCGGCGAGCAGCCACAGGAACAGGACTATCCGGGCATGCTTCCAGCAGAAGCTGCCGAGTTCCGCGAGCGCATGTCCGAAAGCCCGGCCCGTGCGCAACTCCGCGTTTCGCAACGGACCGATCATCACTGGTCGCTCCTACAAGATCTCAGTGCACCTGCATTGAACGGTACATGCAATGCCCGCGTCACCGAATCCAGAGGGCGCGAAACGCTACAGCTCGGTGCGGAAGATGAGCATTGGGCCGCTCTGGGCTACATTGTAAAGAAAGTCGCCGTCGTCATAGTTCACTTTGAAATAGCGCCATCCGCCTCCAAGAGACATCTTGCGGCTGATTTGATAATCGACACCCGCGACAGCCTGCCAGGTCACGTCCGACCCGAAGAGGATGCCGCCAAGGTCGCCGTATAGCGACATGCTCCATTTTCCCCCGAGCGGGGCGGAGGCGCGTGCAGCGATGAGCGGATCCAACCACTTTTGCTTCTCCGAACCCTCGGCGCTGCGGTTGGGCCCTTCGAGCTGAAGCGTGGTCTTGAAAAAATTCATCCGGCCGCCGGCGAGAAGGTCGAGCTTGAATGGCCCGTCGTTCATGACCCGATAGCCCGCCAGCAACGTGATCTCGGCGGTTCGGGAATCGAGCTCGGCCTCCAGGAAATTCGGATCGCGGATGCCGATCCCCTCCTTCGTGTCCAGATGAATGAAGGTGAGGTCGCCAAGGACGACGAGCCGATCCCGACGCGCCTCGGCCGCGCCCATGAACGCAAATTTGAAGGCCTTGAGGACGTCGCCGAAGGACAAGTCGAGATCGACCGGCTCGACAGGGCCGATCACGTCCGTTTTGCCCTCCGCCCCGGCGAACCAGGCGTAGCCTATGGTGGCAAATTTCCACTTCTTTTCGTTAGCGGTCGCTTCTCCCGATGAGGTTTCGCTGCTTGCATCGCCCTGTTGGGCGGTGGCCGGGGGATCGGTCGGCGCTGCGGTCTGAGCTGGGTACGATGCCTCGGCGACCTCGGCCCGCAGGTCCGTGCTTCCGAACAGAAGCAACAGTAGTCCGGCTGCCCAACCGTACGATTGCATCGCCTCTCTCCGGATAAATGCCGATCGGTCTTGCTATGGGCGACGTGCCGTAGCCATGCGGAGAAACCCGGAGCCGTGCTCCCGGCGACGATTATGACGGTAGAATTTCGCTCAGATCCCGTCTCCGGCCCAGAAAAGAAAAGGGCGGCCCGGAAAATCCGGACCGCCCTTTGAGTGACGCTCTTTTGAAGCGATTAGCGCTTCGAGAACTGGAAGCTGCGGCGTGCCTTTGCGCGGCCGTACTTCTTACGCTCGACGACGCGCGGGTCGCGGGTCAGGAATCCTGCCTGCTTGACGGTCGTACGCAGCACCGGTTCGAAACGGCTGAGCGCCTGTGCGATCCCGTGCTTCACCGCGCCGGCCTGGCCCGAGAGGCCACCACCCTTGACGGTGATGACGACGTCGTACTGGCCGCGGCGATCGGTGATGTCGAACGGCTGGTTGATGACCAGGCGGAGGGACGGGCGAGCAAAATAGACTTCCTGGTCGCGGCCGTTGACCTGGATCTGACCCGAGCCCGGCTTCAGCCAGACGCGAGCGACAGCATCCTTGCGGCGGCCGGTCGCATAGGCGCGGCCGAACTTGTCGAGCTGCTGCTCGCGAAGCGGCGCCTCGGATTGGACCGGGGGCGGCGTCGGAGCAGCGGCTTCCGCCGGAGCTTCGGCCGTCTCTGCAGCGGCGGCCGGAGCCGGAGCGGGCTGCGCAGCCTGCTGGCCGGTAAGCTCGGCGAGATCGGAGAGGGACTGGCGATTGTCGGACATTATGCGCCCACCTTGTTCTTGCGGTTCATCGCAGCGACGTCGAGCGGCTGCGGGTCCTGGCCACCGTGCGGGTGCTCGGTGCCATTGTAGAGGTGCAGAGCACGCATCTGGTCGCGGCCGAGCGGGCCGCGCGGGATCATGCGCTCAACCGCCTTCTCGAGCACGCGCTCTGGGAAACGGCTCTCGAGAACCTTCCCCGCGGTGACGCCCTTGATGCCGCCGGCGTAACCCGTGTGCTTGTAATAGATCTTCTGGTCGAGCTTGCGGCCGGTGAAGCGAACCTTGTCCGCGTTGACGACGACGACATGGTCGCCGCAATCGACATGCGGGGTAAAGCTCGGCTTGTGCTTGCCGCGCAGGATGTTGGCGATGATCGTCGCGACGCGGCCGACAACGAGCCCGTCCGCATCGATCAGGTGCCATTTCTTTTGGACCTCAGCCGGCTTGGCCGACTTGGTCGTCTTCATCAGCGCCTTCATGGCGTTTGCCTCTTTTCAAAAACGGGATAGCGGCACCATGCTGGGGCCGCCGTCGGAGGGGCCAATGGCAACAGACGCGGGATTCGTCAAGCAAATCCGCCTGTTTGACGACGGGTAAAATAATACCGGAGGGCAATGCAAGGGAGGATTCCCGCTTTTTCCGGGGCCGTGATCAGGTCCAGCGGTTCCCAAACCGGGCCGGCGAGTGCTGAACAGCCGTTTGCATTATGATATGAGCGCGCCGCTTGCTTGCCGAGGTTTCGTGAACAAGGAAGTTAGCCTGACGCTCGAACGCGAACGCGCGGACTTGAAGTCCGCCGCTGATCGAACTCGGCTGCGCTCCTTCATTTCCCCGCTCGAGCCCGGGCCCGGCGACCAGGAAAAGGCTGCCAAGTCACAACCGGTACCGGTTCACCATGATATGAGCGTCGCGGAAGCTTTCGAGACGGTCGTTCAGAGCTGCATGCAGCATTTTCGCTCCAACGAGCCCCTGGTCTCACGTCGGCGCGATCCCGCTGCCCTTCATCAGGTGAGAGTGGCGATGCGACGCCTTCGGGCCGCTTTCTCTTTGTTCCGGCCCGCTCTTGCCGATCCTCAGTTCGAGGGTCTTCGCCAAGAGGTGCGCTGGTTCACCCGCCAGCTCGGCGAGGCGCGCAATCTCGACGTCCTGCTTCAGGAGCGTGGACTAGCGCGTCCCCTTCGCAAGTCGCTCAAGAAGGAGCGGGACGAAGCCTATGACCAGGTTGTTGACGCCTTGAGTTCGAAGCGCTTGCGGCTGCTGCAGATTGATTTGCTGTCCTGGATCGAGCTTGGGCGCTGGCATCATAGCAGGAAAGCGATGCGGCCTCTCCCGGACTTTACTGCTCGCCGCCTGTATAAATGGTGGCGGATGATCGAGCACCACCACGACCTCCACTCGATGCGGACCCAGGAGCGCCACCAACTCAGGATCGAGATCAAGAAGCTGCGCTATGCGCTAGAGTTCGTGCAGCCTCTCCATGTGCAGGCGGGAGGGAAGCACAAACATTTCTACAGGGCCGTCGAGCGGATCCAGGAGAGCCTCGGCCGGTTGAACGATCTCGCGAATTCTCAGACCATCGCGCGGAAGCTCGGCCACAAGCCGCCGCGCTCGAAGGGCGAGGTCCGTGAGATCGAGGGGAAGTGCCTTGCGGCAGCGCAGACGTCGCTCGACCGATTGAAGAAGATCGGCCCGTATTGGACCAAGCTCAGCTGACCAACCGCGCGGAAGCCCCGCGGATGAGCTGGATCCGCTGTCGCAGATCAGCGCCGCACTGAACTGACGGTTAGCTGGTCGCCCTTCATCAGCGGGACGATCTGCGCGAGCGCAGAGACGCCGACAAGGACGTAGACGATCCGGCTGATGACGGACATGTCGCCGAAGATCGCCGCCACGAGGTCGAAGTCGAACAATCCGACGAGGCCCCAGTTGAGGCCTCCGACTATCAGCAGGAGCAAGGTGACCTTGTTAAGCGCGCCCATGGGGAATTCCTTTCGATGGCGGGCGCCCGGCGCTCAGGAGGGAAAGTGCTACACCGGACGCCCATCTTGCCGATCGGAACTAGGACGGGGCTCCTACGAAAACGATATGGCCTTTGGGCCGTAGGAGGTGTCAGAGGCCGGCTTCCACGGCGAGGCGGATCGCTTCCGCCGTCGTCGCAACGCCGAGCCGCTCGAGCAGCAAAGCGCGGTGCATCTTGACGGTCTTTTCGCTAATCTTCAGCTCCCACGCGATCTGCTTGTTCAGAAGTCCGCGCGCCATGAGCTCGAGTACCTCGTGCTGTCGCCGCGGGAGGTCAGCGACGAGAGCGGCGGCACGCGCCTGACGGCCCGAAAGGCGATCAGAAGACGGCTCCCCGAGATCGACCTGAGAGCCCAGGAACCAGGCCAGGCCCCCGTCAGGATCGAACAAAGGCGTGATCATGACGCCGTTTCGGAACGCCGTTCCGTCCTTGCGATAGTTCAATATCTCGACGAGCACCGGCCGCCGATCGCGAAGGGCGTTGCGAATCCGGTCAGTGGCCAATGGTTCGGTGCCGGCTCCGGCAAGGAAGCGACAGTTGCGCCCGACAATGTCCGCCTCGGAATAGCCGGTAAGGCCGGAGAAGGCCGGGTTCACGACTTCAATGGGGTTGTCGGGCAGCCGCGGGTTGCTCACCACCATGGCGATTGGGGAAGAGCCGACGGCATCGATCAACTGGCGATGGTCTTCAGCGATCAACCCCATACTCCTCGTGCGTGCAAAAAGGACTGAAGGGCGGCTGGTTCCTCGACCGGCAATTGGCCCTTGTGACTGCTTTTCTTCCCTGCCACGAAGACGCCGCCATAATCGGGAGAGTATCGCGTGGCGCAATCGGATAGAAGTTCCGCAACAGTGACCAGCGCCTACGCGATCGTCACCTGCCTGTTTTTCGCCTGGGGATTCATTACTTCGCTGGTCGACCCTCTGGTCGCCGCAGTGAAGGGAATCTTCCAGCTTAGCGACGTGGAGGCGCAGCTCAGCGCCTCGGCCTTCTTCATCGCCTATGGCGTGATGAGCCTTCCGGCCGCAGTGCTGCTGTCGCGGAAGAAGGCCGTCAGCACTGTGCTGATCGCGCTCGGCCTGATGGTCGCGGGCTGCATGATCATGCTCGCGGCTGCCAACATCGCCGAATATCCGCTCGTCCTTCTTGGCCTCTTCGTGCTCGCCAGCGGGATCACCATCCTGCAGGTCGCCGCAAACCCGCTTGCGGCCGCACTGGGCCCGCCCGAGCGCAGTCACTTCCGGCTGACGTTCAGCCAGACGTTCAACAGCCTCGGCACCTTCATCGGGCCCTATCTGGGTGCGGTTCTCTTCCTGAAGGGCGTCGAAGTGAAGGAAGGCACCGTCATCACGGATGCGGTCCGCGAGCAGTCGCTGCTCGGCATCGACCGGGCATTCTTCTGGATTGCGGGCCTGATCATTCTGGTCGGTGTCGTCATTTGGATGGGCCGGCGAGTGATCAGTGCGTCGGCGCCTGCAATGTCGGACGAGACCGCCAGGCGCGGCGTCATGGCTACGCTCCGCGACGCCGCTTCGTCGCCATGGGCGTTATTCGGCGGACTGGCCATCTTTCTCTATGTCGGCGCGGAAGTCGCGATCGGCACGCAGATGGCCTTCTTTCTCAACAGCGACCGCGTCTGGAGCGTTCCGCTCGAGAGTGCCGCCAAATATGTCAGCCTCTATTGGGGCGGCGCGATGGTCGGACGCCTCGTCGGATCGGCTCTGCTGACGCGCGTTCCGGCTCCCGCATTGCTGGCGACCTTCACCGGCGCTGCTGCGGGGATGTGCCTGTACGTCTTCTCCGTTGGAGGTGTCAGTGCAGGCTACGTTGCTCTTGCGATCGGGCTGTTCAACTCGATCATGTTCCCGGTGATCTTCACGATCACCCTGGAGCGTTCCACCGCGTCGGAAGAGGCAACGTCGGGGTTCCTCTGCTTCTCGATCATCGGCGGCGCCGCGATCCCGCCGCTCGTCGGCCTCGTGTCGCAGAACAGCGACTACGTTACCGCGTTCATCGTTCCGGCGCTCTGCTACGCGATGCTGTGTTTCTTCGCCCTCTCGGCGGGGCGCGCACGCGTTGCGCACAGCGCGCCGGAAGAGGTTCCGATCGAGCCGCTCTAAGCGTTCCCTAGCGGACCGACGCACTGCTCGACCCATTCGGCGTAGCTGAGCAGAAGCTTGTCGATCGGCCAGACTGCGATGCAGGGCACGTCGTAACTGTGGAGGCCGGCGATCCGTGAGATCAGTGCGTCGGCGGCCTCCGCCGAGGTCTTGAGGATAGCGGGCGCTTCCTCCGCAGTCTCGATCTCTCCGTGCCAGCGGTAGACGGAGCGGCAGGAACCAAGGACGTTGATACAGGCCGCCAATCCTTCCTCGACGACCGTTCGGCCGATCCTTTCGGCCTCTTCGGCGCTGCCGAAGATGCAATAGACGGAAACGACGCTCATGCGGTCCTCCGGCCGAGCACGTGGGCGCCCCAGACCGTGGAGGCCACGACGAGCGCGCCGACTGCCTGATGCAGCGCCGCAAGCCAGATGGCGACGCCGGTCAGAACGGTGAGGATCCCCAAGATGATCTGCGTTCCAAAGGCCGAATGGATGGCCTTGGACGCGGTCCGTCCGCCCTCCAACGGCCGGATCCGGCGCGCGAAGATGACGAGCGCGGCGACCGTGATCCAGGCCCACCAGCGGTGGATGAAATGAATGAGGTAGGGGTCGTGCGTGAAGGCAAAGGCCGCTCCGTTCGACCAGTCGATGCCTTCAGGCAGGAGGCGGCCCTGCATTGTCGGCCAGTCATTGGCGACCACGCCCGCATTGAGCCCGGCCACCCAGGCTCCGTAGAGGAGCTGCACGAATAGGACAGATAGCGCGGTGACCGCGAACCCGGTCATCCGCGCCGGGCGGTCGGCACCCGTGCGAGCGAGTTGGCGAAGGTCGAGAGCGACCCACACCAAGGCACCCATGATCGCGAATGCCAGCAGGAGGTGGGCGGAAAGGCGGAAATGACTGACGTCCGTGCGGTCCACCAGGCCGGACATGACCATGTACCAGCCCAGCGCCCCCTGCAGTCCGCCGAGAACGAGCAGGCCGACGAGCTTCCAGCCGTAACCTTGCGGGATCGCTCGCCTCGCCGCGAACCAGATCAGCGGCAGCGCGAAAGCCAGGCCTATCAGGCGGCCGAGCAGGCGGTGGAGCCATTCCCAGAAGAAGATGAACTTGAACTGCGCCAGCGTCATTCCGGCGGGCCCGTTGATGTGGATATATTCCGGCGTCTCGCGATAGAGCCGGAAGGCATGCTCCCAGTCCGCTTGCGTCAGGGGCGGAATCGCGCCGGTGACGGGCTTCCACTCCGTGATCGACAGGCCGCTCTCGGTCAGGCGCGTGATCCCGCCGACCACGACCATGAAGAAGACCAGAGCGGCGACAGCCAGGAGCCAGTTCGAAATTGCGAGCGGGCGTTTTTCCGACGGAAGCCGTCCCGCGACGGAGGTGGGAAAGGTCGAGTCCATTTGCGCGGGCGTATCGGACCGCGAAGACACTTTGCCAAGGTCCGCCGGCTGCGACTGATCGAGCGAAAAAGTCGCCGATGTAATGTTGTAACCTGACGAGTGCGGCGTTATATCCCCGCGCATGGCGATTGCACTGCACTCCCGCGGGCTCGACCGGATGGCCATCGGCCTGTCCGGTCTGTGCGTCGTGCACTGCCTCGCCACCGCGGTGCTGTTCGCCATGCTGTCGGCCGCCGGCGGGCTTCTGGGATCGCCGCTGATCCATGAAGTCGGGCTCGGCCTTGCAATGATGCTCGGCGCTTTTTCGCTTGGGCGCGGGATCACGATTCACGGATTCATGATGCCGAGCGCGGTGGGAAGCATCGGCCTGGGCGTCATGGCCGGGGCGCTCAGGCTTCCGCATGACGGCACCGAGGCGCTCTACACAATTATCGGTGTCGGAATCCTGGCGCTGGGTCACCAGCTCAACAGCATCGCCGCCGAATAGGGCGCCTGACCGGCGCCGCTTGCGGCTCAACCAACCGAGGTCTATTTCCCATGCTGATGGGTGCGCACCAGCATCATGACCATAAGGGCGAATCGCTCCACGAAGCTGCCCGCGAGCGGCTGACCAGCCGCGGCGAGCAGTGGACCGACATGCGTTCGTCCGTATTCGAAGCGCTTGCCGGCTTCGACCGGCCCGCCAGCGCCTACGACATTGCCGAAGCCGTCTCAAACAAACAGGGCCGTCGCGTTGCCGCGAACAGCGTCTATCGGATCCTCGACCTCTTCGTCGGCACGAACCTCGCCCGCCGGGTCGAAAGCGCCAACGCGTACGTCGCCAACGCCCACCCGGATTGCCTCCACGACTGCATCTTCCTGATATGCGACAGCTGCGGACAGGCGGTTCACATCGATGACGATGCGCTGTCGGGAGGGGTGAGGAAGGCCGCGGAAACGGCTGGTTTTTCCGCACGGAGGCCGGTCATCGAAGTTCGCGGAACCTGCGGCGACTGCGGCGAAGACTGAGCCAGCTTCCCCAATGATCAGTTCCCCGGCGTAACCTCGAAGTGGGGGGCATCGAAATTGCTGCGGCGCTTCTCGGCGTCATCAACGTCTCGCTGGTCGTCCGCCGGTCGACCTGGAACTATCCCTTCGGCATTGCGATGGTGTCGCTCTACTTTTTCGTCTTCTGGGACGCGAAGCTTTATTCGGACGCGCTCCTGCAGGTCTTCTTCCTGCTGATCCAGGTCTACGGCTGGTGGGCCTGGTTCCACGCCGTGCATGTCGATCATGGCGTGGCCGTCGGCTGGATGGACTGGAAAAGGCGCCTTTCCTGGCTGGCGGGAACCGCTGCGGCGGTAATCGTCTGGGGAAGCGGAATGGCGCGCTTCACCGATGCCGCCGCGCCTTATTCCGATGCGACGATCGCGGGGATCAGCGTGGCGGCTCAGATCCTGCAGTCGCTGCGGCGTGTGGAAAGCTGGGTGCTGTGGATAGCGGTCGACGCTCTGGCGATCATGCTGTTCGCCTGGCGCGGGCTTTTTGTAACCTCTGCTCTTTACGGCCTGTTTTTCGTGCTCGCGATCGTCGGGCTGATTGAATGGCGGCGGAGAGCGAGCGCATGAAACGCGGGTTCCTGTTGGGCAAATTCATGCCTCCACATGCGGGGCACGTCACGCTCGTCCAGTCGGCAAGAGCCCTCGTCGATGAGCTGACGATCCTGCTTTGCTCGCTGCCCGACGATCCGATCCCCGGCGAGCAAAGGCTCGACTGGATGCGCCGGCTTTTTCCGGATTGCCGGATCGAATGGCAGTCGAAGCCCGTGGCCCAGGCGCCGTCGGACGATCCGAATTTCTGGGAAAGCTGGACCCGCATCGTCGCACGGGCTCATCCCGAGCCGATCGACTACGTCTTCGCCGGCGAGGACTATGGTGCCGGGCTGGCCGAGCATGCGGGCGGAATGTTCGTCCCTCTCGGCGGACGCATCCTCAATGCCGACCGGAACGGGATCGGCGGACTGTCCGGCGAGAAGGTGCGCGCCGATCCGTGGCACTACTGGTCCTATCTGCCCGCGCCTGTCCGTAATCATTATGCGCTCACGGTCTGCCTGCACGGTATCGAAAGCGTCGGAAAATCGACGCTCGCGGAGCGGCTGGCCGGGCATTACGGCACGACTTTCGTCCCCGAATACGGCCGGTCGCATTGCGAGACTCACGGCACCGACTGTCGCGAAGCCGATTTGATGCTGATCGGCGAGGCCCAGCAGGCGACGATCGAGGCGGCGCGGCCCTGGGCCAACCGGCTGCTCATTGCCGACACGGATGCCCTGATGACCGCCGCCTGGTCGCAGATGATGATCGGCTACACGCCCGACCAGCTCATCTCACAGCGCAAGGCCGATCTCTATCTGATGCTGGGCAGCGACGCGCCGTTCGTCGACGACGGGACGCGGGTGTACAAGACCCGCGAGGAGAGGGAGAAATTCGATCGGGTGGCGCGCGCCAC
>Ga0070675_100003259_pt1 | contig 12302 bp, 11 predicted proteins | sample KBSM43metaG_FD_65343 | JGI IMG/M metagenome (GOLD analysis project Ga0070675, IMG submission 65343) | Miscanthus rhizosphere microbial communities from Kellogg Biological Station, Michigan, USA - KBS M4-3 metaG | ecosystem: Host-associated > Plants > Roots > Rhizosphere > Soil ...
GCGGCAAGCTGGCCGTACTCGACGGTCAGCGGCGGAAGCTCGCGGCAGCGCCAAGCGAGCGCCGCGCAGGCGATGACGAAGACGACATAGCCCGCCGACCACCAGAAGGACTGGTCGGGGCTTGCGAACCACGGCTCGAAGAGGAACGGGTAGCCCAGCAGCGCCAGCATCGAGGCGAAGTTCGAGAGCGCGAAGAGGCGATAGGGGCTCGAGCCCGGGAAATCGCGCGCGAACCACGACTGCACCAGCGGGCTCGTGGACGACAGGAGGAAGTAAGGCAGGCCCACCGTCGCGAAGAGCAGCGCCAGGATGCGGCCCACCGGGCTTTGCCCGCCGAGCGGCTTCCACGCGGCGTCCGCGGCTACGGGGAGGAAGGCGAGGCTCGCCACGAGGAGCGCCACATGCACGATCGCCTGGCGGCGACCCGGCTGACGCGCGAGCCAGTGCGCGTACGCGTACCCGAGCAGCAGCACCAGCTGGAAGAACACCATGCACAGCGTCCACACGATCGCCGCGCCGCCGAACCACGGCAGGATCTGCTTGGCGAGCAGCGGCTGGACTAGAAAAAGGAGGAAAGCGCTGAGGAAAACGGTGGCGGCGTGCAGCGGCATCGGCGGCATCCTAGCATGGGCCTTGCTCTATACTCGACCGCGAATGGTCGCGCGCTACATCCGTTTCCAGCTCTTCTTCGAGCTAGCCGCATACGTGGCGATCACGATCTGGCTGCACTTCCTCTTCCAGTGGAATTACGCGCTCGTCGCCGCGCTGTGCATCGGCGCGGCGGTCCTGGGCCGGCTCGCCATGGTGATCGTCACCACAACCATCGGCTTCGCGCACCGCTCGCCGCGCGAGAAATCCCACCACATCGGGCCGCGCGGCACCGTCGCGATGGTGATGCGCGAGTGGGGCGCGATGCTGCTGAACACGTTCTTCCGCTTTCCGTTCCCCGAGCTCGCGCTGCGCCCGGATCCGCCGCCCGCGCGCGACGGGCGCATGCCGGTGGTGATGATCCACGGCTACTTCAGCAACCGCGGCTACTTCGGCCCGCTCGTGCGCCGGCTGGAATCCCACGGCGTGGGTCCCATCTTCACGCCCAACTTCCCCTCGGCGTTCACGACCATCGAGCACTACGTCGAGCAACTCGCGCGCTTCATGGAGGAAACGTGCGAGGCGAGCGGGCAGCCCCAGGTGGTCCTCATCGCGCACAGCATGGGCGGGCTCGTGGCGCGCGCGTACCTGTGCACGCACGGCGCGCGGCGCATCCGCAAGCTCATCACCATCGCGAGCCCGCACAACGGCACGGTGCACGCGCGCCTGGGCAGCGGCCCCAACGCGAAGCAGATGGAGCGGGCGAGCCGGTTCATCGAGGAGCTCTGCCGCAGGGAAGGCGAGAAGGGCCCCGATTGCGGCCTCACGTCGGTCTACACGCCGCACGACAACCTGGTGGCGCCGCAGGACACGAGCCGCCTGCCGTGGGCGCGCAACATCCCCGTGCCGGGACGCGGCCACGTGGACATCCTGGCGTCGAACCGGCTTGCGACGATCGTCTTGAAGGAGCTGCGCGAAGCCGGCGTCGCGGTGCGCGACTAGAGGAGCGCCAGCACTTCCTCGGCGTGGCTCGCGACGTTGGGCTTGGCGATCACGTGGGCCACGCGCCCGTTCTCGTCGATGATGAAGGTCACGCGATCGGCCATGCCGGCGGCGCTCTTCAGCTTCGATACGAGGCCGCCGCCGCCCAGCGTTCCGAAGGCGCGCCCGACGGTTCCTTCCGTGTCGGCGAGCAGCGGGAAATTCAGGTTGTATTTCTTGGTGAATTTACGGTGCGACTCCTCGCCCTGCGTCGATACCCCCAGGATCTCGGCGCCCTTGGCCCGGATCTCCTTGTCGTGGTCGCGCAGCGAGCACGCCTGCTTCGTGCAGCCCGGCGTGTCGTCCATCGGGTAGAAATACATCACCAGCTTGCGGCCGCGATAGTCCTTCAGCGACACGCGCTTGCCGTCGGTGGTGGAGGCTTCGAAATCGGGGGCGGGATCGCCGGGTTTGAGCAGGGCCATGGCGCTACCAGTGTATCCCCTGCGTGATCTGCGAGAACGCCACCTGCTCGGGCGTGAGCTCGACTTCCTTCGCCGCCTCGCCCTTTTTCGCCTTCGCGGCGGAGGAGTCCGGGAACATGCGGAAGGCGGTGTTGAGCAGGATCTGCGTGGCCTTCGGGGCCACGGCGTGCAGGATCTCGCCGAAGATCCCCAGACGCGTCGCGATGCGCACCGGCTTGTAGACGATCGCCTGGACCACGAGGTCGGCGGCCTGGTCGGGTGTGAGCGTGGGAAGGTGGTTGTAGAGCTTGGTGGGCGCGATCATCGGCGTCTTCACCAGCGGCATGTTGATCGTCGTGAAGGCGACGTTGTTGTCCTGGAACTCGCTCGCGGCGCAATCGCTCCAGGCGTCCAGCGCGGCCTTCGAGGCCACGTACGCGGAGAAGCGCGGCACGCGCGTGAGCACGCCGATGGACGAGATGTTGATGATGTGGCCGCCGCCTTGCTGGACCATCATGGGCAGGAACCCCATGGTGAGGCGCAGGCTGCCGAAGTAGTTGAGCGCCATGGTCCGCTCGAAATCATGGAACCGGTCGTAGGAAGAGGCGATGCCGCGGCGGATGGAGCGCCCCGCGTTGTTCACGAGGTAGTCGATGCGGCCGAACTGCTTCTTCACGGTGGCGACGAGCCGGTCGCAGTCGGCCATGTCGGAGAGGTCGCACGAGACGAATGTCGCGCCGCCTCCCAGCGATTTCGCCCGGGCGATGACCGGGGCCGCCTTGTCCGGGTCGCGGGCCACGACGACGATGTTCGCGCCGGCCTCGCACAATTTGTAGGCGGTGGCCTCGCCGATTCCCGAGGTCCCTCCCGTGAGGACCACGACCTTTCCGCGCACCTTCCCGGCCAAGGTGCGGTCGATGAAAAGGTCCGGGTCCAGGTGGCGCTCCCAGTAATCCCAGAGGCGCCAGGCGTAATCCTCGAGCCGCGGCACGTGAATCCCCGAGCCCTTCAACGCCTTTTCCGCCTGGCTCGAATCGAAGCGCGTCGGGTAGTTGATGAAGCGGAACATCTCCTTCGGGATGCCCAGGTCCGAGAGCACCTGCTTCTGGATGCGCTGCAGGGGCGCGATGCCCATGAGCGATTCCAGGACGAAGGGCGGAATGAAGCTGAACATCTTGGCGTTCACGCGCATGGTCATCTGCGGGGCGTGCGCGGCCTTCGCGAAGAGGTTCAGCACCTCGCCCACGCGCATGGGCTCCGGGTCCGTGAGGTGGAAACAGCCGCCGTCCAGGCCCTTCTTGTGCGCTATGTGGTCGATGGCATCGGCCACGAAATCCACGGGGACGATGTTGATGCGGCCACCCTCGATGCCCACGGTGGGCATCCACGGCGGCAACGCGTTGCGGAGCTTCTGGATCAGCTTGAAGAAATAGTAGGGCCCGTCGATCTTGTCGATCTCGCCGGTCTTCGAGTGGCCGACGACGATGCCCGGCCGGTAGATGCGGTATGGCACCTGCGATTCGTCGCGGACGATGCCTTCGGCCTCGTGCTTGGTGCGGAAGTAGGGATGGTCCAGCTCCTGCGCCTCGTCGAACATGTCCTCCCGGAAGACGCCCTCGTAGAGGCCGGCGGCCGCGATCGAGCTCACGTGGTGGAAGGTCCCCGCCCGGATGGCCGCCGCCAGCTCGACGGCATGGCGCGTGCCCTCGACGTTGGATTTCTCCTGGCGCGCGGCGTCGGCCGAAAGGTCGTAGATCGCCGCCAGGTGGAAGAAGTGGCGGACCTTTCCCCTGAGCCGCGCGATGTCGGCGGCGGAGAGGCCGAGCTTCGGCTTCTCGAGGTCGCCCACGACGGCGATGATGCGCTTGTCGTCGGCGCCCCAGCGTCCGCGCAGCTCGTCGAGCTTCTTCAGGGAGCCTTTCCGCACCAGGACGTAGATGGTCCCGCCGCGGTCCAGCAGGCGCTCGACCAGGAAGCGGCCGATGAAGCCGGTCGCGCCGGTCACGAAATACGTCATGGGAAATTCCTCCGGGGTGCGGCGGTGTCGCTCGATCATACGAAAACTTCCGCTCCCTGTTGCGCTGGCGCTACTTCGAGGCGGAAAAACCGCTTTTCCAGAGCGAAAACGGTTGACAACGGATTTTCGCTTGCGCATCCTCTCGCTGTCGCGCCTACAGAGGCGAGATGACTAGAACTCAACGTCACCATCAGATTGGAGGATTCATCAATGGCATCTAAGAAAGGCAAGTCGAAGAAGTCGGCGGCCAAGCGGCCGGCGGCTAAAAAGCCGATGAAGAAGGCCGCGACGAGGAAAGCAGCGCCGAAGGCCAAGAAGTCCGGAGCCAAGCGCAAGCCGAATGCCGCTTTCATGAAGCCGATGACGCCGAGCTCGACGCTCGCCGCCGTCGTCGGAAACAACCCGATGCCCCGCACGGAAGTCACCAGCAAGCTCTGGGGCTACATCAAGAAGAACAACCTGCAGGACAAGACCAACCGCCGCAACATCAATGCGGACGACAAGCTGCGCGAAGTGTTCGGCGGCAAGCGCACCGTCTCGATGTTCGAGATGACCAAGCTGGTGTCCAAGCACCTCAAGTAATCGCGTTTCGTCTGCTCAGGGCGACAACGGGCCGGTCGAAAGACCGGCCCTTTTGTTTAGGAGTCCTCCATGAAGCTGGTTTCCACCCTCGGCGCGCCCACGGCGCGCGGCCATTATTCCCAGGCGGTCGTGCACGGCGGGCTGGTGTACGTGGCGGGACAGCTGCCCATCGTTCCCGGCGAGCCTGAGCGCCAGCTGACGGCTTTCGAGGACCAGGCGCACCGCGTGCTGGACAACGTCGCGGCGATCCTCGCGGAGGCGGGCAGCGGACTCGACCTCGTCGTGAAGTCGACGGTGTACATCGCCGACATCGCCCATTGGCCGGCCTTCAACGCGATCTACGCCGAGAAGCTGGGCGCCCACAAGCCGGCGCGCACCGTGGTGCCGGTGGGCGCGCTCCACTACGGCTACCTGGTGGAGATGGACGTGGTGGCCGCGCTCAGGGATTAGGCGGCTGTTCGGCTGCCGCGATCCTCTTCAGCCAGCCACGGCGTCATCAGCGTGAGCCACATCAGCCGGTCGAACTCCTCGCCGTAGCGGCGCACGATGCGCGCCGGGTCCGGAACGAGGCCCGCATCGGTGATCACGCCGAACTGGATGCGCCCGTCGTACGAGAGGATCGAGATGCCCACGCCGATGCCGCCCGACTGCGGCACCCAGAATTCCAGGCCGGCGATGCGCTGGCCGGCGAAGTAGAGGGCGTGCTGCGGTCCGGGCACGTTGGTCATCACGGCGCTCGCGTTCGCACCCAGCAGGTGCGTCACCTGCTCCTGCAGCGTGCGCGGGCCGTATCCGACGGCCGACAGGAGCGCCAGCGCGATGACCGGCTGGTACGAGCCCTTCAGCGCCCGCATGCGCCTGGAGACCTCGTAGAGGCGCTGCAGCGGGTGTTCCATGCCCACCGGCACGTCGAGGAACACGAAGCCGAAGTGGTTGCCGAGGTGGCCGCCCTGCGAAGGCGGGCGCAGGTTCACGGGGACGATGGCGCGGATCTCCAGGCCCTCCACCTCGTCGCCCTTGTCGACGAGGTATGCGCGCAGCGCCCCCGCGGCCATGGAAAGCAGCACGTCGTTGATCGAGCAGCCCAGCGCCTTGCCGACGGCCTTCACGTCCTCGAGGGGCAGCGATTCGGCCCACGCCACGGCCTTGCGCGTGCCCAGCGCGCCCTTGAAGCGCGTGGGCGTGTCGCGGCCCATCATCACGAGCCGCGCCACCTCCGCCGCGACCTCCATGCCCTTGCCGGCGATTCCCTGCAGGGCGGCGCCCGCGGCCAGCGGATCGGCCGCGATGCCCTTCACGGGCGCGACCAACTTGCGCCATAGATCGGAGTCGGCGCCGCCGGCGCGCGCCGCCCCCGCCTTGCGCGCCCTGGCAGCGAGGCTCGCCTTCGCGGTCGCGTCGGTCATGGAAAGCATCACCTGGATGAGGGCGATGCCGTCGGCGTAGCAATGGTGGATGCGGGCGACCAGCGCGCTGCCGCCCGCGTAGTTGTCGACCACGTGGAACTGCCAGAGCGGCCGCGCGGGATCCAGCGGCGTGGAAGCGAGCTCGCTCACCAGGCGCTCCAGCTCGCGCTTGCCGCCACGCCCGGGCAGCCGCGCCGGCACCACGTGAGCCTCGAGGTCGAACGATCCGGGCTCTTCCCACCATGCGCCGGCGGCGTCCTGCACCGCGCATTGGCCGAATCGCGGGAACGCCATGAAGCGCTTGCGAATGGCCTTGCGGACGTCGTCGAGGCCGAGCTTTCCCCCGAACATCATCACGCCCACGATCATCATGAGGTTCGTGGGCTGGTCCATCCGCAACCAGGCGGTGTCGACGCCCGAGATGCGCTCCCGCGGGCGCTTCACGCGTGTCTAGCGCGCTTCGCCGCCTTCTTCGCCGTGCGTTTGACCGTGCGCTTCGCCTTCTTCGCCGTGCGCTTCGCCTTCGAGCCGGCCTTGCGCGCCGCCTTCGACGCCTTCGGGGCAGCCGGGGAGCGCCGCTGCTGCGACATCATCTCGCGCACCTGGTCGGACAGGTCGCGAACGCCCTGGCTGAGATCCGCGACCTCGGAGCGCGTCATGACGCCCAGGCGCTTGAGCGATTTCGAGACGCGGTCCTCGAACACCTGCTCGAGCTTGTCGAAACGCCCGCCGGCGCCGGACGCCTGTTCCTTCAGCGAGCGCAGCGCCTGGTCGGCGGCGTCGCGCGCCTGGCCGCCCAGGCTCTTGCCCTGCTCGACCAGCGTGTCGAACATGCGCGGGCCTTCGGCGCGGGCGCGCTCGAAGGCGCCGAGCCCGGCGAGCCAGATCTTCTGCGCCGAGTCGTTGATGGCGCGGGCGGTTTCGTTGCCGCCGCCCGGGGAGCCGGACGCGCGGGAGCGGGTACGTGACTTGCGAGTGGCCATGATGCAGGACCTCCGTTGTTTGTGTTGGCGTCCGTTAGAGCGAGCCCGGGACGCGTTCGTTCATGCCGTGCTTAAGGTTACACTTCACCCATGACGACGATCGCCGAGAAGCGCGCCGTGGAGCGAGTCTGGCTCAAGTCCTATCCGTCCGGCATTCCCCCCGAGGCGGACGTCGATCGATACGCCAACGTGCCGCAGCTGCTGGGCGAGAGCTGCCGCAAGTTCGCGTCGCTGCCCGCGTTCACCAACATGGACGCGACCATGGATTTCGGCACGCTGGACCGCCTGTCGCGGGATTTCGCCGCGTGGCTGGTCCACGGCGCGGGGCTCGCCAAGGGCGACCGCGTGGCGATCATGATGCCGAACCTGCTCCAGTATCCCGTGGCGCTCTTCGGCATCCTGCGCGCCGGCATGATCGTGGTGAATTGCAATCCGCTCTATACGCCGCGCGAGCTCGAGCACCAGCTGAACGACGCGGGCGCGGCGGGCATCGTGATCCTCGAGAACTTCGCCAAGACCCTCGAGGACGTGATCGCGAAGACCGCGGTGAAGAAGGTCGTCACGACGCAGCTGGGCGACATGCTGCCTTTCCCGAAGTCGATGATCGTGAACTGGGTGGTGAAGCACCGGAAGAAAATGGTGCCCGCCTGGAACATCCCGGACGCGGTCCCGCTGAAGAAAGCGCTGGCGGACGGCCGCGGGCGCGCGCTGGTGGAACCCGCGCTCACCCACGACGACATCGCCTTCCTGCAGTACACGGGCGGCACGACCGGCGTCTCCAAGGGCGCCATGCTCACCCACGGCAACATCGTCGCGAACCTGCAGCAGGTGTCGGCGTGGATCGGCACGGGACTGAAGGAGGGCGCCGAGCTCGTGATCACGGCGCTGCCGATGTACCACATCTTCGCGCTCACCGGCAGCTGCCTCACCAACATCAAGATCGGCGCGCACAACGTCCTCATCACCAACCCGCGCGACATGCCGGGGTTCGTGAAGGAGCTCGGCAAGTACCGGTTCAGCTTCATGTCCGGCGTGAACACGCTCTTCGCGGGCCTCATGAACACGCCCGGCTTCGACAAGCTCGATTTCTCGGGCCTGAAGCTCACGCTGGGCGGCGGCATGGCGGTGCAGCGCGCCGTGGCGGAGCGCTGGAAGGAGATCACCGGCTGCCCGCTGCTGGAGGCCTACGGACTCACCGAGACCTCGCCGGGTGCCTGCATCAACCCGCTCGTCGCCGGTTTCGAATACAACGGCACGGCGGGGCTGCCGATCCCGTCCACGGTGATCACCATCCGCGACGACGACTGCCGCATCCTGCCGTTGGGCGAGACCGGCGAGATCTGCATCGCCGGCCCGCAGGTGATGAAGGGCTACTGGAACCGGCCCGACGAGACCGCGAAGGTCATGACGCCCGACGGGGCGTTCCGCACCGGCGACATCGGCCTCATGACGCCCGAGGGCTACGTGAAGATCGTGGACCGGAAGAAGGACATGATCTCCGTCTCGGGCTTCAAGGTCTTCCCCAACGAGGTGGAGGACGTGATCGCGATGATGCCGGGCGTGCGCGAGGTCTGCGCCGTGGCTGCCGCGGACGAGCGCTCGGGAGAAGTGGTGCGCGCGGTGATCGTGAAGAAGGACCCGGCGCTCACCAAGGAGCAGGTGCTCGAGCACTGCAAGAAGAACCTCACCGGCTACAAGGTCCCGAAGCTGGTGGAGTTCTGGAAGGAGCTGCCCAAGACCAACGTGGGCAAGGTCCTGCGGCGCGAGGTGAAGGATGCGCCGCGGCAGCAATAGCCGCCGCTACGCCGCTTTCTCGTAGACCGGCCCGTATTCCCGCAGCGCCTCGCGGATGCGCTGCACGCCCCAGTCGATCTGCTCGCGGTCGATGACCAGCGGGGGCGCCAGGCGCGCCACCGTACCGTGCGTGTCCTTGCTGAGGACCCCGTGCTTGAGGAGCGTCTCCACGAACTGCCGCGCCGTCGCGCGGCGCGTGTCGATCTCCAGGCCGATGAGCAGCCCCTTGCCGCGCACGTCCACGATCATCTCGCTCGCGATGGTCTTCAGCCGCTGCATGAGGTATTCGCCCATGACGGCGGCGCGCTCGGCGAGCTTCTCGTCGAGGAGCACGTTCAGCGACTCCAGGCCCACCGTCGCGGCCAATGCGTTGCCGCCGAAGGTGCTGCCGTGGTCGCCGGGCTTGAAGACGTCCAGCACGCTCGCGCGGCCGCAGAACGCGGAGACCGGGATGAGGCCGCCGCCCAGCGCCTTGCCGAGGATGATGGCGTCCGGCTGCACGCCTTCGTGGTGGCAGGCGAGCACCTTGCCGGTTCGTCCCAGGCCTGTCTGTACCTCGTCCACGATCATGAGGACGTTGTTCGCGCGGCAGATGCGAAGGACTTCCGTGAGGTAACCCTCGGGCGGCACGATGATGCCGGCCTCGCCCTGCACGGGCTCGACGAGGAAGGCCGCGGTATCGGGGCGGATGGCCGCCTCGAGCGCGCGCGTGTCGCCGAAAGGCACGGCGTCGAAGCCGTCGGCATAGGGGCCGAACCCCTCGCGGTACTGCGCCTCCGAGGAGAAGCCCACGATGGTGGAAGTGCGGCCGTGGAAATTCCCCGCGCACACGATGATGCGCGCCTTGCCGTTGGGAATGCCCTTCACCGTGTAGCCCCATTTGCGCGCGCACTTGATGGCGGTCTCGACGCCTTCGGCGCCGGTTGTCATCGGCAAGGCGCGGTCCATGCCCGTCACTTCGCAGAGCTTCTTCAGGAAGGGCGGCAGGCGATCGCTGAAGAAGGCGCGCGAGGTGACCGCGAGCCGCTGCGCCTGCTGGGTGAGCGCCGCGACCAGGCGCGGGTGTCCATAGCCGAAGCTCACCGCCGAGTACGCCGATAGCATGTCGAGGTACTGGGCGCCCTGGGCATCCCACAGCCATACGCCCTCGCCGCGCGAAAGCACCACGGGCAGCGGGTCGTAGTTGCGCGCGCCATACGCGCGCTCGAGGGCAATCAGGTCGTTGGTCGACGCGTTCATTCGCCAATTATATCCGGCAAGACAAAGCGTTAGACCGTGGAACCGGCCGCAGATTCGCTCCCGTTCAGGCGCTACGCAGGGTGCGGATCAGGGTGGCGGAGTTGCGCGCGGAAATGGCGTAGATGGACAGCTGCGGATTCGTGGCGAGGCTCGTGGGGAAAACGGAGCCGTCGTGCACCGAGAGGTTGCGCAGCTGGTGGTGGCGGCCGTCCTCGTCCACGACCGCGCGGCCCGCGTCGGGCCCCATGGCGCAGCCGCCCATCACGTGCGCGCTCACGATGCGCGGGGCCAGCGCGCGCAGCGGCAGGGACTGGATCGCCTCGCGCGCCTCGCGCAGCGACGCATAGGGCGCCGCGTTCTCGTGCACCGGCATCACGGACTGGGCGCCGGCCGCGAACTGGATCTCCGCCATGGCGAGATAGGCGCGGCGCACGCCGTCCCATAGATACTCGGTCATCGAGTAGTCGAGCACCGGCGTGCCGTCGGAAGCGAGCGCCACGCGCCCGCCGCGCGAATCGCGGTGGAAGCCGTCGCGCAGGAGCGCGATGACCACCTGGACGTTCGGGAATTTCTGCATCCAGCGCGCGTGCTCCTCGCCGAAGCCGGGAAGCGTGATGCCGACGAGCACCGGATGCAGAGGGGCCGATTCGAGCTTGAAGCCCGCCGGGCCGTCGAGCGGCGCCGCCTCGATGAACTGGTCGCTGAAGACCGACTGCGGCGCGCCGGCGTGGCCGTCCACGCGCTTGCCCATGAGCGCGGCCGAAATCACGGTTGGGTGGAGGAAAGTGCGACGGCCGAGGACGTGCGCGGGGTCGGGCGCGTTGCTGCGGATCAGCACCGCGGGCGAGCCGATCCCGCCCGCCGCGAGGACGAAATGGCGCGCGCGCACGCGCACGCGCGTGGAGGTTGGCTCGGCGCCATTGGCCGCCACGCCGGCGGCCTCGAGCGAGGTCACGCGATCGTCCTCGATCGCAAGGCGCGTCACGCGCGCGCGCTGCACGAGCCGGGCGCCGCGCGCAAGGGCCGCGGGGATCGTCGTCACCAGCATCGACTGCTTCGCGTTCGTGGGGCAGCCCATGCCGCAGTAGCCGAGGTTGGCGCAGCCCTTCACGTTGCGCGCGATGACGCCGTGCGAGTAACCCAGCTTGGCGCAGCCGCGCCGCAGCACGTCGTTGTTCTCGTTGGGCGCGACGGCCCACGGGGCGATGCCCAGGCGCTCCTCCATGCGCGCGAACCACGGCTCCAGGTCCGCCGCGGCGGTGCGCTTGAGGCCATGCGCATCGCGCCAGTGGTTGAGCGTACGCGCGGGCGTGCGGAAGCTCGAGGTCCAGTTGACGGTGGTCCCGCCGCCCACGCAGCGCCCCTGCAGGATGGTGATGGACTTGTCGGCGGTCTGGCGCGCGGAGCTCTCCTGGTAGAGCTGCGGATAGGCGTCGCGCTCGCGCATGTGGAAATCGGTGGAGGAGGCGAGCGGGCCTTCCTCGAGGATCACGACGTCGAGGCCCGCCTGCGTGAGCGCCTCGGCGGTGACGCCCCCGCCCGCGCCGCTGCCGACGATCGCGACGTCGCATTGCAGGTCCAGGTCCTCGCCGAGCGTCGCGGCGTCGAAGATTTTCCAGCCGGCCGCCAGGCCCTCGCGGATGGGATCGCGGACGGCCATCAGGCCAGCGCCGGTGGACCGGCGTAGCCGATCGACGCCCACGAAACGGGGTTGCCGTACCACGCGGCCTGGATGAGCTGCGTGAGCGCGCGATAGCTCGCGCGCTGCAGGTCGAACGGGCTGTCGCGCCAGCGCAGCAGGAAGTCGCGCAGCTGCTCGGGCGTGCATTCCTCGACCGGCTTCCAGAGGCCCGTCACGGCGATGCGCAGCGGCGCGGTATGCAGGAAGCTGAAGAGCTCGCCGATCTCGCGCTGCACCGGCGGGGCGAGGCCGCTCACGGCACGGTCGAACGCGGTGACGATCTCGGGAATGGCCGCCTGCCGCGCGGTCTCGTCGGCCGGCAACGCGCCCGCCAGCACCACCGGCACCAGCGCGCCCACCGTGCGCCGGGCGCGCGCGTCGAGGAATTTCGAAGGAGTTGCGGCCAGCACGGGGCCGTCGATCCAGCGCGCCAGCGTGAGCACCGCCGCGCCGGCGAGGCCCACCTTGAGGAACGTGCGGCGCGACGGCCGCGTCACCGCAGCAGCATTCGCATGAGCCGCTCGAAACGCGCGCCGTACGGCGGACGGAACCAGCCCAGGAGGTTCA
>Ga0070675_100003261_pt1 | contig 12301 bp, 14 predicted proteins | sample KBSM43metaG_FD_65343 | JGI IMG/M metagenome (GOLD analysis project Ga0070675, IMG submission 65343) | Miscanthus rhizosphere microbial communities from Kellogg Biological Station, Michigan, USA - KBS M4-3 metaG | ecosystem: Host-associated > Plants > Roots > Rhizosphere > Soil ...
TACACGCAGAAACGCCGACCGGTTGTGCTCGTTTGGTCCGAGCGCTTCCCCGAGCGTGACCAGGCTTTTGCGGCTGAACGTCAAATCAAGGGTTGGAGCCGAGCGAAGAAGGAAGCGCTGATTCGGGGCGATTGGGAGGCCCTGCGCACGCTCGCCAGCAGAGCGGTCCTTCGAGACGCCGCTTCGACAAGCTCAGCGGCTCCTCAGGATGAGCGGATTCGGGGTGCGGAACTCTCGATACCCGCTCATCCTGAGGAGGGACAGAGCTCTGGCGAAGGCCCGTCTCGAAGGACTCGAAGGACACCCGCCATCGTCCTCGTCCGCCCCCAGCTCGGCGAGAATATCGGCAAGGCGGCGCGGGCGATGCTCAATTTCGGGCTGACCGACTTGCGGCTGGTGGCGCCGCGCGACGGCTGGCCCAACCCCGCGGCCGGGCCGGCCGCATCGGGCGCGGACATCGTGCTGGCCCGGGCGCGGGTGTTCGATACGGTCGCCGCGGCGGTGGCCGATTGCGCCCATGTCTATGCGACGACGGTCAGGAAGCGCGGGCTCGTCGTCCCGGTCGTCTCGCCCGAAGAGGCCGGGCGCGAGGTCCACGCCAATGACGGCCCGTCGGCCTTCCTGTTCGGCGCCGAGCGCTCCGGGCTGGAGACCGAGGAGGTCGCGCTCGCCGGCAAGATCGTCACCGTCCCGGTCAATCCGGATTTCCGCTCGCTCAATCTCGCCCAGGCGGTGATCCTGATCGCCTACGAATGGTCGAAGCATCGCGAGCTCGCCGTCCCGACCCTCGGCGACGAAGCCGAGCCGCGCGCGCCCCAGGCCCATTTGGAAGGGCTGATCGAGCAGCTCTACGAATCGCTCGAGGCGGCCGACTATTTCCATCCCCCCGACCGCACCCCGGCGACGCGGAACACGATCCGGACCATCCTCACCAAGGCCGGCTGGTCTTCACGCGAGGTTCAGGCCCTGCGCGGCATCGTCCGCGCCTTGGCCGAACCCCGCCGCCGGCGCTCTTGACTCGCAGCGGGGATCGCGCCAAGTAACCGGTCCGAACAATCGCGAGTAGCCTCATGAAAAAAATGATTATTTTGAGTGCCGTCCTGGCTTCGAGCCCGGCTTGGGCCCAGACTCCGACGTCCGGCGGCGCCAGGGCCGAGGGTGCTTTCGATCCCAATGAGACGGTCTGCCAGGCGGTGACCCGGACCGAATCGCGCCTCGCGCGCGCCCGCGTCTGCATGACCCGCGCCCAATGGGCCGAGCAGCGCCGGCTGACCCGCCAGAACACCGAGCGGGTGCAGGCGAATCGGGGCGAGCGCCAATATTGATTTCCCTTCGGGGGAAGTTCCGAAGATGAGCCGGGCGCCGTCCTTTTGGGGCGGCGTTTTGGCTTGACTTCGGCCCCTCCAGCCCACATGTGCCCGCCTTCGCAATTGGCCCCGCACCCCTGGTGAAGCGGCGGCCGCGCCGGACGCGTTCAGGTCCGGCGGTGCGGCTCCAGGGTCTGACACTGAAACGCGAATTGGAGTTTTGAATCATGTCGAAGCGCACCAGCGCCAAGTACAAGCTCGACCGCCGCATGGGCGAGAACGTCTTCGGACGGCCCAAGAGCCCGGTCAACCGCCGCGAATATGGCCCCGGCCAGCACGGCCAGCGCCGCAAGGGCAAGATGTCGGACTTCGGCATCCAGCTGCGCGCCAAGCAGAAGCTCAAGGGCTATTATGGCGACGTCACCGAAAAGCAGTTCAAGCGCGCCTATAGCGACGCCTCGAAGATGAAGGGCGACACCGGCCAGAATCTGATCGGCCTCTTGGAGCGCCGGCTCGACGCGGTCGTCTACCGGGCCAAGTTCGCGCCGACCATCTGGGCCGCGCGCCAGCTCGTCAACCACGGCCACATCCGGGTCAATGGCAGGAAGCTCAACATCGCCTCGGCCAAGGTCAGCGTCGGCGACGTCGTCGAGCTCGGCCCGAAGGCGCAGGAGATGGCGCTGGTGATCGAGGCGCAGGGCCTCGCCGAGCGCGACATCCCCGATTACATCGTCCAGGACGGCCAGGCCAAGATCGTCTTCAACCGCGTGCCGACGCTCGACGAAGTGCCCTATCCGGTGCGGATGGAGCCCAATCTGGTCGTCGAATTCTATTCGCGCTGAGCCTTCGGGCAGCGGCCGGCGAGACAAGGGCGGCTCCCGAGCGGGGGCCGCCCTTTTTGCATGGGTCCTTCGAGACGGGCCCCTCATCCTGAGGAGCCGCTGAGCCTGGCGAAGCGGCGTCTCGAAGGACGGACCTACCGCGCCGCGAGCTCCGCGGCGAGGAAGGTGCCGATCCGGCGCAGCATCTGCACCCGCGCCTGCGAATCGGCGAGATCGTGCTCAAGGCCGGGGAAGACGGTCAGCTCGCTCCTTTTGCCCGCGTCGCGCAGCGCGTCGTTCATCCGCCGCGAATGGACCACCGGCACGTTGAGATCGCGGTCGCCGTGGAACAGCAGCACCGGCGCCGTCATCGCCGCGACGTGCCGCAGCGGCGAGCCCTCGGCGATGTGCGGGCCGCTGCCGATATATTCGGCGACGTTGCTCGAGATGGTATAGTTGCGGAAATCCTCCTTGGCCTGCTGGAGGTCGGTGACCGGCGCGATCGCAACCACCGCCTTGAACAGGCCCGGCTCGGTCACCCCGGCCTGAAGCGCCGCATAGCCGCCATAGGACCAGCCGAGGATCGCCATCCGGTTGCCATCGGCGATGCCCTGCGCCGCCAGCCAGCGCGCACCGGCGGTGATGTCGCCGATCGAGGTCCGCCAGCTGCGGAAGCCGTTGCGCTGCAGCCAGCGGTCGCCATAGCCGGCCGAGCCGCGGTAATTGGGCTGGAGCACGGCATAGCCCTGATGGGCGAGATATTGGGCGAGCCAGTCGAAGCCCCATTCGTCGCGCGCGGCCGGGCCGCCGTGCGGCAGGACGACCGCGGGCAGGTTGCGGCCGTCCGAGCCCGGCGGCAGGGTCAGATAGGCGGGAACGTTGACTCCGTCCGCAGCCGGATAGCTCACCGAACGGACGGTCGCCGGCGCCGCATGCTCGAGCTGCGGCCGGACCATCAGGATCTCGTTGAGAGCCCGCCCGGCGCGGTCGTAGACATAATAGCGGCCGGCATCGGCGTCGCTGCCGGCATGGACGAGGAGGCGGTTGCCGTCGGCGCTGTCGGTGCCGAAATCGACCAGCGGCAGATTGGGAATGGCGCGGCCGAGCGAGCGGGAGAGATTGCCGTAATCGGCGTCGAAATAGACGACGCGCCGCTGCTCCTCGGCGAAGGTCATGCCGACGACATGGGAGCCGCGGCTCGCCCTAACGACGCCGTCGACGTCGACCTGCGGATTGGCATAGACGAGCTCGGTCGTCATCGTCCCGTCGAGCTTGACCCGGTAGAGGGCAAGGCGGCCGTCGAGCTTGCGCAGCACATAGGCCGAGTTGTTGGCGGCATCGATCGCGATCGGCCTCATTCCTTCGTCGTTCGCATCGTCGTAGGTGCTGAAATTCTGCCAGTCGCGGCTGCCGGCGGCGCGATAGAAATATTGGGTTTCGGTGCCGAGCTGGCCGGTCGAGCCGCCGCGCACCTGCGGCACCGCCATGATTCGGACATTGCCCTGGCCGTCGGTCAGATAATTGCCGGCATGAGCGTTGGGCGGCTCGACCTGAGTCGCGCGAAGCGTGCGGACGTCGACCCGGTCGACGCCGAGGCCGTTGGCGGTGCGCACCAGCCTCGTGTTCATCCGCCCTTCTTCCGGGACATAGTCGCGCGCCATCAGCACGGCATTCTCGCGGCCGCCGAGCCAGTCGATGATCTCGGCGTCGAACTGGCGGATGCGGGCGTCGTAGAACGAATTGCGCTGGCCGAGCTGGGCGACGTTGCCGCCGCCGACGTCGAGCGAAACGAGCCGCGAGAAGGGAATCAACATGCTTGTGCCGCCCCCGACCATGCCGGTGACCTGGCAGATCAGCCGCTCGTTGGTCACGAAACGGCACCAGCGCAGCCGGTCCGGCGTACCGTCCGAGCGAATGACGAAACGCGGCTCGCCACCGCCGGCGAGATTGTGCACGTAGACGTAAGTCGACCGCCCCGGGCCCGCCGCCAGATAGACGACGTGGGTGCCGTCGGGCGAGATGTCGATATGCTCGACGCTCTCGCGGACGCCGTAAAGCTCGGCCTGGTCGGCCGCCGGCTGGGCGGGCGCCGGCGCCGGCTGGGCGAGCAGCGGCGCGGTTGCGAGAGTCATTGCCAGGCCTGCAATGCGGAGCAGCTTGTTCATGGATTCCCCCGGGGATTGCGGCGCGCCTAAAGCACTTTCGCACCATAAATGCAATGGCTTCAGCCACCTAGCCGGTCCTTGCCTCGGCGGCGGCGGCGGCCCTATAGCCGGCCCGTCCGCCGCCCCTTCCGTGGAGAAAGCGATGCGCTTCCGGCCCCTCCTCCTGCTCGCCTTGCTTGCCCCGCTCGGCGGCTGCGTCACGCCCGCGGCGGCGCCGCCCCCGCCCCCGCAAATCTCCGCCGAGACGCTGCAGCGGGTGACCCGGACGCTGTCCAGCGACGAATATCAGGGCCGGGCGCCGGGGACCGAGGGCGAGACCCGCACCATCGCCTTCCTCGCCGACGAGTTCCGCCGCGCCGGCCTGCAGCCGGGCAATCACGGCAGCTGGTATCAGGACGTGCCGCTGGTCGAGATCACCGCCCAGGGGAGCCCGCAGCTCCGGATCAGCGGCGCGGGCCAGAGCCTGAGCTTCGCCTTCCGCACCGACTATATCGGCGCCTCCTACCGCGCCCAGCCCCACGTCGCCGTCGACAATAGCGAGATCGTCTTCGTCGGCTACGGGATCAACGCGCCCGAGCGCGGCTGGAACGATTATCGGGGGCTCGACGTCCGCGGCAAGACGGTGATCATCCTGGTCAACGATCCCGACTGGCAGACGCCCGCCCTCACCGGCCCGTTCAACGGCCGGGCGATGACCTATTACGGCCGCTGGACCTACAAGTTCGAGGAAGCGGCGCGGCAGGGCGCCGCCGCGGCCTTCATCGTCCACGATACCGCGCCCGCCTCCTATGGCTGGAACGTGGTCGAGAACAGCTGGTCGGGCTCGCAGCTCTACATGGAATCGGCCAATGGCGGCGCCGATCAGACCGCGGTCAACGGCTGGCTGACCAACGCGGCGGCCCGGCGGCTGATGGCGGCGGCGGGCCAGGACCTCGACGCCCTGACCCGCGCCGCCCAGCAGCGCGGCTTCACCGCGGTTCCGCTCGGCCTTCGCGCCTCGCTCGCGATGGACAACCAGATCCGCCGCGCCGCCTCGCACAACGTGATCGGCGTGCTGCCGGGCCGCACCCGCCCGGCCGAATATGTCATCTACACCGCCCATTGGGACCATCTCGGCCTCTGCCGCGAGACCGGCGAGGACCGGATCTGCAACGGCGCCGTCGACAATGCCAGCGGCAGCGCCGCTTTGGTCGCGCTCGCCGAGGCCCATGCCCGCGCCGGGCCGGCCGACCGCACCCTCATCTTCCTCGCCGTCACCGGCGAGGAATCGGGCCTGCTCGGCTCGGCTTATTATGCCGCCAACCCGATCTACCCGCTCGCCCGCACCGCCGGCGGCTTCAACATGGATTCGCTGAACATGGCCGGGCCGGCGCACGACTTCGTCTCGATCGGCGGCGGCAAGTCCGAGCTCGACGCCTATCTCGCCCGCGCCGCCGCCCAGATGGGGCTTCGGGTCTCGCCCGAGCCGACGCCCGAGGCCGGCTATTATTTCCGCTCCGACCAGTTCAGCTTCGCCAAGCAGGGGGTGCCGATGCTCTACGGCCGCGGCGGCGAGGATCTGGTCGACGGCGGCCCGGCGGCCGGCCGCGCCGCGGCCGAGGATTATCGCGCCCACCGCTACCACCAGGTGACCGACGAGTTTAACCCGGCCTGGGACTGGGCCGGCGCGCTCGCCGACGTCGGGATCTATTACCGCGTCGGCCGCGCCCTCGCGTCGAGCCGGGAATGGCCGAACTGGCTCCCCGGCGACGAGTTCCGCGCCATCCGCGACCGCTCGCGCGCGGGGCAATGACCCTCCGCCAGCCTCCCGAATGGGCGCCGCACGCCCTCGTCTGGATCGGCTTTCCGAGCCATGGCGAGCTCTGGGTCGACGATCTGAGCCCGGCCCAGGCCGAGGTCGCCGCCTTCGCCCGGGCGGTGTGGGCCGGCGGCAAGGGCGAGGCGGTGCAGCTGGTCGCCGCCGACCCCGCCGCGGCCGCCGCCGCGCGCGCCGCGGCGCCGTTCGCCACCGTCCTCGTCCAGCCGTTCGGCGACATCTGGCTGCGCGACACCGGCCCGATCGTGGTCCGCGGCCCGGCCGGCCTTGCCGCGCTCAGCTTCGTCTTCAACGGCTGGGGCGGCAAATACGACCTGCCCGGCGACGACACGATCGGCCGCCGGCTGGGCGAGAGCGCGGGCCTTCGCGTCCGCCGCGCCGACTGGATCCTCGAGGGCGGCGCGATCGACGTCGACGGCACCGGCCTTGCCGTCACCACCGAGGAGTGCCTGCTCAATCCCAACCGCAACCCGTTCTTCTCGCGCGCCGACGTCGAGGCGCGCCTCAGGGCGGACCTCGGCATCGGCCGGCTGCTCTGGCTCGCCAGCGGCCTGATGAACGACCATACCGACGGCCATGTCGACAATCTCGCCCGCTTCGTCGGCAGCGGCCGCATCGCCATCCCCGAGCCCGAGCCCGGCGACCCCAACGAGGCCGTCTACCGCGACGCCGCGATCCGCGCCCGCCGCTTCGGGCTCGAGGTCGCGGCGATGCCCTCGCCGGGGCTGGTCCGGCGCGGCGAGGAGATCATCCCGGCCTCCTACATGAACTTCTACATCGGCAACGCCGCGGTGATCGTGCCGCAATATGGCGCGGCCAACGACGAAGCGGCGGTGGCGGCGGTCGGGGCGCTGTTTCCCGGCCGCGAGGCGATCGGCCTTCGCTCCGACCATATCCTGACCGGCGGCGGCAGCTTCCACTGCATCAGCCAGCAGGTGCCGGCATGACCGAGCTCACCGTCGCCGCGCTCCAGCTCGCCTTCTCGGACGACGCCGAGGAGAATATCCGCAACGTCGCCGAGCTGGTCCGCGAGGCCGCCGGCAAGGGCGCCAAGGTCGTGCTGCCGCCGGAGCTGTTCGAAGGCCCCTATTTCTGCAGGACCGAGGACGAGAGCCTGTTCGCCGCCGCCCGGCCGGTCGACTCGCATCCGGCCGTGCTGGCGATGCGCAAGCTCGCCGCCGAGCTTCAGGTCCACATCCCGACCAGCTTCTTCGAGGCCGACGGGCCGCATCATTACAACAGCCTGGCGATGATCGACTCGTCCGGCGCCGTGATCGGCGTCTACCGCAAGAGCCACATCCCCGACGGCCCCGGCTATTCCGAGAAATTCTACTTCCGCCCCGGCAATACCGGCTTTCGCACCTGGCCGACCAAAGCGGCCACGCTCGGCGTCGGCATTTGCTGGGACCAATGGTATCCCGAGACCGCGCGCTCGCTGATGCTGATGGGCGCCGAGATCCTGCTCTATCCGACCGCGATCGGCACCGAGCCGCACGATCCCGATCTCGACACCAGCCGGCTCTGGCGGCGGGCGATGATCGGCCACGCGGTCTCCAACGTCGTCCCGGTGGTCGCCGCCAACCGGATCGGCGACGAATGCGGCCAGATCTTCTACGGCCACTCCTTCATCTGCGACGAGCGCGGCGACATCCTCGCCGAATTCGGCGCGAAGGAAACCGGCGTCCTCACCGCCACGCTCGACCTCGACGCCGCCCGCCGCCACCGCGCCGCCTTCGGCTTCTTCCGCGACCGGAGGCCCGACCTTTACGGCCGGCTCACCGAAGACATCTAGATTGTCTACCGCATCGGTGGTAAAAGCAGCGCCACGGAGGTGCTCATGCGGCTCATCCCGATCCTTCTGCTGACGGTCTCGCTCGGCGCCTGCGGCCGCGAACCTGGCTACGCCCACCGCCACGGCGGCCGCTACGTCGGCATCGGCATCTATTCGCCGGGCCAGATGTGGCAGCGTCTCGCCGGCCCTGCCCGCTCCGCCGACGAGGGTGCGGCCGCGTTGCGCGACGACGAGCAGGTGATCGTCGTCGTCGACAGCCAGACCGGCGAGGTGCGCCAGTGCGGCAATTTGAGCGGCCATTGCATCCGGATGAATCCCTGGTCGGGCCAGCCGGCCCCGGCCCGCCTCAGCGCGCACCGGGACGAGCAGCCGGAGGGAAGCGTCACCAACGAGGTCATTCCGGCGGAGACCCGCTAGAGCCCTCCCATCAAGGGGCGGGGCTTCGCAGCTCCAGCGCGCGTTCGAACACCGCCTCGAACATCGCAGCGGTCAGCCGGCCGGTATTCTGGTTGTAGCGCGAGCAATGATAGCTATCGATCAGCACCCGGCCGTCCGGCAGCAAGTGCTCGGCGAGATGGGCGAATGTGTGCGCGGAGAGCTTGCCGCCCGCGGACCGCACCGCATTGTCATGGGCGATCCGGCCGAGCGCGACGAGCACCCGAACGGCGGGCAGGCGCGCCAATGCGGCCTCGTAGAAGCGCCGGCAGGCCGCCACCTCCACGGGCAGCGGCTTGTTCTTCGGCGGCAGGCATTTGACCGAGTTGAGGATGACGCAGCCCTCGAGCCGCAGCCCGTCGTCCACCCGCGCGTCGTAGCGGCCCTGGGCGAGCCCGAACTTGCCCAGCGTCGCATAGAACAGCATGCCGGCATGGTCGCCGGTGAACGGCCGCCCGGTCCGGTTGGCGCCCCACATGCCGGGCGCGAGGCCGACAATGCCGAGCCAGGCCCCGGGGTCGCCGAACGCCGGCACCGGCGCGTTCCACCAGTCCGGATGCTCGGCCCGCAACCGATGCCGGAACGCGACCAGCCGCGGGCAGAGCGGGCAATCGCGCGGCGCTTCGGCGTCGGGGATTGGAGAGACACGCACGCCCACCCCATACCGTTCGGGCTGAGCCTGTCGAGGCCCTCCCCTTCTCTTCCCTGCGCCAGCAAGTAAGGAAAGGCCTTCGACAATGGCCGAACGGTGGTGGATCAGAAGCGGACCTCTTACGCGATCGCGCTCGGCTCGAACCGGCGCAGCCGGCACGGCTCGCCGACGGCGACTCTGCGCGCGGCGCTCGCGGAGCTGGGGCCGCGGCGGGTTTCCACGATCCGCGCCACGCCGGCGCTCGGTCCGGCCGGGCGCAGCTTCGCCAACGCCGTCGCGATCGTCGAGAGCGAGCTCGCTCCGGACGAATTGCTCGCTGAGCTGAAGGCGCTGGAGCGCGCCTTCGGCCGCCGCGCCGGCCGCCGCTGGGGGCCGCGGGTGCTCGATCTCGACATAATCCTCTGGTCGGGCGGGGCCTGGGGCGGCCCCGGCCCGATCATCCCCCATCCGGGGTTCCGCAAGCGCGCCTTCGTCCTCCAGCCGCTGGCCGAGATCGCCCCCGGCTGGCGCGACCCGCTGACCGGCGTCACCGTTCGTCAATTGCTCGCCCGGTTGACCGCACCGCGCCCCATGCCACGAGCCTGATCGTCTGAGGACGAAGCGCTTCGCGCTTCGGCCGATGGCGTGAATCAGGCTCGCGGAAAATTATCGAGACCAGGATTCACGTTTCAGGCTTCAGCCTGAAACGATCCTAGTCTAGGTCGGACGCCGGTCAGGGCCCATAGCTCAGTTGGTAGAGCAACTGACTTTTAATCAGTAGGTCGCTGGTTCGAATCCAGCTGGGCTCACCATGAACAGGTGCGCAGTGCCCCGCACTGCGCAGCCGTCTCCGGGGGATTGGCTTGGTGCGGATTGTCCCCGGCAATCCGCAGCCATGCGCGGGGCGCATGGCGGCCAAGCCAATGGCGACCTGTTCATCGCCAAGGCTTCGGCCGGCAAGCCGGAGACTTGGCGCGGGCTGCCCGCCCGCCCGAGCGGCTCCGCTTCATTTCGACTGCTCTCGAATTGTAGTTGACGGCACGCGCCGAACCTGTCATTTCCACTTTTATCGAAATGAGGGAGGCTCGCATGCAGGCGGCAGCCGCCATCGAAGCGCTCGGCGCGCTCGCGCAGGAACACCGCCTCGCTCTGTTCCGGCTGCTCGTCCAGGCCGGCGAGGAAGGCATGGCGGCCGGAGCGATCGCCGAGGCGCTCGGAGTGCCGAGCTCCTCGCTCTCGTTCCATCTTGCCCAGCTGAAGCGCGCCGGCCTGGTCGGGCAGCAGCGCCGGCACCGCTCGCTGATCTACCGGGCCGACTATCCGGCGATGAACGCGCTGGTCGCCTACCTCATGGAAAATTGCTGCGGCGGCGCCGATTGCGGCGGCGGCGCGGCGTGTGAAATCCCCGATGGCGAAAGGAGATCGGAATGAAACGATTGCATGTCCACGTCGGCGTCGGCGACCTCGACCGGTCGATCCGCTTCTATTCGACGCTGTTCGCCGCCAGCCCGAACGTGATCAGGCAGGATTACGCGAAATGGATGCTGGACGATCCGCGCGTCAACTTCGCGATCTCCGCAGGGCAGCATCCTTCGAAGGGCATCCAGCATCTCGGCGTCCAGGCCGAGGACGCCGCGGAGCTGGCGGAGGTCTATGGGCGCCTGAAGGCGGCCGACCGGCCCGTGCTCGAGGAAGGCGCGACGACCTGCTGCTACGCCAGGTCCGAAAAAAGCTGGATCGCCGACCCGGACGGCATCGTCTGGGAGACCTTCCTCACCCATGGCGAGGCCACGGTCTACGGCGACGGCCCCGCGCTCGGCACGCTCGCCGAGAGCCTCGGCACCGACCAATGCTGCCTGCCGAAGGCGGCGCCGGCCGCATGAGCCGGCCCGCCGGCCCGGGCAGGCCGCCCTCCCCCGCCCCGCCGCTGACGCACCGTCTCGCGGCGGAGGGCGTCGGCGCCTTCTTCCTGTTCGCCTGCGTGATCGGCTCGGGAATCATGGCCGAGAATCTGTCGGGCGGGAACGATGCTGTCGCCCTGCTCGGCAACACCGTCGCGACCGGCGCCATCCTGTTCGTCCTGATCGTCATTCTCGGCCCGATCTCCGGGGCGCACATGAACCCCGCGGTCAGCCTCGTCGCGGCCTCCCGGCGCGAGCTTCGCTGGACCGACGCCGCCGCCTATGTCGCCGCGCAGCTTGCGTTCGGCATCCTCGGCGCCTGGGCCGCCCACCTGATGTTCGATCTGCCGGCGCTGCAATTGTCGGTGAAGGCGCGGACCGGCCTCGGCCAGTGGACCGGCGAGGCGATCGCCACTTTCGGGCTGATCCTCACCATCCTCGGCTCGGCGCGCTTCCGGCCGCTATGGACGCCGGCGACGGTGGCGCTCTACATCACCGCGGCCTATTGGTTCACCTCCTCGACCAGCTTCGCCAACCCCGCCATCACCGTCGCCCGCAGCCTCTCCGACACCTTCGCCGGAATCGCCCCCCACGACGTCCCGCTCTTCATCCTCGCCCAGCTCCTCGGCGCCGCCGCCGCCGCGCTTTTGGCCAGGGTGCTGTTCCGACCCTGAGAAAAGAGGGACAGTCCCCCCTTTTTGCGGTGTTCATGGATTTCCGGCGTTCGCCGGGATGACACGATGGCGGGGTACGTACCCGTCACCGAGCTTCCGCCCTAGGACAACCGAGATCCCAGCCAGACCAGCGCCCCGGTCATCGAGGTGACGGTCAGGATCATGCTGCATTTCATGGCCTTCGCCGCGCGTTCTATCTGCAGATAATTGGCCGAGATTTTCGCGTCGTAATAGCCTGCCATCGCGGCCATTCCCTCATGCAGGGAGTCGGCGCCCTCGGCGATGTCGTCGACCCAGCTGGACGGCTCGTTGCCCACCGTGCCCCACGGCGTCGGGCGGGCGCTCCACAATGCCAGGCAAGCGGCCACGAACAGGATGGTGCTCACAACCAGGATCCCGCCCGCGGGCAATCCCGAGCTGGACGTCGCACTTGCGGCGCCGATGAGGGCTCCAACCGCGGCAACCAGCAAGCCCGCAAATGTCAGCGCGCGTTGATCGGCGCCTGCCGCCAAGCTAAGCTGGGCCTCCAGCAACGCCTCGGCTTCACGGATTATTTCCGCGAGCTTTTCCGGTGGAGCGGCCGCGTAGGGGGAGGCTGCCATGCACTTATCCTATCATGCTGTGCCGAAAGGCCCGAGAACAACGACCAGACGAGAGCCCAAGAAGCCCGACCCGAAGAAGCCGACCAAGCATTAGCGGCTCTTTGCCCGGGGCGATAAGGGGACACGTACTTTTTCGCGAAAAAGTACGTGTCCCCTC
>Ga0070675_100003264_pt1 | contig 12299 bp, 12 predicted proteins | sample KBSM43metaG_FD_65343 | JGI IMG/M metagenome (GOLD analysis project Ga0070675, IMG submission 65343) | Miscanthus rhizosphere microbial communities from Kellogg Biological Station, Michigan, USA - KBS M4-3 metaG | ecosystem: Host-associated > Plants > Roots > Rhizosphere > Soil ...
CTGGGCTGTTCGCCGGTTTGCCACAGGTTCCTAGGGGGGTCTAAGGACGGGGGAAAAACTGTCCGAGAAACATCATGGGATGGATGCCATCAAGACTGAAGGCCTCACGAAGCACTACCAATTCGGCTTCTGGAGGCCACGACCATACATCGCTCTCGATAATCTGAGCCTCTCGGTCGCGACGGGGGAGGTATTCGGCTTCCTGGGCCCCAACGGGGCGGGCAAGACCACCACCCTCAAGCTGCTGATGCAGTTGATTTATCCCACCTCCGGTCATGCGGAAATTCTGGGCAGCCCGGTCGGAGATGTGGCGGTCAAACGGCGCATTGGCTACCTGCCCGAGAACCCCTATTTCTACGACAACCTGACCGCCGAGGAGTTACTGGTCTACTTCGCACGGATGTTTGGATGCTCCGCCAGGGAGGGCCGGGAACGCGCCTCGCGCCTCCTGGACGAGGTCGGGATCGGCGCCGAGCGCCGGTTCCAGCTTCGCAAGTTCTCGAAGGGCATGGTGCAGCGGGTCGGGATCGCCCAGGCCCTCATCAACGACCCCGAGCTCGTGTTCCTCGATGAACCGATGTCAGGCCTCGATCCGCTTGGACGCCGCGAAGTGCGCGAGCTGATTCTTCGCCTGCGCGATCGTGGATGCACGGTGTTCTTCAGCTCACATGTGTTGAGCGATGCGGAGGCATTGTGCAGCCGCGTGGCGATTCTTGCGAAGGGGCGTCTCGCCGCGATCGGTTCGCTCGATGAACTCACCTCGGTGGGTGCTCGCGGCTGGGAGCTGGTGGTGACGGGCCTGAGCGCCGATGTCCTGGCACGAGTGAATGCGCGCCTCACCCGCGCCACCTCACTCGGTGATGGCCGGTTCTCACTGGAGCTGCCGGCGTCAACGGTCCCCGAGCAGCTGATCGCCGATCTCGGCGGCGCGCGGATCGTGTCGCTCAATCCGCTGCGCGGCACGCTCGAGGACGTCTTCGTCGAGCAGGTTCGCGCGAGCGGTGGCGAGCGCTTCAGCGAGAAGGTGGCGTCATGAGATCGATTGCCATCATTGCCGGCGGCGTGTTCCGGGATTCGATTCGCGATCGCATCGGCTACGGCCTGGTGTTCTTCTCGATCCTGCTGATGGCCTCGTCCTTCCTGCTCGCACAGCTCACCGCCGGGCAAGACGTGAAGATCATCAAGGACCTCGGCCTGGCGTCAGCGTCGATGATTGGCCTCTTCATCGCGATTTTCTTCGGCATCGGGCTGGTGACGAAGGAAGTCGAGCGACGAAGCATTTACAGCCTGCTGTCGAAGCCGGTCACGCGGTCGCAGTTCGTGATTGGCAAGTATCTCGGCCTGGTGCTGACGCTGCTGATCAACTTGTCGGTGATGGTGGTGGCCTTCTACGCGGTGCTGTGGTACCTCGACCTCACGACGCTGCCTGGTGCGAAGGCGGCCTGGGAAGCGCCGGCCATGGATCCGCGCATGCTCAAGGCGTTCGCGTTGATCGGCGTCGAGTTGATGCTCATCACGGCGACCGCGATCTTCTTCTCGACGTTCTCAAGCCCGTTTCTCTCCGTGGCCCTGACCTTTGGGGTGTACATCGTCGGGCATTTCGGCGAGGACCTGAAGAACGTCAACTCGATCGTCAAGTCGATGGTGCTCCCGTACATCACCACAGGCGTCTACTACGTGATGCCGAACCTGAGCGCCCTCGACGTCAAGTCGGCTGTCGTCCACGGGCTGCCGGTGAGCGGCACCAGCATGATGCTGGCGACCACGTCGTGTCTGCTGTACATCGCGACGTTGCTCGTCGGATCGATCCTGATTTTCTCGCGGCGCGATCTGAAGTAGATGAGCACCAGCCCGCGCACACATTCGGGATTCCTGTGGGTGGCGCTCGTCGTGCTGCTGGTCAGCGCGACGACCATGCAGGTGGTGGTCGAAGGCAAGCTCCAGCGTCCCGTGATGAAGCCGGGCGTGAACTGGATTCAATCGCCCGGGTTGATGCGCCGCCTGACATTCGGATTCAATGCTATCTGGGCGGACATTTACTGGATTCGCGCCGTGCAGTACTACGGGGATACCAAGCTGTCGGTCGACCAGAAGAAGAACTACGACCAGCTGTATCCGCTGCTCGACATCACAACCTCGCTCGACCCGCACTTCAACATCGCCTACAGATTCGGGTCGATTCTCCTGTCGGAGGGGTATCCGAACGGGCCTGGCAACAGCGAACAGGCCATCATGCTGCTGCAGAAGGGTATGCGTGAGATGCCCGACAAGTGGCAGTACTACCAGGACGCCGGATTCGTCGAGTACTGGTGGCGGCGCGACGCGCAGGCCGCGGCCGGCTGGTTCTTGAAAGCGTCGAAGATGCCGGGCGCGCCAAACTGGCTCCCGCCGCTCGCCGCGAGTGTGCTCGCGGAGCATGGCGCACGCGACGCGTCGCGTGCGCTGTGGATTCAACTGAGGCAGAACGCCGAGCACGCGTGGCTCCGCGAGGCCGCCAACCGTGGGTTGATGCAACTCGATGCCGAGGCACATATCGAGCTGCTCGAGCCACTGATCCAAAAATTCTTCGACGTGAATGGGCGGTTCCCGAAAGGCTGGCAGGAGTTGACCGGGGGCCCGGTCAAGATGTTGCGGAACCTGCCAAAGGATCCCGCCGGGTACATCTACGACCTCGACCCGGTATCGGGCTCCATCGACGTCGCGCGCGACTCGCCGCTTTATCCTCTGCGCAGCCGAGTCCGCGGCTGATGCCCGCCTGGCTCGAGCTGCTCACGGTCGCGGTGTTCGGTCTCTGCATCGGCAGCTTCCTCAACGTCTGCGCGTATCGACTGCCGCTCGGTGGGTCGATCGTCTATCCGGCATCGCGCTGCACGTCGTGTGGGCGCACCTTGAGCTGGTTCGACAACGTGCCGGTGATCAGCTGGGTGGTACTGCGCGGCCGTTGCCGCACGTGCAAGGCGCCGGTGTCGTGGATGTACCCCTCGGTCGAGATCATCACGTCGTTGGTGTTTGTACTGACCTATGTGACGTACGGACCGACGCTCCTCAGCCTCGTTCGCGTGGTATTTGCCTGCGCGCTGATCGTGCTGTTCATCACCGACCTGCAGCACAAGATTCTGCCCAACGCCATCACGCTACCGGGGATCGTCGTGGGATTCGTTTGCAGCTTCTTCCTGCCGCCCGGGTGGGTGAGCTCGCTCATCGGCCTCATCGTCGGCGGCGGATTTCTGTGGGCGATCGCCGAAGCCTATTACCGGTTGCGCGGCCAGGAAGGGCTTGGCATGGGTGACGTCAAGCTTCTCGCTATGATCGGCGCCTTCCTTGGCTGGAAGCTCGTCCTGCTCACCTTGGTGTTTGCGTCCTTGACTGGTTCGCTCGCCGGCGGCCTCGTCATTGCCTCGGGCCGCGGCAGCATGAAATACGCGCTGCCGTTCGGCACCTTCCTCGCGGTTGGCGCGTTGTTCGCCGCCACGTGGGGCGAGCCGATCGCGGACTGGTACTTCGGCTTCTACCAGTGAACCCACAGGCGTACGCGCTGCTTGGCATCACCGCGCTCGTCGCCATGCTCGTCGCGGTGGTGACCTGGGCGCTGCTGCGATTCGTGTCGGCGGCGAGGGAGACGCGTCATCGACTGCGCGACACGGGGGATTCTCCGTTGTTGGCCGTCGCCCTGCAGGACGCCGTTCACAAACTGCGCGCGCAGGAACGCGCGATGACCGAGCGCGCCGAGGCGTCCGAGGCGCTCGGCACACAGATCGTCAACAGCCTCACCGCCGGCCTGCTCCTGGTCGATCGAGAAGGCTTCGTACGAATCATCAATCCCGCGGGACAGAAGATGCTGGGCGTCGACGCGTCCCTCGAAGGGACGCTCATCAGTGCACTCTCACCGGCAGCGGCGCCACTTGTCACGATCGTCAACCAGTGCCTGTCGACTGGTGAGGCGATCGTGCGGCGCACGGTTGAAGTGCCGCACGCGAACGACGTGACCCATCTAGGCGTCACCGCGACACGACTGAATCCAAGCGAGGGCAATACCGTCGGGGGAGTGATCTGCCTCTTCTCGGATCTCACAGCGGTGATCGCACTCGAAGAGCAACTTCGGCTGAAGGAAACGCTGGCACAGCTCGGTGAGCTGACCGCGGGGATCGCCCACGAGTTTCGCAACGGCCTGGCGACCATCCATGGCTACGGGAAGCTGATCGATCCGGGCGCACTGCCCGCGCAGTACAAACCCTACATCGAAGGCATCAGGCAGGAGACCGAGGCGCTTGGTCAGGTGGTGACGAACTTCCTGAACTTTGCGCGGCCCACGCAGCTGTCGCTGGCGACTCATGATCTCGAGGCCCTGGTGCAGCGCGCGGCGGATGATCTCAAGCATGACGTTCAACAGCTTGGCGGGGAGATCGTGGTCACGGGCCAGTTCGGGCGGGTGGATGCCGACGATGTGCTGCTGCGGCAGGCGTTCAGCAACCTGCTCCGAAACGCCATTGAGGCCTGTCAGCCTTCAGGGGTGACGCCACGCGTGCGCGTCGAAGGCGCGCTGGATACGGCACAGAATCAGGCTCGAGTGAGCGTCCATGACAATGGACCAGGTCTCGATCCGAACGCACGCGATCGCATCTTCATACCGTTCTTCACGACCAAGAAGACGGGCACCGGTCTGGGGCTCGCGCTGGTCCAGAAGATCGTCGTCACCCACAACGGCCGCGTTACCGCCGGCAGTTCGCCCTCGGGCGGGGCGTGCTTTCAGGTGACGTTGCCGCTCGCGTAGTCTTCAGCGCTCCCCACTCGCGTACCTGCCAGTCATGAACGGATTGCCGCGACGGGCCGTGGCCCCGCGCTCTGCGGCGGCAGCGTCACCGCACGCCCGCAGACGACTCGCGTTCGCAGACTGTCCCGTGGAACCGCGCGTACGGTGCGTCCATGCTCGCAACTCATCCAGGTCAATGCCGCGCCTCACCGCGTGGCATGTGCCGTGCAATTCGTCTCGCATCGCACACTCGAGGGTGAGCGTGATGACTTTGAGGTGACTGACGTGGTGAAACATCTTGTTGCGTGTGGTTGTGTGGGACTGTTGTTAGCGACGCCCATGAAAGGGAACGCTGGAGCGCAGGAAGCCGTGATCAACCAGGTCACACTTCAAGGCACGGTCCAGGCGGTCGATCACGTGGGCCGTACCGTGACAATACGTGGGGCGCAAGGCAACATCGTGACTTTGGATGTTCCTATGAGCGTCACGCGTTTCGATCAAGTGAAAGTCGGGGATACGATCACGGCGACGTACTCCGATCGGGTGAGCGTGCGACTGAAGCCGGCGAACGAGCCGGAGGTCGATCGCGTTGTGCAGTCGGGGACGACTCCAGCGGCGGGAGCGCTACCGGGAGGGAACTCGGTCCGCCAGCATGAGACGACGGTGACTGTTACCGCGTGGGATCCGGAGACCAAGGTGGTGAGCTTCACTAGTCCTGCGGGGGTCAGCTATACACGGAAGGTGTCGGACTCACTTGACCCAACCGTGATCGCGGGTCTCAAGGTCGGCCAGCGCGTAGACGTGACTCGCACTGAGGCGTCGTCGATCACGATGCAATTCGCGCTCGCGGCAAACCCGCCAGCCGGTGCCGCTGCCGCTGCGCCTGCCGCGCAGGCGGCCACGCTCGAACATCGGTTCACGATTTCATTCCAGTACGGCCCGGACAATACGTTCGATGGCAACGTGATCAAGGCGACATCAGGCCAGACGCTTCGCGGCGTGCCCATCAACATGCAGGACGTGGGCTACGACGACGTCTTTGGGGAAATCAATGTCTTCAAGTTCGGCTTCGGTTACCGAACGACTCCGCGCAGTGAAACCGTGTTCAATTTCACGTTTGGTAAAAGCGGCGCTGATCCCGTGCAGATCGGCACGGTGGGAGCCGCGGCAACGGTTCCGCTGAACGTGCAGTTCTCCGACTACAAGTATTGGGGCCTCGAAGGCGGACAGCGGTTCTACTTTACGCGGGCTCGTTTCACACCCTACGTGGGTTACTTGATAGGTGCCAATCGCTACCAGGACATCACCTCGAACTTCGTGAACGTGCCGATAGAGCTGACCCCGGGGCTGGCCGCGCAGGACGGCAAGTTCTTCGAGAAGTCGTGGGCGCTCAGCCTGGGTCCGACCGTTGGCTTCCTCGTCGGCCTCGGGCCGATCGAAGTGATGGGCGAGTTGGAGATCCAATACATTGGCAAAATGTCCGACGTAGACTGGCTGGTCGAGGAGGGACTGAAGGACGTCAACGACGACAGCAAGCGCTGGTCGTATCCCATCCTCTTTGGCGCACGAGTACGCTTCTGATCGCGTAGCTCGACACTCGCAAGACTCAACACACGGGCGGCGCGTCAGGTGACGTTGCCGCCCGCGTGATCTTTGGCCCCGTCGGATATCGCAGAAACCGCGATCTCTTTCCCTCGCCGACCGCGTTCGCGATCGGCCTCCTTCGCGCCAACTCCTATCGTCGTCAGTGGTTGTCCGCGCGCCGGATGCCGACGCCGAGCTCTGGCAATTCGCTTGCGCTGAGCGTGGCATGGCAATGCGTGCGAATGACGGTTCGTCCCTCGTCGAAGTCCTCGTGGCCACGCTGGTGCTGGTCACGGGTGTTCTCGGCGTCGCGCAGCTCTTTCTGATCGCCGCGGCGACAAATGCCGCGGCGCGCGACACCACGATGGCGACGACGCTCGCGGCGCAGAAAGTCGAACAGCTCCTCTCGACGGATCTCGCAGAGGAAAGCGGGCTCATCGATCACGTCGACAGGTGGGGACAGGTGGTGGGCACTGCCCAATCGCCGCCCGCGAATGCGGTGTACACGAGACGATGGTCGATCGAGCCGCTCTCGGCAGAGACCGTCGCCATCCGCGTGCGTGTGGGCCGCAGCGATCGAGTAGGCGGCTCGGGCCCGATGGCGGGTGAGATGCGAGTTTGGGCGGTCAAGCCGAGGCCGCGATCGTGAGGGGCTTTACGATCGTCGAACTGCTGGTCGCGATGGCGATCACGTTGGTGGTCACCGCAGCCACGCTGTCGCTGATCGGGCCGGCCCACGACGCGTTTCAGGTACAACCCGAGACTGCGGATCTGTACCAGCGCGCTCGTGTCGGCATCGATGCATTACAGCGCGACCTGCTGATGGCGGGCGCAGGCATGTACGCGGCCGGCGATGTTGGTCCGCTACATCAGGCGCTCCCGCCGGTCATGCCGTATCGGGCATTTGGATCCGGCTCCGACACGGCGCGTGGAACCTACTTCAGAACGGACGCGATCAGTCTGTTGTTCGTGCCGGCGACCGCCTCACAGACGACGTTGTCGATGGCGATGGAGGCGGGTGGGTTGGGCATCAGTATCGAGAATCCGGCGACGTGCCCCGCCGCGACCGCCACGCAGGTATGCGGCCTTGCGGCTGGCGACCAGGTGCTCGTCTTCGATCGCGCGGGCGACTGGGAAGTGTTCACCATCGATCGCATGGGTGGTGACGCCACCACGACGCTGAAAGGGTCGGCCCCGACGCGTGCCTTTGCCGCGGGTTCAAATGTCGCGGAGGCCATTGCCGCCACTTATGCGCTGAAGGCCGACCCCACCTCCGGCGCCTATCAACTCGTTCGTGCTGACGGGGCGGATCCGGCGCAGCCGCTCCTCGATCACGTCGTGAAGCTGGAGTTCCGATACTTCGGCGCCGCTGAACCACCGCGTGTCCTGGACGATACCGAGATGACGCTGCGGGCCAGTTATGGCCCGGCGCCTCCACCGCTCGACCAGTCCCTCACTGGATGGCCGGCAGGTGAGAACTGCACATTCGCCGCCGTCGATGGGCATCACGAGACGCGGCTGAGTACGCTCGGGACTCCTGGTTCGGTCGTCGAAATTTCGCCGGCACTGTTCATCGACGGTCCGTGGTGTCCCGATGCCGGCGCGCGCAATCGCTACGACGCTGATCTGCTGCGCATCCGCCGCGTGCGCTTCACTCTGCGCGTCCAGACGGCACTGGCGTCGTTACGCGGTCCGGCGGGCCTGCTCTTCACGCACGGAGGTTTGTCGAGAGCGGCGGGTCGCACGGTACCCGACGTCGAGATCCAGTTCGATGTCACGCCTCGGAATCTGAACCTGAACCCGGAACCCGGAACCTGGAACCCGGAACATGAGTGAGCGTGGCGTTGCGCTGATACTCGTGCTGCTCGTGATGATGACGCTCAGTGCATTGTCGATGTCATTGGCAGTGATGGTCTCGACCGAGAGCCGCGTGGCCGCCAACTACCGCGACGGCATCGAGGTGTCGTACGGCGCGGCGGCCGCGCTCGAACGGGTGCTGCCGGATCTGGCGGCGGCGGCCGACCTGAACGGCGTACTCGCCGGAGTCATCGTCTCCTCGTTCATTGACGGTCCTGCCGGCTTGCGACGGCTGCCGGACGGCACCTTCACGGATCTGCGTGCACTGACGTCCATGGTGAACTGCGGGCGCCCGGTGTGCAGGGATGTCGACCTCGACGAGGTGCGCGACGACAGGCCATGGGGGAGGAACAATCCGCGATGGCAGTTGTATGCCTACGGCCCCTCGACTGTGTTCGGAACGGAGGGGGTGGGCATGTACATGGTCGTCTGGGTGGCCGACGACCCGTCGGAGACCGACATGGACCCCTTTACCGACGGCGGGGGGCCAGAGAATCCGGGCCGCGGCCGGTTGAGCATCACCGCACACGCCTACGGGCCGGCGGGCACGCGCCGCATCATCGAAGCCACGGTCGCGAAAGACGAGCGCGGTATGCGTGTGCTGTCGTGGCGGGAGGCTCGATAGCCGTTGCCCGGGTTTGCGCAGGAGGGCACCGGGTAATTGGGAGGGCCCGTCGTGGGTCGTGATGATCGGCCGGCCTCTGACCGAAAAGGTGGAGGGAGGAATACCTTGACCACCCGCGTTCGGGGCCAGAGAATCCACCGTATGAAGTCGTCGGCTATCGCAGCCGGGATCCTGTTGTGCGTGCTTGCCACCACCCCCGGTCTCTCTGCCCAACTTGGCAGCGTTGCCAAAAAGGAAGCGGAACGCCGCAAGACGGCGCCGTCAGGGAAGGTCTACACCAACGACAGTCTTTCGCCCGCGCCCGAGCCCTCGTCGCGACCGGCAACGTCCGGATCTGATGCGGCTCCTCCCGCCTCGTCATCGTCGGACACTGACAAGTCGGCGACTGACAAGTCAGACAAATCGGCGACGGACAAATCGACGACAGAGAAGTCAGCCGCTGACGCGACAGATAAGGCTGCGCCAGCCAAGCAGGTCAGCGCAGACCCCGCGGAGCGCAAGAAGGAAGAGGCCGAGTGGCGCGAGCGCATCAAGAATGAGCGAGAGGCGCTCGATCGGGCGAAGTCATATGCCGATGCGCTGCAGATTAAGATCAATTCGCTCAACACCGACTTCGTCAACCGTGACGACCCTGTGCAACGGGCGGCCATTGCCGCCGAGCGCGACAGGTCGTTGGCGGAGATGGACCGGTTGAAGAAAGAAATCGCCGAGCACACCAAGAAGATTGCCACCATTCAGCAGGACGCTCGCCAAGCCGGCGCTCCTCCTGGTTGGGTTCGCTAGAAATATTGTTGATTGATGATTTTTGATTGGGGATTGGATTGATGATTGGAGATTGCTGATTGTTGATTGAACGTCCTCGCTCAATCGCCAATCGCAAATCGCCGATCAACAACGAATCAACGATCACCAATCATCGATCAGCAATGTCGTCACTCCCCGTTCTCATCGTTGAAGACAAGGATTCACTCCGGACCATGCTGCGACATGCGCTTGAAGCGCATGGGCATGCCGTGCTCGAGGCTCGCGATGAACCTGAGGCCGTGCAGCAGCTGCAGCAGGCTCGTCCGGTCGTCGTCCTCACTGACCTGAAGCTTCCCGTCGGCGACGGCTTCGGTGTCCTTCGCGCGGCCAAGGAACTCGATCCCGAACTGCAGGTCGTCGTGATGACCGCCTATGGCAGCATCCAGGACGCGGTCACCGCCATGAAGGAAGGGGCGATGGACTTCCTGGCCAAGCCCATCGATCCCGATCATCTGCTGCTGATGGTCGAACGCGCGATGGCGCAGCGTCGGATCCTGACCGAGTACATCCTGCTGAAGGAAGAGCTCGCCGAGCGGCGCGGCGCGCCGCGGATCATCGGCGAGAATTCGAAGCTGCGTCAGGTGTCGCAACAGCTGCACCGTGCTGCGGTGACCGACGCCACCGTTCTCCTCGAAGGCGAGAGCGGTACCGGCAAGGAACTATTCGCCCGCGCGCTGCACGCGCTGAGCCCGCGCAACGACGGGCCGTTCGTGGCCATCAATTGCGCGGCGATTCCCGATACGTTGCTCGAGACGGAGCTGTTCGGCTACGAGAAGGGAGCCTTCACCGGCGCCGGCGCGCGGAAGCCAGGCCGCTTCGAGCTGGCGCATCGCGGCACGCTCTTTCTCGACGAGATTGGCGACCTGCCGCTCCCCCTGCAAGCCAAGATTCTTCGCGCGCTGGAAGAGAAGCAGTTCGAGCGAGTGGGTGGCACGCAGTCGCTGAATGTCGATGTCCGTGTGGTCGCGGCCACGAACCGGCAACTGAAGCAGCGCGTGGCCGAACGCCAGTTCCGCGAGGATCTGTATTTCCGGTTGTCGGTGTTCCCAATCCAGATCCCGCCGCTGCGCGAGCGTGTGGACGATGTGTTGATTCTGGCGCGGCACTTCGTCGAGAAGTTCAGCCGTGATTTGAACAAGAAGGCATTGACACTGGCGCCGGGCGCAATCGACGAGCTGCTCGTGTATCAGTGGCCGGGCAACGTACGCGAGCTGCAGAACTGCATCGAACGGGCCGTGATCCTGACCGAGGGCGACGCCATTCACGCACGCCACTTGAATCTGTCGTCTCGTCAGGTCGCGCCGCCACCCGTCGCCAGTCCGTGGGACCAGATCGATCTCTCAGGCACGATACCGGATGCGCTGCGGCGTGTGACGGAAGAGGTCGAGCGCCGGAAGATTGCGCAGGCATTGCTGGACTGCAACGGCAACAAGGCCCATGTGGCCGATGCGCTGCACATCGGCTACAAGATGTTGTTGCAGAAGATGAAGACCTACGGGATCGCAGAGTAGAGGCGCGTCTTTAGACGCGCCTACGATTTCAATCCGATCCTTTTCAGCACCGCTCGCAATTCATCCTCGGTGACATCGTCAATCGTCATCGTGGCGCCAATGTCGATGGCGATGACGAAGTGCAGGCGTCCGTTCACCACCTTCTTGTCGCGATGCACGGCCTCGAGCACCTCGGCACCGGAGATGTCGGCGACAGCCGGCAGCGGTCCCAGCGCCGTGATGAGGTCGGCCAGGGCCTGCCGCGCCCGCTCCGCGAGTGCGCCTCGTGCCGCGGCAAGATCCGCGGCGGCCAGCATGCCAAACGCGATTGCCTCTCCGTGGCGGAACCGCCGGTATTTCGTGATCGCCTCCAGCGCATGGCCGACGGTGTGGCCGTAGTTGAGGATCCGACGCAATCCGCTCTCGCGCTCGTCCTTGGATACGACGTCGGCTTTGATCCGGCAGGATTCCTCGATGACCGGCACCAGCACGTCTGGGTCGTGCGCGAATACGGCTTTGATATTGCCGGCCAGCCGATCGAACAGTGGACGGCTCGCGATCATTCCGTACTTCACGACTTCGTACAGACCCGATCGGAATTCACGCCGCGGGAGTGTTTTCAGCAGGTGCGGATCGATCACGACGACCGCGGGCTGATGAAACGCGCCAATCAGGTTTTTGCCAAGCGCGTGGTTAACGCCGACCTTGCCGCCGATCGAACTGTCCACCTGCGCGAGCAGCGTCGTTGGCACGTGGGCCAGCGTGATGCCGCGTAGAAACGACGCGGCCGCGAACCCCGCCGTGTCGCCGATCACGCCACCGCCGACCGCGACGATCGCACTGCCTCGATCCGCGCCGGCTTTGATGAGTGCTTCATAGACGCGCGAGACCGACTGCAGGTTCTTGAAGCGCTCGCCGTCGGGAAGAAGGATCGGCTCGACTCGACCGAGCGCCTCCTGCAACCGGGCCCCGTGCAGCTGCCAGATGACCGGGCTCGAGACGACGAACCGCCGCGCACCGACACCGTGGGCGTCGAGCAGTTCCGGCAGACGCTCGATGATGCCGTTGCCAATCCAGATGGTCGACGGGCGCGACCCGGCCGTCACATCGACGCGTGTCCCTGCGTTAGTCATTGAGCCTTGGGCATTGAGCATTGTGCATTGATAGGATACCAACGTGAGCATCGTCG
>Ga0070675_100003265_pt1 | contig 12295 bp, 10 predicted proteins | sample KBSM43metaG_FD_65343 | JGI IMG/M metagenome (GOLD analysis project Ga0070675, IMG submission 65343) | Miscanthus rhizosphere microbial communities from Kellogg Biological Station, Michigan, USA - KBS M4-3 metaG | ecosystem: Host-associated > Plants > Roots > Rhizosphere > Soil ...
GAGGCGGGCCTGCAGGCCCATCTGCGCTTCGCCCATCTCGCCTTCGATTTCGGCCTTGGGCACCAGCGCCGCGACCGAGTCCACGACGACGACGTCGACGCTGTTGGACCGGACCAGCACTTCCACGATTTCGAGCGCCTGCTCGCCGTTGTCGGGCTGCGACACCAGCAGGTTGTCGAGCTCGACCCCGAGCTTCTGCGCATATGCGGCGTCAAGCGCGTGCTCAGCGTCCACGAAGGCCGCCATGCCGCCCGCCTTTTGGGCCTCGGCAATGACCTGCAGCGCCAAGGTCGTCTTGCCCGACGATTCCGGTCCGAAGATTTCCACCACGCGCCCGCGGGGCACCCCGCCGATGCCGAGTGCGTAGTCGATGCTGATGGAGCCGGTCGAGATGGATTCGACGGGCGCGATCGAACCTTTCTGGCCCAGGCGCATGATGGCGCCCTTGCCGAACTGCTTCTCGATCTGGCCGACGGCCATGTCAATGGCCTTGGTGCGTTCCTTCAGGTCTTCGAGCGGCATGCGATCTCCTTCGTGATGGCCGTATCCAATGTGCGTTCAGGATGCGTTGGTGGTGTGACAGGGAAGGTCACGGCCGAAAGCGATCCTAGGAACGGGCCAAGCGAAAGTCAAGCGAAAATATGTGCAGACTGACGGCGCCGGTGCTGATGTATCAACAATTTAGCGGGAAACGGACTTTCGCCCATAGGGATACCGCCTGGCGAGGTTTGCCACCTGTCGTGAGACGAGCGCATGAGGATTCTGCTCTTACGGCTCGCGCTCGACGGCGAGCGCCAGACCGTTGCCCCCGCCCATGCACAACGCTGCCACCCCGCGCCGTAGACCGCGGGCTTCGAGGGCGTAGAGCAGGGTGGTGAGAATCCGGGCGCCGCTCGCCCCGATCGGGTGGCCCAGCGCGACGGCGCCACCATTGACGTTCACCCGGGCCGGATCGAGACCGAGTTGATCGATCACGGCCACGAGTTGCACCGAGAAGGCCTCGTTGATCTCGAAGAGATCGACGTCGGCCAGCGTCCAGCCGGCCTTCGCGAGGACGCGGCGGAGCGATTCCACCGGGGTCATCAGCACGTATTTCGGCGGCAGGCCGCTCGCCGCCTGCGCCACGATGCGCGCGCGCACCCTCAGCCCGAGCGCGGTGGCGTGCGACGCCGCCGCGAGCACCAGCGCCGCCGCGCCGTCGTTCACCGGCGGCGCGTTGCCGGCCGTGACGGTGCCGCCCTCGGTGAACGCCGGGCGAAGGGTGGCCAGGATCTCCAAGGACGTTTCGGGCCGCACCGACTCGTCGGCGTCGACGACCAGCGGCGCCTTGCCCTTGCGCGGCACCTCCACCGGCACGATCTCCGCGGCGAAACGCCCTTCCCGTGCTGCGGCGGCGGCCTTCTGGTGGCTCGCGACGGCGTACCGATCCTGGGCGTCGCGCGAGACGTGATACTCCTCGGCCACCACTTCGCCAGCCCTCCCCATGTGCCACTGCTCGAGCGCGCACCAGAGGCCGTCGTGCACCATCGAATCGAGCGTCTGGTCGTGGCCCATGCGCAACCCTTCGCGCACCCGCGCCAGCAGGTACGGGGCCCGGCTCATAGACTCCATGCCGCCGGCCACGACCACTCGCGCATCGCCGCAGCGGATGGCCTGCGCGCCCAGCATCACGGCCTTCAGCCCGGAGCCGCAGACCTTGTTCACGGTGACGGCCGGCACGGCGTCGGTCAGCCCGGCGGCGAGCGCGGCCTGCCGCGCCGGGGCCTGACCGAGACCGGCCGAGACCACGTTGCCCATGATGCAGTCGTCCACGCTCGCCGGATCGATGCCGGCGCGGCGCACGGCCTCGCGGATGGCGAGCGCGCCGAGCGCGGGCGCGGTGAAGTCCTTCAGGGCGCCGAGGAACTTGCCGGTGGGCAACCGCGCGGCCGACAGGATGACGGCGGTGTCAATACCGCCCGGGTCGCGAGCGGGGCCAGCGCTCATCGTTCGGACGCGCCGACGTCGATGCGCGTCACCACGCCGGCGCCAAGCACGAGGTCCAGGCGCGAACGAATGAGCCCCGTCGACCGGGCGATCTCGAGCCGCCATTGCTCGCTCTTCACCGATACGGCGAGCGTCGTCCCGCGCAGTTCCACCACGCTCGCGCGATCGACGGCAGCGCCCACCGCGCTTCGCCACGCAAACGCGACCTTCTCCGTCGTGAGCGGCGCTCGACGCAACACCGACGCGAGCGCGGCGGGCATGACCTGCTGCAGCGGGATCATCAATGGAACCTTATCACCAGCCCCTAGCCTTTGGCCTTGGCCTCCAGCCAGAGCTACGACAAACAAGGAGTCGCACCAAGAGGCAAGAGGCTCAAGGCTAAGGGCCCGAGGCGGGCCATGAAGTACGATCAATTTTTCCGCCTCCCTGAGGGACCGCACCGCGTGACCAGCGACTCTTTGTCTTCCCGATCGCGAGCACCTCGACGCCGCCCAGGCCCCACCCGCCGGATGGGGTTGAAGACGGGGCTGGCCGTGCTCGTGCTGCTCCTGGCCTCCGGCGCGCTTCCCGCGGCGGCGCAGCGTCCCGGCGTGCCCCTGCCGGCGCCCGGGAGCCCGTTCTGGGGCGGCGTCCCCACCGGCACCGCCTCGCCGCAGCCGATCAGCCTGTCGCTGTACGCGGCTATCAAGAGTGCGCTCGCGAACAACCTGGGCGTGCTCAGTGCCGAGGAGGCCGTCGATCGCGCCGACGGTGCACGCCGGCTGGCGCTGAGCGAGTTGCTGCCGAACGTGCGAGGCGGCGTCAGCGAGGCCGTCCGCAAGACCAACCTCGAAGCCTTCGGCTTTCCAATCCGGGAGCCGTTTCCGCGCGTCGTCGGCCCGTACGACGTCTTCGACGCGCGCGTCTTCCTGCGGCAATCGGTGCTGGACCTGCGCGCGCTCAACGCCGAGCGGGCGGAGGGCCACAGGTTGGCCGCCGCCCGCCTGAGCTACCGCAGCGCACGCGATCTCATCGTGCTCGCCGCCGCCAACCTGTATCTCGAGGCGGTCGCCGCCCGCGCCCGGGTCGATGCGGCCAAAGCCCAACTCGAGACGGCGCGTGCGCTCCATGCCCAGGCGCTCGACTTGCGCAGCGCCGGCACCGTCGCCGGCATCGAGGTGCTGCGGGCGGAGGTCCGGCTCAGCCTCGAGCAACAGCGGACCACGGCCGCAACCAACACCTTCGAAAAGGCCAAGCTGCAGCTGGCGCGGATGATCGGGCTGCCCCTGCGGCAGGACTTCACCCTCACCGAGGCAGTGCCCTCGCTGCCGCTGCCGCAATTGACGCTCGACGAAGTGGTGGCGCAGGCTTACGCGCAGCGTCCCGACTACCTGGCCGCGGAGCAGCGCCTCAAGGCGGCCGAAGCGGAAGTGAGCTCGGCGCGGTCGGGCTTCCTGCCGTCGCTCGAGGTGACCGGCGACTACGGTGTCATCGGCCTCTCGGTGGCCCAGTCCCTGCCCACTTTTTCCGTGGTGGGTCAGGTGAACGTGCCGCTCTTCGAGGGGGGGCGCACGCAAGGGCGCACGGCGCAGGCCCGCGCCGATCTGGCACAGCGGCGGGCGGAGTTCGAGGACCTGCGCGCCGCGGTCTACTACAACGCGCGCGTGGCGTTTCTCGACCTGAAGTCGGCGGAGGAGCAGGTGCAGACGGCCACGCGGGCCCGTGAGCTGGCCGATCTGCAGCTGACGCAGGCCCGCGATCGCTTTGCCGCCGGCGTGGCGAGCAATCTCGAAGTCGTGCAGGCGCAAGAAGCAGTCGCGGGCGCGACCGAGGGCTACATCAGCGCGCTCTACGACCTGAACATCGCCAAAGCGATGGTGCTGGGCTCGCCCGGCTCGCTCGAACAGGCGATCGAGGCCTATCTGGGGACCATTCGATGACGGGACGGATCCGAATCCTGATCGCGGTCGCGCTGGTGGCCGCACTCGGTGTGGGGGCCTGGTTCTATCTGACGCGGGGGCAGGAGTCCACCGACGACGCGCAGGTGGACGCGCACGTGACACCGGTGGCTGCGCGCGTCGGCGGCACCGTGCTGAAAGTGCCGGTCGCCGACAACCAGGCCGTGGATGCCGGCGCCATCCTCGTGGAAATCGACCCGCGTGAATACCAGATCGCGCTCGACCGCGCGCGCGCCGAGCTGGCCAACGCCGAGGCCGAGGCGCTGGCGGCCAACGCCAACGTGCCGATCACGGCCACGTCCACGAGCAGCGGCGTGACGACGGCGAAAAGCGGTGTCGAGCAGGCGCAGGCCTTCGCCGACGAGGCGCAGCACAACCTCGACGCGGCCGAGGCCCGGCTGGCGTCGGTACGCGCGAAGGTGTCGGGCGAAGAGGCGGCCGCCGCCCGCGATGAGCGCGACGTGGCCCGAATGAAGGGCCTGCTCGCGAAGGACGAAGTGTCGCAACAGCAGTACGACGCCGCCGTCGCGCAGCTGGAGTCGTCGCGCGCCGACGTCGCGGTCGCGCGCTCGCAGGTGCGCGAAGCCGAGGTGGCCATCCAGGTCGCGCGCAGCAGGCTGGCGCAGTCGAAGGTCGCGCAGCAGGTGGCCGGGGCAGGCCTCCGCACCGCGGAAACCGCGCCCGAGCAGGTGGCGGCCATCAAGGCGCGCGCCCAGTCGTCGGCCGCGCGCGTCAAGCAGGCCCAGGCCGCGGTCGGCCGCGCCGAGCTCGATCTCGAACACACCGTCGTGAAGGCGCCGATCAAGGGGGTGGTCAGCCGCAAGTCGGCCGAGACCGGGCAGGTCATCCAGCCGGGGCAGCCGCTGATGACGATTATTCCGCTCGAACAGGTGTGGATCACCGCCAATTTCAAGGAGACCCAGCTCGAAGACGTGCGGGTGGGGCAGCCGGTCTCGATCGAGGTCGATGCCTACGGGGGGCGGGAGTTCAAGGGGAAAGTCGAGAGCATTGCCGCCGCCACCGGCTCGCGGTTCAGCCTGCTGCCACCCGAGAACGCCACCGGCAACTTCGTCAAGGTGGTCCAGCGCGTGCCGGTGAAGATCGTGCTCGAGGCGGGGCAGGATCCCGATCACCTGCTGCGGCCAGGGATGTCGGTGACGCCCACCGTGCGCACGCGGTGAAGATCGCGGGCGGGTCCAAAGACCTGCCCCTACGAATACAGCGATGAGCACACCGGTCAATCCCTGGATCGTCGCCCTGGCGGTGATGTTCGCCACCTTCATGGAGGTGCTGGACACGACCGTGGTGAACGTGTCGCTGCCGCACATCGCCAGCAGCATGTCGGCGACGACGGAAGAAGCCACGTGGGCGCTCACGTCATACCTGGTCGCCAACGCCATCATCCTGCCGATGACCGGGTGGCTCGCCAGCCGCTTCGGGCGCAAGCGGCTGCTGATGATGTCCACCGCCGGGTTCACCGTGGCGTCGTTTCTCTGCGGCGCGGCCCCCAACCTGGCGTCGCTCGTCATCTTCCGCATCATCCAGGGCGCCACCGGCGGCGCCCTGCAGCCGCTCTCGCAGGCGGTGCTGCTCGAATCGTTCAAGCCCGAGGAGCGCGGCAAGGCGATGGGGTTCTGGGGTCTCGGGATCGTGTGCGCGCCGATCCTGGGCCCGGTGGTCGGCGGCTGGCTCACCGAGAACTACAGCTGGCGCTGGGTCTTCTACATCAACCTGCCGTTCGGCATCATCTCGTTGCTGATGACGCGCGCCTACGTCTTCGATCCCCCCTACCTCAAGCGCGATTCGAAGGGGATCGACTACTGGGGCATGGGCATGCTGGTCGTCGGCATCGGCGCGCTGCAGTACGTGCTCGACAAAGGCCAGCAGGACGACTGGTTCGCGGACACGACCATCGCGGTGCTCGCCATCGTGTCGGCGGTGACGCTCACCGCCCTTATCGTGCAGCAGTTGCTGTCGAAGAACCCGATCGTCGATCTCCGGCTGTTCAAGGACCGCAGCTACGCCGTGGGCGTGTTCCTCATGACGGTGGTCGGCTTCGTGCTCTACGGCAGCCTCGTCCTGCTTCCAGTGATGCTCCAGACCCTCTTCGGGTTCTCGTCGTATCAGGCGGGGCAGGCCATGGTGCCGCGCGGGGTGGGCTCGCTGGTGATGATGCCGACGGTGGGCATCCTCACCGGGCTCGTGGATCCGCGGCGCCTCCTAATCATCGGTCTCACCGTGGGCGGCGCCACGCTGCTCTGGCTGGGGCAGCTCAACCTGAACGGCGGGTACTGGGAGATCTTCTGGCCGCAGCTCATTCAAGGCGCCGGCCTCGCGCTGCTGTTCGTGCCGCTCACCACGGTGTCGATGGCGACCATTGCGCCCGAGCGTATGGGCTACGCCACCAGCATGTTCAATCTGATGCGCAACATCGGCGGCAGCGTCGGCATCGCGATGACGGCCACCATCCTGCAGCGCCAGCGCCAGACGGTGAGCGCGCACCTGGGGGAGAACATCAGCCTCTACGACCCGACCACGCAGTCGCTGCTGACGCAAATCACCAACGGGTTCATCGCCGCCGGCATCGACGCGGTGACGGCAGCGCAGCGGGCGTATGCGGTCTTGAACGGCATGCTGTTCCGGCAGGCCTCCATGGTTTCGTTCGTCATGCTGTTCCGGCTGCTGGGCGTGGTGTTTCTGTTGATGATTCCGCTCGTGTTCATCATGCGGCGGCCGAAATCGTCCAGCCGGCCCGTCGTCGCCGAATGAGCGACCGTCCGCTCGTCCTGGCCTCGGGATCGCCGAGACGAGCGGAGCTGCTGCGCCAGGCGGGGATCCGCTTCGAGGTGTCGGTGCCCGACGTGGACGAGACGCTGCACCCCGGCGAAGCTCCCGAGGCGTATGTCCGCCGGCTGGCGGCGGCGAAAGCGCGCCACGTCGCCGCCTCGCACCCAGGCCGGCCCGTGCTCGGCGCCGACACGACGGTCGTCGTGGACGGCCAGGTGCTCGGCAAGCCATACGACGCCGCGGACGCCGCTCGTATGCTCGGTCAACTGTCGGGACGCAGCCATCTGGTGCTGACGGGCGTCTGTCTCATCGGGCCGGCGGGGGAGACGCGAATCGACGCCGCCGTGACGACGGTCGAGTTCCGGGCGCTCCAGGCGGCCGAGATTGGCGAGTACGTGGATTCGGGTGAGCCCATGGACAAGGCGGGCGGCTACGCCATCCAGGGCGGCGCCGCCGGGTTTGTCACCCGGCTCGACGGCGAGTACTCCAATGTGGTGGGGTTGCCCGTAGCACTCATTCAGGGCATGTGCAGGGCCTCGGGAATTCAGGTATCCTGACCGGGATCAGGGAGCAAAGTCCTTACCTATGAGCAACAAAGCCGCGAAGATCGGATTGTCGGGCGTCGTCCTCGCCACCGCATTCGGCGTGCTGCTCTACAGTTCGCTGGGCGAGAGTCTGCAGTACTACAAGTACGTGGACGAGGTGATGGCCGAGCCAGCCGCATGGCACGGCAAGAACCTGCAAGTGCACGGCATCGTGGTGCCGGATTCGATTGCCCGCAAGCCCGACTCGCTCGAGTGGCGGTTCGACCTGCAGCGTAACGGCAAGGTGCTCCGCGCCTACTACACGGGCATCGTGCCCGACACCTTCAAGGCCGAATCCGAAGTCGTGCTCACCGGCACCATGGACGACAAGGGCTTCCATGCCACGGAAATGACCGCCAAGTGCCCGTCGAAGTACGACGCCGCGCCGGCGGGGCCAACCGTCGAGAGCAGCCCCGCGCCGTCGGGCGGAGCGTAGCCGCATGGCCACGCTCGGGTACTACCTCCTCCTCGCCGCGTTCATCGTGTGCGCCTACGCCGGTGCCATCTCGGTGGCGGGGGCGCGGCGCCGATCGCGGCCGCTGATCGAAAGCGGCATCGGCGCCTTCTACCTGGTCTCGGCCATCATGGGCGTGGCCTCGGCGGTCATCGTCTACTCGTTCGTCGTCGGCGATTACTCGATCCGCTACGTCCAGCGCTACTCCGACTCGGTGCAGCCGCTGTTCTACAAGCTCACCTCGTACTGGGGCGGGCTCGACGGCTCGATCATGTTCTGGGTGGCGCTGCTCTCGGCCTTCGGCTCGGCCGCGGTGTACATCAACCGCGAGCGGCATCGCGAGCTGATTCCCTACGTGGTCACGGTCATCTCCGTGGTGCAGATGTTCTTCCTGTTCCTGATGATCGTTCACAACAACCCGTTCCAGACCTACCTCACCGAGACCCCGACCGAAGGCACGGGCCTGAACCCGCTGCTGCAGAACTTCTACATGGCGATCCACCCGCCGACCATGTACCTGGGGTTCGTCGGGCTCACCATTCCGTACGCCTTCGGCATGGCCGCGCTCATCACCGGCTATCTCGACGACTCGTGGCTGCGGGCCGTGCGCCGCTGGACGATGATCGCGTGGCTGTTCCTGTCGGTGGGCCTCGGCCTCGGCATGATCTGGGCCTACGAAGAGCTCGGGTGGGGCGGCTACTGGATGTGGGACCCGGTGGAGAACGCCGGCCTGCTGCCGTGGTTCACGGCCACCGCCTTCCTGCACTCGGTGATGGTGCAGGAGAAGCGGGGCATGCTCCGGGTGTGGAACGTCGCGCTCGTCATCACGACCTTCTTCCTCACCATCTTCGGCACCTTCATGACCCGCTCGGGCATCGTGCAGTCGGTGCACGCGTTCGGCGACGACCCCGAGCTGGCGCGGATGTTCACGATCTTCATGATCGCGACCGTCGTCGTGAGCTTCGGGTTCCTGATCTACCGCCTGCCGCTGCTGCGCGCGCGCAACGAGCTCGACTCGTGGCTGTCGCGCGAAGCGGCGTTCATGATGAACAACTGGATCCTGCTGTTCTCGGCGTTCTTCGTCCTGTTCGCGACGATGTTCCCGACCCTCAGCGAGGCGATCCGTGGCGAGCGGCTGACCGTGGGGCCGCCGTTCTTCAACCAGTGGATGCTGCCGATCGGGTTGACGCTGCTGTTTCTCACCGGCGTCGGTCCGCTCCTGGCGTGGCGCAAGTCCACGGTCGTGAACCTCCGCGATCAGTTCCTCTTTCCGGTGTCGATGGGTCTGGCCGCCGGCATCGCCGTGGTCGCACTCGGCGTGCGCGTGTGGGCCTCGGGCATCTGCTTCGCGCTGAGCGCCTTCGTGATCGGCACCGTCACCCAGGAGTTCTGGCGCGGCGCGCGAGTGCGGCAGCGGGCCACCGGCACCGACGTCTTCACCGCCCTCGTCGGCCTGGTGGGGCGCAATAAGCGGCGCTACGGCGGCTACGTCGTGCACCTCGGGATGGTGCTGATCTTCTTCGGCTTCGCCGGCGAAGGCTTCAAGCAGAAGGAAGAGGCGCAGCTGAAGCCGGGCCAGCAGGTGGCGGTGGGCGACTTCGTGATACGCCATGACGCCCTGTCAGTCACCGACGACGGCCAGAAGCAGATGATCACGGCGCACGTCACCGTGCTCCGTGACGGGAAGACGTTCGCCGAGATGTATCCGGCCAAGTGGATCTTCCGCAAGCACGAGGAATCGCCGACGACCGAGGTGGCCATCCATCGCGGCTTCGCGCAGGACGTCTATCTGGTGCTCGCCACCTTCGACGCCGCGACCCAGACGGCCAGCCTCGCCGTGGACATCAACCCGCTCGTCAACTGGGTGTGGATGGGATTCGGACTGCTGGCGCTCGGCATCGGCATCGCGCTCCTGCCCGACGCGGCCTTTTCGTTTGCCACCGCGGCGGTGCCGGCCAATGCCGCCACCACGGCGCTGATCCTGCTCGCGGTCGTGCTGTCGCAGGGGGTGACGCTCGCCCAGGAAACGGTGCCGGCCATCTTCCGCAGCCCGCTCGAACGCCAGGTCGCGAACGAGATCATGTGCGACTGCGGCGGCTGCCGGCTCTCGACCGAGTCGTGCGGCATGATGAACTGCCACGGCAAGGAGCGTCAGCTCTCGAAGATTCAGCAGCACATCAAGAGCGGTCAGGGACACGACGCGATCCTCGCCAGCTTCGTACGCGAGCACGGCGGCTACGACGTGCTGATGCAGCCGCCCAACCGCGGGTTCAACCGGATGGCCTGGTTGCTGCCGTACGGCGTCGCGACCGTGTGCCTGCTCGGCGTCGCGTTCACGGCCCTGCGCTGGTCGCGCCGGCGGGTGCCGGCGCCCGCAGCCCCGGCGATCGACCCCGAGCTCGACGCACGCCTCGAGAATGAGCTCCGAGACCTCGAATAGGCGCGAGGCTCCGCGCCGCACGACCGAACGCTCCGCCTCGCGCATGGCAGTATCTCTTTGCCCGCAGTTCGTGCGGCGCGCAACGTCTTGACGGAACGAAATCTTGGCTGAGATCAGAGAGAGCTGGGACGTCAAGACGTCACCGACACTCCCCTCCTGGCAGCTCTTCGCGCTGGCGGGTCTCGTTGGCGCCACGCTGGTCGTGTTCATCTCGCGCGGCCAGTCGCCGGCGGCGATCATCCTCTTGAGCCTGGTTATCTTCGCGGCGGCGGCGGTGGGCGCCGCGGCGCTGCGGACGCTCCTGCCGTTCATCGGCCGGGAGCGACTCGACGTGCCGATCGTCGGCGGCCGCGCGCGCGCCGCGATCGAACGCGAGAAGACGCTGGCGCTGCGCGCCATCAAGGACCTGGAGTTCGATCACGCGATGGGCAAGGTGTCGGACCAGGACTTCGCCGAGATGGGCGGCCGCCTGCGGGCGCGCGCCGCAGGGCTCATGCGGCAGCTCGACTCCGGAGCCTCCTACTCGGCACAGATCGAGCGCGAACTGGCGCGCCGCCTCGAGGCTGCCGGCGCGCCGCCGACGGCCGGCGACACGCGTCCGGGACGGTTCTGCGCCCAGTGCGGCGCCGCCCACGACCCCGCCGCGCGGTTCTGCGCCCAGTGCGGGCATCGCTTGGTCCCGGCGTGATCGTGGCTGTCCGCGCGCTCCTTTGCGCCGTCCTCGGTCTGCTCCTGGCCGCCGTGCCAGCCTACGCGCAGGACATGCCCGATCCGTCGCTGATCCACGGCAAGGCCTTGCCGGCGCCCGAGCTCGCGCGCGGCACCGTGACCGTGCGCGTGGTCCGCGAAGCGATCGGCAACGACATCCCCAAGCAGTCCGTCACGGTGTCGATTGGCGGGGCGACGCGCACCGCCGTCACCGACGACCGCGGCCGCGCCGAGTTCACGGGCCTGCCGGCGGGGCAGGAAGGGCGCGCGGCCGCCAGCGTGGATGGCGAGGCGATGGCCTCCGACCCGTTCACCGTGCCGACGGCGGGAGGCCTGCGCGTCATTCTCGTGGCCGGCATCGCCAAGGCGGCCGAACGCAAGGCCGCCGATGCCGCGCGTGCCGCCGCGGCGCCGGCGGTGAAGGGGACGGTGGTCTTCGGACCCAACAGCCGCGTGCTGATGCAGTTCGACGACGACGTGCTCCAGATCTACTACGTGCTCGAGATCCTCAACAGCGCCCGCGCCCGCGTGGACATCGGCGGCCCGCTGGTGATCGACCTGCCGTCCGGCACGAGCGGCGCCACGCTGCTCGAGGGCACCTCGCCCACGGCCACCGTCGCCGGCAACCGCGTCACCGTCACCGGCCCGTTCGCCTCGGGGCTCACGCGCGTGAACATCGCCTACCGGCTCGTGCAGGATCGCCCGTCCCTCACGCTGGTCCAGTCGTGGCCCGTGGCCTTCCAGCAGCTCACCGTCGGCGTGCAGAAGATTGGCAGCCTCACCGCGACGTCGCCGCAGTTCGCCGACGTCCGCGACGTCACGACACAGGACGGCAAGGTGTTCGCGCTCGGCAGCGGCGCGGGCCTCGCCCCCGGGACGCCGCTCAGCGTCACGCTGACGAACCTGCCGTTCCACAGCCGCACGCCGCGCTACATGGCGCTGGCGCTGGCCGCCGGTGTCATTCTGTTCGGTGTCTGGCTGGCGGCCCGCACCGGCTCGGAACCCGACGCGCGCAGCCTCGCCGACCGCCGTGAACAGCTGCTGCAGGAACTGACGCAGCTCGAGCTCCGACGGCGCGAGGGGGCGGTGAGCGCCGAGCGGTACGCGACGCGCCGGCGCCGCCTGGTGGCCGACCTCGAGCAGGTGTTCGGCGAGCTCGATGCCAGCGGGGCGCGGCCGCAGGGAGGCGGCGAGGGCGTCGCCGCGTGAGCCAGCCGCCGCCCGCCACCGCAGCCGGTCTCGACTTTTCCTTCGTTGCCGTCGATGACGTGTCGCGCGTCTTCGGCCGCCGCCGCGCGCTGTCGCGCGTGAGCCTGCGCGCCGAGGCCGGGCAGATCATCGGCATCCTCGGTCCCAACGGGGCCGGCAAGTCCACGCTGCTCGGCATCCTCGCCACGCT
>Ga0070675_100003266_pt1 | contig 12294 bp, 8 predicted proteins | sample KBSM43metaG_FD_65343 | JGI IMG/M metagenome (GOLD analysis project Ga0070675, IMG submission 65343) | Miscanthus rhizosphere microbial communities from Kellogg Biological Station, Michigan, USA - KBS M4-3 metaG | ecosystem: Host-associated > Plants > Roots > Rhizosphere > Soil ...
AAAACGTCCGATGGAGCGACGCTGCTCCATCAGGCAGTGACGGCGCGACGGACCGACATGATCCGCTCGCTAGCCGCGGCCGGTGCCAGGTTTGACGCTGTCAACAAGGAGAACCTGACGCCGCTGCTGCTGGCCGAAAAGCCGGAACCGCCGCCACCTCCGGGAAACAACAACGACGCGCGAGCGTGGCGCCCGCGCCGGGATTCGCGCGAGGAAGTCATCGCCACCGTGCGTGAAATGATGCACCTCGGACCCAATGATCCGGCGCCCGTGCCGCCGCCGCTGCCGGAACAGGAAAAGACAGTGGCGGAGACGAAATGATGAAGTGGCTCGCCAGTTCCGCGATTATTTGTGCCGGCGCGGCCTTGATTCTTGGGCAGGCACCGACAACGCCCAGACCCGCCGCCGGCGTCAAAACAACTTCAGTCCCAGCCTCTGCCAACGCGGCGAGTGACGTTAAAACGTATCGCGCATTTCTCAATCAATACTGCGTAGGCTGCCACAATACCAAAGCTCCGCAACCGGCGGCTCATCCTGTCGATCTCGAGAAAGCGAATCTCGAGAACCTCCTGCCCGACTCGGAAATGTGGGAGCGCGTCCTGCGAAAGCTGAGCGTTCGCGCCATGCCACCGCAGCCCATGCCGCGGCCGCAGGAAGCCGAGTACGCCGGCTTCACCGCGTGGCTTTCCAACTCGATCGACCGCGCGTGGGCGGCAAAAGGCACGCTGCCCGGCCGTTACGTCGTGCACCGGTTGAACCGGTCCGAATACGGCAACGCAATCCGCGATCTGCTGGCGCTCGACGTGGACGTGACCTCGCTGCTGCCGAGCGACGATGCCGACTTCGGATTCGACAACATCGCGGCGTCGCTGAAAACATCCCCGATGCTGCTCGACCGGTATGTCACTGCGGCGCAACGTATCAGCACACTGGCCGTCGGCAACCCGAAAGCGTCACCCGGTACCACGGAATACTCGATCAGTCGCGAGTTCAGCCAGAACGCTTACATCGAAGGATTGCCGCTGGGGACTCGCGGGGGAACCGTTGTGCGTCACATCTTTCCAGCCGATGGAGAGTACAAACTGGCTGCCCGCCTGTTCCGAGGTGTGGAAGAGGGATATGTAGGAGTCGAGGGTAATGACACGCCGCACACGTTTGTAATCACAATCGACGGCGCAGAAGTGTTTTCCACCACGATCGGTGGACCAAAGGACCACGAAGAGCAGGCGAAGTCGCTCACCGAAATGAAGCCCGTCATTGATACACGGATGACGGGAAGCGTTAAGGTGACTGCGGGCCCGCACGATGTGGGCTTCACCTGGCGCGAACGGCCGTCACAGCGGCAGGATGTCTGGCAGCCCTCCTTGCGTGACAGCCAGGAAATCCACATGGTCGGCGGAATGCCGAAGATTCGCACGGCAACGATCGAAGGACCATACAACGTCACCGGTGTCAGCGCATCGCCCAGCCGTGATCGGATTTTCCTGTGCCGTCCGGCATCGGCGAGCGAAGAAACAGCATGCGCTACGCGCATCCTCACAAACCTGGCCCATCGCGCGTACCGGCGTCCTGTTAACGCCGATGACGTTCAAGCGCCGATGACCTTTTACAAGCAGGCTCGCCAGAACGGCGAGACCTTTGACGCAAGCATCCGTGCCGGCCTGGCCCGAATCCTTTCGAGCACGTCATTCATCTACCGGATGGAAGGCGATGCTGCTGGCGTCAAACCAGGCGCAGCTCACGCGGTAAGTGATGTCGAACTGGCGTCGCGCCTTTCCTTCTTTTTGTGGAGCAGCATCCCGGACGAGAAGCTTCTGAGCCTGGCGACATCCGGCCAGCTTCGCGCGCCCGGCGTGCTCGCTGCGCAGGTAAAGAGAATGATCGCCGATGAGCGGTCTGACGCTCTCGTCGGGAATTTTACAGGCCAGTGGCTGCAGCTTCGAAACCTCGAATCGAAGGTCGCGCCCGACCTGCTGATGTTTCCGGAATTCGATGACAACATCCGGAAGGGATTCCGCCGCGAAACCGAAATGCTCTTCAGCTACATCCTCCGCAACGATCGGAGCGCCACGGAATTGCTGACGGCGGACTACACGTTCCTCAACGAGCGACTGGCAAAGCACTATGGAGTCCCGGGTGTCTACGGTGAGCGTTTCCGCCAAGTCAAGCTGACGGAACCGAACAGGTTCGGTCTCCTTGGCCACGGCAGTGTGCTCTCGCTTACGGCTCTGGCCACGCGAACGTCGCCGGTATTCCGAGGGGTTTACGTATTGACGACGTTCCTGGACACGCCACCTCCTCCTCCTCCTCCGAACGTTCCGGCGCTCGAAGAAAGTAACAAAGGGAAGGAGACTGCGGCGAGGTCCGTACGCGAACAACTGGAACTGCACCGGCAGAATCCGACCTGCGCGGGCTGCCATAGAGTCATCGATCCGCCCGGTTTCGCCCTCGAGAACTTCGATTCTATTGGCCAATGGCGCACGGCGATGGATAATGGCGCCAGCATCGACGCCAATGGCGTCCTTGCCGATGGCTCTAAACTCAACGGCCCAGTGGAATTACGGGCGGCCATTGTTGGACGTCCTGAAGCCTTTGCCACAGTGATTACTGAGCGTATGATGACTTACGCTCTGGGTCGCGGCCTCGAACCGTCCGATATGCCGGTTGTGCGCCGTATCGTTAAAAAGGCGGGGCAGAACGGTTACCGCCTTAGCACTATTGTTAATGAGATTATAGAAAGCGCGCCGTTCCAGATGCGGACGCGCCTGGAACCCGCGGAGCAAGGCAAGACTGTAGCTCGATCGACAACTGTAGGGGCGGTCTCGGGCCGTCCACTGGAGTAAAGACGATGATCATCACGAAGAAACACCTGTCCCGCCGCACTTTTCTGCGTGGTGCCCTTGGCACCACGATCGCGCTGCCCATGCTCGAGGCGATGACGCCGGCGCTGGGAGCGCAAGGAAGACCTGCTGCCGCTCCGTTCCGATTCGGGACGGTGTACCTCCCGTGCGGAATCTATCCGGACACCTGGCATCCTGAAGCCGGCGGTGCCGGATTCACGTTCAAGCCGGTAATGCAACCGCTCGAAAAGCATCGCTCGTACCTCACGACAATCAGCAATATGACCGCCCCCTGGGGCGAGTCTGTTCACGTCGGGGCGAGCACCGCGTTCCTGAACGGCGTGGGGCCTGCAGCCGACCGGCAGGGTACGGGCGATATGTTCGGCAAGATCCAGTCGAAGAAGACGCTCGACCAGTACATCGCCGATGTTGTGGCCGGCGACACACCGCTGCGCTCGATCGAAGTGGGCACTGAAGACATGGGAACTTCTGTCGGCGCATGCGACGGATTCCCCTGCACGTTCTTCAACACCCTGGCCTGGCGCGCCGACACGAGCCCGTTGCCGGTGGCGATTAATCCACGCGTGACGTTCGAGCGAATGTTCGGTGAAGCGGGCGCATCCGAGGAACGGTGGGCCCGGCTCAAGGAAAGACAAAGCCTGCTCGACTCGGTCGGCGCGGAGACGAATCGGCTCAGGGGCAAGCTGGGCTCTGCGGATCGCGTAATTTTCGATGAGTACCTTGCCAACATCCGCGATGTCGAACTGCAACTCGATCGCATGGAGAAGCGCCTTGGCACAATCACAGGCGTCCCCGAGGCGCCGATCGGATTACCCGAAGCGTTTGACGATCACCTGTCGATCACGTACAGCCTGATGCATCTGGCGCTGCAGGGTGACATCAGCCGTGTCTTCACTTTCATGATCGGACACGAACCCACGGATCGCAGTTATCCGCATCTCGGGATTCCCGAGACACACCACAGCGTCTCGCACCACGGGAACGACGCGGAGAAGATGACCAAGTACGCCAAGATCGCGACGTATCAGATGGTCAAACTTTCCGAGTTTCTCGACAAGCTGAAGGCGACGCCCGATGGTGACGGCAACCTGCTCGATCACTCGTTGATCTATTTCGGCAGCGGCATGAGTAACGGAAACCTTCACGACCGCAGCAATCCTCCAGCGCTGTTGCTCGGCGGTGCGCACGGCAAGCTGAAAGGCGATCGTCACATCGTGGCGAAGAAAGAGCCGACCGCAAACCTGCTGATGTCGATCGCGAGCCTCTACGGCGCGCAAATCGACAAGTTCGGCGCCAGTACCGGCAGACTCGAACTGTAGCGATAAGGTTGGGGTCCATCGTGAGATGGACCCCGCTACTGCCCCTTCACTCGCCTGTCCCATTTGAGATTTTGTAATTTCGGATTCGAGATCCCCGGACTCGTCCAATTTCAAATTCTTCTTCTGCTTCTTAGAGCTCGAGCGTGTTTTCCCCTGCGAAATTTCTCCTCTCCTCCAGAGGTCTCATGAGACTATCCCAGCAACGAACCCGCGGAGGCCCAACATGCGTTCAATGACGATTGCGTCTTTGCTCCTGCTGTCTCTCACGCTCGGCGCACAGGATCTGCCTGATGCCGCAACAATTACCAGGCAGGTTCAGGATGCTGCGAAGCAGCGGAAGAGCATTGAGTACGTCAGGGAAATCACCGGCGAAGTCACGCTCGATGGCAAAGCGGTTACAGAAGTCAACGCGACGGGACGCCGAATCCCCGTGCAGTCGTCGATCGGCAAACAGACTGTCGCCATTCAGAATCCAGGCAAGGCACGCATCGATCTTCAACTTGGTGGTGGAAGCCTGCTGGTTTCCGACGGTGAAACGACGCTGACGTATCGCCCGTCCACTAAGATCTATACAAAGATCGCCGCCGCGCAGACCCCTGAGGGCATGGCCGCGAACCTCGCCGTGCTGGATGTGCTGGGATTCTTCGCAGACACGAAGACGACAAAGACTTCCCGGCAGGACTCGGTCACGATTGACGGCACAACGTACGACTGCTGGGTATTGACCAGCAGTGTGAAGATTCCGGCGCAGGCAGCCATGGGCGGGCAGCTTTCCGACGGCGTGATGACGTCATGGATCGACAAGAAGTTGCTTGTCGAAGTTCTGGAGGAGATTAACTACAGCCTCAAGGTGCCACCGGCTGCCGGTGCAGCGCCAGTGGAGTATCGCTCTCGGATTCTGCAGGTAACTCACGGCCTCAAAATAGACCAACCCGTGGACGGAACGCTTTTCGCCTACACGCCGCCGGCAGACGCCCGCGAGCAGGCGCCGCAAACCGCGGGCAACCGCGTTGATCTAACGGGAAAGGAAGCGCCCTTGTTTCGCGGTGTGAGCCTCGATGGCAAGACCTACAATCTCGCCGAACTGAAAGGGAAGCCTGTCCTTCTCGACTTCTGGGCGACGTGGTGTGGCCCGTGCATCCGCAGCATGCCGACGCTGGAGAAGATTCATGCCGACTATCGAGATCAGGGTCTCGTTGTTCTCGGCATCGATGTCGGCGAGAAGCGTGAGACCGTCGAGAAGTTTCTCCAGACCAAGCCCATTCCCTATCCGGTCATCATGGGTGATGAAGCCGGCATTCCGGCGGCCTATGGCATAACCGTTTACCCGACATTCGTCATGATCGGGCCGGACGGCAAGGTCGCGGCGACGCAGTTCGGACTCAGTGACGCGCTGACCGGTATCGTTTCCAAGGCCGGTCTGACGAAGTGATCGCCTTGCTCCTGGCGGCCATGATGGCCGTGCAGGGCACAGGCAGGCTCCAACCGGGAACCGGCATTATCACCGGCACACTGAAAACCGCCGATGGTAAACCCGCAGTCGGCGTCCGCGTCGGCGCAGTCGATATCGACGATCCTTCTGTATCCAGCTTACTCAGCGTTGCTGAAACCGATTCCGCTGGCCGATACCGCCTGATCAACATCCCTATAGGGCGCTACTACGTCGCCGCCGGCAAGCTCAGCGATCTGCGTTTCTATCCCACCGGCACAGATCGGTCGAGCGCCACGCAGATCGAAATTGAAGCTGCCAGAACCCGCGCCGATGTGAACTTCACGGTTCCCGTTGGAAGCCAACGGCCGGTGGCGCCTCAGACCGCAGCGTCTCGCTCCGCTGCGGAGACGGCGCTACATGGGCGGATTTCGGAGGCAAGCGCTATCGAGCGCAAGTTGGAGTTGCTGGCGCAATTCGAGAAGACTTTTCCAAAGTCCGAGCGGCTTCCTGCCGTGTACCTTTCGGTGATGAACGCCTACGTCGTCAGGAACGATGCGCCTCACATCCTTGAATACGCTGAGAAAGCCGTCAAAGCGAACCCCGAAAACATCACGACGCTGATTCAAGTCAGCCGAGCATATGCAGGGCCTCCGCTGCAGATGATGGACAAGGCAGTGGCTTATGCTGAAAAGGCAGCGACGCTTGCGGCAGGTCTCAAGAACCAGGCGCCACCAGGTCCGGCGACGGTTGTCTGGCAGAACTGGGCGGCATCCATGAACAGGAGCGCTCAGGAGAATCTTGCGTGGGTTCGGCAGGTTGATGCCTGGCAGCGGAAGGCGCTGTTCTCGCTCGTCGCTCCTACTCGTTCACGATAGCCGCCTGCATATCACCCTGCCTTCAAGTCGAGATCGATATCCTGCTCTTCGATGACGACGGCCCGGCGGAAGGTCGGATATCCCACTCCCTGAACTTCCAATTCGTAATTGCCCGGAAGCAGCTTGAGAAACTCGAATTTCCCGTCAGTCCCAAGCTCAGAACCCGCCCACGAGTCGCCAACGAGGTATATGGTGCCGCCGGCCAAAGGCTTTCCTGTCTCGGCGTCCATGATCTGTCCGCGCAAGGATGCGAGCGGCAGAACACCGGGGGGACGTGTTTCTGCTGGTGATGCGCCGGGAACTGCTGCCGTTTTTGCGGGAAGGACAGGCGTGCTCACAAGTTGAACATCATTGAGATCGCCTGATCCAACGACAACAGATCCGACAATCGGTCGCGTCGCGCGGATAGTGTCGGGTGTCGCGATGAGATGACGGCCCGGAGGAACGTTCTGAAATTCGAAACTTCCATCGGAGAACACGATGCCCGGCGTGCCGTCAAGGTAGATCGAGCGGATTGTGTTGGCGGGCAGGCTCCCGGTGACACGCGCTCCCGCGTTTCGAGCCGCTGAAGTGTTGGTATTGCCGAGAGTAATTGCGAGTGTCTTTGCAGGTGTCGCTGTTCCCGCCGAAAGTGCGTTGTTCAGTGCGCCGGTCATAAATGCCGCCGTATACGCTGCCGATGATACCCAGGCGATATTCCCGTTTGCCTGGGCTATCGCGGTGATACGCAGGATGCGATCCTGCAGTTCTGTTGAATCCGTTTTGATGGATCGAATCGTGTAACCCGCAGGAAGGTCTTCTACGCTGACGCGATAGTCCGTGATCGGTGGCGGAATGCTGATACGGGCTGAATTTGTCGCGGCGGATATCGCCGGAGCTGAACCTGAGATCGGTGTTAATTGAACCGTTATCTGTTTGCTTCCGTTAAGGACCGGAAGCTTGCCCCCTCCGTCTACGCGGACGTCCAGTGGCAGATCCAGCAGAACAACACCCGTCAACCCGGGCGTCGGTTCCGCACGGCCTGAGCTGTTGGGAATCAGGACGAAGTCGATGTCTGAAACGGCGAGGCCCGCGCTGACGAGGATCGTTCGTCCGACGGCCATGCTTTGTGTGCCGGGATAGTAAGTCGGCAGATCGAGCCTGCCGGCGGCGATGTAGTAGCGCCCCGGCGGAATGTTCTCGAGCTTGTAACGGCCGTTTGCATCCGTCTCCGCGATGCTGGACAACGTCGGAGATGCAGGTCCCTGTTCGAGTGCGTCGGTTTGCGGCACTGCGGAAACGCGTACGCCTGCTGCAGGCTTGCCGTCGCCGGTTCGCAACATGCCTGTCACCGTTCCGCTCTGTTGAACGGGAATGCCCTGAACCAGAAGTAACAGCGATAGGAGAATCGTGCTCATTGCCAAAGTCGTTTTGAAGTCAGCTCGATCGTCAACTCTTGATCGTCAATCGTAACCAACGTGCCGTTCTGCGAGCGACCAAAATCTGAGGGAACCCTCGCCGTCAGTACAGACGACGTGAGGTCACTTCGACGTTGATGTCAGTGTCCCCGACGAGAACAGTCGGGCCAATGGACGTATGGCCGAAGATCTGCATGCGGATGTCGTAGGTGCCGGGTAAAAGCGTAAAGGTTTCGAATCGCCCCTGCGAATCGATCGGGATATTCCGGTAAGAGTCGCCGCTGATGATTGTGACCTCGCCTTCTGAGATCGCCGTCTTCGACCTCTCTTCGACTACAGTTCCTCTGATTCGAGCCAGAGGAACGATCGTTCCCGGAGCGAGCGGCCCTGCGGGCATCGGATCTTTCGGCACGCGGAAGTCGCCAGGAAGAATGAACGTTTCCTTGAGGTCCACGCCATCGATGTTCTTGTCTCCAACGACAACAACAGCCGCATACGGTCTGGAATTGCTGAAGGAAGCAATCAGATGACGTCCCGGAGGCACGTCGCGGAATTCGAATGTTCCGTCAGCAAACGCAATGCCGGGTCTTCCTGAAATGTAGACGGCACGCTTGCCCGGGGTATTCATTGCACCGGAGACGCGGACACCATTCGTTGGCCGTGGTGCGGCTTCACCAAGAGTGATGGTCAGCGTTGATGGAGGTGTTGCAGCAGGCTTGAGGGAGTTGGAGGAGGACACAAACGGGGGTGTCCCACTGCGGAGCAACTGGTCGAGCACGGCACGGAGTTGGGCCTCATTCGTGGGTGCCTGCGAACTGGTGGTTACTGGCACAGGCGCAGCTGCAATAGTTGGGAAGTTCGCCGCGGAAAGCCGGAAGATGCCCTGAGGAATGGGCGTGGCCCCATAGACTATCGATCTTACTTCGTAGATATCCGGCAGGTTTTCGACAACGACGCGGAAATCCGCCGCGACAGGGCCGGGCACCATAAACGAAACGCCATCAATGGGAATCGTCAATGGAACGGCTGAAGATTCCAGCCGGAGTGTGATCAAGCTTCCGTTCGCCACAACCGGTAATTTGCCTCCTCGCTCCATCTTGACTTGTACGGGAATCGTGGCGGCGATGACCGGTGCGCCACTGCCGGCTGCCCTTCCAAAACTCGTGTTGTTGAGGACGAAGTTGATTCCTGAGATTGTCTCGCCGGCGGTAACCGTTAAGATCGTCGCATCGGTAAGCAATTGAGTGCCCGGATAGTAGGTCTGAAGATCCAGGCGTCCTGCGGCGATGGAGTATCGGCCTGGAGGAATGCCCTCAAGGGTGAAGCGGCCCTGCCCATCGGTTTGCGCGATCCCTGCCATGGCTGCGCCGAGCGCAGCATCCTCGATGGTTCCACCGCGCGATACGGCAGCGATGCGAACAGCTTCGAGCGGCGCGCCCGTGCTGTCGCGAAGGACGCCCGTGACTTTCCCGCCCTGCTGAACGGGAATGCCCTGGAGGAGAAAGAAAAGTGGAGCCAGGATTCGGAACACGGTGGTGGATTTTACCGCGTCGCGGCGTTTGGAGCGAAATCCCTCACCCGGAGGGACAGGGTTACTGAGTTTCCATCCATGAAATGCAGTCCATCAGGCTGCGCCTCATGTCGTCGGCGGGAAGATGGGCGCTCCGTCCGTGCCCGGGAAGGACCCACTCAAAGCTGTAATCCAACAGGCGCTTCATGGATTTCGTCTGTTCGGGCCACGAATACCAGGCGACATCTCGAAATGCGGTCAATCGGCCGCGATTGTCGGACCATGCCAGATGATCACCCGTGAAAAGGAACTTCTTGCGGTACAGAAAAACGACGTGGCCGCGCGTGTGACCCGGCACCGGTATCGCAATCAGCTCCTCATCGAGCGCGACCGGTTCAGTTCCTTCCAGCAGCTCTTCTGCGGCTATCCCAGACTTGTCCGCGCGATGAATCAGTCGGGGGCTGCCAAAGTGCGCGTGAAATTTTTCGTGATCTGCCACATCGTCGCGGTGCGAAAAGAGAATCTTTGAAATACCGCCCATCTGCTCTATCCGGTGAACGAGCGGCAGGGCGAATCGGGGCGAGTCGATCAGAAGATTTCCCTGTGGACGCCGGATGAAGTAAGACGACGCGCCGTAAGAGTTTCGCGACGCATATCCGCAGAAATAAACATTCTCGGCGATCAAATCCGGAAAGGCAGCCGCCGCTTCTCGCGAGTCCGATTTGTCTCGTGTGCCGATCGAAGCTGTCGGACACGTGACAAGCGCCATGGCCGCTCGATGCGTTTCCGCCGGCGATTCCGGCTGATGCGCGACGAAGGAGTGATCGGAAGCGTCCTCGAAGACGGATGGCGCGATTTGCCGGCACAGATCGCAATCGATGCATGTGTCGTCCACGAAGAAGTTGCCGGAGACGTTTTCGGAGTAGGCGTGTTGTGGATTCGCCATGCCTTCAGTGTACTCCTAATGGCCAGGGTGAGGCCCCGCGCTCCGCTTGACCTGGTAGAGGGTCAAGGCTGTCCCAACTATCGCGACAATAATGAAAACTGTGACGCCGATCTGAAACGTTCGAGATTCCATCACACGCAAAATCCAGTTCCCGTAGAGAAATGCTGCTATCGCAACGACTCCGAAACGAAGGAAACGCGCGATCCCGAAGGACAGGAAGAATTGCGTTCTCCGTACGTGTAGAGCGCCGCAGGCCAGCACAAACGGAGAGAGTGGAAACGGAGGCGGCAGTGCTCCCGCAGCGCCGAGTGCCAGGGCTCCCTTCTTGCGAATCTTCGTCCGCATCGACTTCAGCCGGCTTTCCGAAAGCCAGAATTGCAGGCTCTCCTCGCCGATCTTCGCCCCGATCCGAAACGTGAACCAGGCTCCCGCCATCGAACCGGCGGCCGCCAGGATGGGAAAGAGCCAGACGAGTTCGCGATATCGCGCCGTCAGAATGACGACAGCGGCTTCGACGGCCGCAGGCAGAAAGAACACCATCGAAGAATCGAGCGCCGCGAGAACCACGAGTCCCAGAGGCGAGAGGAAGAGACCAAAAATTGAGGCGAAGAATTTGCTCATCTTGTGTGTTACTCGACCCGCCTTACCCGCTGCATCGATCCGCCTCTGTAAAACCTGAGCCCGGTCACTTTCCCCTGTTCATTGGTCTCGAATTCGATCTGCGCATCCATGATCATGGCGAAGAATTCACGTGCGCTCTCCGGATAGAAAGCGATCTTAACTTCGCCTTCTGCCTGCAGCAGCAGATGCCCGCCATCACGGCTGACGCTGGCCAGTTGGGTGGAAGGGAAGCGATAGCGCCCGACGTATCGCGCAAGTGTTTCCGCATCGACCGGGATTTCCTTCCGTTCCTTGTCTGGTTCAAGATCTTCACGCGCCAGCAGCGGAACCTTCGGGTTCAGCAGATGGATCCCGATATCTTCGACACCGGCGCCAGTCCCCGAATTGGAAAGCACAACCACACCAACGCGCGACCCGGGATCGTATCCGATGAAGGATCGATAACCGCCCGTGCTGCCGCCGTGCGACACGATCTCGACTCCATCATGCTTTCGAACAAACCATCCAAGCCCGACTTCGCCTTCACCGATGTCCCGGCGCGCCTGGGTCATCAATGCCATTGCCGGAGCAAGCGGCGTCTTCGTGTACCCAAGAGTTGCGGCGAGAAACTTCAGCAGATCATTTGCTGTGGAATGGAGTGCTCCTGCAGCGTCAAGCGCGCCGAGGTCCCAATTCGGGATGGGAGCCAGCGCATACGCGTGGCCGGCAGCGAGGTGCTCCTTCATTTCCTTCGTGAGAGGAATGCGCGTGTTGTCCATTCCCAGAGGCTGCGAGATTCGCGCTTCCACCAGAGCGCCGTAGTCCATTCCGCTCCGACGAGCCAGAGCGTGTCCAAGCAACGCACCGCCGAGGTTGGAGTACTCAAAGCCCGAGCCCACCTCACGCGGAAGATCGTAGCTCGAGAGAAATTCATAAAGCCGGGTGACGGAATAGTCGGCAAACGGATTGGAAGGATCGGTCGAATCCACATTTGAAGGCATTCGGGGCAAGGCGGACATGTGCATCGACAGATCCTTCAGAGTGATCTGTCCGCCATGGAGTTCCGGCACTCGAACATGTCCAGGAAGGTAGTTTGAAACGGGATCCGTAAGCTGGACCTCTCCACGCTGCACCATGTCGGCCAGCAATAGCGAGGTGAATACCTTGGTGATCGAACCGATTTCAAACACGGTGTCCCCGTCGAGAGATCGAGGATCGCCTGAATCGAGTTTGCCGTAGGTCACTACCCGGCTTCCCTGGGGTTCAATGATCCCGACGACAATCCCAACGCTCTGTCGAAGGATGTCGATTCTCTCCACGAGAACCTGACGAATCTCGGCGCTGGTCGGAGTCC
>Ga0070675_100003268_pt1 | contig 12292 bp, 10 predicted proteins | sample KBSM43metaG_FD_65343 | JGI IMG/M metagenome (GOLD analysis project Ga0070675, IMG submission 65343) | Miscanthus rhizosphere microbial communities from Kellogg Biological Station, Michigan, USA - KBS M4-3 metaG | ecosystem: Host-associated > Plants > Roots > Rhizosphere > Soil ...
CAGTCGTTAGAATACCAAATCAACCTTCAACGCATCGAGAACCGGGATCAGCGGATTGGCGTATGTCAGTCCCATGCCGTTGGCACCGCCGGAATCACCGCCCGCAAACAGTAGCGCAACACCCAGATTGTCTTCATCGACGATCAAAGAACCGCTGTCGCCACCATCGCTGAATGAATGGGTTCCGGCGCCTTCAATCTCGACCTGGTTGTCGAACCGCAGGTTTCCCAAATCGTATTCGATGACCACGTTATCCAGTTCAAAGGCCGTCACACGCCCCTTCGTTTCTCCGGTGGTTCGTCCGACCTTTCTCACCCTGGTTCCTTCATCGAGAACATCAGGGCCGAGTCCTTTGAGGCTGCCGAACTTCCCCAGCTTCTTCTCCGTCAATGAGACACCCTTGGCAGGTCGAGCAATAGCGCAATCGACAAAGTTCGTCCCGCCCACTTTCAGCCGGATAAATTTAAGGAGGGTCGCCACAATATCGGCAGGATTCGAGCCCCGTCGAGAATCCCTGGTTGTACGATGGCATCGCCAACTTTCGCGTTGTTCTCATTGGCAAGCACATGATTGTTGGAAAGAAACAATGTTGACCGGGTTTCTCTGGCTTTGACGAAACAACCAAGAGTTCCTGCTGTGATTTTATAATGTCCGACCGAGCAGCCAATGACGAGCGGTCGACGTCTTGCCTGAAGCTTGGCCGGAGTTTCCAGCTTGCTCACTTTACCAATGTAGCGAACATCGACTTCTCCCTTCGCCTGCTTGCGAATCCGCTCCACGAGGGGGTGCTCCAGTAAAGAGCGACGCTGGACTCGCACCGCAAGTTCGTGGTGCTTTTTGGCGCGAGCAATGCCGATAGCGATGCTTCTCAATGCCTGGGATTCATGAGTGACAGCCTGAGACTTGATTGCCAGCGTTTTTGCCATTGACGGTGCGGCAACGGCGCTCACAAAATCGCTTAAGATTGTCTGCTTGAGATTTCTTGCATCGTCGAGCTGCATTCAATTCTCCTTTAATCTTGAGAATCGCTGCTCGACCTCATCAAGCGTCGAGTCGTTCTTCGGAAACGCGAAACGAACGAGCCCGCGGCCTAGCTGGGGATCCGACGAGTAGAAACTCGAGCCCGCGTAAGTCTTCTTCACGCGTTGGACTCTAAGGCAGACCGGCCCGCGAAACAAGCGGAGGAAAGTCCACGCTTCAGGATTGCGTGCAATCCCTTTCATGAGACGCTAAGCTCACATGGCAAGGAGGACGTATGACGCGTCTGACTGGCAAACATTCTGTTCCCATTGTCATTCTCGCCTGCGCTCTGGTGCTGAGCGTTCTGCCGGGCCGTGCTGTCGAGACGCTTTCGGGGCAACTCAGCGACGCCGAGTTCTGGCAGCTCGTTTCGACCTCTTCCGAGCCCGATGGCTTCTTTCATTCCGATAACTTCGTTTCCAACGAGCGGTCATTCCAACAAGTGCTTGCGGAACTTTCCGTCGGGCGACAGCCGGGAAGCGCCTATGTGGGTGTTGGCCCCGAGCAGAACTTTACATACCTTCTGGCGGTCAAGCCGAAGATCGCATTCATCGTGGACATTCGTCGGCAGAATCTTATCGAGCATTTGATGTACAAGGCGCTCTTCGAGCTGTCCGCGGATCGCGCGGAGTTTGTTTCGCGCCTGCTGTCGCGAAGCCGGCCGCCAGGTCTCGACTCGAAGTCGACAGTTGAAGACCTGTTTGCCGCTTATGGCAGAACGGCGATGGATCGCCGGATTCTCCAGGACAACATTCGCTCCATCAGGAAGCGGCTTATGCAGGACCACGGTTTTCTGCTGAGTCCCGAAGATGAAGCAAGTCTCGAGCGCGTCGTCCGCGCATTCACGACGGGCGGCGCAAACCTGACCTATGACGGGCCGGTGGAGAACCGCGGCGTACGGACTGTGACCGGCATCATGCCCACCTTTGAAGAGTTAATGATGGAGACCGATGGGGAGGGAAGACACCGCAGCTTTCTCGCCACCGAAGAAAACTTCCGAACGATTCAGGAGCTTCAAAAGAAAAACCTGATCGTTCCTGTCGTTGGGAATTTTGCCGGATCGCGTGCCCTGCGTGCCGTTGGACAATACCTGCGAAATCACGGCGCCACCGTTACCGCCTTCTATACGTCGAACGTCGAGCAATACCTTTTTATGGATCGCAGCTGGAAGGACTTCTATGAGAACGTGGCAACACTGCCAATAGATGGGAGGAGCGTTTTTGTTCGCGGCGTAATCCGCGACGCTGCCGGTGACTATTCCTCGTCTCCGGCTCTTCCACTAACGTCGCGTTACGAAACGAAATTGTTTCCCATTGGTAGTCTTGTCGATGCGTTCAACAATGGAACGATCCAGCGCTACGGCGATATTCTTACCGCCCGCTGATCCCGCTACTTCGAGGTATCGATCGAGTTCTTGTCCGGCCAGCGATAGGTTCTCGACCACAACAGGAATGTGTTCACACGGTCGGTATTGGCCATAAGCCATTCGCGTACACCGGGCAGGTTGGCCCGTTGATTGAGGAAGTAGACGAACGGCTCGACGTAACCCTTCTGCTTCATCTCAACGGCATAGGGGATGTAGTACTTCCAGAGAAAAGTGTCCTTGGCGTCCCCCGCTTGTATCGTGGCGTACATGCCGAACAATATATCCACCTGATCAACGAGCATTTGAATCTGCGATTTGCCAGCCGCTGCGGTTGCTGTCGCCTTGCTCGCAGCGAGTGCGGCATCCAGTGAAGTCATGTCACCTTCACCAGTCTGTCTCGCAGACGTCACATATTCGTACAGAGGATGGCCCGGTGGCGGCACCGCCGTGGGTCTGCTGTCGAGCATGGAACGCCATCCGCCGTAGGCGACCTGCGATCGCGCTGATCCTGGCTCGAGCACCAGAAAGCGGCTAAATGCCAGGAGGACTGGAGTCTTCAGACCTTGCGCACCATAGATTCCGGCAAGCTGGAGATGATTGCCCGGGTAGTTGGGATCCGCCAGTGCGCCCTGTTTGAAGACCGTCTTGGCCGTGACGACATCCCGCAGGCTCATCTCATAGGTCACACCCATGTTCAGATAGAGAGTTCCCGCGTTGGGAGTATTCAGAGCAATCCCTTTCTTGTAGACGTCGACCGCCTTCTCCGGATCCCGGAGGCCATCCAGAATATTTCCGATCAGCGCGTAGAGTTGTGGAAGCGCGGGCGCTGAGTACTGCGTGCCTTTCGCTGCCAGATCGATCGCTTTCTGATATTCCTTCTTCTGATAAAGCGTCTGCGCCATTTCGTATATGGCCGGGATGTTCTCCGGATTCGTCTGGAGGATTTGCTCGTAGCGCGCCAGCGCTTCGTCGTATTTGCCCTGATCGTACAGCGCGATGGCTTCCCGGAGAACGGGCCCTTCCGCAGGCGTTACCGGCGGCGCCTGACGTGTCGGTGGAAGCAACTCCGGCACTTTGATCGAAGTGTCAAGGGGTTGCTGCAACAGAAGAACGAGAAGTGCGAGTGCTGTCATAGTCAATTGCGCAGGATTGTATAGCTGGAATTGGGAACCTGCAACCGGGGGAGTTCTGGTGACGTTGACCGAGATCTGGGGACAGACTCCGAATTCGAACGGGAGATTCTGTACCATAGCCCAGATCTTGCAGGTCGAATTCGGAGTCTGTCCCCAGATCTCGGTCAACGTCACCAGAACTCCTGCTATTGCTGGGCGCGCAACAGGGAAAGCAGAGCAGTTCGTTGCGCAGGGACGAGGATGCCGACCACTTTGGTCAGAGCGTCGCGCTCAAGTTGCTTCAACGTCGCTGCGTCCGGAGTTCCCTGAGACTCCTTGACGAAGGCCGCCCGTGCTGCCTTCTGATCTTCAAACACCGCTTTAACTTTTGGCAGCTGCTCTTCGGTCAATGGAGCATTGGCATCTTCCAGCGCGATGCGCAGGGCGTCGAAACCCCCGCGGGAGCGGATCTGGGCTCGCGACATCTTCGTGAGCACAGACTGTTGTGTGGGATTAAGCGCCGGCGCCGATGCGATCTTTCCGAAGAGGGCATCGTTCATCTGGAGCCTCTCGACTTCGAGAGCGTCGAGGACCTCGGCAGGGACTCTCGAACTTGGCGGCGCACCACGCGCAGCGAGCGCCGCAGCCAAAAGTGCTGGGTTCGGTGTACCGGGCGCAGGTGCAGCAGCGGGAGCCGCAGGTGCCGGAGTGGGGGCCGCAGGTGCCGGAGTGGGGGCTGGAGCTGGTGGTGCACTCGCCTGGCGTTCAGCCATGAGCAGCTGACCATGGGTTTGCAGCGTTCGACGCATTGCGGGAATCTCTGCATCGAGCAGCTTGTTGAGTTCGGTTTCCTGCTCCTTCGTCAGTGGCGCTTCTGCTTTGGCCAGCGCATCGCGCAGTCGGACGAGTCGATCCGGTGGGGGCGCCGGTGTTGCCGCTCCGCGGTTCGGAGTGGCGCCGCGTGCGGCAGGTGCCGCTGGGGTCAGGAGGCTTCCCGGGTCTCCAAAAGCACCGAAGTCCACATCTTGTGCGTATGCGGCAACGCTGAATATGAAGAAAGCAGCAAGGCTCAGGAGTCGATTCATAGTCTTCTCCAGCGGCATCAGAAGCGGGAGGTCAGGGACAGTGTGAGCGATCGTCCCGCGCCATAACTGGTGGGTTTCCCAAACAGGGGCGATGTTATCACGCCGCTGTATCCATTGACTCGCGTGTTGTTGAGCAGATTGGTGGCGCTCACGGTAAAGGTCAGTTGTGGCCGCAACAAGGTGGGCTGAGCTGCCGCCGATGCCCCGGGAGAACTGGTTATGGCGCCTGGCTGTGACGCCATGCTCGTGAGCAATTGCTGGATCATTGCAGGCGGCAATCCAGCACTCAGCGCCGACTGAATCAAGGCGTCCTGATTCGACGCCGCCGGTACACCGGCCGCGCCCGTTGGGGCTTCGCCCGTGGGTGCCTTCTTCTTGCGCAGATTTATGGCAGGGCTACTCCAGTTCACGTTCATGACATAGCTGCCGGGTCCTCGCAGTGAATTGCGCTTTATACCCTCGGGCCTGTCGTTGATGGACTGGTCAAAGTTTTCGTCCCGACCGGTAGTGATGCTGTAGGCGCGCCCGGAGGTCGCTGTCAGAGTGAGCGAAAATGAGCCAACCTTGGGAGGGCGGATTGAGAAGCTGGTGTTGACGCGGTGCCGCTGGTCGTTGCGACCCCAGTCGGCTCTCACGTTGTAGGGGTTCTGAGCGGAGCCGTCGTCTTCGGCCCACGTGACGTTGTATTGGAACGTGCCCGTAAACTGAGTCTTCAGGAACTTATTCGTTATCGAGGGGACCTGAACCAGCAAGGTCAGGTTTCTCGAGAACGAATTGCCGACGGACTCGAATCGGTTAATCCTGCCGATGTTGGGATAGAAGGGCCGGAGCTGGTTGATTTCATCCTGTGTGAGCGTCGCACTCAGGGGAGTCCCGGGGAATGGAGCGTTGATGTTGCGATTTCGGATCTGATGTGCGGAGCGGTTAACGCTGAAGCTGGTCGTGAACCTCCAGTTCTTGGGAAGGTTCTCGGTCAGGGATACCTGAGTGTTAAAGGTATATGGTGCCTGCAGGTGCGGGTCTTTAAGCTGGCGCGAGCTGCCCACACCTGTGGTCGTTACGGATCCGCCGCCGGCAAAAGGATCCGGGTATGTGGGATTCGAGATGACCGTATTGAATTGCCGCGTTGTGCCGTCTCCACGGATCAATTGTTCATAGTAGTACAGCGGGAAATTCGAATAGGTCAGTCGCGCGCCGACGCTGATCGTGTGTCGCTTCTTGACTTGAATCTGAAACTGAGTGGTGGGGGAGACGTTGTTGTAGTCCTTGAGGTGTGTTTGAACCGCATACTGCGCACCGATCGAATAGCTCATGGTCGGCCTAATGCGATACGTGGCATTGACGGAGACGTTGGCATCCATATGTGATGTTCGTGCGACCGGGTTGCCGGAAGTCTGTGTAAATGTCAGGGGGCGTCCCGCCAGATAGTCTTCCAGGCTTGAGAACGTGAATGTGCCGAGGTAGTTGTTTTCCGAGAGGCTGTAGTTGGACTGGCGGTTCATGTTCAGGTTGAACTGGAGGTTCCACTTGGGCGTCGGTGTCCAGCGAAACGTATCGTTGAGGTTGTAGGAAGCGTTGCTGGACTCGCTGCGATTTTGAGCTCCTCCGCCATAGAATGCGTCCACGACATTAATGCCGAGAGCGACTGTCCTCGGGGCGGTTCGCGCGTTGCCTCGACTCATTCGGAAGTTGAAGGTGTTCGTCATCTTGGGCGACAGTGTTTTGTTGTCAGAGATCTGGAAATTCCAGCCGTTGTCACGACTGTCAGAGGCGCGCTCCTCCAGCGTAAAGCCGCCGATGCCCTGGTTGAGGTTCTTGGTCCTGGTGTATTCAAAGCTGTTGTAGATCGTATGGTTGGTCGAGAGGTACCAGTTTTGGGAGAAGCCGATACTGTCGTACGTCGATGGACTGAAAACACCAGTGTTGATGGGGCCGCCGGGCGTTATCGCGCGAATGGAACTGTTGCCGGATTCCGACTGCTGCTTCGACAGATTGAAGGTCATCGACATCTTCCCCTTGATGACGGGACCGCTGTAGTTCGTTGTGATTACGGAAGTGTGGCTTGGCGGTTTGCTGATGGCATGAGGCGTTCGCGCATTGAGCGCCGAGTCCCTGTATTGAAACCTCGCGTTGCCCGACCATCGCGTTCCTCCTGGCTGCCTGGAAACCACCGTAATGCGAGGGCCGGTTCCATTAGCGTTGAAGGAATTCGGTTCAATGACGATCTGCGCGATCTGATCGCGTGTTGGCAAGCGGCCTCCTTCGAATCCGTCGATCAGCAGCTGAGCATTGCCTTCGCCACCGGCCAAGGCCTGGAGGAACGCAAGCAGAGACTCCTGATCCTCAGGCAGTTGTTCCAGTTGCTCGGCAGTGATTACTCGCGCATCGAGACTCAACGCGGCATCGACCACGACCCTGTCCGTATTGCTGACGACGTCAACGGCCGTGGTGATTCCTTCCAGAGACATGGTCACCGTCAGGGCCGGCATGTTCGGGACCAGACGAACTTCCTGCTTGTGGACCTGGAAGTCGGGAGCCGTGACGGCGAGCAGGTATTGTCCGGCGGGAAGGTCAAAGGAGAAAACGCCGACGGAGTCGCTCCGGGTCGCCTTGACCACCTCGGAGCCACGGATCATTGCGACGTCCACGGCGGACATCGCCGCGCCGGACGGGTCCTTTATCGTGCCTCTCAGCCTGGGGAGTTGAGGGGCGTTGGTCTGGCCCAAAACTGAACCCGACGTCAGGAACGCGAGCAGCAGGGTAAGTCCCGCAAAAATAGCGATCGACTGCAAAGTCTTCATTTTTGAGCATCCCCAGGTTTGCAAACGATGAGCGTCGACGTTAAGACGCTGCTGCCGAAATTTTGGTTCAAAAAAATTGCTAGGGCGTTAGCAATGGAGTGTTGGGTCCCTTTGAAATTTAGGAGGTTTCCAAGGCAAGCCAGATATCCCCTCCTTAAGGAGGGATTATTGGCTCGGCGCAGTTGGCGGGTTCGAGTGGTAAAGTGGGAGCCTCACTCCCGGAGGCCATCATGTTTGAACGTTATACGGAACGCGCGCGGCGCGTTATCTTCTTTGCCCGTTACGAAACGAGCACGTTCGGCAGCAGGACCATCGAAACGGAGCACTTCCTGCTGGGTCTGTTGCGCGAAGAGACGAATCTGCTTCAGCGCCTGCTTGAACGACCCGATATCCACGAAGAAATGCGTGCGAGGATCAAATCGCGCATCACAGCCCGCGAGAAGATATCGACATCCATTGATCTGCCCCTGTCTGATCCGTGCAAGCGAATTCTCAAATATTCCGAAGAGGAAGCAGAGAAACTCGGCCATCACTTTATCGGGACAGAACACTTGTTGTTGGGGATCCTTCGGGAGAAGGGCTGCCTTGCGGCGGAACTGCTTGAAGAGGCCGGCGTGAGCCTGGACAAAGCTCGGGAATCGATCGCAAAGTCTTCCTTGCCGGAAGGGCGTCCGCCGAAGATCCAGCCTTCCCCATTCACGGGAGATTTGTCCCTCGATGCCCTTATGGTTCAGTTGCCTGAAGACCGTTTGCGCTGGTTGAAGGTCGTGGTCGAAAAACTTCTGCGTGGTGAGCCCGACTCTCTCACTGAAGAGCGGACCTCATCGATTCGCCGCACGCTGGACGGCTCGGTCCTCGTGGAGACCCGGCAATCCATTGGTCGTCACCAGATCACCGTCAGGGAACAGTTTCAACTGAGCCCTGACGGTAAGACCCTGCGGTATGCCCACGAGGTTACGGGGTCGCGGCCCGAACAACGGCGCACGCAATCGTACGAGTTCGACGTGAACCCGAATTAATCCAGGGTGAAGACCCAGATTGAGCCGCCTTCGGGAACCGGCGGGTATTGCCCGGGGAACCCCCGATTCAGCGTCCCCTGCATGCCGGCAGAATCCCCGCCCCATCCGGAAACCACCGCGATGTATTGCTTTCCGTCGACGCTAAAGGATGTGGGCGGCGCGAGAATCCCGGAAGGTGTTGGCGATTCCCACAAAAGCTTGCCGTTCGATGCGTTAAAGGCGTGAATCTTCCGATCGTTGGTGCCGCCTGTGAATACAAGCCCGCCGGCAGTCGCAAGCATGGAGCCCCAGTTCGGACTTTTCGGGTAATTGTGCGTCCAGACTTTCTTGCCCGTGTCGACATTCCAGGCCTGCACTTCTCCAAAATGATCCGCGCCTGCCACCAGCGGCGGCGTGGCTGGTCCGGTACCGCGCCCCGTTCCCGTGTAGCCGCGGCCGGGCGTATACGTTGTGGGGGCGCCCGTGAGCGAGCCGCAGATGTTGTTATTCGCCGGAACGTAAATCATGCGGGTTTGAGGACTGAACGCAATCGGCGGCCAGTTCTTCCCGCCATGAAGTCCCGGGCAGAAGTCTGCTGTCTTGCCGGTGCCCGGCTTGCGATCGGGATTGACGTCTGGCCTTCCCGTTTTCGGATCGAGACTCATGAAAACGTTTTGGTTTACGTAAGGCTTGCCCTCAACGAATTTGATGGGGCCGTCTGTGCGCTCGAGGAACCACAGATATCCGTTACGGGCAACGTCGATCAGGCCCTTGATCGTGCGGCCATCCCGTCGATAGTCCACCAGGATGGGTGGCGAGACCTCATCCCAATCCCAGGAATCGTTGGGATGGTATTGGAAGTGGCCCTTGATCTGTCCTGTCGCGACATCGATGGCGACCGTCGACGATGTGTAGAGATTATCTCCGGGGCGCTGATCGCCCATCCACGGCCCGCCATTTCCGGTTCCCCAGTACGCGAGGTTTGTCTCAGGATCGTAGTTTCCCGTGACCCAGATCGAGCCGCCGCCTGTTTTCCACTGATCGCCGCCCTGCGGCCAGGTGTCGCTGCCGGGTTCTCCGGGTGCAGGAATCGTGTACGCTCGCCACATTTCCTGGCCCGTGTCCGGATCGAGGCCTGCAACGAAGCCGCGGACTCCAAACTCTCCACCGGAAGTTCCCACCATCACCTTGCCACCGGCGACGAGCGGTGCCAGCGAAATGTAGTAACCCGAGGAATTCTCCGCGACCTTGGTGGTCCAAACTTCTCTGCCCGTTTTCGCATCCAGGGCCACAATCACTGCCTCACCCGCTGCGAAGTAAACCTTATCGCCGTACAGTGCCACGCCGCGACTTGTATCGTGGGCGACGTTGGCGCCCTGCGGACGCGGCCTGCGATATCTCCACAGGACATTTCCTGCCTTTACGTCGATGGCGATGACCTGGTTGTTTGGAGTGGAGACAAACATCACCCCACTGTTCACGATTGCCGCCGCTTCATGGACCCTTCCCTCGCCGGTCAGCAATCCCCAGGCCGGTTTGAGCTTATCCACGTTTCCCGTATTGATCTGGTTCAACGGGCTGTAGCCCCATCCGTCAAAGGTCCGGCGCACCATCAGCCAATTGGCGGGCTCAGGATTCTTTAACCGCTCGGCTGTTACTGGTTGGTAGTTCTGGAAAATCGGCGCCTCCGGCGCCGGAGGTGCAGGCACCTGGGGCGCCTGCGCAAAGCTCGTGAAGAACATGACGGCCAATGCGGTGCCGCCAGTGGCGACAATTGCAACGAGCCTTTTGATCGTGGACATGGAGGTCTCCTCGTCATCGATAATGGCAAACAAGTGGCGCAATCATACATCGGCGATGACTGACTCCTGCCGAGGAATTCCTTGTAACGCGTCGGCAGTAAGCGATGAGGAGTGAAGGTGAAGTTGGGCATTCCTGAATGCGGGGAATTCTACTTGCCGTCGCCAGTCGTTCCTTTCTATGCTCCGCGCATCAAACGGAGGGCGAATGTTCAAAAAGATTCTTCCCGTGTGCGGTACTGCCGCGCTTGTTCTGGCGGCGTTTGTAGCGGGTCACGCGAATTTCGGCGCGGCCACCGTGGCGGCGCAGGGTGCCGCGCTCACCGCGCTGGATTATTCCGAGATCACGCAACTAATCAACCGTTATGCCTATGGCATCGATACATGCGGTGGCAACGGCTTCGACTATGCCAACGTATTTACTACCGATGGCGTGTTCATCGATAAAAACTCCGACGCCGGTTATGCGGCCGGGGGCCGTGTCCTTGCCCGCGGGCGGCAGGCGCTTGCGGAACTGATTGGGGGCGGCTCCAAGGGATGCAAGACCAAGCAGGTATGGACGGACTGGAGCCACCTGATGCTCAACCACGAGATCACGGCAACGCCCGAAGGCGCGAAGGGAAGAATCTATCTCGTGCAACTCGGAATGCGCGGCCCCGGAAGCATCGAACGGCATGGCGGCTACGAGGACGTCTACGTCAAGACCGCAGAGGGCTGGCGGATCAAATCCCGCACTCATGTGCGTAACAAAGCATGGCACGCCGAAGGCCTGCAGACGCCCGATTTGAACTGACGCGCCTTTCTACTTCAACGCGCGATAGGCCACGCGATCCACGTTGAAGGAGCTCAGCCAGAGATTGCCGCCGACCGGAATTGCCGTCGCGGTTCCGGTATACGGAGCGGCCCGCGGCCCGCGAGCGATTTCGGTGACTGCCATCGTTTTGGGGTCGATTGCATCGACGACCCAGCCGCGTGGACATTGAATATCCTCGGGCTTCTTCGGTGGCCCGCCGCACGCCGCCTCGTTTTCGATGATGCCTGCGGTATACAGGCGATCGCCGACGAAGCGGACGTTGTCTGGACCAAACTCCTTGAGCTGTGCGAAGCGCAACGGTTTGGACGGATCCGCGCGAGAGTAGGCGACCACGCGCTTCAATCCGATGGAAGCAACGTAGAACTCGCGACCGTCGGCCGATGTTTCGATGCCGTTGTTTCCCGGCAGTTCTGTTCCGGCCAGAGTCTTGAATTCCTTCGATCCCGGTGTCCACATCACGACGAGGCCAGTGTTGCGTCCGGCCCAAACGTCTTCGAACGTTTTGCCGGGCAGCACGAGCACGGTCGCGACAATTGCGCCATCGCTGAACACCGCTACGCTGTTTGCCGCCCAGTTGTTCGGCATGAGCACACAGCCAACCCATGTGGCCGCAGGCGCCGCGCCACGAGCATCGAGATCGAAGACTTCAATGGACTCACGGCTTCCGTGATTGGTTGCGTACAACATGTAATGACCGGTTTGCGCTGATCGGAGACTGAGGCCATGCAGGATTGCTTGTTTCGGATCGAGTGGACCCGGACATGAGGCGAACTTCGCCTTATCCGCGCTGGATGGCGATGTGCCTGGACCGAAAAGACTGCGCGCTGTTTTCGCCTGCGTGTCGATCAGATGCAGTCCGCTGCCCGCCGTCATTCCACTGGCGATCAACCAGCGCGTGTTGGGGACGAGGACCAGGTCTTCAGGCGCCTGCAGTCCGCAAATGAAGTTCAATCCACCCGTTGGCGCGCACGCGCCCGACTGCGCAACTGTTATTGCGACCGACGTGCCTATTGCCACAATCACGAGCAGTAAGAAGTAGGTTGTACGCTTCATGGCTTTCCTCCGCGAGAGAATCATACGCCCGGCGTCGGATGACACAAAACACACCTAGTACTGCTTTTCGCAATTGCGATCACGTATTCGCGTGGCGGGCACCGCGGAGCGGTGCAAGGAATTTAGCCGGGGTAAGCGCGAAGCGCGCAACCCCCGGTGAAGGAGATCGCCAAATCCTCGCACGCCGCAGGCGTGCGAGGAAACTCGCGGTAACGATGACCGGGGGTATCGCTCGCTATGCTCG
>Ga0070675_100003272_pt1 | contig 12287 bp, 11 predicted proteins | sample KBSM43metaG_FD_65343 | JGI IMG/M metagenome (GOLD analysis project Ga0070675, IMG submission 65343) | Miscanthus rhizosphere microbial communities from Kellogg Biological Station, Michigan, USA - KBS M4-3 metaG | ecosystem: Host-associated > Plants > Roots > Rhizosphere > Soil ...
TGCCCTCCGCGCCACGGATCGAATGTCTCGGGGGAGCCTGACACCAGAGCCGCGCGATCGTCATCGCAGCCCAGCAGGAACCGTGCCTCTTTTTCCTCTTCAAGAACTGAGACGCTCACCGGCTCCTTTCGGGTGGACCGCCGGACCGCGCACAGGACGACCGCAACTGATTGCACCAGACGGTCGAGGTGGGCGCTCCGCATTGTGCCCGACAGATCTGAGTCAGTGGCGAATGTCAGTGGCGAACACCGTGCCGCACACGCATCGGTCACTTGGTCTATAAACTCTACGGCGCGCACGGCCATGATTGGACCAGACGCGGGTGCGGGCTCGGCGACGAATGCGGCCGCTTCCTCACAGAGGCGCGTGATACGGCCGAGCGCCTCCATCGATTGCGTCATGGCCCGCTGGCGATCCGCCTCAGCCTCGAGCCGATTTTGCTGCAAGAGACGGAGATAGCCCTGCGCGACGCTCAGCGGTGCGCGCAAATCATGGATGAGGAGATTCAAGGCCTTTGCGATCTCATCGCGCTGAGTTGATGGCACACGAGTTGAACCATCTCCAGTGGTCACCGATGTCTTCATCTCCTCATCCGATTCCAGACGTGCCGCCAAGTCCAAGCCTCCTGATCGTCGACGACTATCCCGACGCACTCGACGTGTGGGGCGTGTATCTCCGTGCCGAAGGATTCACCGTGCTGACGGCATCTGACGGCCAGAGCGCGTTCGCAGAAGCGGTGCGCGAGAAGCCCGACGTGATCATCATGGATCTCGAGCTCCCCGGAAAATCAGGGTACGAGGTGGCGCGTGACCTGAAAGCGCGCCCGGACACGTGTGCGATTCCTTTGATCGCCGCCACCGGATATTCCCACGTCAAGCAGCTCGATCTGGCGCGTGCGTCCGGCTTCGACGCCGTGATGGTGAAGCCATGCGACCCCCAGTCGCTGGTCGCTGAGATCCGACGTCTGCTCCGCAAAACCGACGCGGCTCCGGCTGCGGCGACTGAGTAACGGCCTTCCATTTTATGGCAAGCCGCTGCCCCGGCGGCGCCTCGGTTTCCACTCGGACCTCTGGCACGGAGCCTGCTCAGCCCCGAGCCCAGGAGTGCACATGCCAGCGGATGCCACCATTCAGAACGCGCTAATCGTTATTGCGGTTGCGCTTAGTGTTCAGACCGTGCTGTTGCTTTGCACAGTCATCGCCATTTCGGTGGGCCTCAAACGGGCGCATGCGATGTTCGACACACAGCTCAATCGTTTCGGTGAGCGCCTCGATGACATGGCCACGCAGACCCGCATTGCTGTCGATGCGATCGAGCGATCGAGCTCTCAAGTCAACACCATGCTTCACGATGCTGGCGGCGTCCTGCGCACGGTCGGGTCGTTCATGGGCGCACCACGGACCATGCTGATGACAGGCGTGGCCTCGGCCGCATCGGCGTTCTCTCGTTGGCGTCGATCGCGGCACCAACACCAGCAGCATGCGGCGGCGCGATGATGACAGCAGGCGCCTGCCTCGTCGTAACTAACTTGGCGAAGGCGGGCACGCAGGAGGGACACATGTACGAGCGTCACGAAGAGCCCAACACGGGATTTGCTGCCGGCCTCATCACCGGCGCCATTGTCGGAGCCGGGTTGGCGCTGCTGCTGGCACCGAAGTCGGGCGCGGCGTTGCGCGATGAACTCGGCGAATCGTGGATATCGCTGCGCGAAGCGGTCGGACGCCGCTATCGCGAGTTAGCCGAGCACGCCGGCGTCGAGCTGGACAATCTTCAAGAACGCATCGACCAGACAGCCGATGCAGTGGAGTCGAGCGCAACCAAGCTCGTGGAAGCGGCCGCGCGTGAAGCGCGGCAGGTCTGGACAGAACGGTCGAGAAACGATGTGTAGAAGTGGCACTGCGCTTGCTCCTTCCAGTCCCATCTCCGCTTGGCGCGCGCTCTGCGAGCCGACAAACGTTCCCCGTCCGTGCGAATGGGAGGCAGCATCTGCCTCCCTTCGCTATCCCACCTAACGAGAAACATTCATCTTTTCGTGTGAGTGCCTTGTAACGCCCGCGCTCGAGCCGTCACTTGTTGGCCAAGAGGTGATGGATGAGGAAGCGAATCGTGTTGGGTATCTAGATGCTCATCGCAGGAAGTGTGAGTATCGCGTTTCCTCTTGTCGCTCACGCGCAGCCCTCAGCAGAATCAGAGATCTCGTGCGACGCGCCTGAGGCACTGCAGCACGCGCTGATAACCATCCCGGCCGGTGGTCGCATCATCGTCCGCTCAGGAACCTGCATCGGAAACTTCGTGCTCAGTCGCGACATACGCATCCAAGGCAGCGGCTTGGATCAGGTGACGCTGCGGGCCGCCGATCCGGCTCAACCAGTCGTCACCGTGCCGCGTGGAATTACCGCGACTATTAGCGGCGTGACGATTGCCGGCGGCCGAGTGGGCGTGTTGGTCATCGGTCGCTCGTCGCTGGCCTTCACGATGGTCAGCGAGAATCTTTCAGGCGGGATTGAAGTCCGCGATAGCGGAACCTTGGAGGCCGACAAGCTCAGGGTCAGTCGGAACAAAGGTCCGGGCCTCACGGTCACAAAAGCCGAGGCGGTGATTCGCGGCGGTCTCATCAATCACAACTTCAGCAACGGTGAGGGCGGAGCCGGAGTCCTGGTGGTCGGCGGCCGGGTCGCACTGACCGAGACACAAATCGAAGAGAACGACGCGAAGCGGTGCTGAACGGGGGTGACATCGCGGTCAACAACACGACGCTCGCCGCAAACGTGGCTTCATTCCAGTTCGCTGACCGGCCCGGTGGTTGGGGCGGCGGCATTTACGTGGACAAGGCCTCCAAAGCCTCGCTCGCCTACGCGACCATCGTCCTCAATACAGCGCGATTTGCCGCCGGCGTCGCCTCGAATAACACCGTCACCCCGCTCGCGGTCTGTTCCGGCGGACTCGACCAGCGACTCAAGCCGCGGCCCGCGAGAGGCGGCTGCGACGTTGGGGCCTTCGAGCGGCAGCCCGATGACGTGATGCCCTGAGACTGACGATTAACGATGTCCGCGTCAATTTCGCCCTGTCCCGTGTTATTGTCCGCGGCATCGCGCCGCAGGCGCGCGACCGCCCTACTCCTGGACATATACACGGAGCACTCGCCATGAAGACGACAGAACCGCAGATTCCCTCCGAGGCCATCGAGGCGTACAACCTGTATATCCACGGTGAGATCAACCGGCGTTCGTTCTTCGATCGCGTCAACAAGGTCGCCGTCTCCGCGGTCGCCGCAACCGCAATGGTCGATGCGTTGATGCCGAACTACGCGGCCGCGCAGCAGGTCTCCCCCACCGATTCACGGCTGAAGACCGAATATGCCACGGTGCCGTCGCCGCAAGGCAACGGCACTATCAAGGGTTACCTGGCGCGTCCGGCGAGCGCAGGCAGCACGAAACTGCCGAGCATCCTCGTCGTTCACGAGAATCGCGGACTCAATCCGCACATCGAAGACGTCGCTCGTCGTCTCGCGCTCGAGAACTTCATGGCCTTTGCGCCCGATGGCCTGACATCGGTCGGCGGATACCCCGGCGACGACGCCAAGGGCGGCGAGCTCTTCGGCAAAGTCGATCGCGCGAAGATGTCCGAGGACTTGTATGCGGCAGCCGTGTGGCTGAAGTCGCGGCCTGACAGCACCGGGAAGCTTGGCGTCACCGGGTTCTGTTTCGGTGGTGGTATCGCCAACGCCCTTGCCGTGAGGATGGGGGCGGATCTCGCCGCAGCGGTTCCGTTCTATGGTGGCGCTCCCATGGCTGCGGATGTGCCGAAGATCAAGGCGGCGGTCCTCGTGCATCACGGCGGTGAAGACGCCCGCCTGGTGGCGGCGTGGCCCGAGTATGAGAGCGCACTCAAGGCCGCGAAGGTCCCCTACGAAGGACACATCTATCCAGGCGCTGTGCACGGCTTCAACAACGACGCAACGCCGCAGCGTTACAACAAGGCCGCCGCTGATGAAGCCTGGAAGCGGACGGTGGCGTGGTTCAACAAGTACGTGCGCGGCTGACGCGCAGCGAGGCGGTCATGCACGACACTCATCGCACACATGGGGCGCGTCTGTGGACGCGTCTGTGCTTCGTCGCCCTGACGGTGGTGTTTCTCGGATCACTGGGAACCGCGATCGTGGCCGCGCAAGCCAAGCCGTCGGGCAAGACGGTGTGGGATGGCGTCTACACCGACGCGCAAGCCGAACGCGCAACCGCGACGTTCAGCTCGACCTGCTCCCGATGTCACACGCTGGGCGCCGACGGCAATCGCCCGCTCAGCGGTGACAAGTTCTGGGAGGGCTACACGCAGAAGACCGTCGCCGACTTGTTGGCATTCGTCAGCAAGAACATGCCGAACGGTCAAGGCGGCACACTCTCGCCTGGGACCTATAACGATCTCGTCGCGCTGATCCTCAAGACGAACGGCTTCCCGGCCGGTACGACCGAGGTCACACCCGAGACCGTCACGGGGGTGCAGATCATTCCGAAGGACGGCCCGGGAGAACTGCCTGCCAACACGCTCGTGCGTATCGTTGGCTGCCTGGCTCCGAAGAGCGGAAGCGACTGGACGCTGACGAATGCCACGGACCCCGAACGAACCGACAAGACAACCGTCGGCGCCGAGGACGCCACTCGCCCTCTGGGTTCACGGACGACGGCGTTGAAGTTCGTGCTGAGTCGGCTGGATCAGCACGTCGGGAAGCGAATGTCAGTGACCGGGCTGACAATGGGTAAAGGCGGCGCCGACGGCATCAATGTCTCGACAGTTAATCGCGTCGGCGAAACCTGTCCCTAAATAGACGGTTTTTTGAGCAATTTGGTATAGGTTGGCCGCATAGGTCTGGGGCCCGGCAGACCCCCTGCCGGGTGTAAAATTTCCCTGTCACAATCGTCGCGCGTGTGGGGTTGGTCGCTCGACTTTCAGTCAGTGAGGTGGGGCCAAGATGCGCACCCAGCGGACTTTCACATTCCTCCTGTCATTCTTGTTCGGCGTGCTGATCTTCAGCGTCATCGGGTTCGCTGCCGGTGAAAGTCTGCTCGTGGACGCCGCCAAGCGTCACGACACGACCGCCGTGCGCGGACTGATTGCCAAGCGCGCCGACGTCAACGACGCCTCGCGCGACGGATCCACTGCGCTGCTGTGGGCCGCGTATCACTCGGACGTCGCCATGACGCGCGCGCTGATCGCGGCTGGCGCGAATCCGAATCTTGCAAACAAGTACGGCATCACGCCGCTCTTGCAAGCGAGCCGGACCGGCGCAGACGAGGTCGTCCAGGCGTTGCTGCGTGCCGGTGCGGATCCGTCACTGGCACATCCGGAAGGCGAGACGCCGTTGATGGCTGCGGCCTTTGCCGGCAGTTTGCCAACCGTGCGGCTGCTACTCGAGGCCAATGCCGACGTGAACGCGGTGGACTCGTATCAGAAGCAGACCGCGATGATGCGCGCCGCCGCCGAAGGCCACACCGAGGTCATTCAGGCGCTGCTCGACGCCAAGGCCGATCCGAATAAGAAAGCCCACGTCACCGAGCTCGAGGAACGCAAGCACGCCGATCACGCCACCGGTGGATTCACGGCGCTGATGTTCGCCGCCCGCAACGGTCACGAAACCGCTATTCGCACGCTGATCAAGGGTGGCGCGGATCCGAAGCTGACCAACGGCGACGGCGCCACCGCGACGATCATCGCCATCGTCAACGATCGATTCGACCTCGCGAAGACCCTGATCGACCTCGGCGCCGATCCGAACGACGGCTCCCTGTACTTCGCCGTCGACATGCACGATGCGACGAGCGATATGCGCGCGCGCGACGGTTCGCGGCTGCGCGCCGATCACAGCAACACGATGGGCGCGCTCGATCTGGTCAAGGTGCTGCTCGATCGCGGTGCCGATCCCAACAAACCGTTTGTCGGCCAGCTGCACTCGACAACACTGTGCTGCGGTGAAGAGATCAATTCGTCGCCGTTCTATCGTGCGGCTGTCGCCGCCGATGTCGAAGCGCTGAAGCTGCTGATCGCCAAAGGCGCCAAGGTTGAATGGAGCCCGGCCGAAGTGAAGAAGGAAGGCCGTGGCGGCGCCGGTCGCGGGATGAACGGCAACGTGGGCAAGACGCCGATCATGATGGCGCTCAACGGCGGCCGTGGCGCGGCGTTCGCGGCCGGGCCGGGCTTCGATCGTCTCGGAGCACCACCGTTCCGAGAAGAGTCGAACCGTGAGCCGCTCGAGGCGATCAAAGTCCTGCTCGCCGCGGGCGCCGATCCCAACGCGAAGGATCCTGCCGGCGCGTCGATGCTCCATCAGGCGGTCACCGCGCGGCAGGTGGCGGTCATCCGCGAGCTCGTCGCGAAGGGTGCGAAGCTCGACGCGGTGAACAAGGACAATCTCACGCCGCTGCTTCTTGCTGAGAAGCCCGAGCCCCCGCCGCCGCCCGGCAACAACAACGATCCGAGAACCTATCGTCGCGCGCGCGACTCACGTGAGGACGTGATCGCCGCGTTACGCGAGCTGATGAAGCTCGGACCGAACGATCCGGCGCCGGTGCCTCCGCCCCTGTCACCCGAGCAACAGAAGAAAGCCAACGAGAAGAAGGCGGACGAGGCGGATCAATGAAGAAGGTTCTGGTCAGCGCGGCGCTGGTTTGGGTCGGCGCCGCGATGGTGCTCGCGCAGTCGCCACCACCGGCGAAGCCGGCTACTCCGGTTGCCGCACCCGTTCGGGCAGCGGTGCCGGTCGCCTCACCCGCTGATGCACCGAAGTATCAGGCGATGCTCAAGCAGTACTGCTTCGCCTGCCATAGCAGCAAGTCGCCGCAGCCCGGGAACGATCCGGTGAATCTCGAGGTCGCAAGCCTCGACAACCTGCTGCCGCACGCCGCGACGTGGGAACGCGTGCTGCGCAAGTTGAGCGTGCGCGCGATGCCGCCGCAGGGCACGCCGCATCCGGCCGAAGCCGACTACACGGCGTTCACTGCCTGGCTCTCTGCGTCGCTGGATCGCGCGTGGCAAGGCAAGAGCACGCCTGGCCGCTACGTCGTCCATCGGCTGAATCGCACGGAGTACGGGAACGCGATTCGCGATCTGCTGGCACTCGACATCGATACGACCGAGTTGCTGCCCAGCGATGGCGCGGACTTCGGGTTCGACAACATCGCGACGTCGCTGCGGACGTCACCGCTGCTGCTCGAGCGCTATCTCACCGCGGCGCAGCGCATCAGCACGCTGGCGGTCGGTGACACCAACACCCGTCCCGGCACGAGCGAGTATCCGATCAGCCGCGAGTTCACCCAGAGCGGCTACATCGACGGTCTCCCGCTCGGCACGCGCGGCGGCACGCAAGTCCGTCACGTCTTCCCTGCCGACGCTGAGTACAAGTTGTTCGGGCGTCTCGTGCGCGGCGTCGAAGAAGGCTACTCGGGCGTCGAAGGCAATGAGACGCCGGACACGTTCATCATCACCATCGACGGCGAAGAGGTCTATTCAGCACAGGTCGGCGGCCCCAAGGATCACGAGGTCCAAGCCAAGGACATGAACGAAGCCAAGGCGCTGGTTGACGCGCGCATGACCGGCAAGGTGTTAGTCACCGCCGGTCCGCACGACGTTGGCTTCACCTGGCGCGAGCGGCCGGGACAGCGCCAGGACGTCTGGCAACCCGCGCAGCGCGACAGCCAGGAAGTCCACATGATTGGCGGGCTCCCTCGTCTCAAGACGGTCGGAGTCGAAGGACCGTACGACGTGAAAGGCGTCAGCACGTCAGCGAGCCGCGACAAGGTGTTCATCTGCAAGCCGGGATCGGCCGCGGATGAATCGGCCTGTGCGCAGCGGATCTTCACCAACCTCGCGCGCCGCGCGTATCGCCGGCCGGTGAACGCCGAGGACATCGCGCCGCCGATGCAGTTCTACAAACAGGCGCGCGATGCGAAGGGCGACTTCGACGCTGGCGTTCGAGCCGGGCTCGCGCGCATTCTCGCCAGCACGTCGTTCCTCTACCGCGTCGAACAGGATGCGGTCGGCGTGCAGGCGGGCACTGCGCATCCCGTGAACGACGTCGAGCTGGCATCGCGGCTGTCGTTCTTCTTGTGGAGCAGCATCCCCGATCAGACGCTGATGGATCTCGCGGTGGCCGGGAAGCTCCGTCAGCCTGGCGTGCTCGCTGCGCAGGTGCGGCGGATGATCGCCGACGACCGTGCCAACGCGCTAGTGAGTAACTTCGTCGGGCAGTGGTTGCAGCTGCGCAATCTCGAGTCGAAGGTCGCGCCCGACCTGCTGATGTTCCCCGACTTCGACGACAACATCCGCAAGGCGTTTCGCCGCGAGACGGAGTTGTTCTTCGGCTACATCCTGCGAGAGAACCGCAGCGCGATGGAGCTGTTGAGCGCCGACTACACGTTCGTCAACGAACGGTTGGCCAGGCACTACGGCATCTCGGGTGTGTATGGCACGCGGTTCCGTCAGGTGAAGCTGACCGATCCGAATCGCCGCGGTCTGCTCGGACAGGGCAGCATCCTGTCACTCACGTCGGTGGCGACGCGCACGTCCCCCGTCTACCGCGGCAAGTTCGTGCTGGCGACGTTCCTCAACACGCCTCCCCCACCGCCGCTGCCCAACGTGCCCGCACTCGAGGAAGCGGCGAAGGGAGCCAAGGCGGCACCGAAAACGGTGCGCGAGACGCTGGAGCTGCACCGAAGCAGCCCGGTCTGCGCGTCCTGTCACCGGATCATCGATCCGCCGGGCTTCGCCCTGGAAAACTTCAACTCGGTCGGCCAATGGCGCGAAAAGACCGAGAACGGCGCGCCAATCGACACCGCCGGGGTCCTGGCCGACGGCACGAAAGTCAACGGACCGGGTGCGTTGCGCGACGCCATTCTGAGCAGACCAGATGCCTTTATCACCGTGCTAACCGAGCGCATAATGACCTATGCGTTGGGCCGGGGTGTCGAACCATCCGATATGCCGGTCGTCCGGAGCATCGTGAAGAAGGCTGGGCAGGGCAACTACCGGCTGGCGTCAATCGTTCAGAGCATCGTAGAGAGCGCACCATTCCAGATGCGGACCCGGCTGGAGCCGGAGGGGACCCCGAATAGAGTCGCGCAGTCTCAGCCGGAACGCTGAATGCGTTCCTTGGTGAGGTCACAGCAGCCATGATCATTACGAAGAAGCATCTGTCCCGCCGCACTTTCCTGCAGGGTACGTTTGGCGCCGCGATGGCGCTTCCCCTGCTCGATGCCATGGTGCCTGCGCTCACGGCACAAGGAAAGACCGCCGCACGCACGCCGTTCCGCTTCGGTGCGATCTACATGCCGAACGGTGTGTATCCCGACACGTGGCATCCGACGACTGAAGGCGCGAACTTCGAGTTCAAACCGGTCATGCAGCCGCTCGAGCCGTTCCGCGATCAGCTCGTGACGATCAGCAAGATGAAAGCGCCGTGGGGTGAGTCCGTTCACCTCGGCGCCAGCTCGGCGTTCCTGAACGGCACGGGCCCTGTCGGGTCGCGCGACGAGTCGGGCGACGCGTTCGGCAAGATTCAGTCGAGGAAGACCACCGACCAGTACATCGCCGACGTCGTTGCCGACGACACACCGCTGCGATCGATCGAGGTGGGCACGGAGGACATGGGCACTGCGGTGGGCGCCTGCGACGGCTTCCCCTGCACCTTCTTCAACGCGCTCTCGTGGCGCGACGACTTCAGTCCGCTGCCAATCGGCATCAATCCGCGCGTCACCTTCGAGCGGATGTTCGGCGAGACCGGCTCCACCGAGCAGCGCACGGCCCGGTTGAAGGAGAAGCAGAGCCTGCTCGACTCGGTGATGCAGGAGACAGCGAAACTGCGGAGCTCGCTGGGCGCACCTGATAAGGCGATCCTCGACGAGTACCTGAGCAACATCCGTCAGGTCGAACAGCAGCTCGATCGCATGGAGACCCGTCTCGGCACGATCACCGGCACGCCGGAAGCGCCGCTGGGGCTGCCCGAGGCGTTCGACGATCACATGAGCATCACCTACGACCTGATGCACCTGGCGTATCAGGGTGACATCAGCCGCGTGTTCACGTTCATGATCGGCCACGAAGCGAGCGACCGCGGCTACGCCCACATCGGCATCCCCGAAACGCATCACAGCATCTCGCATCATGGCAACGATGCCGAAAAGCTTGCGAAGTACGCGAAGCTGTGCACCTATCAGATCGTGAAGTTCAGCGAGTTCCTCGACAAGCTGAAGGCCACCAAGGACGCCGATGGCAACCTGCTCGACCACTCGCTCCTCTACTGGGGCAGCGGCATGAGCAACGGCAACCAGCACGATCGCAGCAACCCGCCGGCGGTGCTGGTGGGCGGCGCGCAGGGCCGGATGAAGGGCAACCGCCACATCGTCACGAAAGAAGAGCCGACGGCGAATCTGCTGCTGGCGATGGCGCATCTTGCCGGAGCCGAAATCGAAAAGCTCGGTGCGAGCACGAGACGAATGGATCTCTAAGGGACGGCGGGTCCACACAGGACCCGCCCCACGCGTTCTCAACGGGACCCGCCGTCGTGGCGGGTCTCGTTGTTTATGGGCTCGGAAGGACTCGAGATGAAACGCATTTTGATCGCTGCGATCCTCGGCATCGCCGCGGCGCATGCCGTCGCGACGCAGAGCGTCGTGGCGGCGCAGAACGCCTCTTGCGCGCCGTCGGGCGGACTCACGTTTATTTGCGGCGTCGCCAATCCGGAAGACCTGGTGCTCGTGCCGAATTCGCGGTGGATGCTGGCGAGCGGCATGGCGCCGGGCAGCGGGCTGCATCTCGTAGATACGCGCGCGAAGACGGTGAAGAACCTCTACGCCGCCGGCGCCGCCGCCCGCGCCGACAAGACCAAATACGCTATGTGCCCGGGCCCCCTCGATCCAAAGCAGGCGCTGCTACACGGCCTCAGCATTCGTCCAGCGGCGGCTGGTCGCTACACCGTGTACGCGACGAATCACGGCGGCCGTGAATCCGTCGAAGTCTTCGAGCTCGACGCGAGCGGTGCGGCGCCGGCCGCCACGTGGGTCGGCTGCGTGCTCGCACCTGGCAAGATGTCCTTCAACAGCGTTGCCGCCTTCAGCGACGGCACGATTGTCGCGACCGTGTTGATCACGCCTGACAAGTCTTTCGAAGACGCCTTCGCGCAGCGCATCACTGGCGTGGTGATGCAGTGGACCCCCGGTTCGGCCGGGTTCACACCAATTCCCGGCACCGAACTCTCCGCGAACAACGGCATCGAGACGTCGCCCGACGATCGCGAGTTCTACGTGGCCTCGACGACCACCAAGCGAATCGTCGCGTTCGCACGCAACAATCCAAGCAAGCCGCTGCGCGTGGCGCAATTGAAGGAGTTCGGACCCGACAACGTGCGGTGGACGAGCGACAACCGTCTCATCACCGCGGGCATGCTCGACAACGAACCGGCCTGTGGAGGCGCGCCGAAGGACGAAAAAGGCATTCGTTGTCCGCGAGGGTATGTGGTGGTGACGATCGATCCAAAGACCATGGCCGTCACCGAAGTCGCACGCGGGCCCGCGACGCCGGCGTTCACGGGGACGGCGATCGCGATGGTCTCCGGTGGAGAGTTGTGGCTGGGGTCTTTCAACGCCGATCGGCTGGCCTATCGGACGTTGAAGCCGTAGCCGGGACGGTCCCGGCTACGGTGACTGCCGTAGGGCGGGTCTTGCCGCGTAGACCCGCCAGCCCCCGCCCCGCCCTACTGGCCGCTACGATTCGTCTGCGGCGCGCCGCGATACTCGTCACGCGAGATCACGCCGTCGCGGTTGGTGTCCTGGCGATCGAAGCTGGTATGTGACCACGGCCACTCATCCAGCCGGATACGCCCGTCCCGGTTCATGTCGATCGCCGTGAAGTTGTTGGCGTTCCCGTTATTCGAGGCATTGAACTCGCCTCTCGTCAACCGCCGGTCGTCGTTGGTGTCCAGGCGGTCGAATGCGTTCTGGCCACCGTCCCACTCGTTACGGTCGATGTATCCGTTGCCGTTGATATCGAGGTAGTCGAAGCGGTCGTCAAGGGCGACCTCATCGTCCTCCCCATTCCGGTTTCCGCGCCGCTGCGCGATGACACTCACTTCGTCCCCTGACAATCGGCCGTCATTGTTCCAGTCGTAGGTATCGAAGGTGCGCGGATTGCCGCGCCACTCGGTGCGCGAGATCACGCCGTCGTTGTTAGTGTCCATCCGCCGGAACCGCATGCCGTTGCCGTTGCCGTTGCCGTTGCCGTTGCCGTTGCCGTTGCCGTTGCCG
>Ga0070675_100003274_pt1 | contig 12283 bp, 10 predicted proteins | sample KBSM43metaG_FD_65343 | JGI IMG/M metagenome (GOLD analysis project Ga0070675, IMG submission 65343) | Miscanthus rhizosphere microbial communities from Kellogg Biological Station, Michigan, USA - KBS M4-3 metaG | ecosystem: Host-associated > Plants > Roots > Rhizosphere > Soil ...
GGAGCCGGAGCCGCTGCCGCCCGCCGCGCCGGCCGCCGCCCCGGCCGGGGAGCGCGCGCCGGAGCCCGCCGGCCCGCGCCGGGGCCCGTCGCCGGTGGCTGCCGTCGACCGGCCGGGCGGGTCGCCGCGGGAACCGGCCGCCGCCGCGCCGACCGCGGCCCCCGCCGCGGCCGCGGCGACCTTGCCGCCGCCGTCCGACCTGGTCGAGGACACCGAGACCGGCGCCACCACCGCCGCCGGGGCGCCCCGCGGCATGCCCGCCGGACCGCGGGCCTCCTCCCGGGACAGCACCGCGGCATGCCCGTCGTCCGCCACGATCGCCGCGTCGAGGCCGCGCCGGCGGCCGAACAGCCCGCCACGCTCGTAGTACGACCGGTCGCCCATCGCCCAGGCCATCCGTCCGGTCGTCACCATCGTCGTGAGCTTCCGGAACGGCCTGGTCAGATACCACATCACAACCGTGACGACGCCGACCAGCACCAGCCGGAGCCAGGCCGGCAGCGCGGTCGACGGGTCGAGGATGGCCGAGTCCACCCGGATCACCAGCAGCACCGCGAGCGTGAACAGGATGCCGTTGATGATCGCGGCGGCGACGACCCGACCGGCGGCCAGCACGATGCCGCGCAGCGGGAAGAACGCGCCCGCGGTGAGCAGCGCCGGCGCGAAGATCACCGCGAACCGCACGACCAGGTACGCGGCGATCAGGATCAACCCGCCGACCAGCAGGAACGGTGCCATCAGCAGGACGCCCACGTCGGCGAGGATCGACGCCTCCAGCGACGCGCTGCCGTGCCCGGCGACGCACTCGTACGCCGACGGGTCGTCGCTCTTCACCTTCCCGGCCACGTCGCCGAACGTCTTCTGCTTGGCGTCGGTGACCTTCTCCCCGCCCGTCTTGGCCTGCTCGGCCTCCTGCCAGCTCAGCGCCTGCGCCTGCAGCAGCGCGGAACCGTGCTTCTGCGCGCCGGTGCTGTCCGGGTCGCAGAACTCGCCCATCAGCCACATGCGGTAGAGGAACGGCCCGTACAGCATGTTGGCGACCTGGTCGCCGGGGTCGCCGCCCTTGCCGGTGATGCCGGCCGAGACCGTGGCCACGCCCTTGCTGATCACCGTGTCGGCGGCATGCCCGGCCTTCACCGGCCAGGCGAACAACGCCGCCGCGATGACCGTGACGAGCAGGCACCAGCCGATCGCGGTGGTCGACTCGGACACCCGTTGTCGGGTCGCCTGGGCCATCAGCAGCAGGCCGGTGAGCATCACCGCGAGCGGGAACAGCGGCGTGTAGACGGCCCGGCGCAGCTGGCTGACCAGGCTGTTGAGCAGCGGGTCGAACGCGGACAGGTAGGTCGGGTGCAGGGCCGCCTGCATCACGCCGGTCAGCGCCGCGACCGTGGCCTTGGCCGGGATGAACATCAGGCGCGCGGCCCAGGTCGAGATCGATCCGGACGGGTCGCGGGCGGCACCGCCGCAGCCGAGGTCATAGGTGTACCAGGACAGCCCGGCCAGGCCGTACTGCTCGAACGGCGTCGTCTTCGCGTTCGCCGCGAACGGGTCCTCGGCCGGCGGCAGCGGGTTCGGCTTCGACATGAAGAAGCCGGAGATGCCCTGCTGGGGCGACTCCGGCGCCGGCGGCGTGGTGCACCCGCCGACGATCGGCAGCGCCGACGCGGTGCCGGGCGCGACGAACAGCGTCGCCGCGGCCAGCACGAACACGCCGAGCACCTTCGTGGTGACCCGCACCCACCGAGGCCGCCGGCCTTCGCCGGGCCGGTCGCGATCCGGTCCGGCGCGCTCTGGGCCGGTGCGCTCGGCTACGGCGCGGTCCGGAATCGTGCGGTCGGGGCTGGGGCGGTCGGCTCCGGCGGGGTCCGGAACCATGCGACCGGCGCGGCTACGTCTCTGCTGCGCGGGTCGGAGCAGAGACGTAGCCGGCAGGGGAGCAGGCCGGACCGGCTCCGGAGCCGGCGCGTCGGCCCGGCCGGCGGCGTGGTCGAGCGCCCGGGCCGCCGCCCGCAGGACACGGCCGGGCACGGCCGTCGGCGTGCCGCTCACACCGTCACCCGGTCTTCGGTGAAGTCGGCGTAGTCGTCCACGCTGGACGGGTCGGCGTCGGCCTCACCCGGCTGCCGGGCGTCGGTGTTGACCACCGCGAGCAGGCCCTGGTTGTACGAGAGGTCGGCCACGAACCGGTCCACGTTGCCGTCCGCGTCCCGGAACACGAACTCCCGGTAGTCCGGGGGCGTGCCGTCCGGACCGGGCTGGGACAGCGTGCCGATCGCGTGCTCGTACCCGGCGCCGGTCGGCACGCCGAGCAGCCGCAGCGCGTCCGCCGCCACCCGCTCGTCCTCGATCCGGCCGATGAAGCTGGCGGCCACGTGGTTGGCGACGTCCATGTTCAGCGTGTCCGCCGGGTCCTGGGAGGCGGCCAGGCAGCACACGTTGTACTTGCGGGTGTCCCGGCCGACCCGCTGGAACAGCGCCCGGCCGACCGGCCACATGGCCAGGAAGTGGCACTCGTCCAGGGCCAGCACCTTGCGGACGTGCCGGGGCAGGCCGTAGATCGCCCGGGTCGCATACCAGGAGGCGAGGTGCAGCGCCGGCACGCTCATCCGTTCGGTGAACGACCAGTGCTCGCGCGGGACCGTCGGGTTCGGCAGCACCAGCCCGCTCATCGTGATCACGGTGAGCACGGCCTCGGTGTGCGGCGGCCGGGCCACGAGCTCCTGCCCCTGCGGGGTCAGCGGCGGGAAGAACAGCCGGCCCTGCCTGGTCTCCGCGGTGTCGGAGAGCAGGTCGGCCAGGGTCTGCGCGTGCATCGCCGCCGACTCGTCCCGCAGCCGCTTGTAGCCCTCGTCGTCCGGGTCCATCGGCGCGCCGTCGAACCGCAGCCCCGCGTACTCCCGCAGCCGCCAGGTGACCGCCCAGTAGTTGCTCGTGGGCTCGGCGCCGACCTCGCGGATCGCCCGCAGCAGCAGCGGCTCGGTGTGCGGGTTGTGGTCGATCTGGGCCGGCAGCAGCATCCGGGCGATGTCGATGGCCAGCGTCTTGCGCTCGGCGCGGGCCTCGTCCATCGCCTCGTCGTACTGCTCCTGCGAGTCGAAGTGGCCCGGCTGCGGCTCCGGCACCACCGCCCACGGCGAGAGCGTGCCGGCCGGCGCCTTGGCCAGATCGATGTGCTCCGCGAACTCCTTCAGCTCGGGCATCTCGACCAGCGCGGCCAGTGGGCCGGACGGGTCGAGCATGACCGTGCGGATCCCGCGCCGGGCGGCCTGGTAGCAGATCGCCGCCTCGAGCACCGACTTGCCGGCGCCCTGCCGGCCGACGATCGGCACCAGCCCGGACGCCTTCTTCACCTCGGTCGAGTAGTGCGTGTCGAACATGACCGGCCGGCGCACGCTCGACGCGATGATCCCGATGAGCGGCCCGCGACGGTCGCCCAGCCGGGTGGCCACCTGCGGCAGGCCGGCGGCGAAGTAGCGCATCGGCAGCCGGCGGCGGTACGCGCTGGAGGCGATCGGCTCGCCCGGCACGAACTCGCGCACCAGCGAGGCCTGGCCCTTGGTCAGCACCGCGTCCATGTGCCGGCGCTTGTAGAGGTCGCGCACCGCGCGGACCCGCTCCATGCACTCGTTCTCGGTGCGCCCGGCGACGGCCAGCCGGTACCAGCCCTCGGTGCGGGTGGAGACCAGGTCGTCGCCGTGGCTCATCTCGTCCTCGATGCGCCGGGCGTGCTCGGCCTGCCGGGTCAGCGCGGCCGGCTCGTCGACGTCGTGGATCTGGTATTGCCGCTGCTGGTCCCGGATGCGCAGCAGCGCCTTGGTGACGCCGCCGCGGGTGGCGGTGCCGGCCAGCACGTCGACCGTCGAGCACACCTCGACCGGGAACGGCAGCGCGTCGGTCGCCGACAGCCAGGGACCGCGCGGGTCGGGCACCACGAGCTCCGGCATCCGGCCCAGCGTGACGACCGCGACGTACGAGGTCAGCGGGTCGTGGTCGGGCCGGCGGTCGATCATCTGCACGCACCGGCCGAGCGGGGTCGGGCGCACCACGACCCCCTCGGTGAACGCGTGCAGGTCGGTCGTCTCCCACTCCGCGGACAGCCCCGGCGGCGACATCAGCCCGCCCGGGGCCGGCAGCCCGAGCCCGACCGAGCGGTGCAGCAGCCACTCCATCCGGCGCGGGTCGGCCGGCTGGCCGCCGATGCCGGGGGAGCGGACCACCTCGGTGATCAGCTCGACGTCCCGGTCGAGGTGGGCGAGCTCCCGGTTGCCCGCCTTGCCCAGCACCGCGTCGGCGAGCGCGGTGATCCGGGACCGCGGCGCGATCTCGACGCCGAGGTAGACCTCCTTCTCCGCGGTGGCGGAGGTGCGCAGGTAGCGCTGCTGCGCGAGCAGGTTGTCCGACCAGTCGTTGTCGCGCGCCCCGGGCAGCGGGGACGGCGTGCGGGCGTGCAGGCCGCGGGCCCAGGCCGCGACCGGGTACGGCCGGCTCGTGACCCGGATCCGCAGGCGGCGGCCGGCCAGACCGGCGTACGCGATGCCGGCGGTGTCCACCATGGCGCGCCGGTCGCCGTCGGCGCGCCAGGCCCAGCGGGCGGGCGGCACGACGTACCAGGCGTACGCGCTGCGTTTGGTCAGCGTGATGTTGCCGGCGATCTCGCGGAGGGCGAGCCCGAGCTGAGCCGGGCGCGGCTCCTCGCGGCGTCGAGCCATCAGCGGTCCTTCCTGGCGGGGAGCACGAGGCGCCGCTCCAGCGCGGCGTGCGGATCGACCTCGTCGCCGGCCGGGACTGCCCGGCCGCCCCCGTTCGACTCGGCCCGGTGCGGATCCGTCCGGAAGGGACCGCCATTGCCGGCGCGCGGCCCGACCGGCGGCTCGGCCACCGTCGGGACCGTCGCCGGCGCGGGCTCCGGCCGGCGGACCGCCGCCGCCACGACCTCAGGGGTCGGGGCGGGCGCGGTCTCCGGATCGGGTGCACGGACGAACTCGTGCACCTCGTCGTCGACCGGCACCGGGACGGGTGCCGGCTCGTACACGTCGTGCTCGTCGGCCCTGATGCTCCAGGCCGGCGTCCGCCGGGCCTGCCAGCCGTCGACCGCGGAGTCTGCCGTCCAGGCCGGAGTGCCGAGCCCGCTCGTCGGCTCCGTCGTCGCGGGCGTCGCCGGCTCGGTCGTCACCGGCTGCCCGACCGGCGCGACCTCGGCCACCGGCTGCTCCTTGCGGTGCGCCTTGCGCCACGCCTTGCCGGCGGTCTTGCCGGCGGTCTTGCCGGCGGTCTTGCCGGCGGCCCGGCTGCGCTGCCGCTCGCGCATCGCGAGCACCTTCGGCGGGGTGTCCCGCACGACCACCCGGCGCGGCCGGACCAGCAGCGACCGCTCACCGCGGCGGCGGGAGTGCATCGCCGCCCGAGCCTCCGCGCTGAACAGCGCCGGCAGCGATCGCAGCGGGCGCTCGTGGTCGACGATCAGCATGATCGCCCGGGACAGCACCACCGACAGGCCCAGAGACCAGACCAGCGAGCCCAGCACGCCGGCCGGTCCACCCCCGCCGAGCGGGATGATCAGCACGGCCGCGACCAGGAAGCAGGCCAGCCAGGTGCCCCAGGCGACGTAGCGCGCCTGGATGGGCAGCGTGTATTCGTCCGGCCCGAGCCAGACGGTGTCGAACTGGTAGACCTCGTCGTCCGGTCTGACGGTCAGCGCCATGTGTCTCCCTCCGCTGGCCGGTGCGTGATCGGACTCAGCCGAGGATCAGGTTGACGAGCTGCTGGCCGAAGGCGAACAGGGCGCCTCCGGCGGCGATGAGCATGATCCCGAGGAACAGGTTGACGGCCACGACGGCGTTCTCGCGAGTCCGGCCCTGGTGGGCCCGAGACATGATCACCACGGCGGCGAAGGCGAACAGCAGCGGGATGATGTACTTCACTATCCATGCCACGACGCCGGTCGTGTTGATCGTGGGCTCGGCGGCCAGGACGTGGACGGCTAGATGCTGCACGTCCAGTGCTCCCTTCGGCGGTAACGCGACGCTGCGACGACACTACGGCACGTGCTGGATTCACGTGAGGGGAAGTCTAATGCGACTTTCCTATGACTCCCGCCGGGCGCCGATGCCCCGGGACCAGTGACTGCGTCACTTATACTACTTTCTGGGGCCGGAATTCGACCTAGCGCACGCTTAGGGTACGTCCGTCCGGGCGAGGCGGCCACCACGCGGGGAAGGGTTGGGTCCGACATGGGGGAGCGGGATCCGTACGGGGACGGACCGCGGCGACGCAGCCGGACCAGCCCGGACCGGGTACAGCGCAGCTTCTACCTGCCTCGTGACCTGGTCGATCGGGCCAGGGCCGCGGTGCGCGCCACCGCCGGCGAGCCCGGGGAGTCGGCGAACCTGAGCGAGCTGGCCGGGCGGCTGCTGGCAGCGGAGGTGAGCCGGTTGGAGGAGAGGTACAACGCCGGGCGGCCGTTCCCGCCGGTGGCGTCGGTGCCGCCCGGTCCGGGTCCGGCCGGGATCGAGCGGATCCGCAACGGGGTCCTCCGGCGCGGGCGGTCCTGACTCTCCTGGTCGGCCTCTCCTGGTCGGCCCGCTCCGGGTCGCTCAGTGGCAGTCGCAGTTGCCGGTGCGGTGGACCGCGACCCAGTCCGCATACTCGGCCGGGTCGTCCTCGTACGCGTCCAGGGCGTTGACGACGATGCTGGACACGACCTTGAGCACGTCCACCGACGGGCTGGTCCACACCTCGTCCAGGACCTGCTCGTTGATCGCCAGCGCGTCGTAGACGGCGGCCTGCCGGGGGTCTTCCGGGCGGCCCTGGCGGGAGCGGGTGCCGGGCTTGCGGGCCGCCGAGCGCGGCGTCTCCCCGCCCTGCTGCCGGTCCCGTGAGCGCGGCGGTTCCGGCCCGGCCGGCCGGTACGGCGGAGGCGGGGCCGGCTGCTGACCGTACGGGCCGCCGAACGGCTCGGGCGGGCGCTGGGGCTCGCGCCGAGGCCAGGCCTCCGGCTCGGGCGGCGGCGGACCGGTGGGGAAGTCGGTGCTCGGCGGCACGTCCGGGCGGGCCGCCCACCGCTGGTCGTCCGGCTGGTCATCCGGGGGCTGATTGGCTCCCGGCCGGTTGTCCGGCTGGTCGGGCTCCGGCCGCGGTTCGCCGAGCTGCTCGGCGAGCGCGCCGAAGCGGGCCGCCCAGTCGTCGTCGGGCTCGCCGCCCGGCGGGGTCGCGCCGAGGTCGGGCAGCGGACCCTGCTGGTCGACCACGGGGCCGACCTGGTGACCCGGGGCCGCCGGGCGCTCCCGGGCCCAGTCCTGGAGCAGGTCCTGCTCGTCGGGCGGCTCGTCGGGGGGCGGTGCCGGTGTCGGCAGCGGGGTCTGCGGCAGCGGCAGCGGCGGGTGGGCGGACGCCCCGCCGAGCACCGTGCCCATCGGCATGACGGCGTCGCCGGGCGGCACCGGCGGGGCGGGCCGCGGCTGCTCGTGGGTGTCGTCGGCCTGCGCGGCCAGCGACTCGGCGAAGCTCGACCGCGGCGCGACCTGCGGGACGTCTGACTCCCGCCGAGCCGCCCACCCAGCAGCCGCGGCAGCCCCCGCGGCTGCTGCCCCGGCGGCTGCTGCCCCAGTGCCTCGATGCTCCTCGGGGGCCGTCTGGGCCGCATCCGCCGACTCCCCGGCGGCCCCTGCCCCGGCTGCCGTCGCCCCGGCACCTCGATAATCTTCGGGCGCGGCTGTCTCGGCCGCATCAGCCGAGGCTGCGGCGGCGCCCGCCGCGGCTGCCCCGGCTGCCGTCGCCCCGGCAGCTCGATAATCTTCGGGCGCCGCCGTCTCTGCCCCGGCTGCCGTGGCCCCGGCAGCTCGATGCTCTTCGGGCGCGGCTGTCTCGGCCGCATCCGCCGACCCGGGGGCAGCCGCGCCTGGCGCCGTCCCTTCGGGCGTCGCCGCCGCCGTGGTGGGCTCGTCCGCGTCCGCGGCGGCCGGCGCCTCGTCGGTGGATCCGGCCGGTGCCGCACCGGGCGACCGATCGGCTTCCTCGCCGGGCGCCTCCGCCGGCGCCTGCGCCTCAGCGGCAGCCTCGTCGGTCGGTTCGCGGTCGGTTGGTTCTCGGTCGGTCGGTTCGCGGTCGGTTGGTTCTCGGTCGGTCGGTTCGCGGTCGGCGGGGGGCTCGTGCGGCGGCTCCTCGTCGGCGGGGCTCGGTGCCGGCGGCCGGTCGATGTCCTCGGGCCGAGTCGGCTCGTCGGCCGGCGGCACCGGACTGCCCCAGTTGGCCGACCCGGCCAGCAGGTCGAGCCCGGCCGCCTCCTCGGCCAGCGTCTCGTCCGGATAGCGCGCGGGCGCCTCGTCACGAACCGGTTCCTCGGGCGGCACGCGATCGCGGGCCGGGTGGACGAGCAGGTCCTCGTCCGGCGGGAGCCGGTCGGGCACCGGCCGCTGCCACGACTCGTCGTCCAGCGGCGGCGCCGTCGTCCGCGCCACCGCGGCCGGCGGGAACGCGACCGGCGTCCTCGGCCGGTCCGCGACCGGCGGCGCCGGCCGGGGAGCCGGCCGCGCCGGCCGGGGCTTGCGCGGCACCCCGAACGAGGCGCGCAGGATCAACCAGGTGCCGAGGGCCAGCAGCACCACGCCGACAATGACCACCGCGATCGCGAGCGGACGCATGTCGCTCACGCCAGGCGGTCAGGGACGCCGACGTCGCTCACCGGTCCACCTCCGATCGGCACCGCCCCGTACCGCATATACGTACCCACTGAAACACAACGGTGCCCCGCTCGGTCGACGACGAGGGGCACCGCGTTCATGATCAGCTTACGGTGTGGCGGGCCGGCGAGCGGGAGCTGCCGGGGCGTGTCCTGCACGGTCTCACTCCGCCGGTGGGTCGACCTCGTCCGGATCGAGACCCAGCAGGTTGGCGACCTGCTCGACGACCACGTCGTGGACAAGGTCGGCCAGCTCGGTCCGGTCGATCGCGCGCAGTTCCAGGGGGCGCCGGTAGAGCACGATCCGCGGCGGAGTGGGCCGCCCGCCCGGGTCGGACCCGGCTGGCAGCAGCCGTGCCAGCGGCACCGCACCGTCCTCGATCACGTCGGTGCCCCAGACCAGCGCCTCCGGTGGTCCGTCCGGCACCGCCGGCACGTCCTCGACCGCGAACTCCACCGACTCCAGCTTCGACGCCCAGCGTCCCTCGAGGTGCTCCACGGCGTCGAGGACCATGTCGTCGAACAGCTCCGCGCGGCTGCGCGAGAGCGGCACCCCGGCCGGCACCAGCACGCCGCGCAGGCCCCGCCCGCGGCGGTCCCGGCGGACGCCCGGCCGGTTCCGGCGGCGGGACGGCGCGAGCCGGTCACCAGGCGGGCTCATGGTGCGGATCGTACTCGTCCCGCGACACGCCGTCCGGGAACGACGACACGCCCGGGCGAATCCCGGCGCGACACGGCCCGCGCGGGGCCGAAGGTGCCGGCCGGCGGCCAGGTGCGGGTCTATGGTGCCGCCGTAGGTGGGACGGATCGGCGTGGGAGGCGCAGCAGGCATGGTCAGACACGTGCGCCGGTGTTCCCGCACCGGGTGCCCCGACTCGGCGGTCGCCACCCTGACGTACGTGTACTCGGACTCCACCGCGGTGGTCGGCCCGCTGGCCACGTACGCGGAGCCGCACTCGTACGACCTGTGCGAGGAGCACGCCCGCCGGCTGACCGTCCCGAAGGGCTGGGAGGTCGTCCGGCACGAGGGCGACTACAGCCTGCCGATGCCGAGCAGCGACGACCTGGAGGCGCTGGCCGACGCGGTGCGCGAGGCCGCCCGCCCGGAGCGCCGCACGCTGGCCGTGGACGCCGGCACCGATCCGGGCGCCCGGTCCGACTCGGGCACCGGCCGGCGCGGCCACCTGCGGGTCATCCCCAGCCCGCAGTGACCGACGCGGCCGGCATACACCGCCGGTCCGGAGACACGCCTCAGCCGGAGCGGTGACGCGCGGTATCACTCCGGCCGGTACGGTCGGCGGGGTGCGGAACCTGTCCTCCATCGTCAAGGCGTACGACATCCGCGGCGTGGTCCCCGACCAGCTGGACGAGCAGGTCGCGCGCGCGGTCGGCGCGGCGTTCGCCCGCGTCACCGGCGCGGAGCGGATCGTCACCGCCCGAGACATGCGCGCGTCCAGCGCCCCGCTATCGGCCGCGTTCGCCGAGGGCGTCACGGCCCAGGGTGCCGACGTGCTGGAGGCCGGGCTCGGCTCGACCGACCTGCTCTACTTCGCCTCCGGCTCGCTCGACCTGCCCGGCGCGATGTTCACCGCGAGCCACAACCCGGCCCGCTACAACGGGATCAAGCTGTGCCGGGCCGGCGCGGCCCCGGTCGGCCAGGACACCGGCCTGCGCGAGATCAGGGCGCTGGCCGAGCAGGACCTCGAGCCGGCCGGCCGCCGCGGCCGGGTCGAGCAGCGTGACCTGCTGCCGGCGTACGCGGACTACCTGCTGGGGCTGGTCGACCTCGCCGCGATCCGGCCGCTGACCGTGGTCGTCGACGCCGGCAACGGGATGGCCGGACACACCGTGCCGGCGGTGCTGGGGCCGCCGCTGACGGTCGTCCCGCTGTACTTCGAGCTGGACGGCAGCTTCCCCAACCACGAGGCCAACCCGCTCGACCCGGCCAACCTGCGCGACCTGCAGGCCAAGGTGGTCGAGGTCGGCGCCGACGTCGGGCTCGCCTTCGACGGCGACGCGGACCGCTGCTTCGTGGTGGACGAGCGCGGCCGGCCGGTCTCCCCGTCCGCGATCACCGCGCTGGTGGCGGCCCGCGCGCTGGCCGAGCATCCGGGCGACACGGTGATCCACAACCTGATCACGTCCCGGGCGGTGCCGGAGATCATCCGGGAGCGCGGCGGCGTGCCGGTGCGGGCGCGGGTCGGGCACTCGTTCATCAAGCAGGTGATGGCGGAGACCGGCGCGGTGTTCGGCGGCGAGCACTCGGCGCACTACTACTTCCGCGACTTCTGGCGCGCCGACACCGGCATGCTCGCCGCGCTGCACGTGCTGGCCGCGCTCGGGCGCAGCGACCTGCCGCTGTCCGCGCTCACCGCCGAGTACGAGCGGTATGCCGGCTCCGGCGAGGTCAACTCGACCGTCGCCGACGTGCCGGGGCGGACCGCCGCCGTCGAGGAGGAGTTCGGCAAGCGGGACGGGGCGACCGTCGACCACCTCGACGGGCTCACCGTGTCGCTGCCCGACGGCAGCTGGTTCAACCTGCGCCCGTCCAACACAGAGCCGCTGCTGCGGCTCAATGTCGAGGCGCCGGACGAGGCCTCGATGACCGAGTTGCGCGACGCCGTGCTGGCGCTCGTCCGGGCCGGATAGGGCCCGCACCCCGCATGAAGACCCGCATGAAGAGAGGAAACCCGTAGTGAACCTCGACCCTGTGCTGCTGGAGATCCTGGCCTGCCCGGAGGACCACGCGCCGCTGGAGGTGCACGACGAGACCAGCGAACTCTGGTGCACCTCGTGCGACCGCGCCTACCCGGTGCAGGACGACATCCCGGTGCTCCTGCTCGACGAGGCCAGGCGCCGGGGTGTGCCCGCCTCGTGAACTGCCCGACGAGGCAGGACGTCAGCCGTTCATGAACGCCGCGCTCGACGAGTCGGTCCTGGACGACGAGGCCAGGCTGGTCGCGGCCGACCGGACCGGGCTGCTGCGATCGGTGGCGACCGCGGGGGCCCAGGTACGGGAGAGCATGGCGCTCTCGGCCGAGGCCGACGTCCCGGACGTGATGTCCGGCTTGAGGCCGCGGGCGGTGCTGGTCGCGGCCGACCCGGCCGCCGACGACGTCGCGATCGTCCTGGCCGGGCTGGCCGACCGGCCCGACGCGACCGCACCGGTGGTCCGGCAGGACGGCCCGGTGCTGCCGGTCTGGGTCGGCGCCGCGGACGCGTTGCTGGCCGTGACCACCGCGGCGACCGCCACCGCAGGCCCGGCGCTGGTCGAGGCCGGAGCCCGGCGCGGGGTGAGCGTGCTCGGCGCCGGACCGGCCGACTCGCTGCTGCACGAGGCCTGCGGCCGCAATCGGGCCGGGTACGTCGCGCTGCCCAGCGGCCGGCACCCGCGGGCGAACCTCTGGTCGTTGCTGGTCCCGATGCTGCTCGCGGCAGGCGAGCTCGGCCTGATGCCGGAGCCCGGGCTCGACCTGCGGGCGACCGCCGACGTGCTCGACTCGGTGGCCGAGCGCTGCCGGCCGGGCTCGGACACGTACGTCAACCCGGCCAAGTCGCTCGCCCTCGACCTGGCCGAGTCCGTCCCGGTCGTGGTCGGCAGCA
>Ga0070675_100003275_pt1 | contig 12281 bp, 9 predicted proteins | sample KBSM43metaG_FD_65343 | JGI IMG/M metagenome (GOLD analysis project Ga0070675, IMG submission 65343) | Miscanthus rhizosphere microbial communities from Kellogg Biological Station, Michigan, USA - KBS M4-3 metaG | ecosystem: Host-associated > Plants > Roots > Rhizosphere > Soil ...
GGACTGACCAACAACTACCTGGCGCTTCAGGATCGCGTGATCGACAAGTATCAATTCACGCAGCGGATGGATCTGGTCCACAGCTCGAATTCGAACTGGATGGGCCGCTACAGCTACGGCACGGAGAGCGAAGTGTCGCCCGCGCTGAAACTGAACGGCACGAAGCTCAAGACCAACGTTCATCAGGCCGTCCTCGGCAACACGTGGACGCTGTCGTCGACGCTGGTGAACGAAATGCGATTCGGGTTCAACTATTTCTTCAACACCTTCGGACGGGAGCTGGCGTTCGAACGCGACGTCGTCAGCGAGCTGAAAATCCCCGGTCTTTTCCAGGCTCCGCCTGAGGCGTGGGGCATCCCGTCGATTTCCGTCACCGGCTTCAGCGGCTTCGGGGACAACACCGAGGGACCGTACACCAATCGAAACAAGGCCTTCGAAATCAACGACAACGTGACGTGGATCCGTGGGCGGCATTCGTTGAAGGCCGGCGGCAGCATCCGCTACGACATGTACAACCAGGTGGGCAATCAGTTCGCGCGCGGGAATTTCCAGTTCCAGAACATCGCGACCGGATACGCGTTTGCCGACTACATGCTGGGCTACACCCAACAGGATGAATCGGCGGTGGCCCTCGCAACGACCAAGTTCCGCGCGATGAGCCAGGCGTACTTCTTCACCGACACCTGGAAGATGCGCTCGAACATGACGCTCGATTACGGCATCCGCTACGAATACACGCCGCCGTGGCTTGACAAGAACGGCACGCTGATGAACGCGTCCATCCCGTTCCACGACACGACGCCCAACGTCCAGGATCTGTCGCGACATCCCGTGCTCGTGCGCATCGGCTCGGGCGACGTGTATGAGGATTCGGTGCTGCGGTTCGCGCCGAATATTCAGGTCGCCCGCGACGGCCGACTTGGCGACCGGTTGATTTTCGACGACAAGAAGAATTTCGCGCCGCGGATTGGCTGGGCCTGGACGCCGGCCGAGCGCTGGTCGGTGCGCGCAGGCACGGGCATCTTCTATCTGCAGGACACCGGCAATCCGCGCTTCGACATGGCGCGCAACCTCTCGGGACGCCGGCGTGACAACACGCTGCTGCTGACGCCGGACCTCACATGGGACGTGCCGTTCAGAGGCGTCGGAACCGCGAACGATTGCGGTGTGGCCCCGCCGCTGGTCTGCCTCACGAACGTCTACGTGCTCGGCAACATGCCGGACCGCAAGACGCCGTACATGTTCCAGTATCTGTTCAACGTCCAGCGCGAGCTCGGCAGCTCGACGGCGCTCGAAGTGGGATACCTGGGTTCGCACAGCCACCGCCTGGAACGGATGTTCGACTGGAACGAAACGATTCCGGGGGCCACCGGATCGGTGCAGAGCCGGAAACCGTATCCGGAGTTCACGAAGGTCCAGGAAATCGGCAACGTCGCGGAGGCGCGCTACGACTCGCTCGCCGTCAAAGTGACCCGTCGCATCCACCAGGGCTTGTCGGTCCTCGGCGGCTACACGTTGTCGAAATCGACGGACAACGGCAGCGGCATCCGCACGCTCGACGGCGACACGCTGTTCCCGCAGGACAGTTTCTGCCTGCAATGCGAGTGGGGATTGTCGGTCTTCGACGTCCGACATCGCTTCGTCGCGTCGGTCCTGTACGAGCTGCCGTTTGGCGACGGGAAGCCGTACCTCCAGTCCGGCGTCGGCGCGGCGGTGCTCGGCGGCTGGCAGATCAGCACGATCATCAACGCATCGAGCGGATTCCCGAGGACGGCCTATGTCGGCACCGATCGGTCCAATACCGGCGGCGGTCAGGATCGCCCGAACACCACCGGTCTCGATCCAACCTTGCCGAGCGACCAGCGATCGATCGCGCAGTGGTTCAACACGGCGGCCTACGTGGTACAGCCGGTGGGCACATGGGGCAACGCCGGGCGCAATACGTTTACCGGCCCAGGCATCACGAACGTGGACGCATCGATCATCCGGAACTTCCGGATGGGCGGCAGCAAGTACATCCAGTTCCGGCTCGAGGCGTTCAACGTGTTGAACAACCCGATCTGGGCCGACCCGAACACGACGTTGACCAGCCCGCTCTACGGCACGATCAGCAGCACGAGAAAGCCGATGCGCGAGCTGCAGCTGGGTTTCAAGTTCGTATTCTGAAAGGCAACCGCAAAGTTCGCGAAGTGCGCACAAGGAAGCTCACGGTCATGTGCGTTCTTCGCGAACGCAAGGTTCAAGCTTCGGGCAGTACGGCATGACGACCTGGACGTCGGCGTTTGCCATCGGCATCCTGCTCGCATTGCACGCGTCGCCACCGGGCCAGGCGCCGAATACTTTGACTCCGCAGGAGCGCGCGGAGGGTTGGCAGCTGCTGTTCGACGGCAGGACGCTGACGGGATGGCATGTCTCCGTTCCGGCGCAGGGCTCTGGCCCGTCGGGTGCCGCCCAACCGCCACTGCCTGGGCAGGTCGGCGTTGCAGCCCCCTGCACTCAGCGCATTGCCACGCCTGCCGGTACGTCGCATTGGGAAGTCGTCGACGGCCTCCTGACGGCATGCGGCGAGCCGACTGGCTATCTGACATCCGACCGAAGCTACCGGAACTTCGTCCTGTCCATCGAGTTCAAGTGCACAGTCGAAACGAACAGCGGCGTGTTCGTGCGTTCTCCGTCGGAAACCGGCGGCTACGAAGTGCAGATCTGGAGGCAGCAGCCCGCCGGCTACAACACCGGCGCAATTGTCGGAATCGCGAAGACGGCGCGCGAGTACACATTCAGACTGAATCAATGGAATCGCTATCAAATCACTGCAGATGGCGATCATCTCGTTGTCGAGTTGAACGGCGACACGACTCTCGACATTCGAGACGCGAAGTTCCCGGAAGGGCACGTGCGGCTCCAGTATCAGCAGTTCCCGATCGCCTTCCGGAACATCAAGATTCATCTCCTGCCGTGAAGACGCCGGCGCTGCGGCAGACGCGGCAGCGATAACCAGATTCGGCGGCAATTCGTGGGGGTAGTGATCCGTTCAACTCAGATTTCCTGATGTCTCGCCGTTCGGTCAAAGGCTGAGTAAGCAACACGTGGCCATCCTGGCGCAGTTGGTGGGGCAGACTTCCGTAATCGCGCCATTCGGCGGCTGCGGTCCTCGAGCATGACGGCGAGGCTATCGGTGCGCTTGGCGGGCTTCGGTGGAAGCTTCAGATCACGGACGCGCCGCTGCGCCTTGCGTATCTCGAGTGGTGGTACCGCGTAGCGAACGATTCGGGCGATCGGGGTGTCACGGTCGAGCACCGTGACCGTGCCGCCGTTTCGCACCGCTTGCAAGTGTTCGCTCAATCTGGCCTTGAGATCGGCGATTCGGACATCGCTCATGACCACTTATAGTCACAACAGGTCACGATCAGTCAATTTGCTCTATGCCTTCACAAAGACGTTCCGTGCGCTCTGGTCCAGCCACTCCTGGAAGCGGATCTCGCCGAGCCGCGCGCCGTCGCCAGGAACCAGTGCCCGCTCGGCGAGTTCAGCCCCGAAGTACCGCGCATGGGGGTCAACGACAACCTCGCGCGGGTCGTTGCGCGCGCCGAGACCCTGACGGATCAGTTCATCAAAACGGAACTGTTGGGGACCGGCGACTTCAACCGTGCCATTCAGAGGAGCGCCCACGGCGACCCTGCCGACCGCCTTGGCGACGTCATCAGCCGCCATCGGCTGGATGAGTACCGGCGGCACCCGAACCGTTGTTCCGTCAGTGGCTTCGTCCGCGATGCGCTTGACGAACTCGAAGAATTGCGTCGCGTGAACGATGGAATATGGGATCCCGCCATCCTTGATCAGCATTTCCTGCGCATTCTTCGCCCGGAGGTAGGGACTGTCGGGTATACGCTCGGTTCCGACCACGGACAGCGCGACGTAATGCTTCACGCCGGCGGCTGCCGCGTACTTGAGAAGGTTACCCGTAGACGTGGTGAAGAACTTCATGACTGCCGCTTCCTCGAACGACGGGGAATTCGACACGTCGACGACTACGGATGCACCTTGAAGGGCTTCTGCAAGTCCCTCACCGGTGAGCGTGTTGACGCCGGTGTCTGGTGATGCCGCTACGGCGTTGTGGCCGTGGTCCCGCAACTTGGTCACAAGCTTTGATCCGATGAGCCCGGTGCCGCCGATGACGACGAGTTTCATGATCGATGTCCTTCCGTGTTGATCAGAATCAATGTTTAAGTCATTACCGATAGTGATGCGCGAGTTCCTGTTCGGCGGACAGCCAGTCATCAACATCGTGGCCATCCCGCCGGCCCGTGAGGGTCGCTCGCCTCGCCGTTCCTCCAGCCGCGGTTCGCTCTCCTAATCTGCAGAGGCCCGCTTCTCCAGAGTCATTGACCGGATACGAAGATCGGTTGTGACGTATCAACGTGACGACCGTGCGCGAAACGGGGGCGCGACGGTCAGGCCGCTCCGGACAGTTCTGCGACGGCGGCGATGGCCCTGGCGACGCGCTGCCGAGCGTCGACTGGGATGCGTGCGTCGCACACTGCGCCGCCACGGCCTGAGGTCGAGACGACGTCAGACGCAAAGAGGCCTTTGAGGCCGGCGACGTCCCCTCGCTGGGCGGCACCGATGAACGCATTGAGGAGACGCCGTTGCTCGGCCGAACTCACGGGCACACTGCGATTGTCAGCTACATGCTGCCGCGCTCGGGTCACGATTTGACGCGCGTTGGCATACTCGAGTCGAAGAATGTCCGCAATCTCGCGGTATGAGTAATCGAAGGCTTCCCGTAGAACGTATGCGGCTCGTTCCGTCGGCGAAAGCTTCTCCAGCAGTATCCGAACCGCAAACGCCAACGCTTCTGTGCGTTCCGCTCCCAATCCGGCGTCCGCGCCCGAATCCACCGGTTCCGGAAGCCTGTGGTCGACGTACGTTTCGCGACGGGAGCGGGCCGACTGGATGACGTTGATCGCCAATCGTGTCGTGGCCGTCGCGAGGAATGCCGCGGCGTCCCGAACCACGCCGCGATCCGTGGTCTGCCAGCGTAACCAGACGTCTTGAACGACGTCCTCGGCCTCGGCGGCGCTGCCCAGCATCCGATAGGCGATCGCAAACAGGCGAGTCCGCATACTCAAGAACGCGGAGAGGCCGTCGTCGCAACTACGGCTGTTGCACTCTTCTAACCGCGACGCTCCAGGGCTCGAAGCGCGCTGAGATGAAACAGAAAATGCGGATGTCATTCTGATCTCCCCTCGGCGTGCAGTCTGAAGGGGAGGCGATTTGTCAACAAGCCTCGATGGGGTCTCCGTGTGGTACCCAAATCGCTCGGCCAGACCACACCCCTTTTGGGGTGAGCGACTCTCACACAGTCGTGGGATTTACGGTTGGGGACTTCGATGTGCTTGCGTCCGAAGAGGCGCGCATCCTGGTTGTGATCGTTTCACCGGGCGCGATCGGAAAAATCCCGGAACGTGCTATGCGTCGATCGCTCGATCGGGTCCGCGCGGTTCCAGCCGGATGACGCGGCGGCCGAACACATTGGCGTCGATGGAGTACGCGCCCGGCCCGAGCAGGCCGAGCGCCGCGCAACCGCACGCCCGCGCAATCATCGTGAGCGCGCTGTCGCTGCCGGTCATGAACGCGGTAGCGATGGCCGCGGCGGTGAACACGAATGCAACGATCCGTGTGCCAAACCCGAGCGCAAGCGCGAGCGCTAAAGCGGCAGACACGACCATGGAGGCGTTTGGCGAGAATTGTGGAAATGGAAGGCGCGCGATCACCAGGAATGCAATCCACGCGCAAGCTAATCTCAACAGCACTAGCGCAACTCCGGCGGCGCCGTCCGGGTAACGAGACAAAGACTTCACCATCACCACCATACCGGCTGTCTTCGCCGGCGGTAATCCCCGGTGCCGGGACGCTCTGGTCCCCCTTTTTGGGGTATGTCGCTCGGACATCAAGAAGTAAGTTGCGCATTGACTCTCGGTCGTGGCAGTTTTTGGGCGGTGCGATTGCTCAAGGCGCTTCTTACCGCGGCTACCTTGCTCGCGCCCTGCGCGGCACTTGCGGACGCCTCGCCGCGCCGCCTCGCGCATCACACGCATCAGAGCTGGACCGAAGCGAGCGGTGCGCCTGCGCCCGTGTTGGACATGGCGCAAGGACGCGACGGCTTCCTGTGGCTGGCCACCGGCGAAGGGTTGTTCCGGTTCGACGGCATCAGCTTCGAGCGTATCGTGCCGGATGGAAGCGCGGCCGAGGACGATTATCCGACCGCGGTGTTTGTGGCACGGAATCGGGATGTGTGGACGGCCTTCAAGGCAGCGCGCCGCTTTGCGGTCTATCGCGACGGCGTATTGCGTTTCCTCGACGCGCCGCGTGCGCCCGCCTGGATCATGACGATTGCCGAGGGTCCTGACGGAGCGCTCTGGGCTCTGACCGCAACATTCGAAGCCGAGGTGCTGCGTTTTCAGAACGGACGATGGGACCGCTTCGATGCGGCACGCGGATTGCCGCGCAACGACGGGCTGAGCATGGTTCTCGCGCGCGATGGGGCAGTGTGGGTGTCAACCACCGGCTCCGTCGCACGCTTGCCGCCGGGTGGAACAAGCTTTCAAACACTCCTTGATGTGCGCGGAAACCCGCGGCTTTCTGTCGATCCGGAGGGACGCGTCTGGGCTTCGGAAAAACGCGGGAGCTATCCGCTCACCGGGCCCGACGGGCGAGGCGCACCGCCCACTCTTCGCACGCCCTATCCGACGGACAGCGCGCAAATACGTGGCGCCCCCCGGTTCGATCACGAAGGGAATCTCTGGATCGCGACGCGCTATGACGGCGTGCAGCGCGTCGGCATTGTGGATCCGGAAGGGCCGTCCGCAAACGCCGATGCGAAGTCGCTCGTTGAAACCGCGCGTGGCAGCGAGCGGCTTTCGTCTGATGTGACGAACCAGATTCTCGAAGACCGCGAAGGCAATATCTGGGTCGGAACCGAAAAGGGCCTTGACCGATTCCGGCCGGCGACCGTGCGGTTCGAGGCGGCGCTGACATCGCCTGCCGCTTTCGGCGACAAGCTTCTGGCGGCATCCGACGGCACCGTCTACGTCGGCGAAGCGAAGACCATCTACCGCGTCAGGCCGGGCGGCGAACCGGAGCCCGTTCTGCAGAACATTCTGGAGCCACAGAGTCTTTGCGAGGCGCCGGATGGTGCGCTCTGGATCGTGTTTCCGACGCACGTGCTGGTGTGGAACGAACGCATCACGAAAACCATCGACCGGCCGAACAGGGTCGGCATCTCCTTTGACTGCGCGTTCGACCGCCACGGCGATTTCTGGTTCTCGGCGCACAGCGGCGGTCTGAACCGTTACCGCAACGGAACATGGGATCAGCCGTTGGGGCCGGTGGGGACCGATGCGTCGGCGCCGGTCGAAGCGGGGCCGTCCGTGCCGACCACGATGGAGCGTGACGCGCGGCGTAATCTGGTCGTGCAGTTTGGCCGTCAACTGGCCTGGATCGATGGCGACGGGCGGCGGGACACGCCGCTCGATTTCGGTGCGGGCGAACCAAAAGTGCTCACGCTGTACGGCGCGCCCAACGGCGACGTGTTCGCGGCGGGCGCCTTCGGGCTGACGCGTTATCGTGGTGGGCAGATACAGACGATCGGGACCGCGAGCGCGGCGGAGGCCAACCGCATCAACGGCGTGGTGCAGACGCCGGACGGCGACATGTGGCTGGCGTACCCGAGGACGCTGGTGCGGATGCGCGGGCAGGAATTGGAGCGCGCCCTCGCGGTGCACGCCTTTGCTCCGCCCACACTCTCGCTTGGATTCGGCGATGGCCTGATCAACAGTCCGCACTCGCACACGCAGCGCGCCATCGTGCAGGGCGGCGACGGACGAATCTGGATCGCGACCGAGACCGGCACGCTATCGATGGACCCGGGACGCATCGTGCGCAGCGATGTCTTGCCCGGACTTGCAATCAAATCCATTGCCTACGACGGGCATCTCGCCCGCGACCCGATGTCGCTCACAATTCCGGCAGCGACATCCAACATCGAAATCGATTTTGCGGCATTGAGTTTTGCGGACCCGAAAACGGTCAGCGTCCGCTACATGCTTGAAGGGTACGATGCCGGCTGGATTGACCCCGGCTCCCGGCGGCAGGCCTTCTATACCAACCTTCCCCCACGCGATTACCGGTTTCGCGTGATCGCGGCGAACGCCGATGGCGCGTGGAATCGCGCCGGCGCAGCAGTCAGCTTTGAAATCCCGCCCACGTTCTTTCAATCGTACTGGTTCCTTGCGCTGTGCGTGGCCTTCACGCTCCTCGTGTTCTGGCTGGCGTATCGGCTGCGCATGGCGCAGGTGGCGAGCCGCATTCGCACCCGGCTCGAAGAGCGCATGGGCGAGCGCGAGCGCATCGCCCGCGAACTGCACGACACGCTGTTGCAGAGCGTGCAGGGGCTGGTTCTGCGCTTTCAGTCCGTGGCAAACAGAATGCCGCCCGGCGAACCGTCGCGAGCACACTTGGAATCGGCTCTCAAGCGCGCCGACGAGGTCATCGTCGAAGGGCGCAACCGCGTGCGCGACCTCAGGGCCGGCGACAATTCAGGCGATCCCTTGGCCAACCTGCAAGAACTCGCCGACGCCGCGGGCTTCGACCCGCCCATACCGATCCGCATTGTGGTCGAGGGAAGGCCAAGGCAGGTCCATCCGCTTGTTGCGGCGGAAATCCGGCGGATTGCAGGCGAAGCGCTGTTCAACATCGCGCGCCATGCACATGCAAACTCGGTGGATGTCGCAATCACCTATAGCGATCGCCAACTTGGCGTCCAGATTCGCGACGACGGCGTCGGGATCGCTCCGCTCGTGCTGGCGCAGGGAAGCAAGGAAGGGCACTTCGGTCTGATAGGAATGCGGGAACGCGCCGAGCGCATCGGCGGCGCGCTCGCGGTCGACAGCGGCACCGGCAAGGGCACCGACGTGATTCTCACGCTTCCCGCGCGGCTCGCCTACGCGGAGCGCACTCATGGCTGGCGTTCGCACTTGCCGTGGCGGTACGCGCGCGAAAGGATGGACGCCAATGGCTGAGAGCACCACGATCCGCATTCTGGTCGTCGACGACCATCCGGTGCTGCGCGACGGCGTCGCCGCGATCCTCGAAACGCAGTCTGACATGACACTTGTCGGCGAGGCGCGCGACGGCGCCGAAGCGATCGTGCGCTTCCGCGAACTCAAGCCCGACGTCACGCTGATGGATTTGCAGATGCCGGGGTTGGGCGGCGTCGAAGCCATCACGGGCATTCGCGCCGAGTTTCCCAACGCCCGGATCCTCGTGCTCACGACCTATGACGGCGACGTTCAGGCGGTCCGCGCGCTCAAAGCAGGCGCGCTTGGATTCCTCCTCAAGAGCAGCCTGCGCACGGAAATGCTCGAGGCCATCCGCGATGTGCATCGCGGCCGCGGCCACATTCATCGCGACGTCGCGAGCGAAATCGCCTCGCATTTCGCCAATGACCCGTTGACCGCACGCGAGGTGACAGTGCTGCGCCTCGTCGCAATGGGAAAGGCCAACAAGCAAGTCGCCTATGAGCTCGGGCTGGCCGAGGAAACCATCAAGGCGCATCTCAAGACCATTTTCTTGAAGCTGGACGTCGCCGATCGGACCCACGCCGTCACGGTGGCGGCGAAGCGTGGGATCATCGAGCTCTGAGATTGGTCGTAAAGAGGCCGTTCATCTCGACGTACGGCACCAGGCCGGCCAGTCCAGCGAAGCTGCCCTCCGACTTCAACGTCTGGGCGGCGCGCATGAAACCGGTCCACGCCGCCAATGCCAGCGCACCGCCGACGCTGATGCGCCGCACACCGAGGGCGGCAATCTCTTCGACGCTCAGACTGATGTCCCGAACCACCAGAAGGTTGAGCGGCTTCGGGGCAACCGCGTCGACCAGCGCTTTGATTTCTGACGGATTTTGCGGACCCGGGGCGAACAGCACATCGGCGCCCGCCGCCGCGTAAGCCTGCAGACGTCGCACGGATTCTCGGAACGGACTCGGATGGCCGACGTGGTAACACTCGGCTCTCGCCGTGAGGAGGACGTCTTTACCTGATGGGCCAGATCGATCGATCGCCTCTCTTGCGGCGAGGACGCGCTCCACCGCAGTTGGCAGCTCGAACAGAGGTGAAGCCGGACCGCCAGTGGCATCTTCGATCGACAGGCCCGCGACGCCCGTTGCGACGCATCGAGCGACGCTCTCGGCCACGTCCTCCGGATCCAGACCATACCCGGACATGAAGTCCGCGCTCACCGGAAGATCGACTGCGGCAGCGATGCTTGCGATGTAGGCAAGGCTACGATCGCGAGTGAGCACGGCCTCGTCGCCCGAGTCGGGGAGCCCCTGTGAGAACGCAAAGCCGGCGCTGGTCGTGGCCACGGCCGGGAATCCCAGGTGCTGAAGGTAGCGCGCGGAGCCAACGTCCCACGGATTCGGCATCACGAAACATCCCTGCTCGTGGAGCACGCGAAAGGCCTGGCAGCGGGCGGCGCGGACGTCCGATGCATGCGTCAAGGTGGTCATGCCTCCAAGGACCACGCTGCCCGCTGTTTTGTGACGTGCGCAACTGGTGTCACATCGTGGCCTCATGCCCTGTCTTCAGGAGCACAAGCGGATCGCACTTTCCAGGAGACACAACGATGAGCACGATTACGACGAAGGACGGGACGACGATCTACTACAAGGACTGGGGCAAGGGACCGGTGGTTACCCTCTCGCATGGATGGCCACTGAACTCGGACATGTGGGACGGCCAGATGCTGTTCCTCGCGCAGCACGGCTTCCGCGTCGTGGCACACGATCGTCGTGGCCATGGCCGATCCAGCCAGACCTGGTCTGGAAACGACATGGACGGCTACGCCGACGATCTGGCCGCCGTGATCGAGGCACTCGATCTCAAGGACATCACGATGGTGGGCCATTCGACTGGCGGCGGAGAAGTCGCGCGCTACATCGGACGGTACGGCACGAAGCGCGTGGCGAAGGCTGTCCTCCTGGCCGCCGTGCCGCCGATCATGCTGAAGTCTGCGGGCAACCCGGAAGGGCTCCCGATCGAACTCTTCGACAACTTGCGGAGCGCCTTAGCGAAGGATCGCTCGCAGGCGTACAAGGACTTCGCCCCGATGTTCTACGGCGCCAACCGACCGGGTGCGCAGGTATCCCAGGGGACGCTTGATCAGTTCTGGCTCTGGAGCATGCAGGCCGGCCTCAAGAACGCGTACGACAGCATCAAGGCCTTTTCCGAAACCGACTTCACCGAAGACCTCAAGAAGTTCGATATCCCGACTCTGGTCATGCACGGTGAGGACGATCAGATCGTGCCCGTCAAGGATTCGGCGAAGAAGTCGGCTCAGCTGATCACAGGGGCCGTGGAAATCTACTATCCGGGCCTCCCGCACGGCCTCACCGCCACGCACGCCGATATCGTCAACCGCGACTTGCTCGCGTTCATTCAGCAAGGCCAACGGAAGGTCGCGTAAGGAGTGAAGACCGATGACCAAGTCTATTGACGTCGAGGTTCTGGGCTCGCCTCCGAGAGCGGGCGTCAGCGTGCCCGATTCGCCGCTGATCACCGAGGCGATCGAATACGCGCAAAGGATCTGCGAACCCTATCTCTTCAATCACGCTCTGCGATCGTGGCTGTTCGCAGCGATCCTTGGCCAGGTGAAGGGCATCAACTGCGACCTCGAGGTGGTCGCGGTCGGAACCATCCTCCACGACATCGGCCTCACGACACCTGTGTCGGGTGCAAATCGTTTCGAGGTGAACGGCGCTGACGCGGCGGTATCGTTCGTCAAGGACCGCGGCTTCTCAGACCGCCGCGCGCAGCTCGTCTGGGACCTCGTCGCTCTCAACTCGACACCATCGATTGCGCTTCACAAGGAGCCGGAAGTATCTCTGGGCACGATGGGCATCGGGCTCGACTACGGCGGATTTGGTTTCGAGCTCATCCCGGCCGCGGAGATGACCGCAATTCTCGGGGCATACCCGCGTCTCAAGATGAAAGAGAGATTCGCTGAGACGTGCTGCCATTTCGTGGTCGCGAAGCCCGAGACCACATCCGACAATTTTTTGCGCGATTTCGGCGAGCGCTTTGTGCCCGGCTACCGGCCGGTATCGACCGTTGATCTATTGATGAACGCGCAGTTTGAAGAATAGCGGCAAGACCCATGACCATGTCTGTTGAAACATCCAATCTTGGATACGGAACTCTGCTGACCCGTATCCCGACTGTCGA
>Ga0070675_100003279_pt1 | contig 12276 bp, 18 predicted proteins | sample KBSM43metaG_FD_65343 | JGI IMG/M metagenome (GOLD analysis project Ga0070675, IMG submission 65343) | Miscanthus rhizosphere microbial communities from Kellogg Biological Station, Michigan, USA - KBS M4-3 metaG | ecosystem: Host-associated > Plants > Roots > Rhizosphere > Soil ...
GAAACTTCTTCATGATCGATCTCCAGTCATATGTTCGTAGGCCGCGAGCAGGCGCGGCGCCTCGTGTTGCCAGGCGAGCACCTGCTCGACGCGCTCGCGGCCGATGGCCCCCATGTGAATGCGCTGGTTCTCGTCACCGAGCAGCGCCACGATCTTTTGCGCGAGATCGGCGACGTCGTTGGGACGCGCGTACCAGGATGCGTCTCCGGCGGACACCCGCCCTTCGGTCAGGTCGAACTGCACGACTGGCTTGGCGAGCGCCATGTACTCCATGACTTTGTTCATCGTGGAGCGGTCGTTCATCTCATTGGCGCGGTCGGGGTTCACGCAGATGTCCGCAGTGTTGAGCATCTCGAGCAGCTCGGCATCCGGTGCGCGGCCCGTGAAGGTCACGTATTCCGCCACGCCTAACTGCTTGGCGAGCTCGCGCATGGCGGTAAGCTCGGTCCCGCCGCCGACGAGGCCGAACTGGATGTCAGTGCGCTTCAGGTGATGCACGATGAGCTGAACGGCCTGCAAGAGCAGGTCGATGCCTTCCTGCTTGCCCATGACTCCGACATAGCCGACGAGGTACTTTCGTCCCTTGCGCAGCGCCGGATTCGCGGGCACCTGGCGGATGCGCGAAAGGTCGGGGCCTGAGCGCACCACGAACACGTCTTCAGGATTCTTGCCACCGCGATCGATGGCGATCTGACGGTAGGACTCATTGGTCGAAATCACCATGTCCGCGGTGCTGAAGCTCATGCGTTCCAGCGCGATCAGCAGGCGACGGCCAAGACCACGCTTGCCGAACTTTGCTTCATAGAGCTCGGGGTTGATGTCGTGGTGATCGAACAGGAACTTCTTGCCGAACAGCTTGTAGAAACCGCCGAGCAGGAAGATGGTGTCCGGCGGATTGCAGGCGTGGATGATGTCGAAGCCGCGCCCGAACAGCACCTTCAATGACAGCCAGAATTCCATGGCGAGCGCGACGCTGTACTCGAGCGCGTAGCCGAGCACGCCGTCCGCTTCGGTCGGCAGGCGATGACGATGAATGTCGATGCCGTCGATCTGCACGAAACCTTCTTCGTAGCCCGGCGCCTTGGGGCAGATGATCGAGACCTGGTAGCCGGCGGCCGCCAGCGTGCGCGCCTCCTGCCAGACGCGCCGGTCGAAGGGGCAAGGCAGGTTTTCGACGATGATCAGGACGCGCCCGTATTTGCGCACCCGCTCTATCGAGCGGGTGTCGCCTTGCAACGTGACGCCTGTGACGGAATCAGACACTCAACCTCCCAAACGACTGATGACTTCTATTACTTGAGCGAGAGAACGAGACGCCGCAGCGTGCGATCTCGCGCCAGCGGCTCGACGGCGAATCCCATCGACATGGCCAGCATCTGCATGGGTCGGTTCGACCAGAGCATTTCGGCCGCGAGCTGCGGCACGCCGACGCGCCGCGCATGACGCAGCAGCGTGGCGAGGAGCGTGCGCCCCACCTGCTCCTCACGATGGGTGTGCGCCACCGCAATACAAAAGTCCGCGTTTTCGCGGCTGGTCGGCGCGTATGCCACTGCACCGATGACACGATCGCCCGCGCCCGTGGACTCGAGCGCCGCGAATCCCACCGCCGTGTCGCTGCCAGGCACGATAACGCGACCGAACAGCACGTCAGTAAGCTGGCGGACCCCTGCGAGTTCCCGATCGGGCGTGGACTGCGTGAGCGCCAGCGCAAACTCGGCGAGCAGACGCCGGTCGCCCGGGGAGATTTGCCGCACGCTGTAGGCGCGATGCGATCGGGGCGTGTAGTACCAACGGCGCGCGAGCGAGCCAATGGAGGCGCCGTGGGGAAAGCGCGCATGAATGGGGGCGACGTCTGTTCTGTGCATGGGCGGTAAGCGTCGCGCATTGCAAGCCAGCCCGCCGTCGGACGCCGCGCAGTGCTGGGATGGAAAGCACCGGCATGCGTCGTATATGGCGACGCCGCGAATGCGGCGTAGTCCGACAGCATTCTCAGAAATCCAGCCGCAAGAGCAGGTAGAGATTCTCTTGATAGCCAGGCAGCGTCTCGCGCAACGCCCGTTTGAGCTGCGCGTCGCCCTTGCCACCGAGCTGCGCGCGGAACTGCGCGATCGTCGCCTGGTGCGTGGCGATCTGGCTCACGATGAAGTTGGCAGCGGTACGTGCCTCACCCGCGGTGCGTAGCGTCGATGCGCGCTGGGGATTGTCAGCCGGCAGGCGCCAGCCCTTTCCTTTGGCCAGCGTCTCGAGACGTTGATAAGTGCTTTCGTTCTGCTTGCGGATCCGTTCTGCGGCGTCCACCAGGTTGGCGTCACGAAGAATGCTCTGTGCGCTGCGCGCATCAACGATTCCCTGGCGTGTGCTCTCTATCGCGAGCAGAACGAATGAGGGATCGTCAGTTGCCACGTATTCCCGATCGAACAAGGGATCGGTGGGATGTTCCTGTCCGCTCGGTCGCTCATCGGCGGGCACCACGTCGCCATGCCGCGGCAAGGTGGTCGCGTTGGGGTCGCTGAGTAATAGCAGGAGCGTGACGGACACGAGCATGAGTGGTCCTCGCCCACCGTGGCGCGCGGGCTTGCGCCCGCGCGCCACCGGCATCCATTACTCGTCGTCGCGCAGCATCGCGGCAGTGAGGATGGCGATGGCCGCGCCCGCGGCGGCGCCATAGGCAATCGCTCTCCACGGATTATCGTGGACGTAGCGATCGGTCGCCTTGGCCGCGTCGTTGGTCGCGCCGCGAACACGCGTGCCCGCATCGGCCAGCCTCAACTTCGCCTGGTTCACCGTACGAACAACGCGCTGACGCACCGCTTCGGCGGCCGCTCCGCCTTCTTCGCCGAGCGTCTTCAGCAGTTCTTCGGCCTGCATGACGATGCGATTCAGTTCGCCCACCACGGACTCGAAATTTCGTGAACCGTTTTCAAAACTTTTCGCTTGCGCGGTCATTGGATCTCCTCCTTCAGCCTCAAGGTGATGTACCCCGCTACCTTAAGGCTCGCGCCTCGCCACACCTGTCAGTCAACGAGCACTCATGCTCCTCGCGTGACACCGCGAACTGTGGGTCAGCACCGACAGCTTTGTTGTCTGCATTTGGAGTCAAATGCAGGAATAGTCGGCGTACGGTCGGTTACGTCTGACGCATCCTCGACACGTCGTCCGCGGGCGCACCTTGATTCAGCGGCGCAACATGCGACCTGACGAATGATTGCCATTCGAAACATTCCCAGGAGATGACAACGTGACAAAGACATACAGCAGCTGGACATTGGCAGTGGCCGCAGCGGTGGGCGTATGCGCGCTCGCCGGCTGCAATCAACGCGAATCGGCCAATGAAACCGCGAAGGACGTATCGGAAGAGCGTCAGGACGCTCAGCAGAACGTAGCTGAAGAGCGTCGTGAGGCCGCCGATGTAGCGACCGAAGGCAAGGAAGATCGCGCTGCCGCTGAGTATGACGTGGCTGTCGCGCAGGCCGACGGGGAACGCAAAGTCGCCAAGGAAAAGTGCGAGACGCTGGGAAGCGACGCGCAGAAGGCCTGCAAGGACCAGGCTGAAGCGAGCTACGAATCGGCGAAAGCCCAGGCTCAGGCGACGTTGGACGCCGCCAAGCGTTCGGGCTCGGCCGAACCGACTCCCACCCCGGGCAATTGACCTCTAAGGAGCAACGCAATCGCGACAGGGTGATGCCCACCTGCGAGACCTGCAAATGTTCGTGATTGCGCGGCCGGCCGTCCGGCGGAAGCTAACTACTTCCGCCGGACGGTCTAGTTGAGAGGATCGAGAAAGAGTGATGGAGGACACATGAATCGCATATCACAAAACCTGGTGTTGATCGGCATTGCCGTGACTGCGCCCGTGTGGGCGGTCAGTGTGCCTGAGAATTCCAATGCGCAGCCGCCCGAAAGCGCTGCTGCGCCGTCGAACCAGTACGTCGCTGCCAACTACACCGCCGGCAGCGCCGCATTAGTCCCGTTGATGGCGGTGGAGATGGAAGCCAATCACGCGGCCGCAGTCGATGCGCCGGCCGAAGGCGGCGGCGGCAAATCGGTCGACGACATCGCATTCGTGAGGCAGGCCACCGAGAGTTCGCGCAAGGAAATCCAGTCAGCGCGCGACGCGCTGCTGCAGTTGAAGAATCCGGAATTGATTCGCGTCGCCGAGATGCTGGTAAACGATCACAGCGGCGTCAATCAACGTCTTTCGAAGATCGCAGAGGCCAAGCAATGGCCGTTACCCGCCGCGCAAGTGCAAGCGGCGCCGCCATCGGGCACCGCGAACAGCAATTTCGATGCCACATGGACCGCGGAGATGATCGCCGGACACGAGCGTTCGGTTGAGCTCTACCACGCCGAGGCGCAGGGCGGTGAAGACAAGGACTTGCGGAAGTTCGCGAGCGACACGCTGCCCACTATCGAACACCATCTGGCCGAACTTCGGAGATTGCAGAAATGACCCGCGCGGAGAACAAAATGCTGACCATGAAAATCATCAAACTGCTTGGTATCGCAGGCATCGCGATCCTGGCCGCCTCATTCATGGCGACGCGAGCGCAACGCCGCGACGAGGATGAGCGGCGCCGGCTCAACGAACGCCTCGAGAAGGAACGTTGGGAAAGTGAAGGCGGCGCGAGCCGCACCGGCCCCGCAACACCGAGCGCCGTGACGGCACACTAGGCGCGACGCCAAGCGAGGGGCGGATCCGCATGGAGTTGCGGATCCGCCCCTTTTTATTGAGGCGGGCCTTCGGGCACCGGCGCGCGAGCGCGTTCCACGATCGTCACCGTCGAGCGCGGCTGCTGGATATGGGCTTTGTCGAACGCGTGCTTGAGCCGCATGAGGTACTCGCGCCGCACATTCGCCTGTTCGAGCGCGCGCACCTTGATGCGTGCCCGCAGTGTGATGCCGTGATCGTTCCAGGTTTCGATGCCGGCGATTTCCAGGTCTTCGAGGATCCTCGGACCGAACACCGAGTTGGCACGCAGCTGCACACCCGTCTCGCGCATGACCTCGATCACCGGCGCGATGTCCTGTTCGAGCGCGATGATCACATCGACCACCGCGTACGCGAATGTTCGGCTCGAGCTCGTGACTACGCCGATCTCGCCGTTCGGTACGTAGTGCACGTTGCCTGAATAGTCGCGCAGCTGCACGTAGCGGAGCGTCAGGTCTTCGACCAGGCCGCTCTTGCCCGCCACTTCGACCACGTCGCCCTGCCGGATCTGGTTTTCCGCGAGCAGGAAAAACCCGCGGAAAAAATCCTTGACCAGCGACTGCGCACCAAAAGCGATCGCGATGCCCGCTACGCCAGCGGTGGCGAGGAATGGAAGGATGGAAATGCCCAGCGTGTTGAATATCGCCAGCGTCGCGAGCACGCTGATCAGGATAGTCGCGAGCTTGCGCAGCACATTGCTCACCGTGGCCGCGCGTCGTTGCGCTTCGGTGTCGTGCGCGTGCGTGGCGGTGAACTTCTCGAGTCCCGAGATCAGTCGGCGCGCGATGAAGACCAGGATGAAGGTCACCACCAGGATCGCGGCGATGCGCGAGCCCGCCTGGATCCAGTCCACCGCGTTGAACCATTTAACGACCCGTACCTCTTGATCCATCGCTTGCTCCGTGTTGGCCAGGACCGGGACGGTAGCGTAAATCCGCCCGCCCGCGCACGCGTCACCTTCCTACAGGGGTCGCCTCTGCGCTCTGAACGGCAGCTATTACTTCTTTCTTTAGGCTGTCGACGTGATCTCAGGGAACAAAACAATATCCATCGCTGTCCTCGGCGTGTTCGGCGCATTGGCAGCCGCGAAGGCGGGCCATGTCGGTGAAGACAGCATCCAGGAGATATGGCTGGCCGCAGAGCGGGCGTGCCACGGGAATGCCATCGTCGCCGAAGCGGCGATCACGCCCCCGGAACGCTTCGCGATTCCGGCTTCTGTACAGTGGAGTCCTGATCCGTGGCGTCTGGATTGCGAATGACGCTGATCTGCCCATCGCCTTCGAGATAGGCGGCCTTCACATCGGCCAACCTCTCGATACCCTGCTCCCGCAATTTCTCGTTGAGCTCGTCCATGGTGATGAACTCGCGCCGTAAATTGCGCCGCTGGGGGACGCCACGAACAACCAGAGTGAGTCGCTGGGGCGAGGCGAAACGCCGCACGATCGCGAATCGCCACGAGAGGAAATCGAGCAGCCAGTTCCACCCGACGATGGTGAGCACGAGGATCGCGCCCTCTGAAAAGGTGTCGTAACCACCGGACATCGCGTTCTGCGCGGCATCCGCAACGATCACCAGCAAAAGGATGTCAGCGATACCCACCGCACCGACATCGCGGCGCAGTAAGAATCTAAAAATGAGGAACAGCAGCCAGTAGACCAGCGTGCCGCGAAGCATCAGCTCAATCACCGGGACGTGGATCTCGAAAAGGTCCACGCCCCGGTACCCGACAATCAGCGCACGCGGTTACGCGAGATCAGATTGACGATGGCGAGCAGCACCACCGCACCGAGGAACGACACCAGCAGCGAAGGAACGCTGAGCTCCCCAGAATTGATGCTGGGCGCGCCCACCATTGGGCCAATGAGCCAGCCGCCGAGCATGGCACCGACGATGCCGACCACGATGTTGAGGAAGATGCCCTGGCTGCCATCGCGCTTCATCACGATGCTTGCGAGCCAGCCAACGACACCACCGATTACCAGCCACAGAATAAGTCCCATCATTTTCTCCTTAGTTCATGCCTGCGTGACGCTCGCGTTTGTACGCGTGCAATTTGTTGTAGAGAGTCTTCAGACTGCAGCCGAGCACGTCGGCTGCACGTCGCTTGTCGCCCTGGAAATGTTTGAGCGTTGCAAGAATGAAGGTGCGCTCGATCTCATCGAGCGTCGCGCCAATAGAAAGACGGATTTCGTCGTTGGTATGCGCGCCCGAGGCGTCGCGCAACGTCGGCATTTCCTGCTCGTTCAACGACAACTCGCCGTCACAAAGGATGTACGCACGCTCAACGGCATTGCGCAGTTCGCGCACGTTGCCGGGCCAGTGATGGCCCAGGAATCGCGCGCGCAATGCGTCGGACATGCGCTTGCGCGTGCCGTTGCGCAGGTTGAGCTCACCCAGGAAAAAATCCGCCAGCACGAGGATATCGTCGCCGCGCTCGCGCAGTGGCGGAAGCTCGATGTTGACGACCGCCAGGCGGTAATAGATGTCTTCGCGCAGCCTGCCCTCTTCGTACGCAAGCGCAGGAGATCGGTTGGTGGAGGCGATCACACGCACGTCCACCGGCAGATCCGCAGAACCGCCAACGCGATTCAATCGCTTGGTTTCCAGCACACGGAGCAGCCGTGACTGCAGGTCCAGAGGCATTTCCGTGATCTCGTCGAGCAGCAGGGTCCCACCGTTTGCGCGCTCGAAGACTCCCTCACGTGTGCGCATGGCGCCCGTGAAGCTGCCGCGCTCATGACCGAAGAGTTCCGCCTCGATGAGGGTCGCCGGAATGGCGGCACAGTTGATGGCGACAAAAGGTCTGTTCGCCCGCGGACTCATGGCGTGGACGGATTCGGCGACCAGTTCCTTGCCGCAGCCGCTCTCCCCGCAGATCAGCACCGTCGAATCAGTGGGTGCGACGCGCGAGATGAGCTCGCGCACTTTCTGGACGCCGGGAGAATGCCCGATGAGGCGCAGTGCGCAATCATCGAGCGCGGGCGCGACAGGCTGGGCCGAAGCTGCCAAACCCGCGCCAAAATCCCCCGGATAAAGTTCGCCCTTCACGGCGCCCCGACCGCGCGGACCGGAATATCGGACTTGTCATTGGAGACGATGATCTCCACGCGACGGTTGAGCTGGCGGCTGCCCGCACTGTCATTGCTGGCGACCGGGTAGCCTTCGCCGTAACCGAGCGCACGCACCCGCTGAGCGTCCACACCGCGCTGGATGATCGCCATCGCGACGGAATCCGCTCGACTCTGCGAGAGCTCGAGGTTGTAGTCGTCCGCTCCCTGGCTATCGGTAAAGCCTTCGACCTGGACACGTCGGTCAGGATTCTCCTTGAGGAACGCGGCGATCTGATCGATCGAGCGTGTAGCTCCCGTCTTGAGCTGCGCCTTGCCGGTGTCGAACAGCACATCGTCGAGCGTGAGCACGATGCCGCGTGGCGTCTGCGAGGCCTGCATGTTCTCGAGCTGTGCTGCAAGCCGCTGTGACTCGGCCTGCGCCTGCTGCACTTGAGCCTGCGCGTTCTGCGCATTGCTGACCGCCTGCTGAGCCTGCGCCTTTGCCTGGTCGGCTTCGCTCTCGCGGGCCGCCAACAGGATCTTCTGCCGCTCCGTCTCGCCGGCTTTCACACGCGCGGTGGCCACCTGCTCCTGCGCGCGCTGTTGCGAGATGCGTGCCATCTGCGTGGCGAGGTACGCATAGTGAGCAGTACTTTTGTCCTTCGCGCCCTTCTCTTTTGCCGCGCCTTCGGCGTTGACCAGCAGCTTACGCGCCCGGTCGAGTTCGGTGGGCGCGTACTTCGTGACATTGGGATCGGCCTCGGCGGTGCTGACAGCGCTGCGCGCCTCATCGAGCACGCCGCTGGTTTCAGGGGCAGTCTCGCAACCCACCATGCCTAACAAGGCAGCGGTGACGGCAACGACACTCCAGGAAACTTTTGTTCGCTTCATGACGGACCTCCTTTTCAAGGCTGCGGCGGGGTGGTGGCCGGCTGCGGCACCTGCGGCGTGCTGCCTGCGCTGTTGTTACGCAGCGTCTCATCACGCAGATCGCGAAGGCCGGCTTCCATCTCGTTTACGAGCAGTTCCTGCTGCTTGGCGCGCGCAATCGATTCGGCGAGCTGCGCATCGACGTCCGCCTGATCGGCGAGCCGCGCTGCCACCTCGGCGTCATGTTTGTCCACGGCGGCCTGCGCGGCCGTGTACTTGTTGCGCGCGCTGTTGAGTTCCACCGTTGCAAACTGCGCGGCCTGCGCCTGTTCCGCGCGCTCCAGCGAAGTCTTGGCGATCGCGAGTTTCTCCACGGGCATCGGAGTGGACGCGCAGGCGACGATGCCGAACGCAACTGCGGACCAGATGACGTTTCGAAGTCCGTTCATGGTGATCATTGGCTACCTCTGTCCGTTGATAGGCGTGGGTTCGTCGTCGTCGATCACGAGGTCTCGTTCGTCGTACTCCACCGCCAGGTTGCGCTCCCAGTTGCGGAGCTGCCGATCGGCCTCATCTTTTGTGAGGCCGTACGCTTCCTGGATGTGGCCCGACAACTGATCGCGGCGGCCCGCGATGACATCGAGCTGATCCTGCGTGAGCTTCCCCCAGCGTTCCTGGATGCGGCCTTTCCATTGCGTCCAGTTGCCAGAAATCCTTTCCCAGTTCATGGCGCGCATTGTGAAATTACCGCGTGCATGCTCACAGCAGCAGGCACCGGATGTGACGTGGGAGCGCGGCGTAGGGGTTGTCGTCATTTGTCCGACACGGGAATTTCCGGCCTACGCCCGGCACTGCGCCGCGCGCGATACAGCTCCATCAGCGGCGCAGCGGAAATTCCGTGCAGGACGATGGATGCTGCGATCACTGTGAACACCGCTGACAGCAGTTCCGTGGCTATCACATCCCGCAGCTCGAAGCCGGCGAAATACACCGCGTAGTAGACCGAACCGATGCCGCGAATGCCAAACCACGCCAGCAGCCGTCGCGGCGCGTCGCCTACGCCTGCTTCGCGCACGCCGATCCACACGGCCAATGGGCGGATGACGACAAACAACACGGCCGCCAGCACGAGTCCGTGAACCGACCAATAGCCGGTTGAAATCATCGCGCCGACCAACAACACGATGGCGACCTCGACGATCCGCTCCAGTTGTTCGTTGACGCTCAGCATGCTCGGCGTCAGCGGTGGCTTGTCGGGCGCCTTCTGCGCGTTCTCGTGAATATCGTCCGCGCGCCGTAGCGCAAGCCCGGCGGCGAACACCGCAAGAAATCCCAGTGCCCCCGCGAACAGCGCCACGCCGTAGCTCAAGCCGATCACGCCGAGCAGCAGGAACTCATCGACGATGACCGCGTCGCGACGCCAGGCGCGCAGGAGGCGCACACCGCGTGCGAGCGCCGCCCCCACCAGGAACCCAATGCCCAGACCACCGGCGATACCCCACACCAGATCGATGGCGATCCAGCGCCACCCCATCCAGCCGAGCTCATGCAGTCCCATCGCGCCGAGACCTAACAACACGAATGGGAACGCGGTGCCGTCGTTGAGACCACCTTCGCCGGTGAGACCAAAGCGCAGACTGTCGCGATCCTGCGCGCTGCGCAGTTGCACATCGGAGGCGAGCACCGGGTCGGTGGGCGCCAGCACCGCGCCGATCACCAGCGCAAGTGGCCAATCGAAGCCCAGGATCACCATGGCCGCGGCGGCAATTCCTGCGATGGTCACCACCATCGAGATCGTGGCCAGCCTCAGCGGCACGCTCCAGCGCCAGTCGCCGACCGGTACACGTATCTTGATGCCCACGGTGAACAGCGCGATCAGCAGTCCGATCTCGGTGATGGATTCGAGCAGTGTGAGTTCGCGCAGCGGATGCAACTCGAGCACGTTGAATGCCGCCGGCCCGAGAAGGAAGCCGACCAGCAGGTAAATCATGGCCGGGCTCACGGGCATGCGATCGAGAAATCGCCCTAGCAAGGCGATCACTATCAGCAGCCCGCCGACGAGCACGTACCAGAATGGGGCCATCGACGCACGATGAGTTATTGGCACCGCATGAGACGTAGGACGCCGCAGCGCCCGTGCGTCGGCGCAATCAGGAAGCGCAGGCGTTGTCCCCGATCGGCGACCGCCAAGTATCTGTTTGTAGTTAGATTGGTCCCGGGTGTCGCAAACCGCCGTCGCCCGGCTCGTCGATTGTCGCCGTGCACCAGCAATCGCATGCGGCACAGTGCTTGCCGAAACGCGTCGAGGCGCCGCAAGTGGCTGAACGCTAAGCCCCTGTGTGCGGTTGGCACGTGGAGTGCAGGATGAATCTCGTCGCCCGCGCCGTGAAAACTCCCGGCTCCAGGCCGCATCTCTCACACAGGAGACATCCAATGAACAACAAACTGCTCGCTGCCGCCGTGGTCGCCTTGCTACCGCTGGCCGGCATTGCCGCCGAAACCGGGAAGACGCAGCCCGCGACACCCGCTGGCCAAAGCGGCTCGTTCGATACTCTCGATGCCAACAGGGACGGACGCATCTCGATGCCGGAGGCATCGGTGGATCCGAAGCTGGTGGAAGCCTTCTCGACCACCGACAGGAATGGTGACGGCTACCTCGACAACGAGGAGTTCGACAGCCGCACGAAGCCTCAGGAAAAGTAGTTCGACGCCTCGATACCCCCGCGCGAGCCGCATGACAGGTCGCGCGGGGTTCTCTATTTCTCCCGCTCGCGTATATTAGGCGTACCGCGCGCAGAGGGGGATTCGAAGGGCATGGATGAATCACTCGAGAAGGCTCTTCTCGAAATGGAAGCGCACGATCAGGCTTTACGCGCCGAACTAACTGCCGCCGGTGAACTCAACCTCACCTACCATCCGCGGCTCGAAGAGATACATCGCGCCAATGCCAGCCGCTTGCGGCAGATCATCGCGGTATTCGGATGGCCCGGGTTCGCGCTGGTAGGCGAAAAAGGCGCCAAGGCCTCCTGGCGCATCGCGCTGCATTCAATCGCGGAGCCAACGTTCATGCGCCAGTGCCGCGATCTGCTGGATGCCGCCTCGCAATCCGGTGACGCGCCGCGCTGGCAGTTCGCCATCATCGACGATCGCATTCGCGTCTATGAAGGCCTCCCGCAACGTTACGGCACGCAGCTGCGCTTGGGGACGAATGGACTCGAACCACATCCCCTCGAAAATGAAGGCCGCGTGAATTCCATGCGCATGCAGGCCGGATTGCCGCCGCTCGCGCGAACCCTCGCGCAGGCTCGCGCACATCCGCAGCCTCCGGTTACCGATCAGGCCGCGCGCGATGCGGCGGAACTCGAGTTCCGCCGTACGGTTGGCTGGATTACCTAGCAGGAAGTGGGGACACGCCCCATTTGCTGGGAATGGGGTCGCACTTGGTTGGAGAGGAGGCGAGCGAGCGTCGCCCATGCAGGGACGAGCTCGCTTTTCGCCGGGCCCTTCGCTCAATTGGATTCGCAAGATTTTGGGCCGCCGCCATACACGATGACGTCCTCGTGCAGCGGGGGGAGACGTCAGCGAAGAGTCCGTTTGAAATAGAGAGGCGGCTTCGTGCCTAACGAGGTTACGTGCCCGGCCCGCTCA
>Ga0070675_100003283_pt1 | contig 12267 bp, 12 predicted proteins | sample KBSM43metaG_FD_65343 | JGI IMG/M metagenome (GOLD analysis project Ga0070675, IMG submission 65343) | Miscanthus rhizosphere microbial communities from Kellogg Biological Station, Michigan, USA - KBS M4-3 metaG | ecosystem: Host-associated > Plants > Roots > Rhizosphere > Soil ...
GGTTCAAACGGGGTTCGCGAGGTTCGAGAGGTTGGCGCGGTTCGCGCGGTTCAAACGGGGTTCGCGAGGTTCGAGAGGTTGGCGCGGTTCGCGCGGTTCCGAGGTTCGCGAGGTTCGCGGGGTTGGCGACGTTCGCGCGGTTCCGAGGTTCGCGAGGTTCGAGGGGTTGGCGACGTTCGCGGGGTTGGCGACGTTCGCGCGGTTCCGAGGTTCGTGAGGTTCGAGGGGCTGGCGAGGTTCGCGGGGTTGGCGACGTTCGCGGGGTTGGCGCGGTTCGCGCGGTTCGCGCGGTTCGCGAGGTTTGAGGGGTTGGCGCGGTTCGCGCGATTCCGAGGTACCTCGTTGAACCTCGCGAACTCCGCGAACCCCGCGAACGCCGTTGAACCTCGCGAACCCCATTTGAACCTCGTGAACCTCGCGAACCCCGTTTGAACCTCGTGAACCTCGCGAACCCCGCGAACCTCGTGAACCCCCTCTTCGCGTGTTAAATTTGTTGCCGTCCTGTTGAAGCTTCCTCCGTACCACTGGTGGCGGACGGTTTTTTATCTGATTCCCGCCATTACGATCTACACCATCGTCCTCGGCGCCGCGTCGTTGATCTCGAGCCTGTTCGATCGACGCGGCTACTTCGCGCACGCCTGTGCGCGAACCTGGTCGTGGTTGATCCTCAAAACGACCGGCGTTCGCGTCCGCGTCGAGGGGCTCGATCGGATCCAGCCCGGCAAAACCTACGTATTCGTTTCGAACCACCAGAGCATTTACGACACGCCAGTGGTGTTCGCGTCATTGCCGTACCAGCTGCGAATCATCGCCAAGGAATCGCTGGCGCGATTTCCGGTGCTCGGCTGGCACCTGCGACGTGGCGGCCACCTGTTCGTGGATCGCAAGCATCCGGACCGAGGGGGGATTCTGCAGCGCTGGCGCGCGCTGGTGTCGGAAGGGCTGTCGCTGATCATCTACGCGGAAGGAACACGCAGTGCCACTGGCCACGTCGCGCGGTTCAAAGCGGGCAGCTTTCTGCTGGCGATCGAAGCGGGTCTGCCGATTGTGCCGCTGGCGATCATCAACACCCGCCAGGTGATGCCCAAAAACCGCCTGCGCACCGAACCGGCCGATGTGACGCTGGTGGTCCACGACGCCATTCAACCTCCGGCGTTGCCGGCGCCGACGGTCCGCGACGCCAAGGCGCTCGCCGATCGCGCGCAGGCAATCGTGTCGGCCGCGGTCGAAGCGCGTCAGTTCGCCACGCTATAATCGCCGTTTGCGCCGATGTTTGTAACAGCAATCATTGCGGCCGGCGGACGCGGCACGCGCTTCGGTGGCGATCGCCTGAAGCAGCTCGTCGAGGTTCAGGGACAGCCAATCCTCGAGCGCTCGGTCCGCGCATTCCTGAGCCACCCCGAGATCAACGAGGTGATTGTCGCGCTGCCGGCCGAGTTGATGGATCCGCCACCGCACTACCTGGATCGCGCGCACCTGGTGCGTGGCGGCGATCGCCGGCAGGATTCGGTCGCCAACGCGTTTCGCGCGGCCAGCACCGCCAGCGACGTGGTCGTCATCCACGATGCGGCACGGCCGTTCGTGTCGGCGTCCCTGATCAGCCGCACCATTGCGTCGGCGGCAACCAACGGTGCCGCATTGGCGGCGATCGTGGCGCGCGATACGGTGAAAAAGGTCGGCCACAATACCGTCCTCGAAACACTGCCGCGCGAGACGATCTACCTCGCCCAGACACCACAGGCGTTTCGCCGTCACGTGCTCGCGGCGGCGCTCGCCATTACGGACGATGCGACCGACGAAGCGGCGTTGGCCGAACGGGTCGGTCACACGGTCCACATCGTCGACGGCGATGCGTCGAACATCAAGATCACGACCGCCGACGATTTACGGGTCGCCGAGGCGCTCGCACAATCCGAGCGCGGCGGCAACGAGCGAAGCCACACCAAAAGTGCGCCTGCGCGAACCGGCCGTGCGGGGACCGGTTACGATCTGCACCGGCTGGTAGAAGGCCGTCCGCTGATCATCGGCGGGGTCACGGTTCCCGCGGAGCGTGGCGCGCTGGGCCATTCCGACGCGGACGTCGCATGTCATGCCGCAACCGACGCCATTCTCGGCGCCGCGTGCCTCGGAGACATCGGCCGTCATTTCCCAGACAGCGATCCGCTCTGGAAAGGCGCCTCGAGCATCGATCTGTTGTCGCGCGCCGCCGCCTTGGTTCGCGACCGTGGTTTTGAAATCGGCAACGTCGACGTCACTGTCGTTCTCGAGAGGCCGAAAATCACAAACCACATCGACGCGATGCGCGCGGCGATGGCCGCCGCACTCGGAATCGCGATCGATCGGGTCAGCGTCAAAGGAAAGACCAACGAAGGGGTCGACGCAATCGGTCGCGGCGAAGCGATTGCCGCCCACGCCGTGGCACAGATCCGAGCGACGAGCGACGAGCAGCGAGCAACGAGATGAGAGTCCGGTTTGCTCCCAGTCCGACTGGCCAGTTGCACGTCGGGAACGCGCGTACCGCGCTCTTCAACTGGTTACTCGCCCGCGGGAAGAGCGGTACGTTTATCTTGCGCATTGAGGACACCGACGCCGAGCGTTCGACGCGCGAGTCTGAAGCCTCGATTCTTCGCGACCTGAAGTGGCTTGGTCTTGAGTGGGATGAAGGGCCCGATCTCGGCGGATCACGCGGGCCGTACCGGCAGTCCGAGCGATTGCACCTCTATCAGTCGTACGCCAAGGAGTTGATGGCCGCGGGTCATGCGTATCACTGTTTCTGCACAACGGCGCAACTCGATGCGGAGCGTCAGGAAGCTCTCGCGGCGGGCCGTCCCGCTCACTACGCGGGAACTTGCCGGCGCCTGACGGCTGAGCAGGCGGACCAGCGCATTGTTGCCGGTGAACGGCCGGCAGTGCGGTTCAAGGTCCCGGCGAGTCGCGATGTCGCGTTCACCGATGTGGTCCGCGGCGAGGTGCGGTTTCATACCGATGTCATCGGCGATCCGGTGATTCTGCGCGCTGACGGTACGCCTGCCTACAACTTCGCGGTCGTCGTCGACGATGCGCTAATGGAGGTGACGCACGTAATCCGCGGTGAGGATCACATCTCGAACACGCCACGGCAGATCCTGTTCTACGAGGCATTGGGATTCACGGCGCCGACCTTCGCGCATCTGTCGCTGGTTATGGGACCGGATCACAGTCCGTTGTCGAAGCGGCACGGTGCGACGTCGGTCGCGGAGTTCCGTGCGAAGGGCTATCTGCCGGAGGCGCTGGTCAACTACCTGGCGTTGATTGGCTGGTCGCCACGCGGCGACGACAACACCGGGAACGCGGACGATCAGGCCGAGTTGATGCCGATCGACGAGCTGGCCCGACGGTTCGCGCTCGAACAGGTGGGACACAGCGCCGGCGTGTTCGATGAGGAGAAGCTGTCGTGGGTCAATCGACACTACTTGAAGGCTGCAGAGCCGCTCCGACTGGCGGAGCTGTCCGTGGCACAGTTCGCCGAGGTTGGCGTTCGGATGACGCCGAACGATCAAGGCCTCGAGTTCCTGGCCTCCGCGATGAGCATGGCGAGTGCGTCGGTCGATCGGTTGAACCAGGTGCCGTCGCGCCTGGCGTTTCTGTTTGATTTTTCAGCCGACGCCGCCTTGACTGATCCACAGGTGCGCGACGAGATGACTGCCGACGGCGGACGCGCGGTCGTCCGCGCTCTGGCGGACGCGCTCGCCGACGCGCCGCGCCTCGATAAGGAATCGTTCCGTGCGATCGCCAATCAGGTCAAGACGAAAACCGGGCAGAAAGCGAAAGGGCTGTTTCACCCCATTCGGATTGCGCTGACCGGACGGAGCGACGGACCCGAACTGGATCTGGCCGTTCCGGCGATCGACCGTGGAGCGGAGTTGCCGGAGTCCGCGGGAATGCCGAAGGTAGTGGGGAATCGGGAGCGCGCGGCTGCTTTCGCACTGGCGCTTGGACTCTAAAGTCGAACGTCGACAGTCGCTGAAATTTCTATGAGGATCTACGGCATCAACCCAGTCCTCGAAGCGCTCCGCGCCGGGCGCGTGACGGCACTCCGGGTTTCCGCCCGGGGTGACGACCGGCTTGGACAGCTGATCGGCCATGCCGAACAGCAGGGGATCCCGGTTCGCCGCGCGAAGGCCGACGAACTCGACCGCTTTGCGAACAAGGGGGCCCACCAGGGGGTCGTTGCCGACGTCCGGGACGATCAGGCGCATTTCAGCGTCGAAGATCTTGTAGCCGGGGCGCGCGGCACCCCGCTGATTGTCGTCCTCGACGCGATCGAGGATCCCCACAATGTCGGGGCCATTCTCCGTTCGGTGGATGCGGCTGGCGCGGATGGGGTGGTGCGGCAATCGCGCCATGCCGCCCGGCTCGACGGCGCAGCGGCCAAGGCGTCGGCGGGCGCCGTTTCCCACGTAAAAATCGCCGAAGTGGTCAACATTGCCCGGGCTTTGGAGCAATTGAAACAGTCCGGCGTCTGGACGGTTGGACTCGCGGGAGATGCGCCCAAGCGCTACGACGAAATCGATCTAACGCTCCCGACGGCGCTTGTCGTTGGGGCGGAAGGAACTGGATTGCGGCGTCTGGTCGCCGAACGGTGCGACTGGCTGGCTTCGATCCCGATGGCGGGTCATGTTCAAAGTTTGAACGTGTCGGTCGCGGCCGGAATCGCGCTTTTCGAGGCGACCCGGCAGCGGCGCGCCGCGCGAGACGGCCCGAAGCCCGGCCGCAACGGGTAAGGCACGTACTGGCACGGGGTTGCGCCTCTGGCACAGGACGTGCTAAAGTTCGTCTTTTGTTTCAGCTGGCGTAGCTCAGTCGGTAGAGCAGCTGATTTGTAATCAGCAGGTCGGGGGTTCAAGTCCCTTCGCCAGCTCCATCGGCATACAAAGCAAGCGGCCGGAAAGTACTGTCTAGGATTATCAACAGCGCGGATTCCTAACAACAGATAGCTGGCGAGGTAGCGAAGCGGTCAAACGCAGCAGACTGTAAATCTGTCGCCCTAGCGGCTTCGAAGGTTCGAGTCCTTCCCTCGCCACCAACCTTCGCTCGCATAGACAGCGAGCGAGCTCCGGTTGGCGAGCCAGCGGAATGCGAAGGTTGTCGTGCCGAAGCGCCGGAGGCGCGAAGGCGGACAGCGAAGTGCGGAGCGTGGCGAGTGCACGAAGGCGGGAGTAACTCAGTGGTAGAGTCACAGCCTTCCAAGCTGTTGGTCGCGGGTTCGATCCCCGTCTCCCGCTCACCATTGTGGATTGCGGGTTTGGGATTGTGGATTGATCAGGCGTGATCGCGGCACGGAAATCCGCAATCCGAAATCCGCAATCCGCGATGTGAATTGGGCCGATGTAGCTCAGTTGGCAGAGCGCGTCCTTGGTAAGGACGAGGTCACCAGTTCAATTCTGGTCATCGGCTAACCAGCCTTCGCCCGCAGGCACGAGCGGGCTACGGCCAGGCAGGCCCGCAAGGACGACGAAAACGAAGGCTGCCGCGCCGAAGCCGCGCAGCGGCGAAGGCGGACTGAAACGGATAAACGAGGGGTCATCGGCCCCATAGTGAGTAACGAGCGAGGACCGTTAAATGGCCAAAGAAAAATTCGACCGCAGCAAACCGCACGTGAACGTGGGCACGATCGGACACATCGATCATGGCAAGACGACGCTGACCGCGGCGCTCACCAAGGTCTCGGCTGACAAGGGCTGGGGCAAATTCGTCTCGTACGACGAAGTGGCCAAGGCATCGGAGTCGCAGGGCCGCCGCGACGAGTCGAAGGTCATGACGATCGCCACTAGCCACGTTGAGTATTCGACGGCGAACCGCCATTACGCGCACGTCGACTGCCCCGGCCACGCCGATTACGTCAAGAACATGATCACCGGCGCCGCGCAGATGGACGGCGGCATCCTCGTCGTCAGCGCCGTCGACGGCCCGATGCCGCAGACCCGCGAGCATGTCCTGCTGGCCCGCCAGGTCAACGTGCCGCATCTCGTCGTCGCCCTGAACAAGGTCGATGCGATCGACGACCCGGAACTGCTCGACCTGGTCGAACTCGAGGTGCGGGAGCTCCTCAAGACCTACGACTTTCCCGGCGACGACGTGCCGGTCATCCGCGTGTCGGCGCTCAAAGCGATTCAGGGCGATCCGGAAGGCGTGGCCAGCGTGCAGAAGCTGATGGAGGCGCTCGATACCTTCATCCCGCTGCCGCAGCGTGACGTCGACAAGCCGTTCATGATGCCGATCGAGGACGTGTTCTCGATCTCGGGCCGCGGCACGGTGGTAACCGGACGTATCGAGCGCGGCAAGGTGAAGGTCGGCGAAGAAGTCGAAATCGTCGGGTTCAAGGCGACCGAGAAGAAGGTCGTCACCGGCGTCGAAATGTTCCGCAAGCTGCTCGATGAAGGCACGGCGGGCGACAACGTCGGCGTGCTGTTGCGCGGCGTGGAGAAGGAAGACGTCGAGCGCGGTCAGGTGCTGGCCAAGCCGGGATCGATCAAGCCCCACACCAAGTTCAAGGGCGAGGTCTACATCCTCTCGAAGGAAGAGGGCGGCCGACACACGCCGTTCTTCAACGGCTATCGTCCGCAGTTCTACATCCGTACCACCGACGTCACCGGGACGCTCAACCTGCCGGAAGGTGTCGAGATGGTGATGCCGGGCGACAACACCTCGATCACCGCCGAGCTGATGACGCCGGTGGCGCTCGAAAAGGGCGCGCGTTTCGCGATTCGCGAAGGCGGACGCACCGTCGGTTCAGGGACGATCTCGGAAATCGTCGAATAGTAAATTGGTTAATCGGTAAGTGGGTACGTTGGTCAATGAAAGCCATAGCGTTCGCAGTCATTTACCGATTTACTAACTTACCAACTTACCAACTGCAGGAATACCGCTATGAGAGACATCGTCACGCTCGCTTGTCAGGAATGCAAGCGGCGTAATTACGCAACGACGAAGAACAAGAAGAAGACGACAGAGCGGCTGGAGTTCTCGAAATTCTGCCGCTTTTGTCGAAAACATACGGCGCATAAAGAGGGCAAGTAGGGCGGAATGCATTCGCGCGAAGCGCGTAGGCCAGTAGCTCAATTGGCAGAGCACCGGTCTCCAAAACCGGGGGTTGGGGGTTCGATTCCCTCCTGGCCTGCCATCCGCCTTCGCGCGCAGGATGCTGGCGCGCTACGGGCGCGATGTCACGCCGTCGCCTGAAGGGCGGCGGACAGCCGGAGCGGACGGCGAGTAACGAGGAACGAGCAACTAGCAGCGAGCAACGGGACGAATGGCTGACAACACAACCACCTTCGACAACGTCAAGGAAGCGGCGGGCGGCCGGTTCGAACGGGCGCGGCTGTTTCTGAGCGAAGTGCGCAACGAACTGAAGCGTGTCACGTGGCCCTCGCAGAAAGAGGTCTACGCGACGACGGTCGTCGTCATCCTGACGTCCGCTTTCTTCGGGCTCTACCTGTTCCTGATCGATCAGATTCTGTTGAACTTCTTCCAGTGGCTTCTGCGCAGGTTTGGTGCGGCATGACCGACGTCGCGACGAAGAGCTGGTACATCGTTCACACCTACTCGGGCTTTGAGAAGAAGGTCGCCGAATCGCTGCAGGAACGGGTCAAGGCGTACGGCCTGACCAACGACATCGGCGAAGTGCTGATCCCGACCGAAGACGTGGTTGAAATGCGCGCCGGCAAGAAAGTGGTGACGTCGAAGCGGTTTTTCCCCGGCTACATCCTGGTCGAGATGAACATGTCCGACCACGCCTGGCACGTGGTGAAGAACACGCCGAAAGTGACCGGTTTCGTTGGCGCCGGTGCGAAACCGACGCCGCTCAGCAAGGACGAAGTCGAACAGATTCTGACCCAGGTGAAGACGGCGGCGGAGAAACCGAAGCCGAAGTACATGTTCGAAAAGGGCGAGCAGGTGCGGATCAACGAAGGTCCGTTCGCCAGCTTCACCGGCGTGGTCGACGAAGTGAACCTCGAGAAGAACACGCTGAAGGTGATGGTGACGATTTTCGGCCGCTCGACGCCGGTCGAACTCGATTTCTTGCAGGTGGAAAAGATCTAAACGCAAAGCTTTGCGACCTTTGCGCACTCTGCGTTGACACGTGACTTATGGCGAAAAAAGTACAGGCAATGGTGAAGCTCCAGATCGCCGCGGGCAAAGCGACCCCGGCGCCGCCGGTCGGCACCGCGCTCGGTCCGCAGGGCGTGAACATCATGGACTTCTGCAAGAACTTCAACGCGAAGACGGCGAAGGATGAAGGCCTGATCATTCCGGTGGTCGTCACCGTCTACGCGGATCGGTCGTACACCTTCATCACCAAGACGCCGCCGGCGTCGGTGCTGCTGAAGCGTGCGGCGAACATCGCCAAGGGCTCGGCCGAGCCGAACAAGAGCAAGGTCGGCACGGTGACGAAGAAGCAGGTCGAGGACATCGCCAAGCTGAAGATGCCCGACTTGAACGCGGAGTCGCTCGAGGCGGCGATGAAGACCGTCGCCGGCACCGCGCGGAGCATGGGACTGGACGTAGTCGGTTAAGAACAACGTAAGTCTGAAGTCTGAAGTACGAAGTGTGCCTCGCTCAACTTGCCGGATGCTTCAAGCCATCCCGTTGTTGAAACGAGCAGACTTCAGACTTCCAACTTCAGACTTCTAAAGTGGGAGGGCCGTTGACTCGGCCCGTTTGCACCACAGAGGTACACACAACCATGAGAAAGCGCGGCAAGAAATTCGCCGCTGCACGGGCTGCGATTCCACAGGACCGGACCTACTCGATCGAAGAGGCGGTGCCGCTCGTGCAAAAAGCGAAGTACGCGAAGTTCGACGAAACCGTCGACCTGTCGCTGCGGCTCGGTGTCGACCCGAAGCATGCCGACCAGATGGTGCGCGGCACCGTCGTGCTGCCGCACGGCCTCGGCAAGAGCAAACGGGTCGCGGCGATCGCCGGCGGTGAAAAGCAGAAGGAAGCGCAGGAAGCGGGCGCCGACGTGGTCGGCGGCGACGATCTGGTCGAAAAAATCCAGGGCGGCTTCATGGATTTCGACGCGGTCGTGGCCACGCCCGACATGATGCGCGGGGTCGGCAAACTCGGCAAGGTGCTCGGCCCGCGCGGGTTGATGCCGAACCCGAAGACCGGCACTGTGACCACCGATATCGCCAAAGCGATCAAGGAAATCAAAGCCGGCAAGGTGGAATTCCGAGTCGACAAATCGGGAATCATCCACGCGCCGGTCGGCAAGATGTCGTTCAACGGTGACGCGCTGGTTGCCAACGCGCATGCCCTGGTCGACAGCATCGTCAAGGCGAAGCCGGCGGCCGCTAAAGGCAAGTACCTGAGAAGCGTCACCCTGTCGTCGACGATGGGACCGGGAATCCGCATCGACACGACGCACATTGACGTGGTGGTGAAACACTAATGGCGGTCACGAGAGCGGATCGGGAACAGGAACTCCAGCAGCTCGAAGCGGCGTTCAAGGGATCGGACAGCGCGATTCTGGTCGACTACAAGGGCTTGACGGTGCCGCAGGTCAGCGACCTGCGACGGCAGATCCGGGTCGCCAAGGGGCGCTACAAGGTCGTCAAGAACACGCTGGCGCGGCGCGCCATCAAGGGCACGTCATTCGAGGCGTTCGAGAAGCACTTCACCGGCATGACCGCGGTTGCGTATACCGAAACCGATCCGGTCCTGCTCGCGAAGACGCTGACGACCTTCATCAAGACGACACCAGCGCTGACGATCAAGGCGGCGGTGGTTCAGGGCAGCGCGGTCGCTCCGGCGGCAGTCAGCGATCTGGCAAACCTGCCCGGCAAACCTGAACTGTATGCACGCCTGCTCGGCACGCTGCAGGCGCCGATGGTCAATCTCGTCAGAGTGCTGAACGCGGTTCCGCAGGATCTGATGAACGTGTTGTCGCAGGTTGAGAAAAAGAAGCAGACCGCATAATTCCGAATTCGGAATTCTTAATTTCAGGAGAAGCCAATGGCAGTAACGCAAGAGCAGGTCGTCGAGTACATCAAGGGAATCTCGGTTCTCGAACTGTCGCAGCTGGTCAAGACACTCGAGTCGGAGCTTGGCGTGAGCGCGGCGGCGGCGATGCCGGTGTTCGCGGGCGCGATGCCCGGCGCGGCCGGCGGCGGCGCGGCGGCGGCGGAAGAGAAGACCGAGTTCACCGCAACCCTCACCGAAGTGGGCAGCAACAAGATCAACGTCATCAAGGTGGTCCGCGAGATCACCAGCCTGGGCCTGAAGGAAGCGAAGGATCTGGTCGAGAGCGCACCGAAGCCGATCAAAGAGGGCATCCCGAAGGACGAGGCCGAAGCGATCAAGAAGAAGTTCGAGGGAGTCGGAGCCAAGGTGGAGATCAAGTAGGGATTGGGGATCAGGGATTGGGGGTTAGTGGCGGTCCGGTCGGTGGACCGCGGGGATTGGCGTCCAATCCCCAATCCCCAATCCCGAATCACTACCGAGTTTCCGTAAGAGCGCTCTGTCTTTTCTCGAGGTCCATAGAATGTACAGCCTTCCCAAAAACGTTTACCGAGAGCGCATCGATTTTTCGAAAATCAAGACGACCGTTCCGATTCCGAACCTGATCGAGATCCAGAAGAAGTCCTACGAACGCTTCCTGCAGATGAATCGTCTGCCGAGCGAGCGCGAGGACGCGGGTCTGCAGTCGGTCTTCAAGTCGGTGTTTCCGATCAGCGATTTCCGCGAGAACTCGTCGCTCGAGTTCATCGAGTATTCGATCGGCAACTGGGAGTGCAAGTGCAGCAAGCTGCAGGGTCTGCACCACCTCCGCAAGCCGTGCAGCAATTGCGGCGCCACCCTGATTGCCGACCCCTACGGCGACCGCGAGGTGTTGTGTCCGCGCTGCGGCAAGGCCAACCAGGCCCGCGGCGACGTCTGCGACATCTGCGGCAACACGGTCGGCCTGAAGCTGAAATACGACGTTGACGAGTGCCAGGAACGCGGCATGACCTACGCGGTGCCGCTCAAGGTCACGATCCGTCTGGTCGTATGGAACAAGGATCCGGAAACCGGCGTCAAGACCATCCGCGACATCAAGGAGCAGGAGGTCTACTTCGGCGACATCCCGTTGATGACCGAAAACGGGACGTTCATCATCAACGGCACCGAACGGGTCATCGTCTCGCAGCTGCACCGCTCGCCGGGCGCCTTCTTCCACTCGGAAGACAAGACGCTCTACGTCGCGCAGATCATTCCCTACCGCGGTTCGTGGGTCGAGTTCGAGTACGACACCAAGAACCTGCTTTACGTCCGCATCGATCGCAAGCGGAAGTTCCTCGCCTCGGTGTTCCTGCGCGCGCTCGGCTTGCGCGGCGCGGACGAGATCATCCGTGCCTTCTACAGCGTCGACAAGCTGCAGATCCGCAACGGCAAGATCTTCTGGGGCGTCCAGGACAGCCTGGTCGGCCTTCGCGCCGCCACCGAAATCCAGGTGCCGGGTGGCGAGTTCACGGTTCAGTCCGGCAAGAAGCTGACCAAGAACGCGATCGAAGCGTTGAAGAAAGCCAACGTCGATGCGGTCGAGATTTCCGACGCCGAGCTCGAAGGCGCGTTCGCGGCCGCCGACGTGGTTGATCCGTCGACCGGCGAAGTCATCCTCGAAGCGAATGAAGAACTGACGCCGCGGGTCATCTCGATGGCGCAGGAAAAGAACGTCGATCGGATCGACGTCTTCTTCCCCGAGCGTGACGAAGTCGGGTCGATCATCAGCAGCACGCTGAAGAAGGATCCGATCCACACCCACGAAGAAGCGCTGATCGAAATCTATCGCCGCCTGCGGCCGGGCGATCCGCCGACGCTCGACAGCTCGCGGTCGCTGTTCGAGAACATGTTCTTCAACCCGCAGAAGTACGACTTCTCGCGGGTCGGCCGGCTGAAGCTGAACACCAAGCTGGGTCTCAACACCCCGCTCGACGAGAAGATCCTGCACCCGCAGGACTTCTACGAAGTCATCAAATACTTGCTGAAGCTGCGCCGCAATCCGGCGAACGTCGACGACATCGACCATCTCGGCAATCGCCGCGTGCGGTCGGTCGGCGAGCTCCTCGAAAACCAGTTCCGGATCGGCCTGGTCCGAATGGAACGGGCGATCAAGGAAAAGATGTCGGTCTACCAGGAAATGGCGACCGCCATGCCGCACGACCTGATCAACGCGAAGCCGGTGATGGCCGCGATTCGCGAGTTCTTCGGGTCGTCGCAGCTGTCGCAGTTCATGGACCAGACCAA
>Ga0070675_100003289_pt1 | contig 12255 bp, 12 predicted proteins | sample KBSM43metaG_FD_65343 | JGI IMG/M metagenome (GOLD analysis project Ga0070675, IMG submission 65343) | Miscanthus rhizosphere microbial communities from Kellogg Biological Station, Michigan, USA - KBS M4-3 metaG | ecosystem: Host-associated > Plants > Roots > Rhizosphere > Soil ...
GGCATGGCGGGCGGCGGACACGCCCAGTATGCATGCCTTCGTGAAAAAGGTGCTTTGGTAATCAAGCCGGATTCGCTGAGTTGGGAAGAGGCAGTTGCGATCCCGTTCGGGGCGAACACCGCATTGTATTTCCTCAGGGACCTGGGGAAAATCCAGGCTGGGCAGGAGCTTCTGATCATAGGAGCTTCGGGAAGCATCGGCTCAGCCGCGGTGCAGCTGGCCAAACACTTTGGAGCGAGAGTGACTGCGGTGTGCAGCGGCGCAAACGTGGAGATGGTGAAATCCATCGGTGCCGACAAGGTGATCGACTACACGAAGGAAGACTTCACCAAGAACGGAAAAACTTATGACCTGATATTTGACATCGTCGGCGCGACGACTTTTGACCGCTGCCAAAAGTCGCTGAAGCCCCGAGGCGTTTTTCTTCAAAACATCATGGGTTTGGCCGACATGGTTCGGGTCCTGTGGACCTCCATCGCCGGGCGTAAGAAAATAAAAAGCGGCGTGGCCATGGAAAACCTGGAGAGAATGAATTTCACCGTAGAACTTGCCACGGCTGGGAAGCTCAAGGCGGTCATCGACAGGAGTTATCCTTTGGAGCGCATAGCGGAAGCTTTCAAGTATGTCGAGCAAGGGCACAAGAAGGGAAATGTTGTGATAACGGTGGAGCATTTATGAGCGAAGCGTCATCGCTACAAACCACGGGACCGGGAGCGAGAATCAAAATACCCTTTTAGCCTTTCGTCACGAGACGCCCAAGTTTGTGCCACGGTGTTTTGATACTAAGCAGACCGAGCCAATCGGATACCCCGAAGGAGTGATGGGTGTGAGCTCGCGGCCGACGATGAACGAGGGCTTTGTTGCCATCGACGATGGCACGCTGTTTACGGAAAGCTTTGGCGATCGTAATGCCGCGCCCGTGTTGTTGATTATGGGAGCGATGGCATCGGGCGTGTGGTGGCCAAGCTCGTTTTGCGTGCAACTGGCAAGCCGCGGGCGCTTTGTCATTCGTTACGATCACCGCGACACCGGCCGCTCAACGAGCTATGGCCCAGGTGGCGCCACTTACTCGACGGAGAAGCTCGCCGATGATGTACTTTCCGTACTCGACGCCTACAACATCGAAAGTGCACATCTGGTCGGAATGTCTCTCGGCGGGTATCTGAGCCAGTTGCTCGCACTGAAGGCTCCTCAGAGGGTCAAGACGCTGACGCTCGTTGCATCAGAGTGGCTGGCACCAAAGGACCCTTCCATGCCCCCGATGGACCCTCGCCTTTTGGAGTATCATTCGCGAGCGGCTACACTCGACTGGGCAGATCGAGAAGCCGTTCTCGAATATCAGGTGGGAGCCTGGCGTCTGCTATCCGGGTCGGCCCATCCATTTGATGAGGAGTTCATCCGAGGCCTGGCCGCGGAGGACTGGGAGCGCACTGCAAATCCCTTGACGCCTTTCAATCATGCAGGTTTGAGGGAGCCCACTGAGTGGGTCGGAAGACTTAACGAGATTCAAGCGCCTGTCCTCATTGTTCATGGAACCGAAGACCTCGTGGTTCCCTATGCTCATGGGCAAGCCCTGCACGGTGCGCTGCGGAACTCCCGCCTGCTCACCTTGCGAGGAAGCGGTCACGAATTACACCCCTTGGATTGGCCCCTAATTCTCGACGCCATCGTTGAGCATACTGCCGGGGTTTGAACTCTGCTTATACGGGAAAGTCTCCTTGTGCCTACGCGAAGTGCAGGTCTAGCCGATTATTGGCGGAGACTGGCAGGGCCTTCGCGTTCCAAATCGTCGGTTACAAATCTAATCAAGGATTCGAGCAGAGCGGCACGAGGGTAAACCGCCTTGTCCATCCCGGAACGAATTACGGAATCGGTTGATTTGTCGAAGGGCAACGCGACTGCAAAGTGGTCAGCGAGTGCAGCGCCGAGATATTTTGCGCCGGGGACGATTGCATCCTCTTTGAGAAGTTGACCGTCCTCGGCGGACCCGTAGACGGCGAGAGCGCGCCATGTTTGGAGAAGAGCCTTGGAGGTTGTGTCCTGATCAGCTTTCGCAATCAAAGAATAGGTGGGGACGAGGGGATTGGGGTGGGCGGCGAGAAACGCCTGGCGCGTCTCCCGCTTGAGGCTCTTGAATCCGGTAGAAAGATCTCCCTGACAGCTTTTGAGAGGGACGGTCTTCATATACTTCTCGGCAATCTGGGGCAGGAGATCGGCGACCGGGGAACCACCGGAAGCGCCAGCGACTGTGATGAAGGCTGCTACCTGTTCAGCGACGCCAGTCTCCTGCGCAAGCGCGACTTGAATGTCGGGTCCACCCTTGCTGTAGCCGATCAGGATGTACTTCTTTCCGTCGGTGGCCTTGTGATCGCGCAGATATTGAGCAATCATTTTCGCATTAGACTCGCTGGCATCGTTGGGGACCTGCAACAGAGCGACGTCGAGGCCGTACTGCTTTTTCAGCGTGTCCTGGCCTTCCTGAAAGGCGGGGGAATCGGAGACACAGGAACTCAGTATTCCCGGGACAATCAGGACGCGATACTTGGTGGAGAGGGGACCGAGCTTCGAGTCTTCTTTTCCTGGAGAATCGATGTAGCGAGCGCATGGACCCCATTGGCTTCCACCGGGATTGTTTTGCTTTAGAACGGAGCAGAACACATCACTAAACGAGGTTGAGACGTTGCCTGTGGCCGCTGCGAGATAGACCAAGAGGGTGCGGCCGTCGGAGGTGAATTCTCCTCCTGTCGCTGTGCGGGCTTTCGTAATGGGGTCGGCTGGAGTGAGGTAGTCGGTCTTAATGACCATTCCGGTTTGCATCAGGTTATCGCGAATGTAGTCTCGCTCGCCGTCGGTGTTGGGGTCGATCTTGTGGGTGACGCCGTTGTTGCGCTGGTCGCGATCAAACCCGATGTCGTGGGTGCCGGCCCCGACCCAGACGGTCTGGCCTTCCAAGTCGAATGGAGCTTTCCACAGCCGGAAATGATGTCGCGAGGCAACGACCCGCACGGGGTCGGCTTGCGCGTATCCGAAATCCTGCGGGCGGCCGAAAAGACGCAGTTCGCTCATGGGCAAAGTCACGTACGCTTCTTTGGAGAGGGAAGCGAGGAGTCCGCGAAGGATCGCGTCCTGATTGGTGCGGTCGACTGTGACCCATCCAGCGGTTTTGAGGGCTTTCTGCACTTGATCCTGCGATCCGATCAGGATGAAGTTCACGCGATCGCCTGGGGAACCCTGCGGATCGCTGACACGCCGCGGAACTGTGTTGATCAAACTCTGAGGAAACGGGGGCACGTGAACATCGGCCTTGATGGTCGCAGGTGCGGCGGTGCGGTCGATGGTCACGTGATAGGAGCCTGTCGCGTGGTCGAATGATGATTGATTAATGGTGACGAAAAGGCGACCCGCGACGCGTGCCTGGGTATTGCTGGAGGCTCCAATGAGGAAGGGACGATCTGCTTCGGTGGAACCGACGCGCCCGATCAGCGCACCTCGACCGGAATCATTCAACTGAAGAACGCGCACCAGGTCTGCAAAGCCGCGCGGCAGTCCCTCAGGTCCGTTTGGCTGCTTCGCATTGGAATATTGGAGTTGTCCGCTTGCGGTGATCTTTACGGTATCTCCTGTATTGAGATCGACGCCGGTGTCCACCCATCCACTGGTCGACGGAAGGTCCAATTGGCGGGTCTGCGCAAAGAGTGGTGTGACGAGGAGCAAAGTGAGAAGAGCGTTGCGTATCATCGTCATCTCCTTGACACGGCGTCGACGATGAGATGTTCGACACGATTCCAGATTTTCGGATCAAGTTCCATCTTTGCGTGACTACCTCCAAAGGTGCGTCGGGCCCAGGAGACGTCGGCGCGGTCGATTGAGCGAAAGATATATGACGAACCAGCGTTTGCGAGGATCCGCGTTCTGGACGGGTCGTCGGCCTGGATGCGGGTTCTGCCCTGAATGGTGAGCGGATCGTGCTGGTAGAAATTTGCAGCGGCACGGACGTTGGGAGGAATCAGCTGATCATGAAGACCTACGCTGTCGATTTGCACGGTGAGCAGGACGGGAACTCCGAGCTGATCAAGGTCACGGGCTGTGGCCAGCGCAGCGGCACCACCTAGACTTTGTCCGAACAAAATAATGCGGGCATGGTCACGCTCTTCGGGATCCAGCGTGCCGTTTTGATTGGTGTCAAGGGCGCGGCGAATGAATTCAACCGCGACGGTACGATGCCAGTTGGAAAACGATTCGGCGTAGACGTGCGGCCGTTCGCGGAGTTTGAGGGTGAGCTGTCGGACGCTTCTGTGGTTGTCGTTCCAGTGTTCAAACCCGCCGAGGAATCCAATGACCAGCGTCGATCCAGGAGGGATCGGGGTTGGTGCGGACAGGTCAGAGAGCTGCTGTGCCCCCAACAGGGGACAGCACAGAACCGCCGCAAGTACTGGCCACTTCCGCAACATAAATTGAATTCCTTATATCGCACCCGGCGCAAGACTGGGTAAAGCATTGATGCGCACCTGGCTCGACAACCAATCTAAATATTGTGCCAAGACAAGTTGGCAACGATGGTACACCGTATCGAGTGCGTTCTGAACTACTGGCTGAGTGGGAATTGGGGCAATCAAGGCGCAGCGCTACCCGGAGGTCGAGTGCGCTTTTGTTGAGGGGGCGGCGGGCTGGTGCGGATTAGTTCAGATTTCAGGCACGTGGAGGACGGAGGCCTACATGCCGTGGGTGACGCGATGGATTACGATCAGGCCCGCGATGCAACTGCCGAGCATGCAGGACGAGGCGACAAATGCTACGCGAAGCCTGCTGGCGGGGTAGAGCCTCCGATGCCGATGGAAGATGGTGACGATGTCCCGGCGCAGGTAAGCGAAGGTTGTCCACTCCCTGAGTTTGCGGTTGATGCCGGTGACCATGGCCACCTCGATCAGGCAACAGCAAACTGCACTCGCAAGGCTTCCTACACTACAAATTACGGAAAGTAAAAATAGCGACACAGTTACCTCACAGCATTGACGCCGACGGCTCGAAACGAGGTACAGCGATTGGGATTAGGACTATTATCCAATGATTCGGGCAAGGCGGGAACCCGAAAATGCGCGAGGGGATTCCTAAAGTGACCTTATTAGTGGAGCGAGCGGAGGAATGGGGGATGGAAGGTACAGAGCTAGTAGAAAGACGGTTCTCGGGCAAAACGTGTTTTGGATAGCTATTTTTGCGCGTGGTAGCCGGGATTACTCTCTGTCAGCTTTGCCTTTATGTTGTGCGCGAGCTTTTCAATGGCGTCAGCCTTTCGGATGGAATCCAGGGATAGCGTATCTTTGCCGGTCTTATCTACTTCTTCTTTGAGATCGGTAGCCAGCTTAAGCAACTTTGCGGTCTGCTCCGCGACCTGCTTCTTGCGGGCGGCATTGGCGGCCTCAAAGTCCTGCTGGGTCTGCTTTTGCTGGCGCATCTTTTCCTCGTCATTGGCGTCGGGCAGGCGATTCAGGAATTCAGGAAGGTTCCTGGGGCCGCTTTGAAGCAAGGCCTTGCCGACGGTGGGGATGATGGCAACTGCAACCAGGCCGATAGCGATACCGATCCTGCTGGTTTTCATCCAAGGCGAAAAGATGGCTTTGAAATGGATTTGCTGGAGTTTCATGGGGAAGCCTCCGAGACTGCGGCCTCGAGCACAATCGGAGAAGAGATTAAACCGCGGAGACAACGGAAGGCTAGAAGAAATGGGGGCGGAAGGCCATAAACTCTTGTGAATTCGTTCAATCTGCTAAGCGGAGCGGGATGTGTCGCCCGGTTGTCTCCTGGAAAGGGAACTTCGCGCGGGGTGGCTGCGTACAATTGATAGCGATGGAAGGCTTTCACCGCGTATCTTCGACCGTTTTCCGGCTGTTTCTAGCCGTCCTGCTTTTCTTCCCGCTCACGAGCGCCTTTGGCGAGCGGGTCGCCGATCTCCCCAAACCCACCGACTACGTCAGCGATTTCGCAAACGTGCTGTCTCCTGAGGCGATTGCGCGCCTGGACCACATCTGTGCTGAACTGGACCATTCGAAGGCGGATGTGCAGCTTGCGATCGTGACTGTTCACAATCTGGACGGGGAGGACTCAACGGACTACGCCAACCAGCTTGAAGACAAATGGAAGATGGGGAAGAAGGGGTCAGACCGCGGGGCGCTGTTGCTGCTGGCTGTGGACGATCACAAGTACCGCATCGACGTCGCGTATGGGCTTGAGGGGATACTGAACGACGCCAAAGTCGGGGATATCGGTCGATCGATGGTGCCTTATCTTCGGGCTCGGGACTATGACGGGGCGGTGATGCAGGCTGTCGGCCGGTTGGTGCAGGTGATCGCCACCGATGCAAACATCACGATCGATGACGCGCCGGCGGTCACACAGCGGCGACAGGCTCAGTCTCACGGCTCTCCGCTGGCAGGGCTGTTTGTATGGCTGATCATCTTTCTCCTGTTCGGGGGCTTTGGGCTCATGCGGTTTCTCTTCGGATTCGGTCTGCTTTCGAGCGCGCTGGGCGGTCGCAGAGGCGGGGGAGGGCCCTTCATAGGGGGAAGCGGATTTGGCGGTGGAGGTTTTGGCGGCGGCGGTGGCGGGAACTCCGGCGGCGGAGGTTTTGGCGGTTTTGGCGGCGGCAGTTTTGGTGGTGGCGGCGCTGGAGGGGACTGGTAAGCCTCAACCAGCAGTTTCAGTTTTGTTTGAAGGGGCCTCTGAACAGAGGCCGGAGGAGACAAGGACTGTATGAGCAAGGGACTTTTGGTTGTACTTGGAATCGTGGGTGTCCTGGTGCTGGCCCTTTTGATGGTGGGCGGCAGCTTCATCAGCGCGAAGAACCAGATGGTGGCCAAGGATCAGACCGTAAAGGCTGCGTGGTCTGAGGTGGATGTCCAACTGCAACGACGCGCCGATCTCATTCCCAACCTGGTGGAGACCGTGAAGGGCTTTACGAAGGAAGAGAGCACGGTTTTTGGCGATATCGCCAATGCACGCGCGGGCTTGCTGAACGCCCAGGGTCCCGAGGCAAAGATCGCAGCTAACGGCCGGCTTGATTCTGCCTTCGGACGGCTGCTTGCGTTAACGGAGAATTATCCTCAACTGCGTTCGAGCGAGCAATTCATGCGACTGCAAGACGAGTTGGCCGGCACCGAGAATCGGATCAGCGTGGCTCGCAGGCGCTACAACACGGCTCTGCAGGACTTCAACACGTTCATTCTGCAGTTCCCGAACAGCATCTGGGCGGGGATGGCTGGTTTTCATGAGAACAAGGCGTTCTTCACGGCTAGTCCGGGGGCGCAGGCTGTTCCGAACGTGAAGTTCTAAAAGCTAGCCTCTAGATACTAGCTTCCAGCTACTACTTTCCCAGGTCTCAAATGCGAGACCTGGGGCACCCACTTCATGCTGAAGCGGCAGTCCCGCGTGGGCTTCGTTGTATCCCACCCATCGCAAAACGCGATGGATGGGCACCCATTATCCCGATGCATGCAAAAGGGCCATCCCGATTGAGGGGATGGCCCTTTTTACTGTTTCAGCCGAGAGCGGCTGGGCTGTTACTTGTAGGAGGCGATGGCGCTGGCTTCGTCGTCGTAAATGTCGAAGACGGTGTAGAGCTTGGTGAGTTGCAGAACATCCTTGACCTTTTTGGTCAGGTTCAACAGCTTGAGCGCGGCACCCTGGTTCTTGGCGGTTGTGTAAGCACCCACCAGTTCGCCCAAGCCCGAGCTATCGATGTAATTCACATCGCCCAGGTTGAGAAGGATATTTTTAGATCCCTTGCTGATCAGGTCGCGAATGGCCTCGCGTAATTGCACACTGCCCTCGCCCAGAGTGATCCGCCCGCTCAGGTCCAGGACGGTTACGCCGTCCAATTCACGGGAAGCAATAGTAAGTGCCACGGAAATTCCTCCTTTTGGGTGAATACAAGTTATAGCACCTTTGCGCTGCTCTGCAAGTGAGCAAAGCGACAGTCAAGCAAATTGAACTTTGGAACGAACCCCAATCGTTCCGTACTGCCTGCGCAGGTGCGTTAGTTTTTTTCTTCTGCCGGGGTCAGATGTTTGACCAGAGTTAATTCTGTTCCGGGGTGCAGTTGACGAAAGTGGACCTCATCCATAAACGAACGAATGAGGAATATGCCGCGGCCGGTGCCGCGCATGAGATTCTCAGGGGCAAGTGGGTCGGGAAGCGTCGCCGGATCCACCCCTTTGCCTTGATCCGCGATGGTAAAGATCAGAGATTTGCCATTGTTTTCGAAGCTGGCAGTGATCAGTTTTGCTGGGTCGTAATCGTTTCCGTGAAGAACTGCGTTGACGGCCGCCTCGCGCACAGCCATGGTGATCTTAAAGCGCTCATCCTCGTCAAGGCCGGCATCACCGGCCAGCTTATCTGCGGCAGCTTCCACCTCACTGACGCTTTCCATTGTGGAACTCAATGAGAAACTCAAACGGCCTGCTTTCGGATTGCTCACCGGCTTCGTCTCCGCCTCTTCCGGAATGGCAAAGCCACGCCTTAACGCTAGAGGGACCTAGCTGGCAGTTTCGCGGTTGAAGCGGATTGTGTCAAGAAGTGCGTTGATCTCGAACAGAAAGGAAGGGATGCGCGTGGATTGGAAACCCAAATCCGCACCAACGTACTACACTCGGTTCATGCCGCCGCGCGCAACAACTCGAGTCAGCTTGACAGCTCTGCTCGGCACTCCGGTGACGGATGCGCAGGGCGTGATTCGCGGACGTCTGAAAGATGTAGCGGTCGCTACGGGGTCAGAAGCCGGCCAGGTGGCGGGCCTGGTTCTCAAAACGCGCAATGGCCTTTCGATCGTGCCATCACAAGACCTGATGGAGACGCCTGCGGGCACGCTTGAACTACGTTCGTCTGGAGCACTCGTTCCGCTGAAAGACCAGGGGAACTATCTCTACCTTCGCCAGGACCTCGTCGATCGTCAGATTATCGATATTCACGGCCGCAAAGTGGTGCGCGTTAACGACGTCGAACTCGAGTGGACAGGGAACGGGGAAGGCCATTTGTTGCGTGTGGCCGAGGTGGAAGTGGGACTTCGCGGAGCCTTCCGCCGCGTATTCAAGGGGGTCTTGCCGCGCGCGTCTCTTGAGCGGCTGTCGCGAAAATTCAAGGACCGGGGAATACCGTGGCAATTCGTCGACGTGATCGAGGTAGACCCTGCTCGCCGCGTGAAATTGCGCATCGAGTATGAGCGCCTCGCGGAGATGCACCCGTCTGACCTTGCCGAGATTCTCGAAGACCTGGCGCCGGCCGAGCGCGACGCGGTGTTTACGTCGCTCGATGAGGAAGTTGCCGCGGAGGCGCTGGAGGAAGTCGATCCAAAGCTTCAGAAGTCGCTTCTTGAGAAATTGGACGAAGAGCGAATCGCGGACATCGTCGAGGAGATGGATCCCGGCGCCGCCGCGGATTTGCTTGCAGAGCTTCCCGAAGAACAGTCCGACGCAATTCTCGAAGAGATGGAGCCCGAGGAGCGGCAGGAAGTTTCGGAGCTTCTCGAGTTCGATGAGGATTCAGCCGCCGGCTGTATGACCACTGATTTTGTTTATCTCGGCACAGATGCCAGAGTCAGCCAGGTAGGGCCAGCGCTGCGCAGCTTCGATGGCGACATTGAGGGCGTGACCGAGATTTATCTGCTCGACGAAAAGCGTATTCTCCGGGGCTCGGTGTCTCTGGCGCGGCTGGTAATGGCGCAACCCGATACGCGGCTCATGGTGCTAGCCGAGCCGCGCGTCCTTTCGTGCCCCGCAGATCTGCACCAGAATGACCTGGCAGAGTTGTTCGATAAGTACAACCTGCACGCTTTGCCAGTCGTCGACGCCCAGGAGCGTATGGTTGGGGTGGTACAGGCGGACCACGTTATCAGCTTCCTGCGCGAAAAGTTGTAACTTTGCTCCCGGTACTCTGCTACTCTGCTAATCTTGCGGGTCAACAGAGAGGGCGCCAGCCTCGGTTCCGGAGCCATGCCCGGTCGGTTCAGGAATTCTAGCACTGCGCGTGTTGATGCGAACGTCGCCCGGGCTGGAGGATGAATGCCTGAGGAAATCAAAGGGATTGTTAAGCCGCCGTACGAGATGCCCCCTGAGAAGCTGGAACGTCAGGACGCACCGGTGGGAGGCAACCTGCCACCGATGGTTCGAATGTTCACATGGATCTGCTTCGCCCGTGCAGGCTTAGATTTTCTATTTGCGTTCATTCTAGGAGTGGCACCAGACTCTGCTATATCCGTCTACCTTGCCACGACATTCGGTTCTCGGTTCGAGCATATTCCGGCGGAAGTGATGTTTCTGATATTCGGGTTCCTCTTTGCCTTTATCGGTTGGAGGTGGTACGCCCGCGATTGGCGCGCGCGCTGGATCGCGATGTTCCTCTCCGGTGCAGCTGCCGCTCGAACGATGGTTTTGATCGTTGCAGACAAATTGCCCTCAGACCACGGGCAGGTTCTAAGTGTGGACATGCAGATGGAGCTTATCGCAAATGTCGGACTGAATCTGCTGATCTGTGGGTATCTGGCCTTCTACCCCGGGATGGCACAGGCCTTCAAAGAGACGCCCTGGGACTAGAATGGCGCGCCAATCTGGCTACCGCGCGCAAGTAACCATCCTGCGCTAAGTGCGAAAGAAAACACAGGCGCTTTACTGATTCTGTGAAACAATTCAAGGATGGTCCAATTGCCACGCATTATTCAGGGCGGGATGGGCGTCGGGGTGTCTAATTGGCGCCTTGCGCAGGCTGTTTCCCGGCTCGGTCAACTCGGTGTTGTCTCAGGAACAGCAGTAGATCAGGTTCTGGTGCGACGACTTGCCGATGGCGACAAGGGCGACTTTGTGAGGCGTGGATTGGATGCTTTTCCATTTCCGGAAATGGCGAAGCGCATCTGGCAGGATTACTTTGTGCCCGGTGGAAAACCTGCGGACGTCCCTTATCCGACGACCCAGATGCACCAGCGCAATGAGCCGCGCAAGCTTATTGAATTGTTGATGGTAAGCAATTTTGTTGAAGTGTTTCTTGCGAAACAAGGGCACTTGAACGAGGTCGGTGTCAACTTCCTTGAGAAGGTCCAGTTGCCTCACCTGGCATCGTTATATGGGGCGATGCTGGCCGGCGTGGGCTATGTATTGATGGGGGCGGGAATTCCGCTTCATATTCCCGGCGTAATCGACAACTTCGCGGCCGGCAAACCTGCTGAGTACAAGCTCGCGGTGATCGGCGCTGCACCGGGGCAGGACACCCAGATGCGGTTTGATCCTTCGGACTACGTAGAAGGTCCGCTTCCGATTTTGACTCGTCCGCGCTTCCTGGCTATCGTGTCTTCGAACACTCTGGCGACCACCATGCTGCGTCGCGCAAGCGGCCGAGTGGACGGACTCGTTATCGAGACCCCGACGGCCGGTGGGCACAACGCACCTCCGCGGGGGAAGCTGCAACTTAGCGAAACAGGGGAGCCCATCTACGGCGAACGGGACCGGGTCAACATCGCGGAGTTGCGGGAACTCGGTGTTCCATTCTGGCTGGCAGGCGGATACGGCAACGCCGACAAGCTGCGCGAAGCAGTAGATCTCGGTGCCGCGGGGATTCAGGTGGGCACGGCGTTCGCATTCAGCGAAGAATCGGGGATGCGTCCGGATTTGAAGAAGTCACTTCTTGCCCAGGCAGTTGCCGGTACCGGCCAGGTGTTTACGGACCCACTGGCGTCGCCTACAGGTTTTCCCTTTAAGGTTGCGCAACTACGCGGTTCCTATTCGGATGCCGACGTAGCGGAGGCCAGAACCCGGGTTTGCGATCTTGGCTACTTACGCGAACCGTACGCGATGGAAGACGAAAAGATCGGCTACCGCTGCTCCGCAGAGCCAGTTGCAACCTACGTGGCCAAGGGCGGCAAGATCGAAGATACGGTGGGTCGCAAGTGCCTTTGCAACGCGCTGATGAGCAACATCGGACATGCGCAGTTGCGCAAGGACGGTTCGGTGGAACCTCCCCTGGTTACTGTGGGCGACGATCTGAATACGGCTGCAGAGTTCCTGAAGGACGGCCGCGAGAGTTATAGCGCGGCGGATGTCGTGAAATCGCTTTTGCGCAAACTCCAGCCAGTGGCGGAAGAGCTCGAACCCATGCTCGCGATGATGGAAGTTGAACCGATACTAGTTGCAACCGCCTGATTTAGACGCATGTTTAAGTGGATAGATTTAACGCATTAAATCAAATATTTACGGAATATCTTTAAAGCTAATTTTGCGA
>Ga0070675_100003290_pt1 | contig 12254 bp, 10 predicted proteins | sample KBSM43metaG_FD_65343 | JGI IMG/M metagenome (GOLD analysis project Ga0070675, IMG submission 65343) | Miscanthus rhizosphere microbial communities from Kellogg Biological Station, Michigan, USA - KBS M4-3 metaG | ecosystem: Host-associated > Plants > Roots > Rhizosphere > Soil ...
TTCTCCGCGCACATGGTCCAGCACGAAGCGCTGATGGTCGTCGCCGCGCCGCTCTTCGTCCTCGCCCGGCCGCTCGGCGCGTGGGCGTGGGCGCTGCCGCAGCGCTGGAGCCGCGCGCTCGGGCGCTTCTTCCACCGGCCGGGGTGGCGGACGCCCTGGCTCGTCGTCACCGGCCCGCTCGCGGCGTGGCTCGTCCATGCCCTCGCGCTCTGGCTCTGGCACATTCCGTCATGGTTCGAGGCGGCGCTCGCGAGCGACGGCATCCACGCGCTGCAGCACGCGAGCTTTTTCGTCGCCGCGCTGCTCTACTGGTGGAGCGTGCTCGGCGCGCGTCGCAACGCCGGCGCCGCGATGGCGTCGCTCTTCACGACGATGATCCACACCGCCGCGCTCGGCGCGCTGCTCGCGCTCTCGCCGGTCGCGTGGTATCCGACGTATGCCGATCGCACGATCGCATTCGGCCTCGATGCGCTCGAGGACCAGCAGCTCGGCGGCCTCGTGATGTGGGTTCCCGCGGGGTTCGGCTACGTCGCCTGCGGCCTCGCGATCGCGCTGCGGTGGCTGCGACGCGATGACCGGCTCGGCCACGCCGCCTGAGCGCGAAGGCGCCGACGCCGTCGCGCTGACGCTCGAGGTCGCAGGCAGCGGCTGCGTCTCCGCGCTCGCGCTCGGGGGCGACGACTGCAGCGCTGCGTATGTCTTCGCGCACGGCGCCGGCGCCGGCATGCACCATGCGTTCATGGCCGATGTCGCCCGGCGGCTCGCGGCGCGCGGCGTCGCGACGTTGCGCTTCAACTTCCCGGCGATGGAGCGCGGAACCCGGCGGCCGGATCCGCCGCGCGTCGCTCACGCCGCCGTCCGCGCCGCGGTCGCCGCTGCGAACGCACGCTGGCCCGGTCTGCCACTCTTTGCCGGCGGCAAGTCGTTCGGCGGCCGGATGACGTCGCAGGCCGAGGCCGACGCGGCGCTCGCCGGCGTGCGCGGCTTGGTGTTCATCGGCTTTCCGCTGCACCCGCCGAAGCAACCCGGCAGCGAGCGCGGCGAGCATCTCGATCGCGTCGGCCGCCCGATGCTCTTCTTCCAGGGCACCCGCGACGAGCTCGCCGATCCCGCGCTCGTTCGTGCGCTCGTCGATCGCCTCGGCGAGCGCGCGACGCTCGTCTCGATCGACGATGCCGACCATGCGTTCCACGTCCGCCGCAGCAGCGGCAGCGACGACAACGCCGTTCTCGATCGCATCGCCGACACGACGCGCGCCTGGATGGCGCGCCACGGCGCCGAACGCTGAGCCGCGCGCGCCGCGTCCGCGCGCGCCGACGCTTCAGGTCTTGCCGTCGTGGACGAGCCGCAGCCCCGGCCCGCCGCTGCGCACCGCGTTCCGTCCGGCGTGCTTGGCTGCATAGCACGCGGCGTCGGCGGCGGCGATGACGCTCGCGACGTCGGCGTACGACTCCTCGATCTGGACGACGCCGATGCTGACGCCGACGCTGAACACCTTGCCGTGCCAGTGCAGCACGTGGGCGTCGATGCGCTTGCGGATCTCCTCGGCGATGCCGAGCGCGGTCTGCAGCGCGCACGCGCGCAGCAGGACGCCGAACTCGTCGCCGCCGAGCCGCGCCGCGAGGTCGATCGAGCGGATCCGCGCGAGCAGCAGCGCGGCGATGTCGCGCAGCAACTGGTCGCCGGCGGCATGCCCGGCGGCGTCGTTGACCGCCTTGAAGCCGTCGAGGTCGACATAGAGCATGCTCGCGACCTCGCGCCGGCGGCGATCGGCGAGATGCTCGGCGAGCTGGCTCTCGAACTGCTGGCGATTCGCGATGTTGGTGAGGGCGTCGTGCGTCGCCGCCCACGACAGCGCATCGCGCTTGCGGCGCTCTTCGCTGACGTCGCCGAGCGTCCAGATCGTCCCCTGGCCGGCGTCGTGCGGGCTCACCGGCGCGCCGAGCAGGTGGCCCCAGAAGCGGCTGCCGTCGCGGCGGACGAACTCGATCTCTTCCGAGAACACGCGGCCCATGCCGAACGCGGCGCCGACACGGGTGCCGAGGCCCTGGTAGAACTCGTCGGAGGCGTAGATCACGCGCGCCATCACGCCGTCGAGGCCGGATCCTTCGTAGCCGAGCAGGCGGTTGAACTCGTCGCTGACCAGCTCGAAGCGGCGGTTGCGCGTGAACGCGATGCCCACCGGCGCCTTCGCCATCACCGCGCGCATCTTCGCGAGCAGCAGTTGGCCCGCGGCCTGGCTCGCCTGCCGCTCGCGCATGACGTGCTGCAGCACCTGCGAGAGCTCGCCGAGCTCGCCGCCGACGCGGGGCCAGCCGGTTTCGACGTCGGCATCCTCGGCGACGAGCTGCAACGCGCGGCGCTTCAGCTGCGCGAGCGGCCGCAGCGACCAGAAGGTGATGCCGAGCATGAGGACGCCGCCGAGCACGGCGACGCCGAACGCGAGCCAGCGGGCGCGCTTCTCGCCTTCGACGACGCCGCCGAGGAGGTCGTCGACGCGGCCGACGCGCAGGACCAGCCAATCGGCATCCGGCACGCCTGCGATGCCGACTTCGTGCTCGCCGGCACGCACTGCGTAGCCGGCGGGCTCGATCGGACTGCCGCGCGAGCGCCAGTCCTGCAGTGCGGCGGCCAGGCGCGGCTCGGCGCTGCCGTCGCGCATCACCCAGTCGCGATCGGGGTGCGAGAGGATCTGCCCGCGCGCGTCGAGAACGATCGTGACGACCATCGAATGCCGGTCCTCGCCGCTTTGCGTCAGATCGGCGAACGGCGAGCGGCTCGAGAGCCTCAGCGATCCGCCGAACACGCCGGCGACATGGCCGTCGCTCGCGAACACCGGCATCGTCAGGACGACGAACGGCTCTCCGGTGACGCGCGACAACGCCACGCGCGAAACGATCGGACGGCGCTCGCGCAGCGTTTCCTTGAAGTAGTCGCGGTCGGCGACACTGAGGTGCGGCTCGCGCAGGCCGTTCTCGTCGTCGATGAGGAGCATCTTGCCGTCGGCACCGACGACGAAGACGCTCGAGAACATCGTTCCGAGCACCGGCTGCGCGCGCATGAACTCGGTGAGACGCGTGGAGTCGGCGAGCGCCGCCGCCGGCAGCTGCAGCGAGGCACTGCGCAGCGCACGCTGCAGCCCGACCAGCCTGAGCGACATCGCGGCGGCGAGCCGCCGCGCGTCATCCTCCTGCGAATCGAGGACGACCTGCTCGGTGCTGCGGCCGACCTCGCGCAGCACGAAGATCACCGTCAGGGCAACGCTGGCGAGCACGAGCAGCGCCCCGGCCAGCGCGAAGCGGACCTTCAACGAGCGAAGGCTGGAGAGGGTCCGTTCCGTGCGCATGCATGCTTTTCGGTGCGGCTGCGAGTCTTCCGCATCTTCGCGACGCAAAATGTGTGAAAGTGCAGTCGCGCACGCGAAAAGCGTGAACGATTGGGCGCCCGCGAGGGCGCTCGCCGGGCGTCAGGCGAGCGATTCGACGAGCAGTTCCGATTTGCGCTCGGCGATCGACTCGCCGAGCCCGGCAAGGTCCATCTTCGCCTCGCGGCAGCGCGGGAAGATCTCGCCCTCTTCCTCGTCGACGTGGTGGTCGATGTACTCGCCGAGCACCCTGACCTTGGCGTCGTAGAGGTCGTCGTCCGACGACATCGAGCGGATCTGCCCGATCAGGTCCTTGGCCGAGGCATGCTCGACCTCGGCCTCGTCGAGCAGGTCGCCTTCGACGCCGGCGTCGCGCGCCGCCGGATAGAAGATCTCTTCCTCGATCGTGGCGTGCGCGGTCAACATCGCGCAGATCTGCTCGGCGAGCGCCCATGCGTTCTCCGTGTTGCGCCCCGTAGCGCTGAAGACGTGGCGAGGCAAGTCGCGTGCCGACGGCCGCCGCCTGGCGACGCTCTCTCACCTGCCCCGCTTCTCACGGACGCGGCGCCACGGGTCCGACAGCGAGCGTCGGCGGCTGCCTACCGGCAGGCGCGCCCCCCGCGGCTGGCGGCCATGTCGTGCCGGCGCTGCAATGGCGTCATGGCATTGCCACGATTCGTCCTCGGTCATCGAGCGTTGCGCGCGTTCGTCGTGCTCGGCGCGGTGCTGCTCGCGGCGACACCGTCGCACGCTCAGGTCGGCGCGCTCTATCGCTGCGCGAGCAACGAGTACACCAACATGCTGAGCGCCGACGAAGCGGTCGCGCGCGGCTGCGCCAAGATCGCGAAGGCCGAGTGGGTCGCGTCGGGAACCGATGCGAGCGGACGGAAGTACGAATACAACGATCGGCGCACCGTCTATCGGGGCGATGGCATCGTCGAGACGTGGCTGCAGGTCGTCCCGTCGGTTCCTGAGACCGTTCCCGGTGACGACGCGGCGGTCGTCAAGACCGTGAGCCGGCAGCTGATCCGCTGCGACCGCCGCACGATCGCGTCCGGCGCGACGTACACGTTCGACCCGCGCGACAACTCGGTGGTGCGCGACAGCCGCGAGCAGAGCCCTTACTTTCCGCCGCCGAGCCCGGTCGCGGACAAGCTGATGCGCAATCTCTGCGCGAGCGCCGGCGCGCGCTAGCGTGTCGCAGGCGCCGAAGGCGGACGAAGAAAGGCGCAGCCAAACAGGCTGCGCCTTCGGGACACGAGGAACGGACCTGGATCAGTCGACCGTGCAGACGAAATTCGCCTGATCCTCGATGCTGCCCGTGCCCGTGTACTTCGCATACGCCGGGAACGGACAGAGCGGTCGCGTCCGGCCAGGCCAGGGCGTGGCGGCCGGAGCGGTGCCGACGATCTTCGCCGGCGGCGTGCCGTTCTCGACCCAGTTCACCACCGCACCGAATGCGTCGATCGTGCTCGTCGAGGGTCCGCCACCGCAGTGCTGGGCGCCCGGCATCAGGAACAGGCGCGCGAACTGCTGGGTCGGCGCGTAGTTCGTGTCGGTGCCGCCGCTGTTGAGGTTGAGCGTGCGATACCAGTCGACCATCGCCATCGGCGAGAACGGACCGCCGCTCTGCGGCTGGTAGATCACGACCTTGCCGCCGTGGCTCGCGAACGGCGCGAGCGACGTCTGCCCCGTCTCGAGCAGGTCGAACCCCGAGACCGTGAACTTCGGCGTCGTGCCGTGCTCGAGCGCGATGTACTGATCGAGATTGATGTTCATCAGGATCGAGACGGTGCCCTCGTTGTTGACGTTGGCGGGCAGGATCGGAGGAGTGGGCACGATCACGGTTCCGGCCGCACCGCCGGTGCCGTCGCTGAAGTCGAGCGCGCTGTTCTCGGCCGTGCTCGGGTTCGCGGCGAAAGCTCCCAGCTTCCAGACGCGCCAGCCGCTGGAGATGTTGGTCGCCGTCGGCGTATTGCAGTCGACCGCGCTGGTGCAACCCGCGATGCCCGGGTCCCACATCCATGGGAAGTACGGATGCGCTCCGCTCGGCGTGACCGGCCCGGCGTAGATCGTCTTGAACGTCTGGACCTGGTCGGCGGTCAGGCAGGTCGCAGTCTTGGCGGCCGCGCACGTGATCGCGTCGAGCTTCGGCGCCACCAACGCGGTCGTGCACTGCAGGGGCTTGTTGACCATGCCGTCGACGAGACCGTCGAGCGCGTCGCAGGCGTCGAGCACCGCCTTCGAGATCAGCTGCAGGTCCTGGTTGGTGTAGGTGTTGTTGACCAGCGGCAGGCCGTTCTTGGAGAGGATTCCCATCCGCGATGCGAGCCCGCCCAGCACTTGCGAGTTGTAGACGGCGTGCGTGAGCATCGAGCCGAAGCGAAAGCCCGGGTCGCCGACGACGACGCCGTCGAACGCGTTCGGCAGGCGCTGCGTCACCATCATGGCCTCGCGCCCGCCCATCGAGCAGCCTTCGAAGTACGAATGCTGCTGCACCTGGTTGTAGTACAGCTGGATGAGGCCTTTGGCGACCTGCTGCGTCTTGTCGATCGCGTTGTAGGCGAAGTCGACGCGCGCCTGCGGGTCGGTGCCGAACGTACCGGTGCCCCCGGCCTGCGGATCGTTGTTGATGCTGTTGCTGTGGCCCGAGTCGTCGGCTGCCATCGTGTAGCCCGCGGCCAGACGGCTCGTCGTGCCGGGGATGCTCCCGTCGGTGCCGCCACCGCCTTCATGCACGTACCTGCCGTTCCAGGTCGTCGGCAGGCGCGCCTGCCAGCGGATCGCGTAGTTCTGCGTCACGCCAGGGGAGCTCTGCTCGCCGACGCGCGGGTTGATCATGCCGATCACGTTGCAGTGCTCGGGGGTGTTGCCGCTCGCCGCCGTGAACGTCGCCGACGTCACCGACACCGTCGGCGGAAACAGCGATGTTTCGCCGATGTTGTTCGCAAGCGCTGCGCACGTCGCCGCGCTCGGCGGCGTGAACGGCGTCACCGTCCACGCGAGCGCATTGGCATCGAACGCGGTCGTGCGGTCCTGGCGAAACGTGACCGTTCCCGCGGGAGCGACCGTCGCTCCGGCCGCGAGGTCGCCGGCCAACACCGATCCCTGCACGACGCTGAGCCCCGTGCCACCGCCCGTGAGTTTGACCACGAGGCCCGAGACCGCCTGCGCACCGTTGGTGACCGAGAGCCGATACACGTATTCGTACACGGTGCGGCCGACGCGGGTCTCGCTCAGCTTCTCGCCGAGCGCCACCTGCACGATGGACGCGGAGTCCGGAACGTTGACGCTCTGCAGTGCCGTCGCGTCCGGAGCTCCCGCCGCCAACGGCGCGTCCGTCGAACCCGCGACGCTCGAACCACCTCCACCGCCGCCACACGCCGCAAGGACGAACGCTGCCGCGATCGCCAGGTACCTGCCGAAAAGAAGGCGTTTCATGCTGCACTCCTCGGCTGGAGTTGGTTGCGCTGCTGATGCATCCGACGGCCCGCAACCGCACCGAGCCCGATGAGGAGGAGCCATGCGGTCTCGGGTTCAGGCACCGCGGTGACGGTCGTCAGGCCCGAGTAGATCGCGTGAAAGTTCGCATCGTTGATGTCGAAGCGCAGCGGTCCCGGAGTACCTGCGCCGAGGAAGCTGAACTTCACCTCGAAGACGCCGACCGATGCGCCGGTGCCGATGCCCGTCCCGAGGGCCAGCGAGTCGAGGAACCCCGGCGAGTGCAACGTCGTGTCGGGCTGCACGACGAGGCTGTCCCACCCCGCGGGACTCAGCGCGAGCGAGAGCGACGCGAACGACGCATCGGGGAAATAGATCGTGAAGTCGTTGATGACGCTCGGCGATCCGTCGCCCGTCACGGTGAAGTCGACCAGCCATTGATTGCCGCTGAGCGGCTTGTACGTTGCGTTGATCCCTGCGCCGATCGCGTGGAGCGGAGCGATGAGTGCCGCCGCGCCGATCAGGGACGCGAGCAGGTTGCGTTTCACTTGGTGTCTCCTCGTGCTGCCGCTGCGACTGCATCCGATCGAGCGGCGAATGTGCGGCGACCCTCGATGCACCGCCTGTGTTTGTAAAGTGCGTAGTTTTGTTAACTATCTAGAGGTGTAGCACTCGGCGGCCGCAGGACACTCGGTGTTTGCACGGAGGAGCACTCGCGAGCGCCGCGAACCCGAGCCGTACACTGATTCGCGCATGACCGCGCCCTCTCATCACCTCGACGACAGTCGGATGCGTCGGCTCCTCGGCTACTGTCTGGCGCAAGCCTCGGCCGCCGGCAATCGCGTGTTCGACGAGCACATCGGCACGCCGCTTGCCCTGCGCCGCGTCGACTACACGATCCTTGTCCTGGTCGACGCGAATCCGGACGCGACCAACCGACAGCTTGCTCGGCTGCTCGGCCTCTCGATGCCGTATCTGACGATCACGCTCGACAAGCTGGCCGCGCGCGGGCTCGTCTCGCGAACCCGCAGCGAGGCCGATCGCCGATCTTCTTTGCTGCGCCTGACCGACGAGGGACGCTCGCTGCTGCGCGAAGCCGAAGACATCGCCGCGACGATGGAGAAGCGCCTGCTCGCCCCGCTGTCGTCGGGTGAAAGGGCGTTGCTCTTCGAGCTGCTTCGCAAGGTGTGGGTGTCGCGGCACGCGGATTCGCGAGACCCAGCGTCGATCTCGGCCCGGAGGAAACCAGCATGAACCACCTTCCGCGGCGCACCGCCGCGCTCGCAGCCGCGCTGCTCGCCGGCGTCCTCACGCTCGCGCCTGCCGGTGCGCAGACGAGCGACTATCCGAACAAGCCGATCCGCGTCATCGTCACCTTCCCGCCCGGCGGCAGCACCGACGCCGTGATGCGCCTCATCCAGCCGCGTGTCACCGAACGCCTGGGCCAGGCCCTCGTGATCGACAACCGCCCGGGCGCCGGCGGCAACATCGGGCTCGGTGCGGTCGCGCAGGCTCCGGGAGACGGATACACGATCGGCGTTGGCGCGGCGGGAGCGCTCGCGGTGAACCCGAGTCTCTACCCGAGGATGCCGTTCGACCCGCTGAAGGACCTGAAGCCGGTCGCCGTGCTCGCCGCGATCCCGTTCGTCGTCATCGGCCAACCGGGGCTGCCGGCGAAGACCGTGAAGGAGCTGATCGCCTACGCGAAGACGAATCCAGGCGCGCTGACCATCGCGCACGGCGGCAACGGCACCGCGATGCACCTCTCGGCCGTGCTGTTCGGCCACATGACCGGCGCGTCGCTGACCCAGGTGCCGTTCAAGGGCTCGGGCCCCGCGACGCTCGGCGTGCTTGGCGGCAACGTCGCGCTTGCCGTCGTCGATCTGCCGGCCGGCCTGCCGCAGATCCAGGCCGGCAAGGTCGTGGCCTATGCCGTCACCTCGCCGCAGCGGCTCGCGTCGCTCCCCGGCGTGCCCACGATGGCCGAGGCGGGCGTGCCGGGCTACGACTCGACCGGCTGGTTCGGCATCGTCGCGCCGGCGTCGACGCCGGCGCCGATCGTGGCCACCCTGCACGCCGCGATCAACTCGGCGCTCGACGACGAGTCCGTCAGGGCGAGCATTCGCAAGCTCGGCGTCGAGCCGGTCGCAGAGAGCCGCGAGGCGTTCGATGCGTACATCCGCGCGGAGACGCAGAAGTGGGGTGACCTGGTGAAGACGGCGGGCATCAAGCTGGATTGAGAAGATCTCCGGGCACCGCATGAGCACCACCGACGCGGACGTCGTCGTCGTCGGCGCCGGCCCGGTCGGCCTGACGCTCGCGATCGATCTCGCCGGGCGCGGCATCGACGTGGTCGTGGTCGAGACACGCGCGCCGGACGAGCCGCCGAACGTCAAATGCAACCACGTCGCGGCGCGATCGATGGAGCAGTACCGTCGGCTCGGTCTCGTCCGCAAGCTGCGCGACGCCGGCTTGCCCGCCGACTTCCCGAACGACGTCGCGTTTCGCACGACCGTCACCGGCATCGAGTTCGCGCGCATTCCGATTCCGTCGCGTGCGAAGCGCTACACGGCCCGCGGCGGCCCCGACACCGACTGGCCCACCCCCGAGCCGCCGCATCGCATCAACCAGCTCTACTTCGAGCCGATCCTGCTGGCGCACGCGGCGTCGCTGCCGAACATCCGCTTCCTGCACCGCACGCGCGTCGAGGGCTACGAGGCCGAGGACGGCGACGGCACGCGCGCCGCGATCCGCGTCGCCGCGACCGATCTCGACCGTGGCGATCCGCTCGAGCTGCGCGCGCGCTACCTCGTCGGCTGCGACGGCGGCAGCTCCACGGTTCGCAAGCGCATGGGTGCACGGCTCGAGGGCACGCCGGTCATCCAGCGCGTGCAGTCGACCTTCATCCGCGCGCCGGAGCTGGCCGCGCGCATCGCGGTACCCGCGTGGTCGACGTATGCCGCGAACGCTCGCCGCTGCGGCACCGTGTTCGCCATCGACGGCCGCGAGACCTGGCTGATCCACAACCACCTCGACCCCGGCGAGCTCGACTTCGACGCGATCGACCGCGACTGGGCGATCCGCACGATCCTGGGCGTCGGCGACGCGTTCCGCTACGAGGTGATCAGCAAGGAGGACTGGGTCGGGCGCCGGCTCGTCGCCGATCGCTTCCGTGCCGGCAACGTGTTCATCGCCGGCGACGCCGCGCACCTCTGGGTGCCGTATGCGGGCTACGGCATGAACGCCGGAATCGCGGACGCCACCAACCTCGCATGGCTGCTCGCTGCCCGTCTTCACGGCTGGGCGGATGAAGCGATCCTCGACGCGTACGAGGCGGAGCGCCAGCCGATCACCGAACAGGTGTCGCGCTTCGCGATGGACCACGCGCAGAAGATGATCAAGGCACGCGGAGAAGTCCCGCCGCGGATCGAGGAGCCGGGTCGGGAAGGCGAGCGGTTGCGTGTGGAGCTCGGAAAGGCGACGTACGCGCTGAACGTGGCGCAGTTCTGCTGCGCGGGTCTGAACTTCGGGTACTTCTACGACCGCTCGCCGATCGTCGTCGGCGACGGCGAGACTGCGCCGCCCTACACCATGGGATCCTTCAGCGAGTCCACGGTCCCCGGTTGCCGCGCACCGCACTTCTGGCTGCCCGACGGGCGAAGCGTCTACGACGCGTTCGGTCCCGGCTACACGCTCCTGCGCTTCTCGAGCGCGGTCGATGCCGACGGGCTGGTCGCGGCGGCTGCGGCCTGCCGGATGCCATTGGCGATCCTCGACGTCGACCGGGCAGCGACCGAAGTTTCGACCGCGTACCGTCATGCACTGGTGATCTGTCGCGCCGACCAGCACGTGGCCTGGCGCGGCGACCGGGTGCCTGAGGCCGAACGGCTCGTCGACGCGTTGCGGGGCGCAGCGGGGCGGTCGCCACGGTCCTGACGCCCGATCTCGATCGACGTCAACGATCGGCGACGTAGCGAGTGTGCAGAGCCGGCTGGTGCGGGTGGAGGGCGGCGTGCAGCACGTACGCAGCGCCCCCCACCGCGGCGGCGAGATCGCCGTAGCGCGCGAGCCTGACGCGCGGAGGCTTGAGCCCCGCGCGCGATGCATAGTCGTCGAGCACCGTCGTCGTCGCATCGAGGAGTGCGTCCCCGCCGAGCGTCACGGTCTCGCCGCCGAGCACGATCGCCTGCGGATTGAACGTGCTCCAGGCGTTCTGCACGAGGACGCCGAGCGCGCGGCCGGCACGCGCGAAGGCGGCACGTGTCTCGTCGTCGCCCATCGCCATCCGCATGCGCAGTCGCTTGCGATCGATCTTCTGGCCGCGCAGGCAGCCGGCGGCGGCCGCGATCGACTTCAGCCCGATGTACGCCTCGGCGCAGCCGAGCCGCCCGCACGAGCATGGCGCACCGTCGACGACGAGCGTGGTGTGACCGATCTCGCCCGCCGACCCGCTGACCCCGGTGAAGAGGGATTCGTTGAGGATGATTCCGGCGCCGACGCCGATGCCGCAGCTCACGTACACGAGCGGATCGTCGACGCTCCCTGCGCGGAAATCGCACTCGCCGACGGCCGCCAGGTCCGCCTCGTTCTGAAGAAAGACGGGGACGTCGCCGAGCCCGGCCGCGCGGAGGTGCGCAGCCAGGGGTCGTCCGATCTCGACGCCGCGCCAGCCGATGTTCGGCGCAAACTCGAGCACGCCCGAGCGCTTGTCGATCGGTCCGTGCAGGCCCACACCGATCCCGAGCAGCCGAGCGCTGCGCCGACCGACCTTGGCGGCGAGCGAGCGCGCCATGGAGGCCAGCTGGCGACACGCGCCGTCGGGGTCGCGCGACTCGAGAGCCGCCTCCGCAGTCTCGAGCACCTCGCCGCGGATCGAGGTCGCCACGACGCGGATCGCGTCGGGCCCCAGCTCGGCGCCGAGCAGCACGATGCGCGTGCCGTCGAGGCTGAGGGGTGTCGGCCGTCGGCCGAGGGCGCCCGTCGCGAAGGCGTCGGCCTCGACCAGCCAGCCTTCTTCGATCAGCTCCTCCGTCAACAGGCCGACGGTCGAACGCATCAAGCCGCTGCGCTCGGCGAGCTCGGCGCGCGAGATGCCTTCCTCCTCGCGCACGAGGCGCAGCAGCGCCATGCGATTGACGGCCTTGACGAACTGCTGGTCGCCCTTGATCCGCGGCGCAGCCACGGCGCTCAGCGTCCTCCCGAGACGCGCAAGTTGGCGCCCGTGACGTACGACGCTTCGTCCGAGAGCAGGAAGACGACGCTGCGGGCGATCTCCTCGGGCTGGCCGATGCGCTTCATCGGGATCAGCGGCACGACCTGCGCGACGCGCGCCGGCTCGTTGACGCCGGTGTCGGTCAGCCCCGGCGTCACGGCATTGACGCGGATGCCGTCGTCGGCAAGCTCGAGCGAGAGGCCTTTGGCGGCGGTGTCGATCGCGCCCTTCGAGGCC
>Ga0070675_100003294_pt1 | contig 12247 bp, 11 predicted proteins | sample KBSM43metaG_FD_65343 | JGI IMG/M metagenome (GOLD analysis project Ga0070675, IMG submission 65343) | Miscanthus rhizosphere microbial communities from Kellogg Biological Station, Michigan, USA - KBS M4-3 metaG | ecosystem: Host-associated > Plants > Roots > Rhizosphere > Soil ...
CATTCCTCCTCGGGTCAACGTCACGAAATGATAAACGGTGCCAGGCGCCCACTGGTAGGCAAAGACGCTGACGTCGATCGATCCCGAAGAGCTGTTTGCGCGAGCGGTCGTATAGGCTGCGGGAATGCCGTTCACGACGGTACGCTGTGTCGGCCCGACCGCCAACCGCACTTCTCCTCCGGCAAGCTCCTGAAGAACGCGGTAAGTGTAATCCTCGAGCGACCCATTGTAGCGGCCGCCGCTGAAGAGCGCCTTGCCGGCCGTGCCGCTGATCGAGACGGCGTCCGTGCCGTTAGACATAAGATAGCCTTGGGGAACCGCAAAGAAGATGCGGAGATCGGGATGGGTGAACGTTCGCCCATCGATGACTCCTTGGGCCGGGTCGTCGTCGACGAACACGCCGTTCAGCTGGGCGAGAAACTGATCGCGGTTGCGCATTCCCGTTCCCAGGCGTCCAGTCTGCCGCGCTTCGGCGAGCGCGCGTTGGACACGATTCTCGCTAAGCGGGTGAGTGCTGGCCCACTCTGGCGTCTGGCGGCTGTCGCGGCCCTGCACCCGCGCCTCGAGAGCAGTCGCTCGCGTCAATGCATTCAGGACGCCGGCGCCGCCCGAAGGATCGTATCCAGCGTTGACGAGATAGCGCAGGCCCAGGGTATCCGCCTGATATTCCTGCTCGCGCGAGAAGCTCAGGGTCGCGAGCTGGGCGCGGGTCTGCGCCATTTCCGCGACTGCGTTGCCGAATCCTCCGCCGACGACGCTTCCGAGGATCGCTCCGAGCACTCCGAGGACGGAGCTGCGCCTGGCATAGGATTCTCGCGCCTGCGCGTGATTTGCAGCGACGTGGCCAACTTCATGGCCGAGCGCGAATGCCAGCTCGGACTCATTGTCCATGAGCGCCATGAGTTGCCGCGTGATGTATACGTAGCCCCCCGGCGTCGCGAAGGCGTTCTCCACCGCGGAGTTCAGTACGGTGAAACGATAGTAGCTCGGAGAGACGCCAGAATAAGCCGCGACGCGATGCCCGACGGCATCGACGTAAGATGCGCGCGGACCGGTTTCGGCACCGCCGAACTCGGCGATGAGCTTTGGGTGATCCTGCTGCGATTCCTGAACGTACCGCGGACTGATCACACGGCCTGCCATCTGCGCCGACGAAACGGCCGGAGCGGCAGCTACGGCCGCGGTGCAGAGGAGTAGAAGTATCGAACGCATGAACGACCTCTCGCTTTCGCTACGGGTACGTAACTGACCCCAGGCGATTTGAACGAGAGATGAAAGCGGCGGTTCCTGTTGCTGCGCCTACGCCATGGCGAGGTACTTGGCGCGGCGCTGCTTCAGCAGCTCGTCCCCGCCCAGAGGAGCACAGCCTGACAGCTCCTCCAGAATAGCTTCCTTGAGGTTGGCAATCGCCTCAACCGGGTCGCGATGAGCGCCGCCAAGGGGTTCCTCCACGATGCGGTCCACGACTCCCAGCGCCTGCTGGTCCTGCGCCGTAATCCTCATTGCCTCGGCGGCATCTGCGGCCTTGTCGGCCGTGCGCCACAGGATGGACGCGCAACCTTCTGGCGAAATGACCGAGTAAATCGCATGCTCGAACATAAGCACACGGTTGGCCGCTGCGATGGCGACCGCGCCCCCGGATCCGCCTTCGCCGACGACCACCGCGATGACCGGCACCTTCACCTTAAGGCACTCCTCGGTCGAACGGGCGATGGCTTCGGCCTGTCCCCTTTCCTCCGCCTGGACTCCGGGGAAAGCGCCCGGCGTGTCGACCAGGCTGACTATCGGCAAGCCGAAACGGTCCGCGAGCTGCATCAGGCGGACCGCCTTCCGATAGCCCTCGGGCTTGGCCATTCCGAAATTGTGCTTGAGGCGTGACGCGGTGTCGTCGCCCTTCTCATGGCCGAGGAGCATGACCTTGCGACCGCCAATCCTCGCCAGTCCGCCGATGATTGCGGGATCGTCTGCGAAGGACCGGTCGCCGGCAAGCGGAATGAAATCGTCGGCCAGGCCGGCGACATAATCCTTGAAATGCGGGCGCTCGGGATGACGAGCAACCTGTGCTTTCTGCCAGGGCGTCAGCTTGGCATATGTGTCGCGTAGAAGCTTTGAGGACTTGGCTTCGAGACGGCCGACTTCGGCATCGAGATCGATATCCCCGGCGTTTGCCGTCTCCTTGAGCTCCGCAACGCGGGCTTCCAGCTCGGCGATCGGCTTCTCGAAATCGAGGTAAGTTTGCATTGAGCGAGCGGGTACGGTGGAGGTCCGCCTACGTCAACGACGGCGGTCAGCGAGCGGGTGCCGCGTGTTGACCAGCTCAACCAGACGGCCGCTGTCCACATGCGTGTAGATTTGCGTGGTGGCGATGTCCGCATGGCCGAGCAATGATTGCACGACGCGAAGGTCCGCGCCGCCGGAGAGGAGGTGCGTCGCGAAATTGTGACGAAGGACGTGAGGGCTGATCCGGTCGGGCGGAATGCCTGCGTCCCCTGCCATGGCCCGGACGATCTGGTACAGACGGATGCGGCTCAAATGCTTCTTGCCGCTGGGGAAGAGCCAAGGCGACGAATCCGGCACATTCTCCCGCCATCGCGCCACGGCTTGCTCGGCGCGAGACGAGATGGGCACGAGACGTTCCTTGGATCCCTTGCCGCGAAGAATGAGGAACGGCTGCCCCTTTCGCAGCGCGCCGCGCGGCAGGCTCACCAGCTCCGTGGCCCGCAGCCCAGACCCGTAGAGGAGCTCGAGTAGAGCGAGATTGCGAAGCGCAAGCGGCTCGTTGCTCGCAGCGCGTTCCTCCGCGCTTTCGAATAGTCGCGTGACCTCTGACGGATCGAGCACCTTGGGCAACGGACGCCGGTGCACGGGCTTGGGCAGCGCGGCTGAAGGATCGTCCTTGCGCAGGCCCTCGTCGACGAGGAAACCGAAGAAGCGCCGCAAGGCTGCCGAGCGCCGGGCCACGGTAGAAGGTGCAAGGTCGCGCCACTGGGTACCGAGGGTGGAAAGCGCATTGCTGTCCGCATCACCAAGCCGCCCACCTAATGATTCGACGGCGCGCTCCAGATCCGTGCGATAGGCGGTTAGGGTGTTGCGGGAAGCCCCCGCCTCGGCCGCCATCATGTCGAGGAAACGATCGACGAGCGCTCGATCCTCAAAGGTCACGTCCGTGCAAGCGCCTCCGCCGCGATCATACGCGCGGTATAATCCTGGTCCGTGGCCTTCAACGCCGCAATCGCATGATAGAGATGCGCCGGCGGCAACTCGGCAAAGGTCGGCGTCTGCATGCCGGTCCCGGTCAGAACCAGCACAGTCCCGGGCTGGTTGAGACTACCCGCCCGATCGATCATGCGCGTCCAGCTGGAACGATGGCCAAGCCGCAATCCGAAGCGGCTGCTGAGACGGCCGGCCGTCTCCGCATCGAGGCGGCCGAGACCCGCGAGACCGGCGACCAGCAATGCGCTGCGCTTGTGTCCATCGCTCTTGTCACGATCGATGAAGGCGTTGATCCGCCGGACGCTGACGTCCACTCCGCTGGGCTCCGGAGCTCCGAGCGCGAGCATCGCCCATGCCTCATCGGCATATTGATCATCCATCTGGCTGACCGCACGAGCCCAGCGGGCCGCATCGGTATCAAATCCTGCCGCAAGCATCGAAGCGATGAGGTTCGGAGCGTCGGTTTGAAGGTCCGAGTTCGGGGCTATCAGCGTCGCAGCCCGTCCAAGAACCGCCCTCGACGCCTCCCGTGCTAACGGGGCCTGAGACGCGCCCCACAAACGCCGCATTGCGGCGAGCTTGGTGTCCTGATCCTTGCCGGCGAAGGCTAGCCGCAGCTGGAATGCGGGTGTTTCAGGAAGATCGTCCGGATCTGTCGCCTCATAGATCAGCGAGTAGAGATCGGTCAGCGATTGGGAGGAAAAGACACCGAGGCCGGTTGCAATCTCGGCCGACGCCAGCCGCTCACGTGGAGCGATCATGGGCGCCGCTGCCTGCCATGCCCTAAGCTGCGTCGGAGCGTCGTTAACCAGCCGATCCGGGAAGGTCATCCCCGTCGCGCTCGCCAATCCGAACCGCCAGGTATCCAGCCGGTCTACCGGCTCCCATTTGATCGTGGCCGCGCGGCGCGTGTTGCCGCCGACCCCCGCAACCTTCTGGGCGAGCTCTAGATCAATCCCTTGGACCTTGCCCCGACGGCGGGCAGAATCGAGCTGCTCGGCGGCAGCTTCCGGCTCACCGGCCAAGGCCGCGCACATGGCGTCGACCAAAGGATAGATCTTGGCTTCGACCTTCTCGATTCCGCCAAGCAGCGGACACAGGCCCGCCGGATCGGAATTGGCCAGAGCGCTCTGCACCCCGACCTGGAACATCTTCGGCGTGAACCGGTCCACGTCCACTCCGGAGACGAGCATGCGCGCGGAATCGGCCTCGCCCATCCGCAGCAGGAGCCAGGCTCGCTCCGCCGCCCAATCAACCGGATTGACGTTGCGGGGTGCCTCGATCCTCGCGAGCAGAAGATTTCGAAGTGCAATGTGCGTCCAGCGCGATGCGAGCGGCGTCTCCATCCGGCGCATCAAACCGCTCAGAAACGCGCCACTGGCTCCCCTGAAGGGCGAGGTGCTCAGCCCGAGATCGACCGGATCGAGTCGTCCAACCATGTAGGGATCCCGGCGCGCATGGGCGGGATATTCGATAGGCGGGGCAGGCGCTTCGTTCGCCTGCTGCTGGGGGCTCAGCTCGACGACGCTAGTCTCGCTTTCTCCCACCGAGTCCGGAGCACGTGCTGCCGGCTGCGTAGCCGGCGGAGGCGCTGGAGTGGCCGTCGGCGCGGGTGTTGGGACAGCCGCATTGGCTGGAGGCGCCGCATCCTGCGCCAGCGCTGGAAGCGCAAAGGCAATTGCGGCCGAAGCCGCAAGCAGGCGGCTAGCTCGCATTGGCGGGCGCGTTCACCTGTGTCTCGATCGAATGAGTGGGAACCTCCCCAGCGCGGCTGGAGAAGAAGAACATCAGGCCGACAATGACCAGGAGGATGAGAATAAGGAAAACTACTGCTCGAGGCATGGCACTCGCGTCTGTTTGACTGGAACGAGACCGCTTTTGCCGCCGAGGCAGCGCGCTGTATAGCCCTACTGGTGGGAAACCTGACCGAACGCCTCGATCGTCCGATTGTCCTTGTCGGCCTCATGGGCGCCGGCAAGTCGACGGTTGGCCGCCGTTTGGCCAAGAGGCTCGGGCTTCCCTTCCTCGACACGGATGCTGCGATCGCCGAAAGCGCCGCCGGCTTCACCCCGGCCGAAGTCTTTGAGCGATTCGGCGAGGCAGACTTCCGCGATGGCGAGCGGCGTCTCGTCGCAAGGCTGGTCGACGACCAGATCCGGGTAATCGCCACGGGGGGTGAGGTGTTCATCGACCCGCGGACTCGGGAGCTGCTCAACAGCCGCTCCATTACGGTCTGGCTCGACGCCCCGGTCGACCTCCTCACCAACCGGACAGGACGGCTGGAGACCCGGCCGCTGCTGCGGAACGTCGATCGCAAGGAGACTCTCGAGCGGCTCGCGAACGAGCGGCGCGACCTTTACGCCGAGGCGCACATTCACGTGAAAAGCGGAAGCGGCGCGCATGGCGAGGTCGTCGAGAGGATCGTCATCGCACTCGACGAGCATCTGAACGGACAGCCGAAAGAGGCTTAGGCCGGGTCCGGAACCTCGTCCGCAAGCGGCCGGTCGACCCCAAAGCTGCGATCGAACTTCGCGTGGAGATCGCCGCTGACGGTCTGCGCTTCGAGCCGCTCGAGATCCCGTTCCCGATACTCGCGTTCCACTCGTTCCGCCTCGCGACGGGCGACACCGAGCTTGATCAGGGCTTCGCGGCCCATGACTACCGCGCTCTCGTAAAGCTCGCGCTGACAGACAGCGAGTTCCAATCCCTCGAAATCGATAACCTGAAGGCGATCGTAGACCCGGGCCATGATCGCGACGTGCGGGAATGAAGCGAATACCGCCTCCAGCTTGTCGCGCGTCAATTCCTTGGGATTCTGGCAGAAGAGGATTCCCTCAGCGTTCTCCGCACCCGCCGTCCGAAGCAGGTCGACCCGAGTACCGTCCCCGTAGTAGACCTTGGTTCCGAACTCCTCGCTAAGCTCGATTTGCGACGGCTTGCTGTCGATGATCGTCACCGGGATGCGCTTCGCCATCAGCATTTGTGCGACAGTCTGGCCGAAGCGGCCGTAGCCGACGACGATGACGTTCGTTTCGGGCGAAAATTCGGGGCCTTCGAGATCAGCGGGCGGCTCCGGAATGCGCCTCAGCACCCACTCGATGACCTGCATGAGGAATGGCGTGGAAATCATTGTGAGCGTGACAATGGCGCTAAACAACGACGCCGCTTCCGGAGTGATCAGACGCGCACTCGCGGCCTGGCCGAACAGGACGAATCCGAACTCGCCCGCCTGGCTGAGCAGCAGGCCGAGCCAGATCGCCCTGCCCTTCTTCATGCCGAACATGAAGGCGATGCCCGCGATCAGGATAGCCTTCGACAGGATGATTCCCGTCGCCAGACCGAAGACCAGTCCTGGCCGGGCCGCGACCGCGTCGAAATCGATCAGCATTCCGACCGAGAGGAAGAACAGGCCAAGCAGGATCGAGCGGAATGGCTCGACGTCGCTTTCCAGCTCGTGCCGGTAGGGCGATTCCGCGAGCATCACGCCGGCAATGAATGCACCGAGTGCGGTCGACAGGTGCAGCGAATGCATCAGCGCGGCGCTGGCTATGACGGCGAACAGGCCCGCCACGACGAAGACCTCGCGCTCGCCGAACCGGCCGATGAGACGGAACAGAGGATTGAGAACGAAGCGGCCGACGAGGACGAGGCCGAGAATCGCGCCCACGGTGTAGAGCGTGAGGAGCCATCCGGGCGGGGCTCCCGGATCGACCGGGGCGCGCGACATGGCTGCAATGATCGTAATCATCGGAACGATCGACAGATCCTGGAAGAGCAGGACGGAAAAGGCCCGCTCTCCTCGCGGAAGGTTCAGCTGTCCCGTGTTGCGCAGCATTGGCAGCACCTGCGCCGTCGAGGAGAGCCCCAACGGAAGGCCGATGGCGAGACTGGCCTCCCAGCTGAAGTTCAGCGAGAAATGGATCAGCAGGCTCAGCGCGATGCCGCAGACCACGACCTGGATCAGTCCGAGACCGAAGATGTCCTTGCGCAGCCGCCAGAGCCTGCTGGGATTGAGCTCAAGTCCCACGAGGAAGAGCAGCAGCGCGATGCCGATCTCTGAGACCGACATGATGGAATCGGCGTCGCCGATCAGGCCAAGCGCGTTCGGGCCGATAATCGCACCGGCGACAATGTAACCAAGCGTCGCACCAAGCCCAAGCTTGCGGAACAAGGTGACGAAAAAGAGCGCCGCACCGAGAAGCAGCGCGCCGTCGACCAGCAGGTTGCCGGCGGCGGCTTCGGTGACGGCCGGGGTCATCCTCCGGCGCTCGTCATTGCGCTTAGCAGCGACTTGAAGGGCAGCAGGATCGCGCCGTGCCGCGACTTGCGTGAGCGGGCAGGCGTCAGGGCGTCAAGGCCGGACCATGAGCCCGGATCGTCGCGCTCGCCACCGAGCCAACCGGCCAATTCGCTCGTAGCCCGCTCGACTTCTGCGGCAGATTGCCCGACGGCTCCCGCGTCGAGAATTGCGGCGGACGCCTGGCCAAAGGCGCAGGCTTGCACCTGCTGCGAGATGCTGAGGATGCGGCCGGCGGAGTCCAGTTCAACGTGGGTCCTGACCGTGCTCCCGCACGTGGGAGAGCGTTCATCAGCACTCCCGTCCACGCGATCGAGAGTCCTGGGCTCCGGCAGCGATGCCGCGAGGCGCAGGATTTCCGTCGTGTAGAGCGGAGCATTCATTCTCGGCGCCAAGTAGTGCCGCCAGCGCCGTCCTCCAAGACAATGCCTTCGGCCTTCAGCTCGTCGCGGATACGGTCGGCCGTCGCGAAGTCGCGATTCTTCTTCGCTTCGGCACGCTCCGCGATACGAGATTCGATGTTCCCCGCATCTTCGCCGCCCTGGAACCACTCGTCCGACGAGTCCTGCAACAGCCCCAGCAAGGCCGCGCTGGCCTTGATCGTGGCCGGATCGTCGAGCGCCAGCAGTCGCGAGAGCGCCAGCGGCGTGTTGAGATCGTCTGAGAGCGCCTCGACAACACCGGCATCGACCTCGCCGGGCGCGGCATTCCCCGCCTGCCGATACAATCTGTCGAGATTCGTCTTCGCCTGGGCGACCACTTCTTCCGTCCATGCCAATGGCTGGCGGTAATGCGCCGACAGCAACGCCAGCCTCAGCGTCTCCCCGCGATGCCCCTGCTCTAACAGCTCCGCCGGCGTGACGATGTTGCCCAGCGACTTGGACATCTTCTCGCTGCCCATGTCGACGAAGCCGTTGTGGACCCAGAAACGCGCCAACGGCACGCCCCCGTGCGTGCACCGGCTCTGCGCAATCTCATTCTCATGGTGCGGGAAAATGAGGTCCAGCCCACCGCCGTGGATGTCGATCGTCTCGCCGAGGTGACGTGCGATCATCGCCGAGCATTCGAGGTGCCAGCCCGGCCTGCCCCGGCCCCACGGCGAGCCCCAGCCGATGACGCCCTCGGCGCTCGGCTTCCATAGCACGAAGTCGGCCGGGTCGCGCTTGTAAGGGGCGACCTCAACGCGGGCCCCGGCGATCATCGATTCCCGGTCGCGCTTGCTGAGTTCCCCGTAATCAGGGTCGCTGGGCACCGAGAAGAGCACGTGGCCCTGCGCTTCGTACGCATTTCCGAGCTCGACGAGGCGCTGCATCATCGCGATCATTGCAGGGATCTCCTGCGTCGCATGCGGCGCAATGTCGGGCGGAATGACGCCGAGCGCGCCCATGTCCTCGAGATAATGGCGCTCGTAACGCTCGGTGATCACCGAGGTCGCGACGCCTTCCTTCTCAGCGGAGGCGATGATCTTGTCATCCACGTCCGTAACGTTGCGGGCATAGACGAGGCTATTCTCACCGAACTCGTGACGGATGAGGCGTGCGAGCGTGTCAAAGACCACGGCGGGGCGCGCATTGCCGATATGGGCGCGCCCGTAGACGGTCGGCCCGCAGACGTACATGGTGATCCGCTTCGGATTGATCGGCACGAAAGGCCGTTTCTCGCGGGTCATCGTGTCGTGCAGGCGGATCACTCTTTCGTCTCCAGGTTCTGGGCTTCCTCCAGCTGCTCGCTGCCCTTGCGGCGCGTTTCCACCCAATCGACCACCGACCGGCCGCTTGCATTCAGAAGCGGGTAGGTTCGCGACTTCCGCATCCAGTCGGGCCGGTTCGCGTCAGGCCCATAGAAGACGTCCGTCGCAAGATTGGCGAGAAGGAAGAAGAGCGTCGCTGCAAGCAGGCCCTTCACCATTCCAAAGCCGCCGCCAAGCACGCGATCGACCGGCCCCAGCAAGGACTTGCGCGACCTCTTGCCCAGAGAGCGCGCGAGGAGCTTCATGAAGAGGAAGCTCGGCAGGAAGAGGATGATAAAGGCGAGCACGGCCGCGCCGGTCGCCGTCCCAACGGGTTCCGTGAGCGAGACGCTGATCGGCGTGTGGAAAAGACGCAGCATGACGATCGCAACGACCCAGGCCAGCAGCGACAGGACTTCATGAACGAGACCCCGGACGGTGCCGATCAGGGCTCCGCCGCCGAGCAGGACGATAACGAAGATGTCGAGCGCGCTCATTGCCGCGGTTGGCTAGCGAAGTCTTCGGACCAATGCGAGAGCCCCCTCGCCGACCCGTGTCGCACGCGAAACAGTGGCGCCGCCGCAATAATTGTGTATCATAATGGGACGTGGATGGGTGGGTTTGCTCAACAGGGGAGCAAGCGATGCCTGTGTATATTGTCGGTTTCGACGTCCGAAACAGCAGCCTCGGCGAAGATTATTCCGGCCTGCAAAATGCCGTATCAAAGCTCGAACGGCACCGACTGATGCCGTGGCTTTACCTCGTCTCCGTGCCCTTCACTGCCGGAGCACTGAAGGAATATCTCCTCAATCACATGTCCGGTGAGGACAAATTGTGGATTTCCAGGCTGCCGGCCAAGGCGAGGTTCGAATTCGCCTACCAGACGACCGGCGGAACAAGCTCCTGGCTGAAGAAGCACAGCAGAATTGAGCTTCCAGCCCACCCGCCCGGGATCATGCTCGAGCCGACGCGATCAGCGGCCGAGGATGTGATCGACCAGCGCCCGAAGATTGCCGAAATGCACAGGCGCGACCCCCTCCACGCCGCCAACTCCTGACGGGATCCACGCGCGCTCGAAGCCGAGCTTCGCTGCCTCCTTCAGCCGCAGCCCGGAATGCGCGACCTGCCGGACCTCGCCCGACAATGCGATCTCGCCGAATGTAATGCATTCGCTCGGCACAGGTCGCTCCGACATCGCCGAGATTAGCGCGGCTGCCACCGCCAGATCGGCGGCGGGATCGGTCAGACGGTAACCGCCCGCGACGTTGAGATAGACTTCGGCAGTCGCGAAGCTGAGGCCGCAGCGGGCCTCCAGCACTGCGAGGATCATCGCCAGCCGGCCGCTGTCCCAGCCGACCGCCGCGCGCCTCGGGGTTGCGCCGCTCGCCAAACGCACGGTCAACGCCTGGATCTCGACCAGCACGGGCCGGCTGCCTTCCAGCGCTGGAAAGATGCTCGTCCCGCTGACGGGTTCACCGCGCTGGGTCAGGAACAGAACGGATGGGTTCGGAACCTCCGTAAGCCCTTCCCGCTCCATGGCGAAGACGCCGATCTCGTCGGTTCCACCGAAGCGGTTCTTCATCGCGCGAAGGATGCGGTACTGGTGGCTTCGCTCGCCTTCGAAGCTCAGCACAGTGTCGACCATATGCTCGAGCACGCGGGGGCCAGCGATGTTGCCGTCCTTGGTGACGTGCCCGACGAGGATCAGGGCAGTGCCGTGCTCCTTGGCGAAGCGCACCAACTCCTGTGCCGAAGCGCGGACCTGACTCACCGTGCCCGGAGCGCCTTCGATCAGGTCCGAGTGCATCGTCTGGATGGAGTCGATGACGAGCAGGTCCGCTCCGTCATTGCCCCCCATGGTCGTCAGGATGTCGCGCACCGAGGTCGCGGCGGCGAGCTGTACGGGCGCCTTTCCGAGACCCAGCCGGACCGCGCGGAGACGTACCTGCTCCGCGGATTCCTCACCGGAAACGTAGATGACCTTGCGGCCCTTGCTCGCAAGATCGGCGCAGACCTGTAGCAGAAGCGTGGACTTGCCGATGCCGGGATCGCCTCCGACGAGCATTGCCGAGCCGGGCACGATGCCGCCGCCGATCGCTCGGTCGAACTCCGCAATCCCGGTCCCGATGCGTTCGGGGAGTGCGACCGGATGATCGAGCCCGACCAGCGGGATAACCCGTCCTCCGCCCTGCAAATTGTGCTTGGCAGCGAAGATGCTCGACACCTCCGCACTTTCCTGAACGAGCGTATTCCACTCAGCACAGTCGGTGCACTGGCCCTGCCAGCGGGTCGATACGGAACCGCAGGACTGGCAGACGTAACGCGTTTTCGGTTTGGCCATACAGGAACATTACACGAACATTTGCATGGCGAAAGCGGGAATCGATATCGCCCCGATCGGTGGGGCAGACCCGAGGCAAGCGGCTTGTTAAGGCACGCGGATGAAAGCCAGTACCCGCCGCGCGCGACCTTCGGTGCTCCGGACACTGCTCGGCAGCGAGTCAGGAAGCGGGATCGTCCTGATGGCGTCAGCCGCTTTTGCCCTGCTTCTTGCGAACTCGCCTCTGGCCGGCGCCTACTTCCAGACACTCGAGGCGAAGCTCGGACCCTTGAGCGTCCTGCACTGGATCAACGACGGTTTCATGGCGCTGTTCTTCCTGCTCGTCGGGCTGGAGACCAAACGCGAGATTTTGGACGGGCAATTGTCGACATGGCCACGCCGCATTCTGCCGGGAATCGCGGCCGCCGGAGGGATGATCGTTCCGGCGCTGATTTACGTCGCCGTCAACGCCAATGAAGCGCCCAATCTCAGAGGCTGGGCGATCCCGACGGCGACGGATATCGCTTTCGCGCTCGGCGTGCTCATGCTTCTCGGTCCGCGTGTTCCCGTTTCGCTCAAGGTGTTCGTGACGGCGCTGGCGATCATCGACGACCTCGGTGCGGTCACGATCATCGCCTTTTTCTATACCGACGATCTTTCGAGCCTTTATGCGTCGCTGTCCGCGATC
>Ga0070675_100003297_pt1 | contig 12242 bp, 8 predicted proteins | sample KBSM43metaG_FD_65343 | JGI IMG/M metagenome (GOLD analysis project Ga0070675, IMG submission 65343) | Miscanthus rhizosphere microbial communities from Kellogg Biological Station, Michigan, USA - KBS M4-3 metaG | ecosystem: Host-associated > Plants > Roots > Rhizosphere > Soil ...
CCCATTCTTGACTAACCGCGCGCGGCAATTAAGGAACACATCTCGAAGGCGCTTCGGCAACAAATTCTCGAGTCCACAATGGACGCCCAGTCTAATAGCTGCCCTTCCTTTTATCGAAAGCGGGATGTAGTAGCGCGGGAAGTTGACCTGTTCAAAACCATTTCGCCGTTTGAACTCGGTGAGAAAGCTATCATTTTTTGTGCCATAGACGTATTTGCCGTAAACGAGACAGCTCATGTTCTTGCGTTCGCAAATCCCCATCGCATGCGCCAGGAGAGCATTCATCGGTCGTTTAGTACGGTGCTCGTTCTTCGCCAGGATCTGAATCAGCACAGCAATTCGGTCCACGTAGATCATTTTAATAAATCCAATGAGTAAGTCGCCATAGAACGCCCCGATAAATTCGCTGCGCTCGAGATAACTTTCGTTCTCCATCTTGACGGTCGCAAAATCCTTTCCGTAATGCCAAAACTTCTTCCCTTGGCGGATCAGTGTTTCGTCATAGATTTCCTGAATTCCACGTACGAGCGCAGCGTCGAACGGGATCGATCGAACGCTGACGCCTTTTTTTGCCGCGCGCCTGACGTTTTTGCGCGATTCCTGGGGAAGTTTCTGCCACCAATTTTGGAAGCTTAATGTTGAAGCGATGGCCCGGTTGTCCCATTCAAAGGCTTCATTGAACTTCGGAGCGGTTTCCGGTAGCCGCTGAGCGAAGGTGAAGATGTCGGCCTTCAGTGGACCTGCTCGAAGGTTCTTTATAAATGTCAACGGATTTGCGACTGCTTCACCTTCAACTAATTCCTCATCAAAAATCTGTGCTACTCTGAGGACGTTACCTGTTAGAATCACCTTTCGGCCTGCGATATCGGTGCTTGGTACAATTATACTTCTTCCCTTAAAGCGAATTACCGTCGAGCTAGAATTGCCCGACGCTGGATCGCTCGCGATAGCTTCCACGGCACTCATCTTAAAGTTTGGATCCGTGCCTTCCCAGCCTCACTGGTCTGCAACATCTGCCAGGCATAACCAGACTGAAAAGAACCTTGGATTATCTTGTCATCATCACTTCTGGATGCTTAGAGCTATCGGGCTGGCTCGGGCTTGGGCAAATCGAATATGGTGGCTGGAACGTTACATTCCACGTCCCATCGACCAATGTGTGTATGCGTATCAGATGGTCCATCCGGAAGTTCGTGGCCGTACCTGGCAGCGCCACCTAAGCTACGAGTTAGTTTCTAAACTGCTGACCGAATCCTCTTTCTACATGTCACCACTATCGCATCTCCCATGAATCTGAAGATTGGGATTCGGCTAAACAGCTTAGTCAGCATCCTTCTCTTGGACAAATAGGTGTAAAATTCAAGCACCTCGAAGCCGGAAGATTCTAATAATTCCGCGATTTCCCTTTTTGAGAAATTGAGGTGGTAAAACTCCATATCGCCAAACCCCCGAAGCATATCCCTTGGGCCAAGCACCCCGTCGAAGTACACACTAATAAGCCTTTCCAGCAAAATCAGCGGATTTGCGCATTCCCTGGATAGACGGCACCGGCAGTTTGTAGACAGAATTACGAGGCCTTCGGCCTTTAAAACTCTATTTACCTCGCAGAGACCCAAAAACGGGTGATGCAAGTGCTCAAGAACATCGCAGAAATTGACTATATCAAAGGAGTCGTTTGCGAAGGGTAAAGCCATCGCGTTGGCCTGCACAGCAGAGGCTTGAAAGAGCTTGCAGTATTTTAAAACATAATCCTCAGAGACATCCAAGCCAATCATGTCATAGCCCCGATCGAAGAACAACTTTGAAATCAATTGGTGCTGTTCACCCCCACAGCCGACATTCAACCCTCTCTTACCCCTCGATCCATACTTGTCGAGTCTCCTCGCAATCTCGTCCGCCTTGCGTTGGTCTTCAGAGATATCGAAATCCATTTCATTTTTACTCTGCCTCTTTTCGTGAATGTCGAATTCGCTCAAAACAGATGAGCGAGACAATTGCACCAGCCGGTGCACCTGATATTCATATGTCTTCCCAGCAATTTTTCGGTACTGTTGAAAGTCCGCCACGAATAGAATCGCGGCGATTAAGATTAAAACAGCGATTGATATTCGATAGCCTGCTAAGGCGATAGGCCCGGTGATTATCAACAGACCGCTTACCGCGAGTAGTATCCATCCGATAATGGCAAGAATGGAGACTCTCTTATAGAAGAAATCGAGGCTCGGTTTCTTGGTTCTTTTCCTGGTCGTTCGTACCAAAACATCGATACGATTCCGGTCCAAGATATACTCCGAGTGCTTGGAATGGCCTGACCGTTCGATAATACCATCGTCATCGAGATACAGTCTGGGCAGGTCTTGCTTGACCGAGTACGTCGCGGCGCATTTCTCGCAGACCAACTTTCCGTGCGGTTTATCGTTGTCATGACTACCTTTATGGTTTCGCGTAAGGCTGCCCCTGCAAACAGGGCACGATAGAATTGAAATTAGAGTCTCCTTCATTGAAGCAGTCCTTCCGCTGAGATCGCCAGGCCTCGAAACATTCTAAAAAACTCAGAGGACCTTCCGAAACCCTGCCATCACCATCGAACGTTGAAATGTCCCGGCAGAACTCGCCAGCGATTGCGGGGGCGTACCGAAATCATCAGCGTTCACTGTAAGGATGACGTTTGGCTGCGAGTGCTCTGCGATCCTCGATGCCCGCTTATTTATCTAGCAAGGTTCGATGAACCAGTTCGCAACTTAAAAGCTTATTAATAGCGAGTGTGAAATTAGCCTCGCCTTTCACGTGCGAGCTAACCACCTGCTCCACATACCGTCGATTTAGATATGGCCGAGACAGAGTGCCAGGATCGAGTAGAATCTCTCTGACAAAACCAGAAAGCTCACGCCGATACCACGTCCGGAAGTGGCAAAACTTCTGATTGCCGAGAAACAGTTTTTCCAGGCGCAGCGGCGACATGAACCGATCAATTCGTGCCAGCCAGGTTGGCATTCCGTAGTCAAACAGGTACTCCGCCTTGGGTAGGAATTCCCCGCGTAGGTACTGGAGGCGGGAGCGGGAATGATTCAGATCAATCCCCGGCTTCCAGGCCGCTCCGCGATCATTCGGTAACCTGGCCAGGCGCGGGTCTAGGTCGGCAATATAGCGAAACGCCACATTCTTGTTTCGCCACAGTTCTGGTGGCGTCTGGTAGCTAAGCGCAACGAGCTCGTTGTCGAGGTACGGTGTGCGGACCGTTACCTCCGACTGTTCGAGTGCCAGCATGGCAAAGTGGACCCAGGGCAGTTGCTTGAAGGCGATAAAAGAAGGAAGAGCAGCTCGCCGGGTTGTCGCAATTGTGTTCGGCACATTTCGCAGGTGCCGGACGAATCCCGGCTCAAAGAGACTCTCGTCCACGCGCTGGGCTTTGAGACCGGTGATCCCACGGAGAATTTCGCCGCCGTAATTCCCGGTCATCCGAACAGGCGCAATGTCACGCGCCAGGCGGTTAACGTAAAGGCCGGCCGCGCCAGTGACGTCCATGGCTCCATCAGTCCGCCGAACCGCCTCTGCCGCCAGGTCGGGAAATTGCGCAAAAAAGTCCGGCGCCAAGGGAAGGACTTTGAACGGTTGGCCGCAAGCTTGCGCGAGGGAGCGTCCGATCTTCACATCGACGGAATCGCGGTACATTCCACCGAATGTGTAACATTTAAGCGATCCCGGTTGTGGCCTCATCGCTGCCAAAATCATCCGGCTATCGAGGCCACCCGTAATCGACATCGCGATGGGCTGCGGGCCGCTGAAATATCGCGGTACGATTCGAGTAAAGACCTCTTTGAGTCGCCCATAAAACTGCTCCGATGATAGAGTAGGCTGGTTCTCCCAAATCGTGGGATCGAAGTAGGCATTACGGCTCGTTTCCTTATCCGCCTTCCATATCCATGCTGCACCGCCTGGCAGAACGTGGACGCCGGGAAAAAGGGTCCGATTTTCGAGCGGATATCCGCAGGAAAAAAACTCGGCTAATCCGGCAGGATCAATCGCACGGAGCGCAGGAACGACTTTTAGAAGGGCTTTCGCCTCGGACGCGAAATAGAACGCCTGATCGTTTTCGTGAAAATAGACACGGCCCAGACCGTAACGATCGTTGAAGAGCAGCAGTTTGTTCTCGCGGAAGTCCAACAGTACGCCGCTGAACACTCCATTGAGATGACGAACAAACTCGTGGCCTAATTCCTCATAGAGATCGAGGAGGCTGTTTGCGTTGTTCAAGTCGAATGGATTCGCTACGCGCTTGGGAGGGCCGTTCGGGGTGTGATCAGAAAAAGTTTCACCGGAAAAAAGCAGACAAACGTTTCCAGCCTCATCCCATAGTGGCAAACAGTCGGAAGATTCCTTGCGGGAGACCCAGCCTATATGTGCACGAAGCTTGGTTGCTGAAAAGGTGCCTGCACAAAGCGCAACGTCCTTGGCCATGCACTTCACCATCTGCTGTAGAAGCAATGATGGATTCGGCAGACGCGCTTTTTCGATGATGCCTACAATGCCAGGCATGCCTTAGAATCTTTCGGTCAATGAATCCATAGGAGAGAAATTTGGAACAATCGTGTTACGCGCGAATCTACGGGAGCGGCGGGAGTCAAACCCACATCCTCTGCCGCAACAGGGCAGCGCTCTAATCAATTAAGCTACGCCCCCAAAATTCAATTTAATCGTGCGCTTGATTTGGCGTCGTTAGAGTTTCCGTCCCGGCTGGCGCGTTTGTGCCCAAAGATGTGCATGGTGCATCGCCGAGCGAACTTTCAGCGAAACGTTCACAGCCTGCCTGGGAACTAGGCGTTTGAGTCCACGATGTAGTCTCAACGTGAGATAAATTCTTCCTTTAAGGGTCAGCGAAATATAGTATCGAGGAAAACTGAAGAGCAAAAGGCCGTGGCGAGTTTTAAAATTCGTGAGCGAATTCTCTTTCTTGCCGCGATACTCGTAGAAACCGTAGTTAAAGTATTTAATACCCTTACTGGCGCAAACCTCGATCGCCTTTGCAATCAGGGCGTTGGCGGGACGCTTATAAAAAAACCGGTCTTTGGTGAGTACCTGCATCGTCTTGGCGTAATCATCGACGTAAACCATCTTGATGAAGCCGATTAACTCATTTTCAAGGAACGCGCCGATGTATTCGCTCCGTTCTAAATAGGTCCCGTTCTCCTTTTTTACTTTTTCAAGAGGCTTATTGTGATGCCAGAACTGTTGCCCCTGTCGAACAGGCGTCTCGTCATAAAGGCTCTTGATACCCTGCGCAAATTCATCGTTGTACTCGCAGGTCTTCACAACGACTCCCTCGCGCTTTGCCCGCCGGAGATTCTCTTTCACGTCTTTTTTTGCGTGCTTCTGAAGCCATTCCTCGTAGCTGGTTATCGGAACAGCGGCGAAATTATCCCACTCCATTAGATAGCTAAATCGCGGTTTGGGATCAGTAAATTTTTGGGCGAATTGGAAAATGTCGGGTCTGACGGCCCATTGTTCTAATTTTGTAATGAACATTTCCGGACGGGCCACGACTTCACCCAATTGGAAAGCTTCATCTTGAACGGCTGCCACCTTTATCCATTTCCCGGTTGCGATGACATTCCGTCCATCGACCAGAATCGAGGGCACCTGATGTATCTGGCCTCGCACGCTGATTTCTGTCTTTCCAATTTCCTCCTGCTTGGTCCTCGACTTTGGTTCGGACTCTTGATTCCTAGCATCGTAGCGACGAGCTTCCACGCCTTCGAATCGGCTCTTCAATCGCCCAAGATAATTGTCTCGGAATTCGCAGGCATAACGGCGCGCGGCGATCCGTAATCGTTCTGTCAACGACTCTCTGAAAGGCTGCGCTGCCGGAATGACGGCGTCATCCGGCGACTCACCATTGATCCTCATGCGATTGGTGAATTTCTTGACTACTCCTTGAGTTCGAGAATCTACCTGGCTTAAATCGGTTTCCCTCACAATGTTTTCCAGATTCGTCCAGGCCAGCGGCGGATGGAGACTCGAAATGCCTTGCACCAACTCTTCGAACGCACTGAAACCTGTCTTAAAAAACTCATGATGCAGCACGACCAGGCACGGTTTTCCCAGAAAGGCATCGACAGCAAAGTTCACGATACCATCTTCCGGTTTCCGGCGAGAGAACATAGGCAAACCGCCGTAGCAAAGCAGCGCCGGCTGCATTAACTCCGCCCGGGTAACTGACACCTGGTTGTGGTAATCCTGAATCTCGGTGTTGATCGCCGCCAGATAGCCGGCGCTTCGCAGGTGACGCATGGCTTCAACCGAAAACACGCCTTGTGGAAAAACCATCACCGCCTGGCAAGCCAGTCCAGTGATTTGCTCATGCGCATTCATCCGCTGTCGCGCCGTCCCAGCGAGGTGCATTAAGCGGGCATCATCTCTAACACCAAACTCAGCCTCTGTGTGGTTGCATCCGTGGAAGCAGATACCCAGCCTTGGAGCCCGGCTGGCAAACAGGTTCGCGATCTCTTGCGTCGAGCGTCGATAATTCCATGGAATCATCGCGATCGTGCAGGCACACCGTAAGCGGTCCGTGGTCTCGGCCAGCTTCCTCACGTCCAGATGACCGTACCGGGCCCAGAGCGGCGGATCGTCAATGATGATGTTCGCGCGGAAGTAGTGAGGCCGCCAGCATCGGTCACCAAAAGCGCTCCGTAGCGCCAGAAGCAAGGGAACAATTCGCGAGAAGCAGGTCCGAAAATCAATCTGGTTATTGGTGGTTTCATCTAAGTCGATGACGTTTCCGGCGGTGGAGATCAAGAAACTTTGCGGCCCGCGCTGGATCTTCGTTAAGAGGCCCGCACCATCGATTTCGATGAGCTTCTCAACGTGACCGTCGCAGGATAGTACATTTAGACCGCAGTCTACGGTCCGGTCGATCGGACCGAAAGTCAGCCCGGAAAGCGGCCCACACGCACCACTATTCCGGCATACCGAGTAATTCTTCGAATCCGATCCAAATTCTACAAAGGATAATCTGGTTCCGCTCAGCACATCTTCAATCGCCCGCGAATCAGTACGACGCGGATGAACACTATGAAGAATGATGGCCGAAAACGGTGCTATCACTCGACCTAGCGAGACGCCTTTTCGAGCAGCAATCTCGGCGAGTAGTCCGATATCCTCGCCAGACAAAACCAGAGGCGAGCCCCCGTTGTAAGGCGAACCGGTTTCGGAACTGGCTTGTCCAATCAGCGTTTCCGACACTATCTCTTCCCGTTCGATTCCCAGCAGTTTAAAGAACGCCGCGATTCTTTGGGCTGCAACGCCGTCGGCGTTGAGTACGGCTGCGCGAGCGGGCGCTGCTCGACTAGACGACACGCGCGTAACACCGGGCTGGGAAAGCGTCAGATTCAAGTTAGAAGATGGACTTGCGGCAACGCCGACTGAGCTATTGTGGTTTGCGGGCGATGACGAGCGATCGCGTGGCGAAGCGCGGAAGGAGCGTTTGCAGAAGAGGCGAGGCCACACCTAGTAACGTTACAATCGCCGGAGTGGCCGAGTGCGGAACCCAACAAAAGTTCTTGACGGTCTGCAATTCGAATCCCGCATCCCGAAAAACGCCGGCGTACTGTTCAAGCGTGGGTAGATACCGCTGTTCTTTCGGGACAGAGTCGCGACGCAACCGGCTGCGGAACAACGGGAAATTGTGGTTCATCTCGATCATGACGGTGTAACCGCCCGGCCGAAGCAAGGAATAAATTCCGCGCGCCGACTCGGTTTCGTTGCCCAACCGAAAGCAATATCGAAACGTGTTTACACCGAGGATCAGGTGAAACGAACCAAGCACTTCTCGGGTCTCACGCTTCAGCGCCTTGGGTAATTCTCGCACCAGGTTCTCATTCGCGATTTGGCGAAAACATACTTTGTCGAGGTCTCTGGGATGCAGGGCTTCGCGCGCTTCCTGCTCGCATGCCGCGACCATCTTAGACGAGAAATCCGTTCCGCAACCGAGAGCAAGAGGCTGCCCTTTTTGCACCACGTGTCGAACAATCCAGAGCAGATTCATGCCGCCGCCGCAACCATACTCTAGAACGCGAAAACCGCCGTCTTGGGCCGCCTGGTCTGACATTTTATCCAGCAGATCGGCATAGATCGGACCGTAAACATTCTCCAGCACGTAAGCGATGCCTGCACCCGCCGTTCGGGAAACATATTTCGGCACCGCTTGCTGGGATTCGTACTCCTCCAGGTAAACATTTGTGAGCATAAAAACTTCGTTCGGTTCGCTAACAAGCCCGGCTAGTCCCTGAATCGCATTGGGCGCCGACACCGGCACGTCTTCAGACAGGTATGCCGCAATGAAAGGTTCGCATCATTATTCGAGGGAATCGCATCTTCTCTCGGTCTTATTGAACGCAATAACTCGTTCGTCTTGAGACGGTGACATTGACGCCCTAATGCCGAAGAACTTTCGCAGACGCCGCATTTGATCTTCTCGCTGAAACCTGAGCAACTCGTGACTAACCGACCTTTGGCATCGATGTAACATGGCCCAGAAATATCCGGTAAACAGCGCCATTCCTCCTATAACATAAGGTCTTCTGGTCATTTGATAAAGGGATCGACAGACTTGCCACACCGGATGAAAGCCAAGGCGATAATCCTTTTGCCCGAGATCGAAATCCGCGAGGATTTTCCTTCGTCGCTGCGCAGAACCCATCAGACGATGATGGTGAGATACCTTTTCTGTAAAGGTTCGTGTTCGCCATCCCTTTAGCCTCGCAGTAAGAACGGCGATGACATCTATGCCGCCGCCTTTAACCGGAACATATCCCCCAATCGTTTCGAAACATTCCCGCCGAAACAATTGGCATGCTCCCGAAACGTGATGGGTGCTGCTGAATCGGTAATCATAGGTTTCACCGTTTTCGCTAAAGGGTGTGCCTGCAACACCCAGCTCCGGATCATCGGCGAATTTCCGAAGAAGGAACACGAAATAGTCTTTTTCGAATGAAATGTCGGCATCCAGGCTGCCTACGAAGTCGAAGGGGACCGATGGCTGACGAGTGACGAGCGATGAATAGCCAGCATTGATTGAATCTGCCTTCCCACCGAAATCACGCCCCTGGCGCTTCGGCATTTCAAGCAACTCGATCCAGTCATGCTCCAGCGCATAACGAGTAACAATCTCGTTTGTGCGATCCGTTGAACCGTCGCTTACAACAAGCCATCGCACCGGCGGCACCGTTTGACTTACAACAGATTGGATCGTGAGCTCGATGAAGGCCTCCTCGTTCCTGGCCGGCGTGATCAGCGCGTATTGCAAACGTGCACCGTTCATATCGCTTCGGCGCCGATTGCTACTCTTGTTCTGGCCAACTCACGCTTCCCGACAACCCGCTCCAAAAGCAGCGCTAGTGCCTTATACATGGTAGCTTGCGCCCAATGAAGCATCGGGGTTTTTGCCCTCCCCCATGGATAAATCCTGTAATAAAAATGACCGTCTCTCCCCTGCATGTTTTCAATCGTCCACTGAGCAACCTTGATCGCTAGCTCGAGACATTCTGGGTCTTCGCTGGAAAGGGAGGCTAGCGATTCGATCGACTGGGCAGCGCACTGACTGTCCACAGGGTAGCGGCGATTATGATAATATTTGGGACAGCCGTTATCTTCAAAAAAGTGCCGCTTATAAAAGTCCAGTCCTCTACCCAAGCTTGGACGCCAGGCGTCGTCACCGGTGCTTGCAATATAGCGCCAGAGGCTGTCGAGATTATAGCCGGTGTGGAAATTGTCGATCCAATGGTACTTCGGATCCTCCCCGTACCACCAGGAGCCGTCGGCGCGCTGACGCGAGCAACTGTATTCGATGGCGGAACGTGCCACATCAGCATAATCGCGATTTCCCGTGTATCTCGAAGTTCTGGCGAGCATCGCGGCGCCAAGCATGTTGGAGTTGTGGATCGAACTCTGCACATGCGCCAGGTAACTGATGCAGTCTCCGCGACCGGTCCTTTCGCGAGGAAGATCCATGATCCAACCGCAGACACTGTCGGCAATCTCGAGCCAGCGCGTCGCACCTATCAGTTCGTAGGCCTCGATGTATGCAAACCCAATCAAAGCGGTCCAGACGATGATGGGATCTTCCCTGGTATAAGATCCGCCGCGGCTGGCGAAATCGAAGTGGTTGCTCCAGCTGTGTTTCTCAAATTTTCTGGCCTTCTGACGATCGAGCCAGTCAAGACATGCTTCTGCTTTGGAGAGATAAATCGCGTCCCGCGTGGTCCGATAACGCGCCAGGTATCCAGAAGCCATGTACCCTCTTCCCTTGGTTGAATCTTTTCGAGGCACGCCCATGATCGGCCTGAGATTAATGGGACATTGACGAATCAGCTGTAACAGCAGCCGATCGCCCAAAAGAATGCCAAACGTCAGCGGCCGAAACCAGGAGGACAATCCATCGAACGGCTCATAACCGCGATAGTTTTGCTCCTCAACCCATCGCTCGACACGATTGAGGCTGTCCTCGATCAAAAATCTCGCGCTTTCAGGATTAGACATAGGCTGGGCCAAACGCGCTTTCGGTCTGCAATCTATTGCGATCCTTGACTGAACTGCGCCGCGGGCTAGCCACTCGCGCCCAGCCATCCATCCGAGCCAAGATTTTTCTGCTTCATGGTGTTCGACTTCACGATAGCCTCCAAAAGGCCGGACGGAAATTGTTGGCGCAATATGGCAATATTGGGCATGACGCAATGGCCGCCAATCGCACCGGGGAAATATTTCACCGGCGGAAAGAATTTAATCTCATCGTAGAACGACACGACCTCGTCGTAATTGGCGCCAAACTTCGTGCAATAGCGCTCGACCTCTTGTGCCCATGCGATCAGCAGCCCGAAATACGTCGTTTCCGTAAGCTTGGCAATTTCGCTCGCCTCTGGAGAGCTAAGCAACTTGGTTTTCATCCCAACGCCCTCAAAATGTTCGATGGCGCGCTGGCCTGACTGCTCGTCCAGCGCTCCCACAAACTTTACATAATGCAACATTTCCTCCTGCATCCGGACGTGCTTACCCCGAACCGGGCTGTGCACGACTGCGGTTCCGGATTCAACCGCAATGCTGCGGGTGGTTCCAGGAGCGACGGTACTGTTGATCACCGTGAGAGCAGGTCGGTATTGGTCAATGTATTCCAACACTTGCTTAACGAACGTGTCGTTCTGGAACGGGAGGCAGACGTGCATGACACCGCATTTCGTCACCGGCGCTGGCAGATCGACGTCAACACCAAACGTCTGATATCCGCCCTGTAGGACCGCCAACAAAGGCTTGCCGACCTCTCCAAGACCGATGACGACGACAGTTTCCTTCATAGGTTCCGCATCCATATGGCCCACTGCCTCCACTCGGCTCCCGCCACGGAGCGGCTCCAATCATCAGCGTTGATGATCAGCATACGGCCACTAACAAGCTGCGACCTTTTCCGGCTGCCCCTCCGTGCTTGCCGGCTCGTACGAGAAAAAGCTCTCGATGCATTTCGCGGCGTAACAAATCATTTCATCTCTTATCTCTGGATAGATCGGTAGGGATAAGACGCGGGATTGGTTGAAGTAAGCGGCTGGAAAATCTTTCGGAACATGGTCAAGGTAAGCGTAGGCCGGGTAAAATGGCAGCGCTTTCGGGTAGTTCAGAACGGTCGAGACGCCTGCCTCGGTGAGGTGTTTTCGCAATTCATCCCGATTCTCCGTGCGAATCACATACAGGTGGTAAACATGGTCGCGATCAAGTGCGACTTCTGAAATAATAAGGTCACCGACGTCTTGCAGAAGCTCGTCGTAACGCACTGCAACACGCCGGCGCGCCTCAGTCCATGCGGGTAGATGAGGCAATTTCGCATTGAGAACAGCTGCTTGCAGCCCATCCATGCGGCTGTTGATCCCTTCCATAACATGATCGCCTTTGCCACCGTGTCGGGCGAAGGTTGCGGTCCAATTTGCCAAACGATCATCATTGGTCACGATGCACCCAGCATCGCCATAGGCGCCGAGATTTTTGCCAGGGTAAAAGGAGAAGGCCGCCGCGTTGCCAAAGGTGCCCACAAACTGTCCCTCATACTTGGCGAGATGTGCCTGGGCGCAATCTTCTATGACCCACAGATTGTGTTTTCGTGCAATAGCCATGATCGCGCCCATGTCCGCCGGCTGTCCATAAAGATGAACTGGAATAATGCCGACCGTGGCGGGTGTGATCTTTTTTTCGACATCGGCGGG
>Ga0070675_100003299_pt1 | contig 12239 bp, 7 predicted proteins | sample KBSM43metaG_FD_65343 | JGI IMG/M metagenome (GOLD analysis project Ga0070675, IMG submission 65343) | Miscanthus rhizosphere microbial communities from Kellogg Biological Station, Michigan, USA - KBS M4-3 metaG | ecosystem: Host-associated > Plants > Roots > Rhizosphere > Soil ...
CGAGAAGCCGCCACTCGCCTGCGCGCAGAACAGGCAGTCGCAGGGCGCCCAGGAGGCGCTCATAAAACTGTACCAACTCCTGATTGGTTTCTTCGAGGGGCGCGCGAATCAGATGCGGCGAGATGCGTTTCTTTCTTCCCTCAAACTGGCCCTGATGGAAAAAGCGCAGGCCCGGAGAGAGGAATGTAATAACTGCCGCCGCCTCGTGAATAGGCTGATCAAATGTGGCAGCCGCTCGGGGTTCATCGTGGTTCTCCAGAAAGCGCGAGAGTTTGTCCTGGTAGTCAAGACCTGCTCGGAAGTGATCGCGAACGGGCCGGGCATGGCCTTCGCGGAGCCGATCGTATAACCGCTTGTCGTAGGCGTAACTGAAGCCTTGCTGCTGTAAGGTCCACTCCAGATCCCAGTAAACCTCTGCCATAAACAAGAAATCCGGAACGCGTTCCCGAACTCGCCGGGTCGCTCTCGGCCAAAACGAATCCGCGTGAAGCCCCCACGTGCGCTCAAAGACGTCTGGCAGAACCAGCATGGCCATATCGCAGCGCACGCCATCGCATTGAGTAGAGATCTTTTCGAGTTCGGCAATCATTGCTTCCTGCGTTGACGGATTGGCGTAGTCGAGTTGAAGCGTGTCCGGCCAGCCCGGAAAGTATGGATCCCGCCCGTGGGCCAGGACCAAATCACGAGATCCGCTCTTGATCCTGGTGTAATTCCTGGGTTCCCGTACGAGATCAATTTCGGAGGCTTCAATGTAGTAATCGGGGTGTGCATCAACCCAGGAGTGATCCAGGGCCGTATGGTTCGGAACAAAATCCAGCATCAGCTTCAGCCCACGATCACGTAGTCGGCCTCGAAGCCGGGCCAATGCAGGATCTCCGCCCAGATGCTGCGCAACGGTGTAGCCGGTAATCGCGAAGCCTGAGCCTGCGATATCGTCTTCGTCGAGATCGGGGAGAGTCTCCTCAAACTCCCTGCGCCATTCGGCATTACTGCGGGAGACCTCTCGCCCTGCTGCGCCCGTTTGCCAAACGCTCAGCATCCAGATCCAATCGAAGCCCTGGCGGGCAAAACGATCCAGTTCCGCATCAGGAATATCATCAAGCGTTGCAGCTCGCCCGAGATCGGGGGAGAGATCTGTGAGCCAAACGCGCGTGTTGATTTGAAACAGAGCAGGATAGCGCGCCATTATGCAGTCCGTCGGCTGCTTTGGGCCGCCTGTGCCTGCTTCTCTTTGGGTATCCGCTTGCCCATTTCCAGCACTCTCTCAGCGGAGACAGTGGCAAACAGGTGCATGCAACGCGTAATGATGCCGGTCCAACCTGTTTGATGGCTTGCTCCGAGGCCTGCGCCGTTGTCGCCGTGGAAGTATTCATAGAAGAGAATCAGATCGCGCCAATGAGGATCTTCCTGGAACTTTCGTGCGTCACCATAGACCGGCCGTCTTCCGTCGCTGTCGCGCAGAAAAATGCTGGCAAGCCGGCGAGTGAGCTCTTGCGCTACCTGATAGAGATTCATGCGTTGACCTGAGCCTGTGGGGCATTCAACGGTGAAGTCGTTTCCGTAATACGCGAAGTACTGAAGGAGCGCTCGGATAATCAATGCGTTGACAGGCATCCAGATCGGGCCACGCCAATTGGAGTTGCCGCCGAACATTCCGCTATCCGATTCCGCCGGCAGGTATCCGACGTTATAGTCCGCCTCGCCCGCACGAATCGTATAGGGATGTTCCGCGTGGTAGCGGGACAGCGCCCGAATACCGTAGCGGCTGAAGAACTCGTTCTCATCAAGCATCTTCTCCAGGATCCGGCGAAGTTTGCCTTCGTTCAGGATTGCAGCAAGTCGCCGACCCTGGTAGCCGGGCTTAGTGGGGTCCTGGATATAGGCAGTCAATTCCGGGCGGGCCTCGAGAAATCGCTTCAGACGCTGAGCAATGGCCTGGTCCTTCCATATACCCTCAGCCTCAAATACGGTGACGGCGCAGAATGGCAGTAACCCGACCATCGACCGCACCTTCAAACGAGTCGATGAACCATCCGGCAACCTCAGCACATCGTAGAAAAATCCGTCTTCTTCGTCCCACATGCCGACATCTCCGCCGCTATGGACCATGGACGAAGCTATCCAGAGAAAGTGTTCCACAAATTTTCGGCACATGTGAAGATGGGCGGGACTTTCGTCTGCCAGAGCTGACGCTATTTCCAGCATGTTCTGACAAAACAGGGCCATCCACGCCGTGCCATCGGCCTGCTCCAGATATCCGCCCGTCGGCAACGGAGAGCTTCGGTCGAAAACTCCGATATTGTCCAGCCCCAGAAAGCCACCTTCGAAAACGTTATTTCCAGCACGGTCCTTGCGATTGACCCACCACGTGAAATTCAGAAGAAGCTTTTGAAAAATGTGCTCCAGCCAGCTGAAATCGCCCTGGCCACGATGAATTTGGTCGAGGCGATAAGTAAAGATCGTGGCCCACGCATGCACCGGAGGGTTAACGTCACCGAAGTTCCATTCGTAGGCAGGCAGCTGGCCGTTGGGATGCATGTATTGACCTTCCACCATCAGGTCCAGCTGCTTCTTGCCGAAGTCCTCATCCACAAGACCCAGTGCAAGGACGTGGAAGGCCAGATCCCACGCTGCATACCACGGATACTCCCACTTGTCCGGCATCGAGATGATGTCGGCGTTATACATGTGGTGCCAGTGTTCATTGCGCGGAGCACGCTTCTTGGGGCTGAACGGGTCAGATCCTCGCTCCTTCAGCCATTGGTCGACGTCGTAGTAATAAAATTGCTTGGACCACAACATGCCGGCGAGCGCCTGCCGCATGACGTTGGCTTCATCTGCGCTTAACGTCGGCGGGATAACCTGACCATAAAACTCGTCGGCTTCCAGCTTTCGTGCCTTGAACGTTGCGTCGAAATCACTTCCTGGACTGCTCGCCTTCCCCGACTTTGTCGAAGCTGCCGCTGCCGGTTCAACGTTGCTTAATCGAAGACGGAGTGTTTCAGACCCTCCGCCGGGGACAGTCAATTGGTAATGGGCTGCTGCTTTGGTTCCTCTCTTCTGAGGATTCACTAAATCGCGCCGTCCATGAACGAGATAGTTGTTGAACGCATCCTTAACAAATGCGGAACGATTGGGAATATCGAACAGACGCTGGGTGTTAGTTTCGTTCTCCGTGAAGAGGAGTTCTGGAGCGCCATCGAGGTACAGGAACCTCGGACCGAGATCCGGGTGCGACGCCGTGATCACATTAGCAGGTTGCTTGCGATTCTCCACGTACAGACCCGGGCGTGACTGGCCTGGTGCCCAGGACCATGTGTTGCGGAACCATAGAGTCGGCAAAACGTGCAGCGTAGCTGCGTCAGGCCCCCGATTGCAGACGGTGATCTGAATGAGAATGTCTTCTGCGGACGCCTTGGCGTATTCGACGAAAACGTCGTAGTAGCGGTTGTCATCGAATACTCCCGTATCGAGCAGCTCATACTCGAGGTCTTGCCGACCCCGACCGCGATTGGTCGCGACGAGGTTGTCATACGGATACGCTGCCTGCGGGTATTTGTAGAGATACTTCATGTAGGAGTGCGTCGGCGTCGAATCGAGATAGAAGTAGTATTCCTTTACGTCTTCACCGTGATTCGCCTCGCCGTTAGTAAGGCCGAACAGACGCTCTTTGATGATCGGATCGTTTCCGTTCCACAACGCCAGTGAAAAACAGAGCACCTGATTGTTGTCGGATATGCCTGCCAGGCCGTCCTCTCCCCAGCGGTACGCACGCGATCTCGCCTGATCGTGACTGAAGTAGTCCCAGGCATTTCCATCATCGCTGTAGTCCTCGCGGACGGTACCCCACTGACGCTCACTCAGATAGGGCCCCCACTTCTTCCACGGAATCTTGCCTTGACGATCTTCCTCCAGCCGGTTTTTTTCTGCGTTCACGGCTTCACCTCTTTTGTTCACAGCAGCGCCGGTGCTTTTGGTCTTTTGTCCCCTGGATGCCATTCGTTACACCACCCTTTGAATAGCTAGCATTCAAATTCAGACACCCGGAACTGTAAAACTTGGCAGGTGGAGGCGAGGGGAATTAGGGGCATTAATAAAGCGAGATGTGGGGACAGACCCCGAATTCGAACTGGAAGAGTTTCAGTTTGTCACAGACTTTCCAGTTCGAATTCGGGGTCTGTCCCCACATCTCGCTTTACGCCGATTTCGCCCGAATGTTTTGATTAAAGCGGAAGAGATTGTTCGGATCGTACTTTCGTTTGATTTCCGATAGCCGCTGATAATTGGCGCCGTATACGGCAGCCACTCGATCTCCTTCTTCCTCGGTCATGAAGTTCACATAGGCTCCCGCAGATGCAAAAGGCGCCGCCGCTCTAAAAAGTTCACGAGCCCATCCAATGCACTTTTGGTCTTCAGCAGGGGTCTCCCATCGGCCGTGGACGTTCATGATGAACTTCGCATCGCGATGCCGGTAGGCCGTAGCGTCTGGAGGAACGCGATTCGGTGCCCCCGAGATGCATGCCAGGATAACCTCGCAGTGTGGGGACGGCAGCTTCCCGGCATATTCCGCCATGGTATTAAAGGCGCCATCGCTGAGTTCCGTAAAATTGTGTGACTTCCAATAGTTTCTGGCGCCGGGTGCCAACAACGGGTCGAAGGCCTGCTGCCAGTTGGAATATGGCGCGGGTCCGACATGCTCGCCTTGCAAATCCCCGAAACCACGCAACCGGTCGATCAGCTTTTGTCCTGTTGCGAGGTCGCCGGCATGAAACACCGCGAACACAATGACTTCTTTTCCGTGCACGGCCTCAGGAAGAAACGGCAAAGGCGGCGCCTTTCGCATCACAATCCAGACATTCAATTCTTCCGGCGCGGATTTCATGAATTCGCGATAGGCGGGGAGGACTTGTTTTGCCTGCTGAAGCGGAAAAACCAGCAAGCCGGCCAGAACTTCCGGACCGACCGGCTGCAGCCCGAATTCAAATTGGGTCACGACTCCGAAATTTCCGCCACCGCCGCGGATCGCCCAAAACAGATCTGCGTTCTCCTTTTCACTGGCAGTTCTTTTCTGGCCGTCAGCCGTGACGATATCTGCAGAAAGCAGCTGGTCAATTGTGAGCCCATGCCGCCGCGACAGCCAGCCGAACCCACCGCCAAGCGTCAGCCCGGCAATCCCTGTGGTGGAGTTGATACCTACCGGAGTTGCGAGTCCGTGGGCCTGAGCAGCGGCATCGAAGTCGCGCAGAGTCGCCCCAGGATCGACCAGAGCTCGCCTTTTACTCGGATCGACTGTGACCTTCTTGAGAGTCGAAAAGTCGATCATCAGTCCGTTTTCACAAATCGCGCTTCCCGCAATGTTGTGTCCCCCCCCGCGGATAGTCAGATCCAATCGATGCTCTCCTGCAAAGGCGATGGAACGCTGGACGTCTGAGGAATCGGCACACTGAACAATAGCCGCCGGGCGCCGATCAATCATTGCATTCCAGATCTTTCGGACTTCGTCATAGTCCGGATCTTCCGCGCCCACGACTCTCCCCTTGATACTCGTTCTGAAACGGTCCAGCTCTTGTTTGACTACGGCCATGTCTATCTCCAATCGTTTGGTTACAGTCGGTTGATATCGTGTAGCAATCTCATGAGTCTGTTACGCAACCCGGAAAAGATAACGCTATGCACGACTGCCGTGCCTGACTAATCGTCCGCAGTTTGTGACAGAGAGTCCGAAAATCGCACACGAGTGACGGAACGATCTGTTCAGCGGCGGCGTCAACTTCACGAAGATTCCACCTGCTGTGGCCGCAGTCCCGCCCGTAACGATCCCCGATATCGTTGTCGCGAATGCTGGTTTGGCGAGTGCGAGCAGAGCGAAGGCCAGAGTCAAAAGTCGAATCCCGCGATTCAACGGAATGATCATTCTCATACTCACTCCTTATTACAAACGACTATTGAAGATGCACGTGGGAAATGCTGCCAAAGAGTAGCGGTTTTACATTGAATTGTCGCAAGAGAATTTGCAGCGGACACGAACGTCGCAGCAACAATCTTGTGATTTGTCTTTTTCCGATTTCGTTCGCTATATTACTTCGCGCCATTCATTCGAAACATCCGAGCTCTGTCGCAGGCATTCAAGTAAACGTTCATCTGATCACCGGCTTCCTGCCACTTGATGGGCGGAGCAAATACCAGGTCTGAGGAGGATCGTCATGTCGAGAGTGTTCGATTTCGTTCGGAAGTGGTCGGCTCGAAAGCTTTCAGTTTCCATACCGGCGCGCGCGCGCCGCGCCTTCGCCGTTGAACCTTTGGAATCCCGGATCATGCCGGCCGTCACGGCAACGTTTTCTGCAGGTGCGGGTGTGCTTTCCGTCTTCGGTGATTCTCAGGACAACACCATCACGCTCAATCGCAACGCGGCCGGCCAGATTCTGGTCAATGGCGGCGCTGTAGCCGTTCAGGGAGGTACCCCTACTGTCGCCAACACTGCTCTTATGCAAGTTTTCGGGCAGGCGGGTAATGACACGATCACACTGAACGAAGCCAACGGCCCCCTTCCGGCAGCGAATCTTTTCGGAGGGGCAGGCAATGACATGCTGATTGGCGGATCCGGCGCCGATCTACTATTCGGCCAGGCAGGAAACGACAACCTTCAGGGTCGCGGAGGTAATGACCTGCTCTTCGGCGGCGACGACAACGACACTTTGACCGGCGGTGATGCCGACGACCAGGTGTTCGGCGAAAGTGGAGACGACCGAATGATCTGGAATCCGGGCGACGATACGGACCTCAATGAAGGCGGAGCCGGCACCGATACTGTTGAAGTCAACGGCGGAAATGGTGCGGAAGACTTCACGGTAACAGCCAATGGCACACGCGTGCGTTTTGATCGAATCAATCCGGCACCATTTAGTATCGACATTGGAACCTCTGAAAACTTTGTTCTCAATGCGAATGCGGGCGACGACAACTTCTCGGCCACGGGGAACCTTGCTGCCCTGATCCGGATCACAGTGGATGGCGGTACCGGAAACGACACTCTGCTCGGAAGCAACGGCGCCGATTTCCTGCTTGGCGGCGATGGGGATGACTTCATTGACGGCAATCAGGGTGCGGACACCGCATTCCTCGGCGCCGGTAACGACGTGTTCCAATGGGACCCCGGTGATGGAAATGACATCGTCGAGGGGCAGGCCGGCAACGACAGGATGCTCTTCAATGGAAGCGCGGCTAACGAAATATTCGACGCCTCGGCCAATGGAGGACGTGTACGCTTCACGCGCAATGTCGGCAATATTGTGATGGACATCAATGATGTCGAAAGAATCGATCTCAATGCGCTGGGCGGCACGGATACGCTAACAGTCAACGATCTGAGCGGAACAGACCTCAATGACGTGAATGTCAACCTGTCGGGCACCATCGGCGGAAACACAGGAGACGGACAAGCCGATACTGTCATCGCGAACGGCACGAACGGCGTCGACTCCATCGACATTACTGGCGCAGGCACCTCTTATAGTGTCCTCGGCCTGTCGGCGCGGATCGACGTAACGAACTCAGAAGGAGCGAACGATCGTTTGGTTGTGAATGCTCTTGGCGGTGACGACAACGTCACTGCCACCACGCTTCCCTCCGGCGTCGTGGGGTTGACCATAGATGGTGGCAATGGTGATGACACGATCCTTGGCAGCCAGGGCGCAGATATGTTCCTGGGTGGGGCCGGCAACGACTTCGTCTTCGGTGACAACGGAAACGACACCGCCTTGCTTGGCGCGGGCGACGATGTCTTCCAATGGAATCCTGGCGACGGCAGCGACATCGTCGAAGGACAGGATGGACACGATACCCTGATCTTCTTTGGCGCGAACGCTAGCGAAAACATTTCCATTGCACCAAACGGAGGAAGGGTACTCTTCACCCGTAACGTGGGAACTATCACGATGGATCTGGATGACATTGAGCAGATCGACTTCAATGCGCTGGGTGGCGCCGACAACACTATGGTCGGAGATCTCTCGGGCACCGATGTCACCCAGGTCAATCTCGCGCTAACCGGTTCGACCGGGGGCGGCGATGGTAGCGCCGACACCGTCACCGTCAACGGCACGCAGGGCGCGGACGTCATCACGGTCACGGGTGATGACGGCTCTGTATCCGTCAACGGACTGCACGCTGTTGTCAATATCACAATGGCTGATCAGGACACCCTGTCCATCAATGCTCAAGCCGGTGATGACGTTGTCAATGCGTCGGGGCTGGCTGCAGGAGTAATCAGCCTCGTAGTCAATGGTGGACTCGGCAACGATTTCATCATCGGCAGCGCGGGTAACGACCGGGTCAACGGCGGTGATGGTGACGATGTCGCACTTCTGGGGGCGGGCGATGACACTTTCGTCTGGAACCCGGGAGATGACAACGATATCGTCGAGGGCCAGAGCGGGTTCGATCGTTTACTCTTCAATGGTGCCAACGTCTCCGAGACCATCGATATCTCCGCCAACGGAGGAAGGACGCGCTTCCTTCGTAATATAGCGAACGTGGTGATGGATCTTAACGATGTCGAAGGAATCGACTTCAACGCGTTAGGAGGCGCCGACAGTGTCGTGGTTCACGATTTGTCGGGTACAGATGTCGTGGAGGTTAATGTGAATCTCGCTGCGAGTGGCGGGGCAGGAGACGGCCAACCCGATAGTGTCATCGTTGAGGGCACTGCCGGAGACGATGTCATTGTTGTCTCTGGGAACGCCGGTGGCGTAAGCGCCCTTGGCCTCGCAGCACAAGTGAACATCACCGGAGCAGAAGCCGCGAACGATCGTCTCACGATCAAGGCCCTCGCAGGAGATGACGTTGTTGAGGCGTCGGGACTGGCGGCCACCGGCATCCAACTCACTGCCGATGGAGGCGACGGCAATGACGTTCTCATCGGCGGAGCTGGGAATGATACGCTGCTCGGTGGCGCCGGGGACGATGTTCTGATCGGCGGTCCCGGTCAAGATGTTCTCGATGGAGGTCCAGGCGACAATATCTTGATCCAGTAAAAAGAATTAGGGGACGGGGAGATCTCCCCGTCCCCTAATTCAGAAAAGGTATGTTGAAACTCACCAATCGGCGCGAGTATTTAAAAGCCACGTTGGGTCTTGTTGCAGCGCCCTACCTGCTTCCAATCTCGCTTTCCCAGGACACGCCGATTCCACCACGCGGCATTGGACACCGCATTCGACATCTTTCCCACAGCGACATCGGAGGACGGCCGGACAGCGTTCAGATCATGATGAACCGTCGCCATCTCTATGTTGGGCACATGTTCAGCAATGGCTTGACGATCCTCGATGCCTCTGACCCTCGGCGGCTTAAACCGGTGAATTTCTTCACGGCGGGGGATTTCACTCGGACACACCATCTCCAGGTCTCCGACGATCTTCTTCTGCTTGCCAATGGCGCAAATATCGTGGCGATGCAGTCTTACGACAATTTGCGCGGCTACTTTGAAAATGCCCTGGCTGACAGCATTACAAACCGCAAGAAGTTCCGCTCCGGTCTGAGTATCCATGACATCTCGCGTCCGGCTGAGATGAAGGAAATCGCTTTCCTCGAAATGCCTGGTTTCGGCATCAATCGGCTCTGGTGGCCTGGCGGAAGGTATGCCTACGTCGCTGCCCACTTTGACGGCTTCACGGACCACATTCTGTGCATCGTTGACCTCGCCAATATCACGAAACCTGAAATCGTGTCCCGCTGGTGGCTGCCCGGAATGAATCGGGAGGGCGGAGAAACGTCCACTGTTCCGCAGGGTCGAAGGGTTGCCCTTCACCACATGATCACCAACGGTAATCGCGGCTATGGCGCATGGCGCGATGGCGGGCTGACTATCCATGATATCGGCGACCCCTCGAAGCCGAAACTGCTGGCGCACGTTAACTGGTCTCCACCGTTTCCAGGCGGTACACACACCGCGCTGCCTCTGCCCGGCCGCAATCTCCTTGTTGTCGCCGATGAAGCCAACGCGGAGAGGTGCGCGAAAGGCACCTTCTATACCTTCGTATTGGATATCCGCGCGGCTGAGAATCCGGTGACTATCTCGACGCTTCCAACTCCGAAGGAAAGAAATTTCTGTTCCCGCGGAACGTTTGGCCCTCACAACCTGCACGAGAATCGTCCGGGCAGCCTTCGAAGCGAAGACACTATCTTCGCGACCTACAACAATGCGGGCGTGCGCGTTTTCGATATTCGTGACGCATTCGCTCCAAAGGAAATCGCATACTGGGTGCCACCCACGCCGGACAAGCTTATCGATCCGCGTCCGAACGTGGATCTCGCGGCGAAGTCGGCGGACGTTTACGTTACAACCGAGGGCATGATGTTCGTCAGTGACTGGAATGCCGGATTGAACGTCTTGCAATTTGAAGGTTAAGAAAAATCGGGGCCAGACCGCCTGGTTCCCTATTTTCATGCGAGAGAATTCGCACGATTCGACGGAAGCTTAGCGTGAAAATAGGGAACCAGGTGGTCTGGCCCCGATTTTTCCCTCAGGGAACCAGCATGCGGATCATTCCATCTTGCCTTGACGTGATCAGCAACTCGCCGTCGCGAGTCCGGCTAATGTGCAGGTCGGCTCGAGAAATAGTGGCGCCCATGGTTTGATTGATCAGCTCCTGCAGCGATACATCCACGCGCTTCCCATTCGCGTCTCGCGTGTAGAGCTGTATCTCTTCGATCGGGGCGACAGTCTGAGGGATGCCATCATCTGCCTTTTTCAACTCGGCGAGATCGGTGACGAATATTCTTCCGCTCTGGACATCGCCGAAAACGAACTTATTTCGCAGTACAGCGATTCTGCCGCGATACACGAACCCGTCGGTCACGGCTCGACCTTCGTCATGATCATAGATTGCGACGGGATACGTGAAACCGTCCTTCACACGTCCGCTGAGGACATCCGGCGGCAACGGGAACAACTGATTAAGCTCGCCGCCGCGCGATCGGCCATTCTCCCAGTACCCTTCCCGCTTCATCCAGCCGTAGTTCTCACCGTTGCGGACAATGTTGATTTCTTCGATGTTATCCATCCCGATATCGGACGCGAACATCGTTCCATCCGTGTCCCATGAAAGCCGGTGCGCATTCCGGAACCCGTACGCATAGATTTCGCCAAGCGTCTTCGGGTCGCCATCCGAGGCGAACTTGTTTGCCATCGGAATCGTGTAGTCCCCGAGGCCTTTCACGCCACCGGTTACCTTCGGACTGCGCGGATCGAACCGGAGTATTGCGGTGATGATCGAGTCCAGGCGTTGTGTCTGAGTTGGATTTCCGGCGTTAGGTCCACCACCGTTGCTGAATCCGTGATCGCTACCGCTGGTGTAGAGAAGCCCATAGTCCGGATCGCCCGGCTTTGCCGTGGGATTGAATTCCACGGCGCCCATCGGGTGCGTGAGATTCTGCACCACGTGAGCTTCTCGCAGAAGTTCCCTTCGGGTGCCCTGGAACACGTTTGCAGACGGCGAGGTCGCATGCCACTCGGTGATGATGTTGTGGTACGTCACATCCTTGAGTTCAAAGCCAGGTGGGATAAAGTTCGGTGTCTTTGGGTTGCCCGGACCACGCTCCGCATGCACGGTGTAGAACAAACCGTTCTGCGCAAACTCCGGATGGAAGACGAAGCCAATAAAACCGCTCTCGAGCCGGCTATAGACCGCGAGTGGGAAGGTTTCCGCGATGTTTGCATAAACCTGAGGCTGGTTGTTGGGACCAATCAGGTAAAGAAAGCCTCGCGAATCGTTGGCGAAGCGGCGGCCATCGGGAAGATCACGCACGTAGCTGACACGCGCCCATCCTGCAGGCGATACATCCTGATCGGCGGGACGAATTCCACGTGTTTCAGGAAGCCGCACCACATCCTTGATTTCGACAGCGAGGCCCCGCTTTACGACAGGCGCCGGAATGGGATTGCTGGTGATCTGGGCCAAGATCGCGCCCGCACTACAGATCGCGATGATCAAACCGATGAATCGCATATGAGCTCGCATGAAACGCTCCCAATTTGAAATTTCGATCAGTCCTTCAGGCCAAACACCCTAGATGGAACCGCCTTCGGGAACCGGGCGCCAGCAATCCCGGCGCGAGGCCTCGCGTCAGCGTACCCTGCACTCATTGTTTCCTCGTTCAATTGGAAGTGAACGTTACCAGTAAGGGGACGGACTACTCAACCCCCTTCACTTCAAAAATCACACCTGAGAGGAGCTTTATGA
>Ga0070675_100003301_pt1 | contig 12236 bp, 7 predicted proteins | sample KBSM43metaG_FD_65343 | JGI IMG/M metagenome (GOLD analysis project Ga0070675, IMG submission 65343) | Miscanthus rhizosphere microbial communities from Kellogg Biological Station, Michigan, USA - KBS M4-3 metaG | ecosystem: Host-associated > Plants > Roots > Rhizosphere > Soil ...
GGTGATCCCGCGGCCGCGCTGGCCAGGCTCCAGGAAGAGGTCCGCGCCCGTCCGTCGGACGCCAAGCTGCGCGTCTTCCTGTTTCAGTTGCTGTGCGTCACCGGTCAGTGGGAGCGCGCGCTGAACCAGCTGGCCGTGGCGAGCGAGCTCGACGCGGGCACGCTGGCCATGGCGCAGACCTATGGTGAGGCGGTGCGCTGCGAGGCGGTGCGCCGCGAAGTCTTCGCCGGCCGCAAGGCTCCGCTCGTCTTCGGGCATCCGGAGCAGTGGTTGGCCCTGCTGATCGAATCGCTGCTCGTCGCTGCGCAGGGCGAGGCCGACCGCGCCGAGCGCCTCCGGCAGGCCGCCTTCGCGGAGGCCCCGGCGAGTGCCGGCACCATCAACGATCAGCCGTTCGAGTGGATCGCCGACGCCGACTCGCGCATCGGGCCGGTGCTCGAAGCCGTCATCAACGGACGCTACTACTGGGTGCCGTTCAACCGGCTCCGGATGATCACGGTTGAAGAGCCCGAGGATCTGCGCGACGTCGTCTGGATGCCCGCCCACCTGCAGTTCGAGAACGGCGGCGACTCGGTTGCGCTGCTGCCCACGCGCTATCCCGGGTCCGAGACGTCCGGCGACGGGCTGCTGCAGCTGGCCCGCAAGACCGTGTGGGAAGAGGTGTCGGCGGACCACCATCGCGGGCTCGGCCAGCGCGTGCTCGCCACCGACGCCGCGGACGTGCCGCTGATGGACGTGCGCACGGTGATCCTGACGTCCGACGCGGTCGATCAGCCCTCTGCTCCGGAGGCCTGAGATGGGCGAGTCGCTCGTCCCCCAGGAGCGGCTTCAGCCGTCGCTGCTCGATCGCCTGATCGACGATGAGCCCGACAAGAAGGTGGAGGCCCCCGAGCAACGGGTGCTGTCGAAGGCGCGCCTGCGCCAGGCCGTCCTGCGCGACCTCGCGTGGCTGTTCAACACGACTCGCCTCGAATCGGAGGTCAACCTCCAGAAGTACCCGAACGCGCGGCGCTCGGTGATCAACTTCGGCATGCCGGCCCTCTCGGGGATGCTGGCCTCGTCGTTGGACGTCATGGACCTCGAGCGCGCCGTGCGCCAGGCCATCGTCGACTTCGAGCCGCGCATCGATCCCCGCACGCTGCAGGTGACGGTGCTGGCGGAAACGACGGCGCTGGCCCATCACGCGGTGATCGGGATAGAGATCCGAGGCCACCTGTGGGCGCAGCCGGTGCCGCTCGAACTGCTGATCCGCACGCAGTTCGACCTCGAGAGCGGCCACGTGCGGATGGCCGACGTGCAGACCGGGGGCAGCTGATGGATCCGCGCCTCCTGCACTACTACAACCTCGAACTGCAGCACCTGCGGGAAATGGGCGCGGAGTTCGCCGAAGAGTTCCCCAAGGTGGCGGCGCGCCTCGGCATCAACGGAATCGAGGTGAGCGACCCCTACGTCGAACGGCTGCTCGAAGGCGCGAGCTTCCTGGCCGCGCGCGTGCAGCTCAAGCTCGACGCCGAGTTCCCCCGGTTCACGCAGGCGCTGCTCGAAGGCGTCCACCCGCACTACCTGGCCCCGACCCCGTCGATGCTCGTGGCGCAGTGCCTGCCGGACCCCAACGAGCCGAACCTGGCCGGCGGCTTCACCATTCCGCGCGGGTCGCCGCTGCAGAGCGTCAAGATCGGCGACCAGCAGCCGTGCGAGTTCCGGACCGCGCACGACGTGGAGCTGTGGCCGATCGAGGTCGTGTCGGCTACCTACTTCACCCACGCTCCCGATCTGCCGCTGGCCGGCCTCCCGGTGGCGCAGCGCATCAAGGGTGGGCTCCGGGTTCGTCTGAAAACGACCGCCGAACTGACGTTCGCGCAGACCGCAGCCGAGCACCTCACCTTTCACCTGACCGGCCGTCCCGACGTCGCCAACTGGTTGTACGAGCTGTGCCTGGCGACCTCGCATGCGCAAGAACCGCAGGGGTGCCTCGGCGTCTTGATTGTCGCGGGCGACGGACCGTCGCAGACACGCGAACTCCTGCCGCCCTCAGTGGTGACGCCGGTCGGCTTCTCGGATGCCGAGGCGCTGCTGCCGGTGAGCCTGCGGTCCTTTCAGGGCTACCGCCTGCTGCAGGAGTACTTCTCGTTTCCGCAGCGCTTCCGGTTCATGGACGTCGGCGGCTTGCGGCCGGCGCTGCGCCAGATCAACGCCAACGAACTGGAACTCGTGATCCTGCTTGCCCGCGGCATTCCCAGCCTCGAGAGTCTCGTGGACACCTCCAATGTGGCGCTCTACTGCACGCCCGCGATCAACCTGTTCGACAAACGGGCCGACCGCATCCACGTGTCCGAGGGGGCCTACGAGTACCACGTGGTACCCGATCGCGCCCGGCCGATGGACTTCGAGGTCTACGAGGTGCGGGCGGTGCAGGGCTTCGGCACCGGCGCCGGCAGCGAGCAGGAGTTCCGTCCGTTCTACGCCGCCTACACCGGCGATCACGACGATGGCCGTTCCTCCTTCTTCACGACCCGGCGTGAGCCGCGCCTGATGTCGGCGGCCCAGAAGCGGAAGGGTGCACGGACCAGTTACATCGGCAGTGAAGTGTTCCTGTCGCTGGTCGACGCCAAGAGCGCGCCGTTTGCCGGCGATCTGCGGCAGTTGTCGGTGCAGACGCTGTGCACCAATCGCGATCTGTCGCTGCTGATGCCGGTGGGGGTCGCCAAATCCGACCTCACGCTCGAGGTGTCGGCGCCGGTCACCCGGATCAAGGTCGTGGGTGGTCCCAGCCGGCCCTACGGGGCACTCGCCGAGGGCGCGGTGGCCTGGAAGGCCATCAGCCACCTGTCGCTCAACTATCTCGCGCTCGTGGACGCGTCGCCGCAGGAGGGCGCGGCGGCGCTGCGCGACGTCCTGGAGCTCTACGCACCGGCCGGCGATGCGAGCGCGCGCAAGCAGGTCGACGCCATCCGCTCGGTGGGCGTCAGCCCCGCGGTGGCCCGGCTGCCGCCACCGAGGGCGACCGCCACGCGCCGTCCCGGAGCGGGCTCGACGCTCGCGTTCGGGCGCGGCCTCGACATCGCCGTGGAGGTGGACGAGCTCGCGTTCGAGGGCGGGAGCGCCTTCCTGCTCGGCGCCGTCCTGCAGCACTACCTGGCTCGCGCCGTCTCGATCAACTCGTTCACGCGGACCACGCTCAAGTCGCTCGGTCGCGGCTTCATCAACCAATGGGTGCCACAGTGGGGCGTGAGGCCGACACTCTAGTCTTCTTCGCTGCGCTGGCAGACGAGCCGCACCGCTACGACTTCTATCAGACGATGCGGCGGCTCGAGTGTCTTCACGCCACCAAGCCGCGGTGGGGCAAGGCGCTGCGCCCTTCGGACGAGCCCGTACGTCTTGGGCAGGAGGCGGACCTCGCCTTTGCGCCCACGCCGCTGGCGTCGTTCAACCGACGCGGCCGCCGTCCGCGCCTGCACGTGCGGCTGTTCGGACTGCTCGGACCGAACGGGCCGCTGCCGCTGCACTTCACCGAGTTCGTGCGCGAGCGTATCCGGCAGGCCAACGACCCGACGCTCAGCCGCTTTCTCGACCTGCTCCACCATCGTTTTCTCGCGCTCTTCTATCGCGCCTGGGCCCAGGCGCAGCCCCATGTCAACCACGACCGGCCGGATGACGATCGGTTCCTCGCCTATTGGGGCGCCTTTCTTGGTGCGGGGTCGCCGGCCTTCCTTCGCCGCGACGCCGTCCCGGACGCCGCCAAGCTGCACCACGTTGGCTGGCTGATTCGGCCCGCGCGGAGCGCCGGGGGGCTGGCCGCCATTCTGAAGAACTATTTCCATGTGCCCGCGCACGTGCAGGAGTTCGTCGGCCACTGGCTGGTCCTGGGGCCCGCCGAGCGCACGTATCTCGGGCGCGAAGCGGCGCGGCTCGGCGCCGGCGGCGCCCTGGGCACGCGCGTGTGGGATCGCCAGCACAAGTTCCGGCTGCACATCGGACCGCTCGGCCTCGACGACTACGAGAGCTTTCTGCCCGGCGGCCACCGCCTCCTGGAGCTCGTCGCGTGGGTGCGCGTGTACTTCAATTTCGAGTTCGACTGGGACGTCTGCCTGCGCCTCGACCGCCGGCAGGTGCCGGCTCTCCGTTTCGGGGAAGGCCGACGACTGGGATGGACCACCTGGCTGGGCGGCCGGCGCGCGGATCGCGATGCCGAAGACCTGTGCCTGAACGCCGAAGCCTTCGCGGGCCGGAGCCAACCGTCATGAGCGAGATCAGCCGATCGGCACTGTTTGGAAAACTCAACCGTCACGCCTACAAGGCGATTGAGAGCGCGACCGTCTTCTGCAAGCTGCGGGGCAACCCGTACGTCGAGCTCGTGCACTGGTTGCAGCAGCTCCTGCAGGTGCCCGATTCGGATCTGCATCGCATCGTCAAGCACTTCGAGCTCGACCCCTCGCGTCTGGCCAAGGACATCACCGATGCCCTGGACCGTCTGCCTCGCGGTGCCACGTCGATCTCGGATCTCTCGGATCACGTCTCGAACGCGGTCGAGCGGGGGTGGGTGTATTCGACGCTCATGTTCGCCGATCGCCAGGTGCGCACCGGCCATCTGATCGTCGGCATGGTCAAGACGCCGTCGCTGCGCAACGCGCTGATGGCGATCTCGCGTCAGTTCGAAAAGGTGAAGTCCGATTCGCTCACCGACGAGTTCAGCCGCATCGTCGCGGGCTCGCCCGAAGACACGATGTCCGCGACCGACGGCGACGCCGCGCCCGGCGAGGCCAGCGACGCCATGGCGCCGGCGCAGATGGGCAAGCAGGACGCGCTGAAGCGATTCGCCACCAATCTGACCGAGCGGGCCCGCAAGGGCGAGATCGATCCGGTCAGCGGTCGCGACGAAGAGGTGCGCCAGATCGTCGACATCCTGATGCGGCGCCGCCAGAACAATCCGATCCTGACCGGCGAAGCCGGTGTGGGCAAGACCGCCGTGGTCGAAGGCTTTGCCCTCCGCCTGGCTCAAGGCGACGTGCCGCCGCCGCTCAAGGACGTCTCGCTCTACACCCTGGACATCGGCCTGCTCCAGGCGGGCGCCAGCATGAAAGGGGAGTTCGAGAGCCGCCTTCGCCAGGTGATCGACGAGGTGCAGGCATCTCCCAAGCCGATCATCCTCTTCATCGACGAGGCGCACACGCTGATCGGCGCCGGCGGTGCGGCCGGTACCGGCGATGCCGCCAATCTGCTGAAGCCGGCCCTTGCGCGCGGCACGCTGCGGACGATCGCGGCGACGACGTGGGCGGAGTACAAGAAGTACATCGAGAAGGACCCCGCGCTGACGCGACGCTTCCAGGTCGTGCAGGTGTCCGAGCCGAGCGAGGAGAAGGCGATACTGATGCTGCGCGGCGTGGCGTCGGTGCTCGAGGCGCACCACCACGTCCAGGTGCTCGACGAAGCCATCGAGGCTGCCGTCCGGCTGTCGCATCGCTACATTCCGGCCCGGCAGCTGCCCGACAAGGCCGTCAGCCTCCTCGACACGACCTGCGCTCGCGTCTCAATCAGCCAGCACGCGGTGCCGGCCCAGCTCGAAGACTGCCGTCGCACCATCGACGCGCTCCAGACCGAGCTCGAAATCATCGGGCGCGAGGAGGCGGTCGGCGTCGATACCGTCGAGCGCCGGCGCGACACCGAAGCGCGGCTGGCCGAGAGCCAGGCGCTCAGGGTCCAGCTCGAAGAGCGCTGGGAGACCGAACGCAAGCTGGTCGAGCCGATCCTGTCGTTGCGCAAGCGCCTCAGGGAGATGACTCCGGAGTCCGCGGATGCGGCGAGCCGGCCGGAACTGCTCACCGAGCTGGGGTCGCTGCAGACGCAGCTCGGCGCCCTGCAGGGTGAGTCGCCGCTCATCCTGCCGAGTGTGGACGAGCAGGCGGTGGCGTCCGTGGTGCAGGACTGGACCGGCGTGCCTGTCGGCCGCATGGTCAAGAACGAGATCGAGTCGGTGCTCAACCTCGCCGAGTCGCTCAACCAGCGGGTGATCGGACAGCGCCACGCGCTCGAAGTGATCGCCAAGCGCATTCAGACGTCGCGCGCCAAGCTGGACAACCCCAACAAGCCGATCGGCGTCTTCATGCTGTGCGGCCCCTCGGGGGTGGGCAAGACCGAAACCGCGCTGACGCTGGCGGAGTCGCTTTACGGTGGCGAGCAGAACGTCATCACCATCAACATGAGCGAGTTTCAGGAAGCCCACACCGTGTCGACGCTCAAGGGCTCGCCGCCTGGATACGTGGGGTACGGCGAAGGCGGTATCCTCACCGAGGCCGTGCGCCGGCGTCCGCACAGCGTGGTGCTGCTCGACGAAGTGGAGAAAGCGCACCCCGACGTCCACGAGCTCTTCTTCCAGGTGTTCGACAAGGGCTGGATGGAGGACGGCGAGGGCCGGGGCATCGACTTCAAGAACACCATCATCCTGCTCACGTCGAACGTCGGCACCGATCTGATCATGAGCATGACCCGCGATCCCGAGCTCATGCCCGAGCCGGAGGGCATTGCGAAGGCGCTGCGCGAGCCGCTGCTCAAGGTATTTCCCGCGGCGCTGCTCGGCCGCCTGGTGGTGATTCCCTACTATCCGCTGAGCGATGTGATGGTGGCGAACATCGTGCGGCTGCAGCTGGGCCGCATTGCCAGACGCGTGAACGAGCACCACAAAATCCCGTTCACCTACGGCGACGACGCCGTGAAGTTGATCGTCAGCCGGTGCACCGAGGTCGAAAGCGGTGGCCGCGCCATCGATGCGATCCTCACCAATACGGTGCTCCCGGCCATCAGCCGCGAGTTCCTCCAGCGCACCATGGCCGGCCTGGCACTCACCGGTGTGCACCTGGCCGCGGCCAACAACGACTTCGAGTACCGGTTTGAATAAGCTCGTGGCCACGACCCCGCGCGACGACACGCCTTCCAGTCCCGCGCCGACACCACTCGGTGCCGACGAGGCGCTGACGCTGGCGATCGACTGCATCAAGGAAGGGCGGCCTCGCGACGCCGGCGCACTCCTGCGCCGCATCCTGGACGTCGTGCCCGGGCACGCAGGCGCCTTACACTACGCCGGAATGCTCGCATTCATGACCGGGCATCACGAGGACGGAATCCGGCTGGTGAAGGAGAGCCTCGCGGCGGCGCCAGAGACGGCCGACTGGCACAGCAATCTCGGCATCATGCTGCTGCAGGCCCAAGACGACGCCGGCGGGGCGCTCGAGTCATTCCGGACGGCAGTAGCGCTCCAGCCCAGGCATGTCAACGCCCGCAACAACCTCGGGGTACTCCTGCGGCTGCTGGGTCTGCCCACCGAGGCGGAGGCCGAGTACCGCACCGCGATCGACATCGATCCCAACCACGCCGACGCGTACCACAACCTCGCCATCCTGCTCGACGCCACCGGCCGGGTGGCGGAAGCGGTGACGGCGTACTGCCATGCGTTGACGCTCCAGCCGCAATTCGCCAATGCGCGCCGGCATCTGGCCATTGCCTATTGCCGGATCGGCCAGCGGGAGCATGCGGAGCGGATGTGCCGGGAGTGGGTCCGCCTGGAGCCCGACAGTGCACAGGCGCGGCACACGCTGGCCGCGGTCACTGGCATCGACGTGCCGCTTCGCGCGTCCGACAGCTACGTGAGCGACACCTTCGACCACTTCGCCTCGACGTTCGATTCCAAGCTGAAGATGCTGCACTACCGGGCGCCCGACCTGGTGGCGGAGACGATTGCGGCAGCCGGCGTGGCGCAGTCGAAGGCGCTCGACGTGCTCGACCTCGGCTGCGGCACCGGATGGTGCGGCCCCCTCCTCGCGCCGTGGGCGCGGTCGCTGGTCGGCGTGGATCTCTCGAAGGGGATGCTCGCGTCCGCCCGCAGCAAAGGCGTGTATGACGAGCTGGTCCACGGAGAACTTTCCGCGTATCTGACGGGCGTTCAGCGACAGTTCGACCTGATCGTCGCCGCCGACACGGTCATCTACTTCGGCGACCTGGCGCCGGTGATGACCGCGGCCGTCGCCGCGCTCCGGCCGGGCGGCCTGTTCGTGTTCACGCTCGAGGAGGCCGTCGAGCCGGAGCTGCCGGAGGGGTTCCGGCTCGAGCCGCACGGGCGGTACAGTCACCGGCGCGAGTACGTCGAGCGACTGCTGGCGCCCTACGCGGTGGAGCTTTCGATCGAGCGAGCGGATTTGCGCCACGAGGGCGGCCTGCCGGTGGCGGGCCTCGTGGTGCGTGCCATCAAGCCACGGATCGGAGACGGCAATGCCTAGAGTGATGGAGGTCAGCACCCCGCTCGATCCGGACCTGCTGTTTCATGGCATGAGCGGACGCGAGGAGATGAGCCGGTTGAGCGAGTTCGAGCTCAGCATGCTCAGCGCCAAGAACGATCTCGATCTGAACGCGCTGCTCGGCCAGAAGGTCACCGTCTCGTTGATGCTCGCCGACGACACGGTGCGCCAGTTCAACGGCTACGTGACGCGCATCGCGCAGGGCGGTGCCTACGGGCGCTACTTCCGCTACGTGGCCACGGTGCGACCGTGGCTCTGGTTCCTCACGCGTACATCGGACTGCCGCGTGTTCCAGGAGCAGACGGTCCCGGAAATCGTCAAGGCCGTCTTCGGCGATCATGCGTCGCTGGCCGAGTTCAAGTTCGAGGCGACCAGCACCTATCCGAAGCTCACCTATTGTGTGCAGTATCGCGAGACCGACTTCAATTTCATCAGCCGGTTGCTCGAGCACGAAGGCATCTACTACTACTTCAAGCACCAGGACGGCCAGAACATGATGGTGCTGGCCGACTCCTACAGCGCCCACGAACCGTTTCCCGGCTGCGAGGAGCTGCCGATCAACACCACCGGGCGGCTGTTGCGGACCGAAATCGAGCAGATTTCGGGGTGGGAGATCTCTCGCCAGGTGCAGCCTGGCGTCTACGCCCACGATCACTACGACCTGGAAAAGCCGAGCGTCGAAATCCTCACGCAGAAGGCGATGAAGCGCGAGCACGCGAACAGCAGCCTGGAGGTCTACGACTACCCGGGGCAGTACCTCAAGAAGAACGAGGGCGAGCAGTACGCGGCCGTCCGCATCGAGGAGTACGGCGCCGACTTCGAGGCCGTCGACGCCTCGACCAACTCGCGTGGCATCGCCGTCGGGTGCCTGTTGCGGACCGTGGATCATCCGCGCCCGGACCAGAACGCCGAGTACCTGATTACTTCCGCCAGCTACAACCTGGAATTCAGCGACTACGAGGCGCTGCCGGACCGCGGCGGCGCCAGCTTCAGCTGCCAGTTCACCGCGATCACGAGCCAGCAGCAGTTCCGCCCGAAGCGGAGCACGCCCAAGCCGTTCATGCAGGGGCTGCAGACCGCCGTCGTGGTCGGTCCCCACGGCGACGAGATCTACACCGACAAGTTCGGGCGGATCAAAGTGCAGTTTCACTGGGACCGCTACGGCAGGCGCGACGAGAACAGCTCCTGCTGGATCCGCGTGTCGCAGACGTGGGCCGGCAAGGGCTGGGGCTCGGTGGTGATCCCGCGCATCGACCAGGAGGTCATCGTCGCGTTCCTCGAGGGCGATCCCGACCAACCGATCGTGACCGGGTGTGTCTACAACGCCGACAACCCGCCGCCGTACGGGTTGCCCGGGTCCGGAGTGGTGAGTGGGCTCAAGAGCAACACTCACAAGGGCAAGGGCATGAACGAGATGACCATGAACGACACGGCGGGGAAGGAGAAGATCACCATCCACGCGCAGTACGACATGGGCACGACCGTCCTGCACGACCAGACGAATACGGTGAACAACGATTTCACCGAGACGATCAAGAAGAACGCGAAAATCACGGTGACCGAGGGGAATCTCACCCACTCGGTGGACACGGGAACCGCCAGCTATCACGTGAAGGGCGCGGTGACCCAGAAGTTCGACAACATCTGGGACTCGAAGGTCGCAGACAAGGTGTCGATCAAGGCCAACAGCGACATCATCATCGACTCGGACACCAAGATCACGCTCGTCACCGGCGCGAGCAAGCTGGTGATGCAATCGAGCGGCGACATCTCGCTCGAAGGCGTCAACATCACGATCAAGGGCGCTGCCAACGTCACGACCAAGGGCGGCACTGTGCACTCCGAGGCCGTCGCCCAACATCAGACGAAGGGGGCCATCGTGATTTCGGACGGCAGCGCCACCAATACCGTCAAGGGTGGCATGGTGATGCTCAACCCGTAGTTGCCAGCCATGGCCCCGACCACGACCGCCTCCCCCGGTGTGTTTCAGATCGTGCCTGGCCGCGACGATCGCGGCGGTCACGTGTTCTCTGTGGTCCTGAAGCGCAGCTATCGCATCGTGCCTGGTGCCTCGGCGGAGCGCCTCGACAGTGATGCCGCCGTGCGGCTGATCGACGAGTACTACGACCAGGGCGATCCCGAGTGGTCGGTTGTGGAGCACGAATCCGAGCTGGCGCCTTTGAAGGCGTTGACCGACGTGGTCGTCGTCGGCAAGGCGTACGCGCCTGGTGGACGACCGATCCCCCGCATGGGGATCGAGGTCCAGGTGGGCGACCGGTCGAAGCGGCTGCTGGTGAGCGGCGATCGCCATTGCCACTTTCGCGGCGGCGGCGACCCCGATTTCAGCGACCCGGAGCCGTTCGCGGAGATGGATATTCGCTACGACCGGGCCTACGGGGGCCGCGACGAGGTGAGTCTGCCCAACGTGCCATTTTTCTATCCGCGAAATTTCATGGGTCGCGGCGTGGTCATGCGCAACGTGCAGGAAGCGGTCGAGGGGCTTCCGCTGCCCAATATCGAGGATCCCGAAGATCTGATCATGCCTGAACGGCTGTTCATCGGCGAGCCAGACCGCTGGCATCTGCAGCCGATTCCGCAGGGTTTCGGCTGGCGTCAGCGAACGTGGTATCCCCGCTCGGCGCTCCTTGGCTCGTACCCCGCGTTCCTCGATCCCGGGATCGTCACAGCCGAGGAGACGATGGGGCTCGTCCCGCCCGACCACGTGGCCCTGGCCAAGCAGTTCCGCTTGCGACCGCTGGAAGAGCAGTTCGCCAATGGCGCATCGATCGGGCTCATGTTCAACAGCTTTCGTGGCGACGAGACCGTCACCCTTCGCGGTCTCACCAGCGACGGGGAATTGGCATTTGCGCTCCCGGGGGAGACGCCGGCCATCGGTCTCGACCTCGGGTCAGGTCTGAAGCCGCTCGACGTACACGTGCATACAGTCAGCATCAGGCCCGACGACATGCAGGTCGACCTGATCTGGCGCGGCGCCCTCGCGTATGCGGGCTACGCCGCGTTGTCCACGATCACGAAGATGCACGCGGAGATCGTGTGATGGCAGGTCCGGACGCTTCGAGCGCCGTCGTGGCCGGTCCGTCACAGGGCTCGCGCGTGGTCCTTCCCGGGCAGTCTCCGGCTGGTGAGTACATCCTGTCGGTCCTGCTCAAACGCACCTACGACATCGTGCCTGGTGGCGAGTGCGTACGAGCGGCTGAAGACGCGTTGCTGGCAGCCGGTGACGTCTTCCGCGATCACCCGATGAATTCGTCACTGCGCCAGGAGAGCGATTTCATTCCGTTCAAGCCGGCGACCGACGTCGTGTTGAACGGGCGCGCGTATGCGCCCACCGGCACCGGTGTGCGTGAACTGGACGTCGCCGTGCAGGTGGGAGCGCATCGCAAAGAGCTGCGCGTGGTGGGTGATCGAAAAGCGCGATGGACCGGACGCGACCCCATCTTTACCGACCCCGAGCCGTTCACGTCGATGGAGGTGTCGTACGAGCGCGCCTACGGCGGCATCGACGTCTACTCCGACGTCAAGGTCCCGTATCCCTATCCCCGCAATCCGCTCGGTCGCGGCTTCGTCGTCGGCACCACTGCCAAGGTCGTTGACGGCCTCGTCCTTCCGAATGTCGAGGAACCATCGACGCTGCTCGAGCCAGCGTCGCTATGTCTGCAGGAGTACTCGACCTGGGAGACGCGTCCCATGCCTGCCGGGTTCGGCTGGGTGCTCAAGACGTGGTACCCCCGCGCGCTGCTTGCCGGAGTGATGCCGCTCGATCGGGCGGTGGAGCAGGAACTGCGGAAGGCGTATGCGGAGCTTGTCCCCGAGGACCAGCGCGAAGCGTACGTGAACCACGGATTCCGCGACATGGACTTCGCGTTCTTCAACGGCGCCTCGTCTGGACTGGTGCTCCCGTTCTTGTCCGGTGGGGAACGGATCGCCACG
>Ga0070675_100003302_pt1 | contig 12232 bp, 10 predicted proteins | sample KBSM43metaG_FD_65343 | JGI IMG/M metagenome (GOLD analysis project Ga0070675, IMG submission 65343) | Miscanthus rhizosphere microbial communities from Kellogg Biological Station, Michigan, USA - KBS M4-3 metaG | ecosystem: Host-associated > Plants > Roots > Rhizosphere > Soil ...
AGATCGACGTGCCCTGGAAACGATAGAGGTAGAAATTGTTCATGCCCCAATCGCCGAGCACGCCGTCGGTCTCACCCAGGAACGCCTCGACGGCGGCGTGGGCGACGAACCCCTCGAGATGGAGGTATCGCGACACGACCGGCTGGAAGTCCGGGTCCGGCGTCTCCGCGATGGCCCGCACCATCTCGGCGAGCGGCCGCGGATCGGGATCGAGCTCGTGGGTGACCGGCTTGAACGGCTTCGGCGAGTACGCCGATGGTTGCGGTCCCCGAGATTCGAACCGGTAGGGCGTATCGCTGGGGTCGTAGTCGTATTCATAGAGGTACCCGCCGTCCTGCCCGAAGCGATCGGCGAGAAACACTTTGTCCACGGCTTCAACCACGGAGTACATGCCCGCGTACTCATCGTTCACGTAGAGCCGGGCGTGCGCCTCGCGCGGTGCGGGCCGCCCCATCGCGGCGAACAGACGCATGGCGACGCGCTCGTGCAGCTGGCTCGGGTCCTGGACGTTGTTGCGCAGGATGACGGACTTCAGGCCGAGGAAGTGCTGCGACGCGTCGAACCGGTTGAAGTCCACACGCAGACCGGGCTTGGTACCGCTGCGGCTGCCGGTGCCTCGCGACCGGATGCCGACGTTCCGCACCAGTTGATCGCGCCAGAGGAAATGGGCGGCATAGAACGTGTTGAGTTCAAAGCCGGCCTTCAGGTCCGCCCAGTCGCGCGGGTTGACGACCAGCCGGATCTCCTGCAGTTGTCCGTCGTCGAACAGTGCGGCCGCGTCGAGCGCCCCGATCGGCTGCGCCCGCGCCGGCACGGCGGCAAATGCCAGGGCCGCGGCGGCGAGCGCGATCCGTATCCGAAGGGTGGCGCACATCGTCAGCTCCCGCTGATCGCAACCTGCACGCGGACGACAGGCGACCATGTCGCTCGCGTTCGTGCGGACCCGCGCGTCCGATCGACGAGGTCTTCCCGCACCGCGTTCGCCTGGACGCGGACCAGCCGGTTGAGCGTCCAGTTGACGCCCAGCGTCCAGGCACGATCGGTGACCGTGGAGAGTTGCGCGGCTCGCGGCGTCCAGATCTGTCCGACGGCAGCTCCAGGCGTCCCCAACGAGAGCCGCTCCATACGCGCGGCGAGCTCCAGCCCCGCCAGGCCGCGGACCGCGAAGCTGTCGTTGGCCGTCGCGTGGGCGGCGCGGCCCGCCACGGCCCAGACGCCCGCGAGGTACCAGCCCTGCGCGCGCAGCGGCGGCAGCGTCTCGCTCAGCAGCCCCTGATGTTGGCGCGCGTCATCGGCCCGCAGGAATTCGCCCCGGACTCCAAACGGTCCTGGACGCCAGTCGAAGTCGCCGCCGACGCGCAGGCGGCGCCCGTTCACGAGCACTGGCGAGAAGAAGAGCGCCGTCGATGTCAGCCGGCCCCGGAGTGAGGCGCGGCCTTCGCTCAGCTCGCTCGTGGCGGCCGCCAGACCGATTTCCACATCGCCCAGCGAGCCGGCGCGGCGCGCCCCGCCGCGCGGTCTCACGGTTACCCGCGCCGCGACGGTCGGCTCGCCGGCATCCGGGCCTGGCAGGCCCGTCCGCGTGCCGTCGCCCATGAAGGCGCCCACGTCGTAGCCGAGGATGCGGTTCAGGGCGCGGCCGTGCACGGCCACGCCGGCGCTCCGGCCCGGTGCCAGCAGGTCGGCGGCGCGCGAGCGGTCGATGAAGTCGAGGTCGCCAGAGCTCGTGAGCTGTTCGCGGCTGACCGGCACCTTGAAGTGTCCGGCGCGCACCTGTATCGCGCGGCTGGCGCGGACGTCGACGAACACGTCGCGCCAGCGGCCCGCCGGATCGATATCGCGCTCGATTTCGAATTCGACGTACCGCGTCACCCTGCCGCTGACACCCACGCGTCGGCGAGCCAGATCGACGTCAATGTCCTCGCCGGGCTCCGCCTCGCGGGCGTCCACCTGCACGCGCGCCTCGAGATTGACTCGAACATCGTCGCCGATTCGCAGCGACTGGGCTTCCGCCGTCGACGCCGTCGCGCCGGCGAGCACGGTCAGCACGAGGCCGGCCGCGGCGCGTCTCACGACGCGAGCTCCAGCGGCTCGGCCGTGGCGGCGGCCGGGGCCACATGCCGGTCAGGCAGGACGTGGGTCCGCCAGAAGGCGTCGAGTTCGGCGACGAGACGTGGCTCACGGATGACGATCGCGAGCTCGCGACGCTCGTCGAGGGCGCGAGCCGACAACGCGAGGCTGCCGAGGACGGCTACGGTGTCGTCGACGATGAGCAGCTTGCCGTGGCGTCGCAGCGGCCGCACGTCGCGGCGGCGGGCGGTTTCCACCCGGATGCCGGACCGCTGCCGCTCGTCGAGCAGTGCGACGATCTCCGGATCGCTGAGCTTGGCGTCGAGCAGACGCACCCGCCTGGCGGCTTCGCGAACGAGCGCGGCGAAGCGTTCGCGGGGGCCGTGGGTCGGTCCGACGATCAAGCGCTCCTGCTGCGCGATCGTGAAGCAGGCGGGCCGCAGCGCCCAGTCCGCTGCAAAGAGCTCGCTCAGCCCGGAAACGACGGCCGCGTCGCGGCTGACGAGCGTGAAGTCGCAGGTGCGGGTGAAGCAGCGGGCAGTGCAGTTGAACGTGGTGACGACTGCCAGCTGTTCATCGGCGACCAGGTACTTGGCGTGGTACTTCATGCCGCCGCCGTGACGACGCACCTCGACGCCGTGCCGGCCGAGCCAGGCGTGCAGCGCATCCAGGTCGCGCCCCGCCGCGCGGGCATGCGCGGTCATCAGGATGCGCACATGGACGCCGCGGCGCGCCGCGGCGGCGAGGGCCCCGGCGACCCTCGGATCGTCGCAGCGGAAGATCGAGAGCACCAGACGCGTGCGCGCGGCCTGGATGGCGGCGACAATCGTGCGCCGACGAAGGTGCGGTGCGATGACGAGCCGTTCGCGCGCGCCGATCACAGCAGCCTCTTCTTCGCCGGTTCCCACGAGACGGCCCGTAGGCCGCCCGCGCCGCCCGCGATGAGATCGGCGTGAACGGCGTCGAGCGGGACGTCGCCGGCAAACGTCGCGAGGTAGGTGGCGCGCGCGTCATCGCCGAACCACGCCTCGCGAATCTCGAGCGTGGCGCCGTGGCGCGCGAACACCCGCTGCACGTGCGCGCCCGGGAACGCCGGGCCGCACGCCACCAGCTCGACGACCAGCGAACGGCGTGCGGGACCGCTCGTCTGACCGAGGCAGACCAGGAACAGCGCGATCAGGGCGGCGCCACCGCCGGCGAGGGCGAACGCGCCGACGCCGCTCGCCATGCCGAGACCGATGAGCAGGAACATCACCGCGGCGTCGCGCGGGTCGTCCACCGGGGTCCGGAAACGCACGAGGCTGGCCGCGCCGGCGATGCCGAACGCACGGGCCAGCGAATCGTTGATGAGCACCATCATCATCGCGCCCGAAACGCAGAGCAGAATTTGCGCGTGGTGCATCGCCTGCGCCTGGGCTGTCCGCTGACCTCGGCGCTGCACGGCCGTGACGCCGATGCCGATCAGGGCCGCCGTTACCAGCCGCAACGGGCCGTCGAGCGCGCGCGGCCAGGTGAGCGGGGTCGGCCCGAACGCCACCGCCGCGGCGCCTGCCAGCACGACGCCCACAGTGGCCGCAATCCACACGATACGTGCGGGGCGGGCAGTAGCGGCGAGTCCGGCTGAGCCGGGGTGCGCGGGGCAGGCGATGTCGGCGTGCATGGCGTGTCGGGCCTACACCCGAACTAACGCACGGTGGGGCCCGATCGCACAGCGAGCCCCAGGAAGGGGGGGCTAGCCCGCCTTCCTGTGGACGTGAGGCTCTACGGCGGGTGGCCGGCGGGGAAAGGCCAGCGACGCCGCGACGCTGCCGCCGATGAACAACGTGATGATTCCGAGCGACCAGACGATCGGGAAGTGGCCGTCGAACGCGGCGTTCAGCCACACCATCTTCAGTCCCACGAACATCAGCACGCAGGCCAGCCCGTAGCCGATCAGGTGGAAGCGCTCGATGGCGCCCGCCAGCAGGAAGTACATGGCGCGCAGCCCGAGGATGGCGCAGACGTTGGACGTGAACACGATGAGCGGCTCGCGCGTCAGGGCGAAGATCGCCGGGACCGAATCCACCGCAAAGACCACGTCGCTCACCTCGAGGAAGACCAGCGCGACCAGGAGAGGCGTGGCCTGCAGGCGCCCGTCCCGGCGGACCAGAAAACGCGCGCCCTGGAAGGTCGGAGTGATCGGCAGGGCGCGGCGCAGCAGCCGCACCAGCAGGTTGCGGTCGGGCTCGACCCGGGGCTCTGGCGACCACAGCATGCGGGCGCCGGTCAGCATTAGGAACGCGCCGAAGAGCAGCATGACGGCTTCGAACCGCAGCAGCGCCGCGCCGATGGCGATGAACGCCGCGCGGAACACGAGCGCGCCGAGGATGCCGTAGAACAGGACGCGGTGCTGGTAGGCGGGCGGGACCGCAAAGTAGCGGAACACCAGGACGAACACGAAGATGTTGTCCACCGCGAGCGACTTCTCGACGACGTAGCCGGCAAGAAATTCCAGCGCCACCTCACGCCCGGTGCCGGCGCCGAAGCGGCCGCCGGCGTAGAAGCCGAGGCCGAGACACACCGTCAGGCCGATTCCGATCCACACCACCGACCACGCGACCGATTCGCGAAACGACACCTCGTGCGCCGTGCGATGGAAGACGCCGAGGTCCACGGCGAGAAGGGCCACTACCAGGGCGGTGAACCCGGCGTAGAGCCACCACGAGTCGGCGAACGGAAAGAGCAGGTCCAGGCGGCCTCCGATCTGTCCGCCAGAGTGCCCTCATCAAGATGCATAGACAAATAGATAGTTGTGAACAGGTCCATTGATAAACTCGATGCGAGGGTCGGCGGCATGGACTGGCTCAACTATCACCACCTGCTCTATTTCTGGACCGTCATTCGCGAGGGCGGTGTGTCGCGCGCAGCCGAGAAGCTGCGGCTGTCGCAGCCGACCGTGAGTGCCCAGGTGCGCCGGCTCGAGGACTCGCTCGGCCACCGCCTCTTCGAGCGTCGCGGCCGCACGCTGGTGCCGACGGCCGTCGGCAGGGTGGTCTATCAGTATGCCGAGGACATCTTCGGGCTGGGCGGCGAGATGCTGGAAGCACTGCGCGGCCGCCCGTCGGGACGGGCCTTGCAACTGACGGTGGGCGTGGCCAACGCCGTCCCGAAGCTGATCGTCAGCCGGCTGCTGCAGCCGGTGCTGCGGGAGCGGCGCGACGTGAAGATCGTGTGCGTGGAGGGCAACCCCGAAGATCTGCTGACCCGGCTGGCCACCCACGCGCTCGACGTCGTCATCAGCGATACGCCGGCGCCGCCGCACGTGCGCGTCCGCGTGTTCAACCACGCGCTGGGAGAATCCGGCACCTCGTTCTTCGCGCCCACCAGCCTTGTCCGGCGCGGCCGCTTTCCGAAGTCGCTCACGGGCGGCCCGATGCTCCTCCCGACGGCGACGACCGCGTACCGGCGTGCGTTGGACGAGTGGTTTGACGCGACCGGCGTCCGGCCGCGGGTCGTGGCCGAGTTCGACGACTCGGCGCTGCTGCTGGCGTTTGCCGGATCGGCGCAGGCGATGTTTCCGGCGCCGACGGTGATCGAGCGCGAGGTGTGCCGGCTCTCGGGCGCGCGCGTGATCGGACGCACCGAATCGGTGCGTCAGCGCTACGTGGCGGTGTCGGTCGAGCGGAAATTGAAGCATCCCGCGGTGGTCGCGATCACCCGCGGGCAGAGCCTCAAGCCCCGCTGACCGGAAGCCGGAGCCGGGAGCCGGCAACGCGAGGTTGTGCGCCTCGGTTCGCTCGGGCGAGAATACCGTCCGCGAAAGGAGACTGTGTGGCTCTCGAACTCGGACTGAAAGGACGAACCGCGCTGGTCACCGGCGCCAGCAAGGGCATCGGCCGCGCCATCGCGCGCGGCCTCGCCAGCGAAGGGGTCAACCTCGTGTTGCTCGCCCGCGGCATGGAGGCGCTCGCGACCACGGCGGCGGACCTCAAATCGCGCTATGGCGTCAACGCCCTGCCGGTGGCGGCCGACATCACGAGCAGCGACTCGGTGAAGGCGGCGGCCGGCGCGGCGAAGTCGGCGTTCGGCACGGTGCATATCGTGGTCAACAACGCCGGCAACCCGATGCGGCGCATGGACCGCCAGATTCTGTGGCCCGACACCGACTGGATTGGCGATCTGGACGGCAAGCTGATCGGATCCTTGCGCATCACTCAGGCCTTCCTGCCGCTGATGCCGAGCGACGGTACGGGGCGCATCATCAACATCAGCGGCACCGCGTCCACGATCGTGTGGGCGCCGGCGCTGACCCATGGGCTCAACAATGCGGGGATGAACCAGGCGACCGGCTACCTCGCCAACGACCTGGCGAGCCAGCAGATCACCGTCAACACGCTGGTGCCAGGGCTCGTCGGTACAGAGGGCCGTCAGGCGTGGGCCGAGAACATGGCGAAGCAGCAGAACGTGCCGGTGGAGGAGTTTCTCGCCGGCTTCTGCAAGCGGATGGGGATTCTGTCCGGCCGCTGGGCCACGATGGACGAAGTGGCCGACAGCGTGCTGTTCCTCGCCTCCGATCGCGGGCGCTACTACAACGGCGCGAAGATCATCATGGACGGCGGGCTGAATGTGAACGTCAGACCTGCGTGACGGCAGGTAGGCAGGTGGGCAGGTGAGGCGCTAAGAGCTTTCGTAGGGGCGCATCTTTAGATGCGCCCGACAGGCTCAAGCCCTAAGCCCTAAGCCGACAAGTAGATCCACAGACTCCGCCCGATCTGCGCCGCCGAGATGACGAGCGCGATCGCGAGGAGACGGCGGTACCAGCGCGCACGAGGGTCGTCGCCGTCGGTCTGCTGGGCGGCGGCGGCGATCAGCAGAAGGCCGGGCGCCAGCACGAGGCGGTGCGCCACGTCGGCATCGGGATACACCGCCGCGAACGCCGCCAGGTAGCATGCCGCAGCGATGGCCGCGCCGCGGATGGTGGGCGATGCCCATCGGCCGGTCGCCACGGCGACTGCCCAGATGAAGGGCGCGCCGAACGTGGCGCCCCAGCCTCCACGTCCGGGCCACCACTGCCGGGTCAGCACGCCGAAGTCGAACAGGCTGATCGCAAAGCGTCCCACGCTCGTCAACGCATCGGCCACCCCCGTCGTGCGATTGCCGAGCGTCGCGAGCGGCTCGAGAGGATGCCCGTACCACCGCGCGGTCTGCGCCAGCGTGAAGGGGAGCCCCCCTGCCGCGGCGCCCGCCAACCCACCGAGCACGAGAGCCGCCAGCGCGGCCGCGTCGCGTCCACGCTGCCACGCAATCCAAGCCGTCATGACGAGTGCGAGCGGAAAGGCGACCCACTTCATCGCCACCGCGACACCCACCAGACCGGCGGCGGCTGTCACCTCGCGGCCCGCGGCATCGCGTGCGCGGACCACAATCCACGCCAGCGCGACGAGCGCCGGAGTGGCCGAGTAGAGATCGTTCTTGACGAAGGCGAGCTGGTGGAACACCACCGGCACGACGAAGACGGCGGACCAGCACCACGAACGCCCGCCCGGCAGCCACTGCCGCACGGCGGCGACGCCCAGCGTGAAGTACGCGAGGCTGAAGAGCGCGTGCAGACGGAGCAGCAGACCGCCGAGCCATGGCACCTGCGCCAGGTCGGCCAGCAGGAGCTCGTACGACGAGGCGAGGATGTTGACCTTGATGTCGGCCGCCGTGTCGTATTCGAGCGTGCCGAGTCGTTGAATCTGCGCGACGCGATCGAGATGGTAGGGATCCGCCCCGGCCAGAGGTCGCGTGGCCAGCAGCGCCGCGGTCGCCGCAAGCGCGGCGATCGCGGTCCAGGGCAGCGCCGTGCTCGACGGCGTGGCGCCGTCGCCAGGCTGCCGCCTCGTCCCCGGCGGCCACGCATAGAGACCGATCGCGCCGCCGGCGGCGTTCACGAGCACGAGCGACGACAGGCTGCCGGCACCGAGCAGCGTGACGGTTTGCATTTCAAGTGAGAGCAGCGCGATGGCGAGCGTGACGCGCGCGAACGCTTCGACCGGTGCCGCGCGCCACACGAGTGCCGCCGTGAGCAGGATTGCGAGGTTCACGTTGAGAAGCCCCTCAGAAATCTAACCTCGGCCGTAACAATCCTGGCGATCAAAAACGTAATTCTGCTGACGGATTTGTCGGTGGACCGCCGCTGCAGCGTGGTGCGGAATCGACGCCTCGCGCGCCATGACGCCCCTCAACCGCCGCTGCCGGGGCCCGTTCCGGCCATCTGCACACCTTTGCAACGGGTATGCAGAACTGGCACCGCTGCTGCCGATACCCTACATATGAATCCCGCAGTATCACAATCGCGTGCCATCGCGCCGGTGGCGTTCGAAGACGGCCTCGGCGAGCGGCTGTATGCGGTCGGCGCCGCCAACGAGCCGTTGGAGGTACTCAAGATCAGCAGCGAGCTGAGCAGCGTCTCCAGTTTCGAAGAGACGCTGCGCGAGCAGGTCGCACGCGTGGCCGACTTCCGGCACGAAGCCTTCGGCCGCGTCCGCGCCGTCGAGCGCCTCGATGCCCGCAGCTCGACGATCGTGATCATCTCGGATCACGTGCGCGGCGTCCGTCTGTCCGAGGTGCTGGCCGGCGCCCACAAGCGATCGATTCCGCTCGAGTACTCCGCCGCGGCATGGCTGATTCGCCAGCTCGTGTCCGCCATCGCGGCGCTGCATGACAGCGGGCCCGGCGTGTGCCACGGCGCCATCGCGCCCGAGCGTCTGGTCGTGACGCCCGACGGGCGGCTCGTGGTCGTCGAGTACGTGCTCGGACCGGCGCTCGAGGAGATGCACTTCTCCTGGGAGCGCTACTGGCGCGAACTCGGCATCGCGCTGCCGCGCCCCATTGGTCTCCCGCGCTTCGATCAAGCCGCTGACGTGACGCAGACGGCGGTGGCGGCGCTCGCACTGCTCCTTGGCCGCCCGGTCGCGGCCGACGAGTATCCGCACAGGATTTCCGACGTTGTCGACAGCGCCACCGCGCGTCAGGCGAACGGCTCCGACCCGCTGCCGGCGGCGCTGCGCACGTGGTTGCGCCGCGCGCTGCACATCGAGCCACGCGCGGCCTTTGCGTCGGCCATCGACGCGCAGGCCGAGCTCGATCGGGTCGTCGACGTCAACGACACCGCCGCGCGCCTGGCTCTCCGGTCGTTCCTGTCGCGATACGCCGCGGCAATGGCGCTCGAACGGCAGATGGCCGCCCAGCCGAAGGCGGAGCCGGTTGCCGTGGAGGCGCCGAGCGTACCCCTCGCGCCTCCGGCGCCTGAGCCCGTTGCGCTCGTGGCGCCCGCGCCGGTGGCACACGACGAAGACGTGACGCCTCGAGCCGTGCTCGCCGTCGAGGAATCCGTGCTGGATGAGTCTGACACCGACGGTGATGACGCCGTGGACGACGTCGAGGTCGAGGAGGCTCCGGTCTCCACCGTTATGCCGTTCCCGGCGACGCCCTCGTTCACTCCGCCGCCGCAGGTGGTTGCGTCGGTGACGCCGTTCGCGCCGCGAGCCTCCGCCTTCGCTGGAGCTACGGCGGATAAGGCGGCCGCCGAGCTGAAGAATCCGACGCCGCAGTCGGGCCCGTGGGCGAGCCTCGGTCCCGAGCTGATGGCGTCCGTTGCCAAGGAACCCGACATGCCCCGCATCGACTCGCCGGCGCTCGCGTCAGAACCGGAAGTTCGTCTGGCGCCGGAAGCCGCTCGTGTGAAGACCGGCCGTCCGAGCTGGCAGAGCCCGTGGGCCATTGCCGCGGTGCTCGTGGTCATCGCGATCACGACGGGCGTCACCATTGTGGGCCGCAAGGCGCAAGCCCCGGTGGCGACGCCGGCCAGCACCGGTACGCTGGAAATCGGGACGAATCCCGATGGGGTGGCGGTGTTCATCGATGGCGCCAACCGCGGCACCACGCCGCTCACGGTCACGCTGTCGCCGGGCGCGCACCAGGTCGAGCTCGTCACCGACGCGGATCGGCGGCAGGTGCCGGTGACGATGAAGGCCGGCGCGCACATGTCGCACTTCATCGAGATGCCCCGGACCGCCGCCGGCATGGGCGATCTCCTCGTGCGCACCGATCCGTCGAAGGCCAAGGTCACGGTAGACGGGAAGCTGTATGGCCGGTCGCCGGTGACCGTCAAGGGGCTGACCGCCGGGACGCACCGCGTCATGCTCGAGAACGAGTCCGGCACGTTCAGCGACGACGTCGTCATCGAAGCCGGGGCGACGGCCTCGCTCGTCGTGCCGATGACGGCGAAGCCGCAGGGTGTTCCCGGCGCCAACGTCTCGGGATGGATTGCCATCACCGCACCCTCGGACGTGCAGGTCTTCGAAGGCGGCCGTCTCGTGGGCAGCAGCCGCAGCGACCGCATCATGGTGGCCGTCGGCCGTCACGACCTCGAGATGGTGAACGAGGCGCTCGGGTACCGCTCGACCAAGACGGTGGAGGTCGCGGCAGGCCAGGTGGCGACGGTGAGGCCGGATTGGCCGAAAGGCTCGATGGCGCTGAACGCGCTGCCGTGGGCCGAAGTGTCGATCGACGGCGAGCGCGTCGGTGAGACCCCGATTGGAAGCGTCTCCGTGCCGATCGGCGCGCACGAAATCGTCTTCCGCCACCCGGATCTCGGCGAGCGCCGCACCACAGCGACCGTGACCACCGGCGCCGCGACGCGCGTCAGCATGGATATGAGGGCGAAATGAAGGCTCTGAACACCTGCCTCGTCTTGGCCGCCGCGCTGCTGGCCGTGGACACGGGGGCGCTGGCCCAGGCCCCGGCGCCGGCCACGTCGCTGGCCACCGCGCGCACGCTCTACGCCTCGGCGGAGTACGGCGGCGCGCTCGACATCCTGAACGGCCTCGTGTCCGAGACGCCGGCCGGTCCGGAGCGGCAGGCCATCGAGCTCTATCGGGCGCTGTGCCTGGTGGCCGTCGGCAACAATACCGAGGCGGTGCGCGCCATCGACGCGATGATCGTGCAGGATCCGCTTTACCGTCCGGCGCCCGATGACGTCCCGCCGCGACTGCGCTCGGCGTTCACCGACGCCCGGAAGCGCCTGCTGCCCGGCATCGTGCAGCAGAACTACGTCGCCGCCAAAGCCGCGTTCGACAAGAAGGACTACCCGGCGGCCGCCAAAGGGTTCTCAAAGGTACTCGCCGGGCTGAACGATCCCGATATCGAAAGCCTCACCTCACAGCCGCCGCTCTCGGATCTCAAGATGCTCGCCACCGGGTTCAACGATCTGGCGGGCAAGGCTGCGGCGCCGCCTCCGGCGAGCGCACCCGTCGCGCCGGCGCCGGAGCCGGTCGTCGACAAGGCGCCGCATGTCTACTCGCCGTCCGACAGCGACGTCGTGCCGCCGGTGACGATTCGGCAGGCGGTGCCGCCGTATCCCGGCCGCGTGCTGCTCGGTGGTTCGCTGGTGATGGACATCGTCATCGACAGTGACGGTTCGGTGGAATCGGCGATGATGGCCGGCCAGCCGAATCCGGCCTACGACCGCATGGTGCTTCAGGCCGCCAGGACCTGGCAGTACCAGCCGGCGACGCTCAACGGCAAGCCGGTGAAGTACCGCAAGCGCATCCAGATCACGCTCGTCACCACGCCCGCCCGGTGAGCCCCAGGCACCTTTCCGTGTCCGCCCAGCGACGACGCGTCACCGCCGTTGGACTCGCGCTGCTGCCTCTCATGGTGGTTGCGGCGTTCAGCGGCTCGCCCGGGGTGCAGACCGCGTCGGCGCCTCCCTCCGGCGTTGCCAATGTCTCGGGTACCTGGAGCGGCACGTCGGACTGGGACCAGCACGGTGTCCATTCGATCAGCGGCGTGACCGTGGCCCTTGATCAGGACGACCGCACGGTCACCGGCACGGTGGCCTTTACGTCGCCGGCCTATCAGGAATGGAGCGGCACGATCACCGGCACGTTGGCCGGGACCTCGCCCGACACGCAGTTCGTGGGCACGATCGACCTGCACGCGCCGCTGTCGGCGGGCGGCGGCGACTGCCGCGTCAGGGCAGTCTTCGCTGGGCCGAGCGCCTCGAGCTCGCTGCGGTGGGACACGTCGCATGTGATCATTGCCCCGAGCCGGTCAGGCCTGCCGGCCTCCGCGTGCCGCGGCGCGTTGGACAGCGTCGTCTTGACCGCGGGACGCGAGTAACAGGGCGGTCCGCTAA